>Ga0068860_100001258_pt1 | contig 27638 bp, 19 predicted proteins | sample KBSSwiS32_FD_66597 | JGI IMG/M metagenome (GOLD analysis project Ga0068860, IMG submission 66597) | Switchgrass rhizosphere microbial communities from Kellogg Biological Station, Michigan, USA - KBS Switchgrass S3-2 | ecosystem: Host-associated > Plants > Roots > Rhizosphere > Soil ... | reverse complement strand
GCATTGCATCGCCTGCGCAATCAAGCACTTGCACGGCTGGCCCGTGTATTGCGAACGAGTCGGCGAACTGACCCGACACGGTGGCAATGCCAAGTGACGTTCTTCACCAGAGCCACCTCGCTATGAATCTTGTCCTGGCGCATGTTCGAAGCCACGCCAATGCCGCCGATACGTTCGACGGCATCGCGCGCTGGTGGCTCGGTGCCGACTGGGAAGCGATCTCTCCGGATGCGTTGCGGATCGCGCTGCAGCGCCTGGTCGAGGCCGGCACGCTCTCGACTCGCCCTCTGCCCGCGGGCGAAACGCTCTGGTATGCGGGTCGTGCTCCGGGCCCGGCCCCGGACGCGGGCTCCGGCGCGCCCGGCGAGGGCGGAGCGAGCACATGAAGACGGCGGTGCGCGACTGCAGCGCGAGCATTCGCGCGCTGCTCGAGCAGGCTCTGCGCGACGACTCCGAGCTCTCGCCGTACTTCGATCCGTTCGATCCGGCGCCGGATGCGATCGGCACGCTCGTCGTCACGTTGAACAACCCCGAAGAGTTCGAGGACCTGGAACAGGAGGGCGTCTCGATCTGGCTCTATCTCGTCGAGCGCGACGCCGAGACGTTGAACCTGCCGCCGCGACGCATCCCGCCCGACCGCGTACTCAATCGGCCACTGCCGCTGCGCCTGCACTACCTGGTCACGCCGCTCGTCAACTTCCGGACGCGCGAACACGCCGCCGAGCTCGAGCAGCTCATCCTCGGCAAGATCCTCCAGGTGTTTCACGACACGCCGCGCGTCGCGGGAAGCCTTCTCGTGAACTCGCTCGCCGGGTCGCCGATCGAGCTCTTCGTTCGCCTCGAATCGCTCGCGCTCGACCAGATCACGCGCGTCTGGGAAGCGCTCGACCGGCCGTACCAGCTCTGCACGTCGTACGAGGTCAGCGTGCTGCCGATCGAGTCGGCCATCGAGCCGGCGGTCGTCGTTCCGGTCGACGTCGTCATGCCCGAGTACGGCATCGCGAAGGTCGTCGAGCCGGCGTGAAGGGCAGACCGTGACGACGCGTCTCGAGACCGCCGGCGACGAGGTGTACCTCTACGACCCGGACGCACCGCGGCGCGCCGGGGAGCGGTGGCGGGCGATCGCCAGAGCGCGCGTTGCCGACGAGATCACGCTCGAGGCGATCCGGCACCAGATCCGGGTCAGCGCCGAACGCGACGACCTCGTTCCGCGCGTCGCGAGCGACGGCCTGGTCGGCGTGATCGGCCGTCCGGCGCAGCTCTTTCCGACGCTCGCCGCAGCGGCCGTCGACCTGCACCTCACGATCGACGTCCCGGGGTATCTGCCGCTTCCCCTGGACGGGACGCTCGGGCCGATCGCCGGCTTTCCCGACACCTTTGCCGCGCTCGATCTCGGCAGCGCACTGCTCCATCGGCGCGGTGTCGCGATCGAGGGCCGCGTCGTGCAGAACCTGACGACCGCGCCGCCGATTGCCGGCGCGAGCGTCGCGATCGAAGGCGTCTGGTCGACGCTGCCGCCGCCGAACTGGACGCCGCCCGCGCTCGAGGAAGCGCCGATGCTGGTCGCGCTCGACCCGGGCCTGTACGCGCCGCGCGGCGTCGCGACGACGATCGCGCAGCGCAATCTGGTGCTCTCTGCGCAGACCAAGACGCTGGTCCTGCCGCTCATCGCCGGAGCGCAGCGCGCCCGGATCAGCGACCGCGACGGGCTTGGCGCAGGCGACGTTCTCGTCATCGATCGCGACGACCCGGCGCATTTCGAAGCGATCGAGCTCGCGCAGGTCGATAGCGCGTCGAGCGTCGACCAGCCCGCCTGGATCACGCTCGCGCATCCGGCGGCGCACCTGCATCGCGACGGCGCCGTCTGCACCGCCGCGACGCCGCAGGCCCCGATCAACGGCACGACCTTCGCGCGCGCCGGGATTGCGGGCGATCCTGTCGCTGCGCTCGCCGTCGTTCCGGCGTTCGCGAGCGGCGTCGTCGTCGAGGTCGACGATGCGATCACGACACGCGAGTTCCAGCGCATCGGCGTCCATGCGACGACGAGCGACGCCGACGGCTACTTCCGCTTGCCGCCGATCGCTCGCGTCGCGTTCGTGCGTCTGCGCGTGCAGCACGCCGGCTTCACCGATTCGACGCCGATCGTGCCGCTCGATTACCGCAATGCGATCCAGCGCGTGACGGTGGCGATGGAGTAGCCACGCGTCGACCGAGAACCAAGGAGCAAGAGCATGGGCGAGTACCTGGCACCCGGCGTGTTCATCGAAGAGCTGCCGTCGCAAAAGCCGATCGAAGGCGTCAGCACGAGCACGCTCGGCGTCGTCGGCGTCACCGAGCGCGGGCCCGTGAACGCGCCGCAGCTCGTGACGAGCTACCCCGAATACGTGCGCATGTTCGGCGGCGCGTTGCCGCAGGACGAATTCACCGACGCCGGCCGCTCGCACTGCTACCTGCCGCATGCGATGGAAGGCTTCTTCGTCAACGGCGGCAAGCGCGCCTACGTCACCCGCGTCGTTCCCCAAGAAGCCGGGTTCGCCGACCGGGACATGTTCTTCGTCGACGCGGCGAACCTGACCCGCGGCGAAACGCAGCTCCTGCGCGCCGCGCAGCAAGGCAGCGGCGGCAGCGTCAACCCGCCGCCGCTCTACGTGCTCTCGGCGGCCAATCTCGCCTTCAACGACTGGGTTCGCGTCGGCGACGGCAGCCGTTCCGAGTACGCGCAGATCCAGACCATCTCGGCGGCGGCATCGCACACGTCGCTCGGGTTCGCGCTGCAGTTCTCGCATCCGACCGGCGAGATCGTTCGCGACATGGTGGTCGGCAGCCCCGCTGCGCTCGACAACCTGCAGCTCGACGAGCCGGCACTCGCCGGAACGAGCGAGCTGGTGATCGGCGGCGCCGACGCCGGCAGCCTCACGATCGGCACGTTCGCTCCGGGCGCGCGCCAGCTCCTCGAGATCGGCGCGACGGCGTCGGCCGAATACTCGTTCGCCGCCGACGTGCAGGGAACCGCGACGCAGCGCCGCGCCCAGCTCTCGTCGCCGCTGCGCCGCGACTACCCTGCCGGGACGCCGCTGCGCGGCATCGACACCGTCGCGGGAACGAACGCGAACCTGACCTTGCCGGCGCACGCCGGCGAGGTGCTGGTCTACGGGCCGACCTTCACGACCGCCGGTCATGTCGCGGTGATCGGGCTCGGCACCGCGAACGAAGAGGCGCAGCCGATCGGCTCGCTCGACGAGCTGCCGCTCGACATCCCGGCGTACGCCGCGTACCCGGCCGGGACGATCGGCGAGCTGGTCGCGATCAATGCCGACGCGCGCACCGTGGTTGCGCTGCCGACGCCACAGCTCATCCCGCTCGATACGGTCGTGAGCGCGACCGTCGGCATGGTCTTCACGCGTGGCGCGGACGTCGCCAACGTCGCCGAGGTCGACCACACGCTGCGCATCGTTCGCCTCGACGTGAACCTGCCCGGCGCGCCGCCGGCAGCGGCGCAAGCGGTCACGGTCGGCGCCAACGCGGCGACGATCGAAGCGTTGCCCACGGATCAGGTCATTCCACTCGACAACGTCGACGGCATCGCGCCCGGCATGTCGCTGACGTTCGGCGCCGACACGCGCGTCGTCTCGTACGTGAGCGCGTCGCTCTCCGCGGTGCAGTTGCAGACCCCGCTGCCGGCAGTGCCGACGGTCGGGTCGACCGCGAGCGTCGCGATGAAAGGGACGTCCGGCGCGGCGACGCCGGGGACGACGCAGCTTGCGCTCGACAACCGCCTCGGCCTCGACGCCGGCGCGGTGCTGCGCATCGGCGTCGCTCCGAACGAGGAGTACGCGACGATCGCTCGTGTCAACGGCGAGCGCGGACCCGCTCCCGACGCGGGCAGCGTCAAGCTCGCGCACCGGCTGCAGGGTGCGTATCCGGGCGGCACGCCGGTCGAGCGCGTCCTCGCCGTGGTCGACGCGACGCGCCAACCCGCAGTGCTCGCGCTCGGTGCGCAGCCCGGCGACGAGACCCTCGTCGTCGGCAACGGCGCGGGCTATGTCGCCAACGAGGTGCTGCGCCTGCGCACCGTCGAGGGCACCACGTACTTTCATCGCCTCGACGGCAACGCCGCGGCGGCGGCGCCGCGCGAGATCGCGCTCGCTTCGGCGCTCGAGTTCACCCATGCCGCCGGGCAACCGGTCCTCGAACGCGACCGCCTGTTCGAAGTCCGCGCGATCGACCAGGGAAGCTGGGGCAACCGCCTGATGGTCGCGTCCCGCGACGAGACGACCGGCCTGGTGGCGAACGCGACCGTCCTGAACGCGAGCCCGCCACCGATGCCCGGCATGTTCTCTTCGCTGCAGGTGACTTCGATCACCGGCTTCGAGCGCGGATCGGCGATCCAGATGCTCGCCCCCGACGGCAGCGTCGTCGATGCGTTGCTCAAGGTGCGATCCGTCGACCGCACGACGCGCCTCGTCATGCTCGATCCGCCGGGCCTGAGCGCTGCGCACCTGACCGCGCACGCAGCAGCCATCGGCGCCGGGACCAACGTCACGGTTCGATCGCGCGAGTTCAGCCTGAGCGTCATGTTGCGCCAGCGCCCCGATCCGACCGCGCCGGTGCGCGACGAAAACCTGCTCGACCAGGAAGTGTTCCGCTTCCTCTCGATGGACCCGCGCCACAGCCGCTACTTCGAACGGATCATCGGCGCGACCTACACGCCGGGCAGCGACTTCGACGACGCGCAGCCGCCGAACCCGGTGCGGCGCTGGGATCGGCGCAGCGAGGGCGCATCGTGGTACGTGCGCGTGCTCGACATCGCCCCGCCCGCGAACCGCGAGGCGATCCGGCTCGGACCCGAGCCGCTCGTCGACATCATGCCGTCGGGTCTCGAGCGGCCCGCGCGCCTGCGCCTTTCCGGCGGCGACGACCTGGTCTCGTCAATGGGCGATGCGATGTACCGCGGCGTCGACGCGGTCGAGCCCGCCGATCGCACCGGGCTCTTCACGCTGAAGAACCTGCTCACGGTGTCGCTCGTCGCGATCCCCGGGCAGGTGAGTCCGCCGCTGCAGCAGTCGGTGATCGATCACTGCGCCGAGATGCAGTATCGCTTCGCCGTCCTCGACGGCCCGCCGCCGATGGACGACACCGTCGTCGACGTCCAGAACCACCGTCAGCTCTTCGACGACGACCGCGCCGCGCTCTACCACCCGTGGCTGACGATCCCGGACCCGTTCCCGACGAGCCTCGCGACGATCCGCCAGTACCCGATCCCGCCCTCGGGACACGTGCTCGGCATCTTCGCGCGCGTCGACAACGAGCGCGGCGTGCACAAGGCGCCGGCCAACGAGGTCGTGCGCGGGATCACCGGGCTCACGCGCTACTTCACCAAGGGCGAGCAGGAGATCCTCAATCCGTACCCGGTCAACATCAACGTGATCCGCGACTTCCGCGCCAACAACCGGGGGCTCCGCGTCTGGGGTGCGCGCAACATCACCAGCGACCCGGCGAAGAAATACGTCAACGTCGAGCGCTTGCTGCTCTTCATCGAGGCGTCGATCGACCTGGGACTGCAATGGGTCGTCTTCGAGCCCAACGCGGAGGAGTTGTGGGCGCGCGTGCGGCGCGCGGTGACGAACTTCCTGCTCACCGTCTGGCGCAATGGTGCGCTCGAAGGCGACGTTCCCGAGAAGGGCTTCTTCGTCAAGTGCGACCGCACGACGATGACGCGCGACGACCTCGACAACGGCCGGCTCATCGTGCTCATCGGCATCGCTCCGGTGAAGCCTGCCGAGTTCGTGATCGCGCGCATCGCGCTGTGGACGGCCGACGCAGTCGCCTGAGCGCGCATCGACTCCGAGGAATGACCCATGGCAACCGACAAGCGCAACGACCCCTTCCGCGGTTTCAATTTTCGCGTCGAGATCGACGGCCTCGCCGTCGCGGCGTTCAGCGAGGTCAGCGGCCTCATCGTCGACGGCGAGGTCGCCGACTACCGCGAAGGAACCGATCGACTGAACTCGGTGCGCCGTCTCAGCGGCTTGCGAACGCACAAGCAGCCGATCGTCCTGAAACGCGGCTTCACCAAGGACGACACCTTCTGGCAGTGGTACGCGCGCATCGCGGCCGGCGAGGACGACCGGCGCAACGGCAGCGTGATCCTGATGAACGAGGCGCACAAGGACGTGATGCGCTGGAACTTCGAGAACGCGTTCCTCAACAAGATCGAGGGCCCGGCGCTGAAGGCGGCCGACAACGCCGTGACGATCGAGAGCGCAGAGCTCGTCCACGAGTTCCTGAGCATGGAGCTCGAGCCGGCCTGATGCCTGCGGCGCGCGACCCGCCATGCGCTACTCGCAGCAGAGCTATCGGACGCCGGGCGTCTACATCGAGCGCGTCGATGCGTCGCGCGTTCCGCCGGTCGTGCTGCGGACCGACGTCACGGCGTTCGTCGGCATCGCCGAACGGGGTCCCCCCGACACGCCCGTGCCGATCGAATCGGTGCGCCAGTTCAGCGCCCATTTCGGCGCCTTCATCGGCGCCGGCTATCTCGCCTACGCCGTGCGCGCGTTCTTCGAAAACGGCGGCAGGCGCTGCTGGGTCGTGCGCGTCGCGGAGCGCGACTTCAGCGGCATCGAACCGCCGCCGCGGGGTGCGGCCCCGGCGTACACCGAAGTCCAGGATGTCGACGGCAATCCGGCGCTCGTCGTCGCCGCATCATCGCCCGGATCGTGGGGCAACGCGATCACGCTCGAGTGGAGCGTCTTTCGCGCTTCGATCGCGACCTCGCTGCCGGCGCGAAGCACGCGCGAATACGCGACCGTCTCGTCGGCGACGGCGTTCGCGGCCGACGAGCTGGTGCGCATCGACCAGCCCGGCACGACGGCGCAGTTCCGCGTCGTCGCGGCAGTCGATGTCGCAGAGGCACGGATCCACTGGGTGCATCCCGATCCGGTCCGTCGCCGACCGAGCGACCTCGTGCTCGACGCCGCGCTTGCCGGCTTCGATCCGCTTCGGCCGCTGCGCATCGTCCGCATCGCCTACGCGCTCAACGTGCGCATCGATCGCGACGTCGTCGCGCAATACCGCGACCTGCACCTCGTCCGCTCCCATCCGCGCTGGATCGGCGCCGTCCTGCGCAGGCCGATCTACTGGTCGTCCTTGCTGCGCGGCAGCGCGCTCGTCGCCGAGAGCGACGCTGACGCCGCGCGCGACGACGAACCCGCGGCGCCGTTGCCGCGCGCGCCCGAGCCGATCTGCGTCGAGCAGGCGAGCGACGCCCCGATCCCGCGCCCGCTCGACGTTCCGTTCGCCGGCGAGATCGCGTTGGTCCACGGCGCCGACGGCCTCGCGGCGCTGCGCGCCGACGACTTCATCGGCGAGCCGTTCACGATCGACGACTCGGACTTCGAGCGCGCACGCAAGGCACGCGGCCTGCAAGCGCTGACGCTGATCGACGAGGTCGCGATCGTCGCGGTGCCCGACATCCTGATCCAGCCGGAAGCCGATCCCGACTACCTGCCGGTGCCGCAGCCGCAGCCGAATCCGTGCGTTGCCTGCCCGAAGCCCGAGCCGCCGCGCGCGCTGCGCCAGCCGCGCCGGCCCGGCGAGTTGCCGCCGGTCTTTTCCGAAGCCGACATCGCTCGCGTCCAGGCCGCCGCCGTCTCGCACTGCGAGGACATGGGCGATCGGGTCGCGCTGCTCGCGCTGCCGTACCGCATCGCGGCCGGCGAGATCGCGCCGCGCGAAGAGATCACCGGCTGGCGCGACCTCTACGCGTCGCGCGTCGCAGCGCTCTACGCGCCGTGGGTCGATGTCGCCGAGCCGCGCGGCACGACGCTCACGCGCAGCGTCCCGCCGTGCGGCCATGTCGCCGGGGCGATTGCGCGCGTCGACCTCGCGACGGGTGTGCAGCGCGCCCCGGCGAACGTGAACGTGCTCGGCGTCGTCCGTGTCGTTCGCGCGATCGACGACGACCTGCACGGCGCGCTGAACGAAGTCAATGTCAATGCGCTGCGCAGCGAGTTCGGACAAAGCGCGAAGGTCGGCGGCGCGCGGACGCTTTCCTACGACGTGCAGTGGCGCTACCTCAACGTCGTGCGGCTCATGCTCACGATCAAGAAGGCCGCCGACATCGCGCTGCGCTGGGTCGTCTTCGAGCCGAACGACCAGACCCTCTGGGCGAGCGTCTCGTCGACGCTGACTTCGATCCTGCAGCTCTTCTTCGAGCGTGGCGCGTTCGCCGGCGACACGCCGGCGCAGTCGTACTACGTCGTCTGCGACGAGACGACGAACCCGCCGGCGCAGCGCGACCAGGGTCAGCTCGTCGCGCTGATGGGGTTCTGGCCCGCGGCGCCGTGCGAATTCATCGTCATCCGCGTCGGGCGGCAGCTCGCCCAGCCCGCGGTGTCGCTGTTCGCTGCCGAAGAGGTGGTGGCATGAGCCTCAACCAGAGATTCGATCCGCTGCTGGCGTACAACTTTCACGTCAGCCTCTTCGATTCGACGACGTCGCCCGGCGCGGGATTGACGTCGATCGTGCTGCAGCCGCTCGTTCCGAATCCGCTCGCCGGCTTCAGCGAATGCACCGGCCTCGACATGACGCTCGACCTCGAGGACTACAACGAGGGCGGCAACAACGGCACGGTGCTCAAGTTCCCGAAGCGCGTGAAGTACGCCGAGATCACGCTCAAAAAGGGCATCACGAAGAACACCGAGCTGTTCGACTGGTTCTACGGCTTCACGCAAGGCGCGGGCAAGCGCAAGGACGGCGTCATCACCTTGCGCGACTCGCGCCAGAGGCCCCACACCGTCTGGGGCTTCCGGCGCGGGCTGCCGACGCAATACAAGGGCCCGCAGCTGAACGCTCAGCAGTCGAGCGTCGCGGTCTACTCGATCACGATCACCCACGAAGGGCTGTTCCTGATGGGCGGCGCCGCGGCGCTCGGCGCAGCGATCGGCAGCGCGGCGCGTTCGATCGGAGGGCTCTTCCGATGAACGGCCAGCCGACGCAAGTCAAGATCGACGAGGTCGTGAGCCGCGTGCGCGCGATCGACGGGACGCACGCGATCGCTCCCGAGACCGTGCGCACGCTCGTCGCGGCGATCCTTCCCGCGGTGCGCGAGATGCTCGACCACGAACGGCAGGTCCGCATGGAAGGGTCGGTCACGAACGGCTATGCCGATCGTCTCAACCGGGGATCGGAGCAATGACGCTTCCCGTCAAGGGCACGATGTTCGTCCAGACCGCGCCGGACGACTACGACCTGTTCGAGGTCCAGTTCAATCCGACCGAGCTGACGTTCGACAAGCAGGCGCAAATCGCCGAGATCGCGATCCCCGGGCTCGACGCGCCGATCCAGCAGTTCATCCGCGGCAATGCCGAGAAGCTCACGCTCGAGCTGTTCTGCGACACCACCGAGGAGGGCATCGGCCTCAACGCCAAGTCGGTGACGAAGGAGACCGACAAGTTCTATCAGCTCGTCAAGATCGTGCCGACGCTCCACGCGCCGCCGGTCGTCACGTTCCTCTGGAATTCGGAGTTCTCGGGGAATCGCGTCGGCGACGCCTGGGGGAGCAACCGGCGTTCGACCTTCACCGGGGTTGCCGAGAGCGTGCGCCAGCGCTTCACGATGTTCAGTCCCGAAGGCGTGCCGCTGCGCGCGACGGTGACGCTGGTGCTGCGCGAATGGCGGCCGATCGAGCAGCAGCTCGACGAGCTGAACCCGAGCTCGCCGGATCGCACCCACCGGCACCGGCTTTCGATCGGCGAGACGCTCTCGGCGCTCGCCGCGCGCTACTACCAGCGCCCGTCCGAGTGGCGCGCGATCGCCGACGAGAACGAGATCGAGGACCCGCGGCGCTTGCTGCCGGGCCGCGTCCTCACGGTCCCTTCGCTCGGGACGAGACCGAGATGACGCCTTCGATGTCGACCGGGAGGCTCCGTTGAGCGCAAGAGAGTTTGTCACGTTGCGGAGCGAATCGGCGAACCGCGGCGCTTTCTACGTGCCGCGCTTCGAGCTGACGATCGACGGCGTTCCGCTCGACCTGAGCATCCTGCGCGACGCGGTCGAGCTGACGTACCACGACAAGACCGACGAGATCGACGGCTTCGAGCTCGTCGTCTCGAACTGGGACAGCGACCGGCTGCGCTTCAAGTACATCGGCTCGGAAGACGACGAAAGCGCAGCCGATCCGACGCTGCACGAGCTGGAGACGCTGTTCGAGCCGTGCTCGAAGAAGGTCGTCGTCAAGCTCGGCTACGCCGACGAGCTGGAAGAGATGATGACCGGCACGTTCACGACGATGGAGCCGACGTTCGCGGCCGCCGGCCCGCACACGCTCGCGGTGCGCGGCCTGAACCAGCTCCATCGGATGCGGCGCGCGAAGTACGACGGCCAGTTCCACGACAAGACCGACAGCGAGATCGCGAAGAGCTTCGAAGGCCTCGTCGATCCGAAATGGAAGTCGAGCGGGATGGACGCGCGGCGAATTCCGATGCCGATCGAGATCGACAAGACCGCGAAGGGCGACGAGCCGCGCATCCCGTTCGTCACGCAAAAGAGCGAGTACGACATCGATTTCCTGTGGCGCCGCGCGCGCATCCGCGGCTACATCGTCGAGATCAGGAAGTACGAGGGGACCAACAAGGAGTTCCTGTACTTCGGCCCCTCCGAGACGAAGTCGCCCACGCCGTACCAGCTCACCTGGGGCATGGGGCTCACCGATCTCAAGGTGACGTTGACGACCGCGAACCAGGTGAAGAAGGTGACGGTGCACGGCTGGGACCGGGCGAACCAGAAGCCGATCGAGGCAAGCGCCGACTGGTTCGATCCGAAGCTGAAGCACCTGAACCCGAAGCTCGGCGAGATCGTCCAGAAGTGCGATCCGCGCGAAGAGCGCGTCATCAACCGGCCGGTGTTCACCAAGGACGAGGCGAAGAAGGCGGCGCGCGACATCCTCCTCGGCAGCGCGCAGGAGCTGGTCAAGGCGCAAGGAACGGTGATCGGCCTGCCGAGCCTGCGTGCGGGATCGCGCGTGCTGCTCGACGGCATCGGCAATCGGCTCTCGGGCGAGTACTTCGTGACCGAGACGACGCACACCTTGAACGGCAGCGGCTACACGACGAAGTTCACCGCGCGCCGCGAGGACCCCGACGTCGAGGTCGGCGGCGGAGGCGCGAAATGAACGAAGGCGAACGCAGCTCGGGGGTCGTCATCGGCAAGGTCACCGCGGTGAAGGACCCGACCAAGCTCGGCCAGATCCAGGTCACGTATCCGTGGCTCAGCGGGCCCGAGACTCGCTGGGTCAGCGTCGCCGCGCCGATGGCGGGCAAGGACCGCGGCTTTTTCTGCATGCCCCGGGTCGACGACGAGGTGATCCTCGCCTTCCACATGGGCATGTGGGACCACCCGATCGTGATCGGCTTCACCTGGAACCCGGTGCAGACGCCGCCTTCGCCGGACGAGCGGCTTTGCATGTGGCGCTCGGAGAACGACCACACGATCTACCTCGTCGATTCGACCGAGGTCGCAGGCAACCGGGGCGCCCTGATCATCAAGGACGGCCACGAGAACACGATCGTGATGACGAACACGCACATCACGATCAAGTCGCGCGGAGCGTTGAGCCTCGAAGCCGACGGCGTGATCACGATCGACGGCCGGCCGGTGAAGAAGATCGGCCCCGAGATCTGACGAGGACTTCGACGTGGTCACGAAGACGATCGACGTCCCGCTGCCCGGCGCGCTCTCGAAGCTCGTCGAGAAGCCGATCTGCATTCCGATCCCGAAGCCGAGCAAGGTCGAAGTCAACATGCCGATGGGCGGCTCGATCAAGGGCATCGTCGACATCACCAAGGCCATTCCCGACGACTGCTCGCTCTCGTTCTCGCTCGTCCTGCAGCTGCAGCCGATCCTCGTCAACTTCGACTGCCTGTTCAAGGTCGTCAAGGTGCTGCAGCCGATGATCGACGTCGTCACCGGCCTGGCCAAAGTGCCTCCCGACGCGCCGAAGGTCGCCGAGGCGATTCCGAAGCTGGCCGAAGCGGTGCCGCCGCTCGTCGATTGCATCGCGAAGTTCGTCGGCCTCGGAATTCCGCTCTTCGTTCGCGACCTGCTGATGCTGATCGCGAAGATCCTGAAGTGCATCGCGCAGCAGCTCCGAAGCGTCCTCAACGTGATGAACGGCCTGGCGCTTCAGATCGGGTCGGCGCAGGCCAACGGCAACACCGAGCTGCTCGCCACCCTGCAGTGCGCGCAGGAGAACGCGGAGAACTCGGCGCAGGGAATGATGTCGGCGATCGACCCCGTGCTCGTCCTGCTCTCGCTCGCCGAGCCGTTCCTCGGCATGGCCGGGGTCGATCCGATCCAGACGCCGCAGATCGGATCCGACGCCGACCTCGCAAGCCTGCTGAACGTCGTGACGACGATCGAGCAGCTCGCCGACACGCTGAAGTTCATCGCCCAGGGACTCGGAGCGCAGTGATGGCCACCGCGATCGCAACTGCGCGCGACTTCCTCGGCACCGGACTGCGCTTCCCGCTGCAGGCGAGCGCCGCCGGCCGCATCGCGACCTCGAGCACCGAACGGCGCATCGAGGAGTCGATCTATCTGATCCTCGGAACCAAGCTCGGCGAGCGCGTGATGCTTCCCGACTTCGGCTGCGGGATCCACGACCTCGCCTTCGAGCCGAACAACTCGGCGACGCGAACCCGGGCAATCGATTCGGTGCGTCGTGCGCTCGTGAAGTACGAGCCGCGCATCGACGTCCTCGATGTCTCGGCGACGAGCGCGCCGGGCGAAGCCAACCTGCTGCTCGTCCGCGTCGACTATCGCCTGCGCGGCAACAACGCGATCGGCAACTTCGTCTATCCGTTCTACCTGCTCGAGCCGGCGTGACGCCCGGATGCCGACATGCCGCTCGACGCCGAATTCCCCGTCATCGACGACCGTCGCTACGCCGATCTCGTCGCCGAGGCGCGCACGCGGATCACGCGCTATGCGTCCGAGTGGACCGACGTCAACGACAACGAGCCGGGAATGGCGGTGGTGCAGCTGCTCGCATGGCTCAGCGAGCTGCTCATCCATCGGCTCGGCTCCGTGCCGAAGCTCAACTACCTCAAGTTCCTCGAGCTGATCGGCATCGAGCTGGCACCGGCGCAGCCCGCGCGCGCCGAGCTGACGTTTCCCGTCGTCGCGACGTTTCCCGAGCCGACGATCGTCATTCCGTCGCACACGCAGGTCGCTGCCGAAGTCCCGGGCGCCGAGACGCCGGTCGTCTTCGAGACCGAGCGGGCGCTGATCGCGCTCGGCGCCAGGCTCGATGCGGTGCAGCTCGACAGCGGCTTCGCGACGACCGACGTGAGCGGCGCCAACGCCGATGCCCGGACCGGCTTCCTGCCGTTCGGACAGACCGCACGCATCGGCGCGAGCCTGATGCTCGGCTTCGATTCGCCGCTCGACTTTCCGAGCGCCGCGGTCGATCTCATGTTCTGGCTGAAGACGCCGCGCTCGCGCGGCCCGGTCTACGCCGACTGCACGACGTCGACGCCGCCGCCCGCGACCTTCGCGTGGGAGTACTGGAACGGCAAGGAGTGGCAGCCGCTCGACCTGCTCAAGGACGAGACCGCGGCCTTCACGCGCTCGGGCCACGTCACCCTGCTCACGCCGTCGGCGAAAGCGCCGGCCGGCCCGTTGCAGCGTGCCGCGCTCGGCTCGATCGTCGACCCGCGCTTCTGGATCCGCGCCCGCCTCGTCTCGGGCGCCTATCAGCGCGCGCCGCAGCTCCTGGCCGTGCGGACCAACACGGTTCCGGCGCTGCAGGCGCAAACCGTCGACGCCGAAGTGCTCGGACGCGCGACCGGGCTCGACGACCAGGTGTTTACGCTCGCGAACAAGCCGGTGCTCGACGGAACGCTCGTCCTCGTCGTCGACGAAGGCCGCGGCGAGGAGCGTTGGGAAGAGCGCGCCGACTTCTACGCATCGGGGCCCGACGACAGGCACTACGTCCTCAATCGCAGCACGGGCGAGGTCCGCTTCGGCCGCGGCAAGCAATTGCGCGTCCCGATCGCGAACCCGAACCGGCCCGCGAACGTCATCGCGCTCAGCTATCGATTCGGCGGCGGCGCCGCGGGCAATGTCGGCCCGGCGACGATCGTCGACGTTCGTTCGGGAGTCGCCGGGCTCGACGCCGGCGCGGTCGCGAACCTGATGCCCGCCTACGGCGGATCCGACGAGGAAACGCTCGACGCCGCGAAGACCCGCGCGGCGCAGACCTTGAAGAGCCACGAGCGCGCGGTGACGCTCGAAGACTTCGAGCTGCATGCGCGCGCCGCGGGCGACGTCGCGCGCGCCAAGGCGTTGCCGCTCTTTCATCCGCTCTTTGCCGGCGTCGACGTTCCCGGCGTCATCAGCGTCATCGTCGTTCCGAACAGCGCCGAGACGAACCCGCTCGACGATCCGGCGCCGATGCCGACCGAAGGAACGCTGCGCAACGTCTGCGCGTACCTCGAGCCGCGTCGCCTCGCGACCGTCGAGCTGTACACGCTCGCGCCGAGCTACAGCGAGGTCGTCGTCGCCGCGACGCTCGTCTGCCGCAGCACCGCCGACCTCGCGGCGGTCAAGCAGCAGGCGCTGCTCCTCCTGGCGCGCTACTTCCATCCGCTCGTCGGCGGCGACGACGCGACGCTCGAAACCGACGGCAGCGGCTGGCCGTTCGGCGGCGACATCGTCTATTCGGCGCTCGTCCAGCGCCTGATGCTGCAGGGCGTGCGGCGCGTCAACGACGTCGAGATCACGCTCGACCGCAAGGTCCAGCCGTCGTGCAGCGATGTTCCGATCGCCGCGCACGCGTTGCTGAAGAGCGGCGCGCACGTCATCGCCGTCGAATACGAGGCCTAGCGTGAGCGCCCGTCAGGCTTTCTCCGAAGCGCCGTACCTGCCACCGGTCGCGCGGCCGCCGCACGACCCGCGCACGCTGACGCTCGATCGCCGTCATGGCTGGCAGCCGGCTTCGAACCCGCTGCTGATCGATCACGTGGCGGTCGATCCCGCGACCGGCGGCCTGGAGCTGACGCCGCTTCCCGGAACCGGCCGGCTGTTGAACGAGCCGAGCGGCAGCTTCGGCGGCCTGTTCTGGCCCGACCACGTCGCCGCGCTCCCCGACGGCTCGATCGCGTTTCTCGATCGCAAGCGGCATCGTCTGCTGGTTCTCGACCGCTGCGACTGCGCCTTCGTCGAGTGGCCGTGCCTGCGTGCCAACGACCTGCGCCTGCCGGCCGAGGTCGAAGCCATCGCGACCGTCTGCGGCCAGCTTCTGCTGATCGCTCCGGGCCTGCACCGGATCATCGTCCTGAACGCCCGCAGCGGCGCGCTGCGCGGCGTCTGGCCGGGACCGCAACTCACGGACGGCCAACCGTGGACGCCGACCGACGCGGTCGCGACCTGCGACCGGCGCATCGTCGTCGCCGACCCTGCGAACGGCGCGCTGCACGTCCTGACGCCGCACGGCAGGGCGCTCGACGTCATCACCGGTCTCGGCGCGGTGCGTTCGCTGGCGATCGACTGCGACGACCGCGTCTACGCGACGATCGACGGCGCCGACGAGGTTGCCGTCGTCGACCTCGCTTCGAAGCGGATCGAAGGCCTTGCGACGCGCCCCGGCGAGGTCGCGATGCGCTTCGCTTGCCTGCCGATCGCCGTCTATGCAGACGGCGCGATCGACATCGCGGCGCTTTGCATGCCGCCGCGCGACGAGCCCGTGCCGATCGACGCGAGCGGCGCGCCGCTGTCGTCGACCTACGCCGACGCGCAACCGGTCTACCCCAAGGCCGGTACTTGGATGAGCGCGGCGCTCGACAGCGAGATCGCCGCCTGCGTCTGGGACCGCATCGTCGTCGGCGGCCATCTCGCGCGCGACGCGCGCATCGAGATCGCAACGCTGAGCGCCGAAACGGTCCTCGCCGACGACGAACTGGCCGATCCGCAGGCGCCGTGGCGAAGCGCCGGCCTCTGGCGCAGCGACGCGACGATCGGCTGCGGCAGCTCCGACTTCATGCTGCGATCTCCGCCCGGCCGCTATCTGTGGCTGCGCCTTCGCCTCGCCGGAACCCCGGCCGAATCGCCGCGCGTCGATTGCGTCCTGCTCGACTTCCCGCGCATCAGCCTCAGGCGCTATCTGCCTGCGATCTTCGGCGCCGAGCCGATCGCCGCCGAATTCACCGATCGCTGGCTCGCGATCTTCGATCGGGGGCTGCGCGACATCGAAGGGGAGATCGACGACGAGGCGGCGCTGTTCGATCCGCTCTCCGCGCCGGCGTATCCCGAAGTTGCGCGCGGCCGGGATTTCCTGACGTTCCTCTCGACCTGGGTCGGAGTCACCCTCGTCGCTGCGTTTCCGCTCGAGCGCCGGCGTCGCTTCCTCGCGGCGGCGCCGCGCCTCTACCCCTGGCGCGGGACGGTCCGTGGCCTGCGCGACATGGTCCGTCTCTTCCTCGGCCTCGACCGCTGGGTGGCGTTCGAGCCGTGTGAAACCGCGTGCGTTCCGTGCGTGACGGGCGAGCGTCTCGCGCCGTGCTGGCAGCCGCCGCGCCTGGTCCTCGAGCACTTCAAGCTGCGCCGCTGGCTCGCGCTCGACCACGCGCGGCTTTCGGATGCGGCCAAGCTCTGGGGCGCGCGCATCGTCAACCGCAGCCGCCTCGAAAGCCGCACGTCGCTGCTCGCCGGCGGTGCGAGCGACGGCGCGCAGGTCGGCGTGACGCAGCTGAAGACGTCGCAGGACCCGTATCGCGATCCGTTCCACGTCTATGCGCACAAGCTGTCGATCTTCGTTCCCGCCGGGTGCGTTCGCAAGCCAGCGGTCGCGCGCGCGCTCGAGGCGCTGATCGACGCCGAGCGTCCCGCGCACGTCGAAGCGCATCTCGTCCTCGTCGAGCCGCGCTTTCGCGTCGGCGTGCAGTCGATGCTCGGGCTCGACGCGGTCATCGGCGTCCGACCCGATCCGACCGTGCTCGACACGATGCGGCTCGGCCGCGGCACGGTCCTCGCCGGCGGCGGGCAGCAGCCGGGTGCGGCGCAGCCGCCACAGCACGTCGGCGCGGTCCGCGTCGGCATGAACTCGATCCTTTCGTAGAGGTGAGCCATGGGGCACTCGGATCTCGCGAAGGCACATTGCGGCGCGCACGCCGAGGCTTGTCCGCCTTGCGAGACGCACACGCCGCTGCGCAACAACTACTTCTTCGGCAAGCTGATGGAGGTGATCGACTTCGACGTCGAGCAGCTCTACGTCGTCGAGAAGTGGAAGCGCCATCACGCGCGCCTGCACGGCACCGGCGTCGTCTGCGGTCTCGAGGTCAAGGCGCACGGAACACCGGGGTGTCGCGACCGCTACCTCGTCGTCCAGCCGGGCACCGCGCTCGACTGCTGCGGCAACGAGATCCTCGTCATCGACCCGGAAACGATCGACATCACGGCGTTCTCCGCCGTTGCGGCGATCTGGAACGACCCGAACGACGAGGGCGAGCACGTCCTTCAGCTCTGCATCCGCTATCGCGAGTGCCCGACCGAAAACGTGCCGGTGCTGTTCGATGAATGCGGCTGCGACGACACGCGCTGCGCGCCGAACCGCGTGCTCGAGACGTACGCGTTCGACATGCTCGTCGATCCGACGCTGCCGCAAGGGACGGCGGGGCACGCGCCCGAGCTGAAGTGGAACGCGACGATCGCGCTGAACGGCGCGAAGGCGGTCGTGGTCGACGACGCGCGCATCTACGTCGCCGCCGACCAGGCGCCGAGCGGCGGCGTGATCCAGCAGTACGACGCCGCGACCCTGGCGCTGCTCGCGCCGCGGGCATTCACGACGAAGGTGCTTGCGATCGCGATCGACGCGGCGGGCGACCGCCTGTACGCCGCGGTCGCCGGAGCGACCGCCGCCGACGAGGCGCAACTGCATCGCATCGACACGACGACGTCGAGCGCATTTTCGACCGGTTCGACCGACGCGATCGACATCCCGGGCAGCGACGGCGCGACGAGCATCCGCCTGCTCGTCCTGACGTCGGGCGAAGTGGCATCGCTCGTCGTGAAAGGAGGCGCAACCACGCTCCAGGTCTGGGACGTGACGGCGACGCCGATGGTCGCGATCGCGGGTCGAAGCGCGAACGTCGCCGCGGCGCTGATCGATGCCAGCGTCGGTTCCGACCAGCGCATCTACGCCGCCGAGGCGTCGGCCAAGTTCGATCACTTCGACCCCGGTGTGAACGGCCTCGACCCGCAGACGATCGCCACCACCTCGAGCGACGTCGTCGCGTTCGCGATCGCCAAGAGCACCGGCCCCGACCGGCTGGCCTGGATCGAAGGCAGCTCGCGCGCGTTCAAGGTCGCGAAGCTCGACGGCACGTCGCCGCAGACCGTGACCTTGCCCGAGAAGCCGGTCGCTTTCGTGCTCGACGAAGGCGCGCGCTTCGCCTACGTTCTCGAGCAGCCGGCGACCGGAAATGCGATCGTGCAGGTCGTCGACGTCGAGCGCGTCGGCCAGCCGGATGCGCTCGGCGCGACGCTTCCGGTCGGTCCCGGGGGAGCCGCGCTCGCCCTGCACGGGAAGCTGTACGCGGTCTACACCGATGCCGTCGCGGTGCTCGAGATCGTCGGCGACGACTGCGCCGATTACCTGAAGGCGCATCCGTGCCCGGCGTGCGACAGCGCCGATTGCGTCGTTCTCGCGACGATCCGGCACTGGCGTCCGATGCGACGCCTCGAGGACATGCTCGATCCGCCTTCGGATCCGCTCGCCGATGCGGCCGCGGGCATCTGCCGCATCGACAACGTCCTCGGAAGGCGCATCGTCCCGAGCGTCACCGACCTGATGCAGGCGGTGCTGTGCCTGCTCGAGCACGACGGCCAAGGGGGAGTCGGAGCGCAAGGACCGCAAGGCCCGGCAGGACCCGCAGGGCCCGCAGGACCTGCCGGGCCCGCCGGACCGGCCGGACCGCAAGGACCGCAAGGACCGCAGGGCGTTCCTGGCCAGAACGGCGTCGGCCTCGACCCCGATCTTCCGCACGTCTGCGACATCAACTGGCAGCACGGCGGCGTGCTCGACCAGGCCGACTTCAACAAGCTCGTCGAGCGCGGGCTCATCGTCGCGTTCGACACGCCGATGATCTCGGCCGATCTCAACGTCGATACCGTCATCGTCCAGGTGATGCGGCGCGAGCAGATCGGTGACGTCACGTTCGCCAACTGCTGGTGCGAGCTCGACCTCAACGACCGGATCCAGCCGATCAAGCTCGGCGAAGAGTGCAACACGGAAAGCAACTTCGACGGCTCCGCGCCCGAGGCGAACGGCGTCCTCGTCAAGCTGCCGAACCTCGGGCCGGCGTTCATTCCGATCGGCAACCGCCGCGTGCTCGGGCTGCGGGTGCTGCTCAAGGGCGAGTTCATCCGCGGCCATCACGCGAAGACCGGTGCGCTGCGCGCGCTCGACGGCGATCACATCCCGAAGGTGGACGCAGCAATCCCGCCCAACCCCGACTGGATCCGGCCGCACGACAAGCGATCGAGCGGCAACGGCACCGAGGGCACGCGCTTCGAGAGCTGGTTCAGCGTCGAGCTCGGTTAGAGCGGACAAGGAGCAAACGATGGCAAGCACCATCAGCGATCTCTACCGCAGCCGCCAAGGCACGAGCCTGACGGCGTGCGCGCCGCCCGAGCCGAAGTGCAGCACGTGCGGGATGCTCGAATGCGTGTGCCGCCCGCGCTTCTTCGCCGGGCAGGTGCTCAACGCCGACGATCTGAATCGACTCGACGCGTACATCCGCGCCAAGCATCGATTGCACAACCGCCAGCTGCACGGCTGGGGCGTCGTCAACGGCCTCGAGGTGATGTGCAACCCGTGCGGCGACGGCGTCGCCGTCGGCTGCGGCTATGCGCTCAGCCCGTGCGGCGACGATATCGTCGTCTGCGACGCGGTCACGGTCGACGTCTGCGACCTGATCAAGCGCTGCAAGGACGCCGAGCGCAAGCGTGTTCCTTGCGATCCCTTCCAGTACCCGCAATCGGCCGCGTGCGACGCCGCCGAGACCGAGTGGATCCTCGCGATCCGCTACTCGGAGACGCCGACGCGCGGCGTCAAGCCGCTCTACGCGCCGACCGAAGTCGACTGCGGCTGCTCGTGCGGCAAGGCGCAGTGCACGTGCGGTGGCGCGAAGGCGAAGACGTCGTGCGGCTGCGGCGCGAAGACGCAGGCCCAGTGCACGTGCACGACGAACGCGAAGCCGCGCGGCGCGCCGGTGCAATGCGAAGCGACGGTCGTCTGCGAGGGCTACGCGTTCGAGGTCTACCGCGCGCCGGCGAAGACCACCAAGCCGCCGAGCAGCGACAACCAGAGCAACGCCATCGGTGCCGACTCGGAGCTGATCAAGCGCTACGTCTGCTGCTACGACGATCTCGTGACGAAGGGGCCGAAGATGCCCGGGCCGTTTTCGGTCCCGGCGGTCGTCGCCGCACCCGACGCGTGGTTCCTGTGGGCGTGCCGCGAGCAGGCGCATCTGCTCAGGCACCTGCAGGGCAAGTCCGGCTACAACTGCGCGCTCCTCGCTCAGCTCGCCGCGCTCGTCATCGTCCGGCCCGAGGGCGCTGGGCTGCCCGCCTTCATCCAGGCGGTCGTGATCCTGTTCCTCGTCCTGATCGACGCGCTGCTCGCTTGCCTGTGCTCGGCGCTTCTGCCGCCTTGCCCGATGCCGACCGACGAGACGCGGGTCCCGCTCGCATCGTTGCACGTCGCGAACAATCCTTGCCGCGTGCTGCGCGTCTGCAACTGGACGACCGAGCGCAAGTTCGCGACGACCTTTCCGGCGCTGCAGTACTGGCTGTCGATCCTGCCGTACGGCAGGGCGTTGCGGCAGCTCCTGCAGACGCTCTGCTGCTTCGACGTGACGTCGATCTTCCGCAATGTCGATGTTCCCGGAACGAACGCGCAGCCGAACGCTGCCGGACCGCGCGACGCGGCGGCGCGTGCCGCGACCGGGGGACCGAACGCGGGAACGGGCGCCGACGCCTTCCACCAGCAGGGCATGGTCCGGCTCAATCCGCAGCTCGATCCGGCGACGCCGGTGCACGACACGACGGCGCTCCTCGTCGACGTGCTCTCGTCGGGCAAGCCGCTCGAGCCCGAAGCGCTCATCAACACCCTGCTCGCACCGAGCGTCGAAGGCGACAAGCTGGCGGCGGTCGAAAGCGCGAGCCTGCCGCAGTTCCTCCTCCTCAATCAGGTCGCCAAGCCGATGGCGCAGGCGGCGGCCGGATCGTTCGCCGCGACGTCGCTCGATGCGCTCGTCGGCGGGCTGATGCAGGCAGCTGCCGGCCAGGCGCCGCCTTCCCGAGCCGAAGCGGGGCGCGAAGCGCCGTCCGAGGCCGAAGCGCCGGCCGACGCGGACGCGGTCGCGACCTTGCGCGAAGAGGTCGCGAGGCTGCACGCGACGATCGAGCAGCACGCGGGCGAGATCGAACGCCTCAAGTCCGGCGGCGCAAGCGCCCGTCGCCCGCGCAAGGGGAACAAATGACCACCGTCTTCGCCGAACGCCCGCACTTCTTCGAGGGCCAGTTCCTCGGCGCCGAGGACCTCGAGATCCTGCTCGCCTACCTGCGCGAGCAATCGGCGCGGCATCTGCTCGGTGCGCACACGCAGGGCGTCGTCGCGGGAATCGATCTGGCATCGCGGACCGACCCTTCGGGAGGGCTGCAGTACTTCCTCACGCCCGGGGTCGCGATCGACGGCTACGGCCGGCCGATCGTCGTCCTTGCGCCGACGCAGCTCGACGCCGGTCTCTTCGCGGTCCAGCCGACGGGACTGGTCAACGTCTGGATCCGCTATGACGAGACATCGGCAGGCGGGGTGCGGCGCGGTTTCGAGGTCTGCGATTCGGTCGACGCGTTCGCGCGCGTCACCGAATCGTTCAGCATCGTCGTCGGGCTGAAGAGCACGATCGCGCAGCGCGAGGCCGGCGTCGCCGTCGCCGACGTGACCTTCGGCGACGCGCGGGAGGCGCTCGGCAACGACCTTCCGGGTCAGCCGATCGCGTGCGACGGCTCGGTCGCGGCGCAGCTCTTTCCGCCGTCGGGGGACCCCGACCTGTGGCTCGTTCCGGTCGGCCGCGTGCCGTGGACGCAGGGCGCACCGGGAAGCTTCGGCGCGCCGACCGAAACGAGCGAAAAGCAATCGCTGCTCTTTCGGCGCCAGGCCGGTGTCGTCGCCGAATCGGTGATCGCAGCCAACGGCCTGTTGCGCCTGCGCGCGCGCTGGACCGATCGTGTTGCCGGCAAGACCGTCGACCAGCTCTGCGAAGCGCACGCCGTGCAGGAGAAGGACCTCGTCAAGTGCGGCGACCGGGTGCGCCCGCTCGAGCCGATCTGGCTCGACGAGCACGCGCGCTTTCGCGGCGACGCACGACTCTTCGGTACGCGCATCGAGTGGCAGGAACAGCTCGGCACCGATTACCTCGGTGGCGGCGTTCCGCTCGCGATGCGGCGCCGGCCGGAGAAAAACGAGCAGAACGGCGCCGACCTGCAGGTGCTGCTCGGCAAGCGCACGCTCGGCCCGAACCGCCTCGTGATCGGCGCCGCACAGGCCAAGGGCGACCCGTGCCAGATCGAGTTCGACTTCACGCCCGGCGTCGTCGTCCAGGACGATGCGAAGGTCGGGGTCGGCACCGAAGCGACCGTGCTCGCCCACCCGCTCACGATCCGCACGACCGGCGACAACGGCGATGCCGTCGGTCTGCAGGCCGCCGACGGAACGATCGCCTGGCAGATCAACTTCGGCCCGGGCAAGGCGGGACTCAACTTCACGCAGACCGACCCGAAGCTATCGAACTTCTTCATCGGCAACAACGGCAACGTCGGCATCGGCACGCTGACACCGCAAGCCAAGCTCGACGTCCAGCAGACCGCGGCGCCGCAGGGCAACGCACTCGGCGCGAACAAGTGGCTGCAGCTCGGTTCCGGCGGCGACGCGGGGCGCGTCTGGGTCCAGTACGGCGCGCAGCTCGCTCCGCTGATGGTGCTGAGCGATCTCGACGATCCGCCGCAGATCCAGTTCCAGCAGATCGGCAATGCGCAGGAAGACGCGCCGCAGTTCCTGAGCTGGATCGGCCATGCGCGCAAGCTCTCGAGCGACATCGCGATGATGGGCGGCAACGTCGGCATCGGCACGGTCAGCATCAATCGATCGCTGCACGTCGAGGGCAGCGACGTGCACAGCGGGGGCGGGGGCGGCGGCTTCTCGTTCGCGAACCGCAACACCGGGACTTTCGTCGAGACGCCGGCGAACGGCGAGCGCTGGGTCTGGTACGCACGCGACGGCGTCGCCCGTCTCTGGTCGAGCGGCGACAAGGTCTTTGTCACGCCACAAGGCCGGCTCGGCGTCGGCACCGACGCGCCGGCCGAAGCGCTCGACGTGCGCGGCAACGTCAAGCTCGGCGGCGCGGGCAACTACTTCGCGCTCGGCGCGCTCGCGAACTGGCGCGTCATCGCCGGAACGGTTCCTGAAGCGGGCAACGCCGCGAACAGCGGCTGGACGTCGTCCCACGCGATCACCGGCAGCTACACCGTCTCGTTCCCGGCCGCGTTCGACGCGACACCGATCGTCGTGGTGACGCTCGTCGACCCGCTCAACGACGACAACACGATCTGCGTCAGGGGCGTCGGCCAGGCCGGCTTCACGGTCTTGATCAAGGACATCACCGGGGGCGGAACGACGGCGCAGGACTCGGCGTTCAACTTCGTCGCGCTCGGGCCGAGGAGTTGAAGGCGTGGATTCGATCGTCTCGATTCGCACCTGGCGAAACGAGATCGTCGTCGCGCGCGACCATCCGCAGCCAGAACGCGTTCGCGCCGACGTCGACCTCATGACGGCGCAGGTCGGCGACGCGCTCGCCGCCGGCCTCGCCGACTATGTCGACCGCAAGGGCGGCGAAGTCATCCTCGTGCGGCGGATTGTCTTCGACTGCGACCTCGACACGCGTTGCGACGTGCGCCGCGCCGCGCATGTCCTCGCACGTCGCTGCGCGACGGCGCTCGTCCAGACGATCGAATCGGGGTCGAGCGACGTGGTGCGCTTCGCTTCGCAAGCGGCTTTCGTCGCCCGCTTCGTCGAGGACGTCGCGACCGGCAACGCCTGGGGGCAGTGGTACTACGCAAGCTTCGCGGGCGTCGCGGTGCTGCCGCCGAGCGCGGCGATCCGGACCGTCCTGACCGACGACCCCGAGCTCGGTCGCGACGCGTTGAAGGTCGTCGCGCCGGGCGCCTGGGCGCACATCGCCCGCGCCCTGGAGGCGCGCGACGCAACACGGATCGCCGAAGCGCTCGGCGACGAAGACGACCCGACCGACGCGCACGGCGGCGTCGACTGGATCGCCATCGCGACCGCCGCCTCCGGGCTCGAACTTGCCGCGCCGGTCGCGGTGCTCGCCCTCGTCGTGTTCTCGCAGGCGTTGCGCCTGGGGGCGCCGGCCGGTGGCGCGTCGCTCGCCGCGGCGCGGCTGCTGGCCGCGCTGATCGACCTGCACCGGCGTGGCGCCGACGACTCCGCCGCCGGAGCGCTGACGCAAGGAGATGTGCGCGGGCTCGCTCGATACGAACCCGCGCTCGCCGTCGCGCTCGCGCGACCGCTCGCCGACGGCGAGGCGCTGCGGGGGCTGGCCGGAGCGGCGTCGGGCGCGTTGCAGCGTGCAGGGGCCGGCGACGAGCGGCGGGCAGCCGGCGTCGAGCAGCCGGCGCCGTTCGGCGGGCTCGTCCTGCTGCTCGACGAGATCGATGTCCTGGTGAATCGGGAATTCGTCGCCGCGCTGCCGGACACGAAGGGGGCCCCGGCGCGCGGCGCGGCTGCGCTGTTCGTCCTCGCGCTTGCCGCCGGGCCGGGTCGAGCGCCGCTCGTCTGGCGCGATGCATCCTGGCGTGACTTCTTCGCCATCGACGCTTCGTTCGGGTTGACCGACTTCGTCGACGCGCTGAACCGAAGCGGCCTCGACACCGCGATCGAGGCGCGTCAAGCGCTCGGCACAGCGGCCCGGCGCCATGTGCGCGGTGCCGTCGTCGCGACCGCGTTTCGCGCCGCAGGCGCGCGCCTGCACTGCGAAGTCGATACCGCGACCGGACTCTGGATCGACCTGCGAAGCACGGCACGCGACGAGGATGCCGAAGAGCGAGCGAGTCCGTGCGACGACGCCGACGGGCAAACGGCCCCGCGTGCGCAGAAGAGCTTCGTCGAGCGTCTCGCGGCGGCGCGCAAGGCCCGGCGCGACTGGCACGACCTCGACGACGAAGAGCTGTGCCGCGACGTTCCGCTCGGTTGGCGAATCGTTCTCGTTGCAGCGGCGCAGATCGCCTGGCGCCGGGTCGCGTATCGCGTTGCGGGAATGAACGGCGCGTCGTTGCCCTACCTGCGCCGCAACCTCCTGAGCCCGCACGGCGACTTCGTCCGCAGTGCCGCGGACCGCGTCCACTGGCGCCTCGCGCGTCCGCCGCTCCACGTGCTGCTCGGCCTCGCCGGATTGGCCCGCGGCACGCGTCGCTGGAGCGCGCCTTCCGAGCAGGCGTACGAATGGCGGATGGAGTGAAATCCTCCTTCGAGCGTTTTCAGGTGGCGCTCGATTGGCTCGATTGCCTGATCGAGCGCGAAGTCCTGCGCCTGCGCGGCCGCTACGAGCTGTCGCTCGACGAACTGCGCGGCCTCTACGTTTCCGATGCCCGCGTCGATGCGCTGCTGCGCGAGCGTCTTGCTGCAGAGAGCGACACCGATCCCGCCGCGACACTTTCGGCGCACGCACGAGCGCTGCATGCGCGGCTCGTCGACACGGCGCCGCTCGGCCTGCTGCGCGAGCGCCTCGCCTTGAGACAGGCCGAGATCGATGTCGTCTGCCTCGCGCTCGCGCTCGAAGTCGATCTGCGCTACGAGCCGCTCTACGCGTATCTCAACAACGACGCCCTGCGCAAATACCTCACCATCGATCTCGCATGCCGGCTGCTCGCCGATTCCAGCAGCGGCGACACTCCCGCGAGAGACGAGATTCGCGCGCTTCTTGCTCCGCGGTCGCGTCTCGTCACGCTCGGCGTCGTCGAGGCGGTCCCTTCGGCGGAGCGTCGCTCGTCGCTCCACGAGGGGTTCGTCGTCGCGCCGGTCGTCGCCCAGGCTTTGCTCGCGCTGCCCGTCGCCGACCCGCGCTGGCCTCCCGAAGTGCGCTGGCTGACGCGCATCGAACGCCCGGCCGCCCGTGAAAGGCACGATCAGCCGCGGCGCCGCGCGTCGCTTCACGTCCTGAGTGGCGACGAGGCGCGCGAGCTGCAGGCGCGCGCCGTCGAGCTGGCTTGCCGCCACGACTTGCCGCTCATCGCACTGCCCGCCTCGGCGCTCGTCCGCGACGCCGAGTCGTTGCGCTCCGTGCGTCTCGCGGCCAGGCTCGTCGAAGCCGCCGTCGTGATCGATGCGCATGACACGGGCGAGGAAGTCGCTGCCGCGGCCGTGCGGGCGGCGCGCGAGCTCGCGAGCGATGCGACTCCGGTGATCCTGCTGACGACCGGCAGAGCGGCGCTCGGGGCCGCGCTCGCCGAAGTTCCGCATCGCCACGTCGAGGTCGAACCGCCCCGTGCAGACGAGCGTGCCGCGCTTTGGGTCACGTCGCTCGCGCGCGCCGGCATCGACGCCGAGGGCGGTTGGGTCGAGCATCTCGCGGAAACGTATGCACTGACTGCCGCGCGGATCGATGCCGCGGCGCAGTCGGTCGCATTGCGGGAGCCCGGTGACCGCTGTCTGCGCCATGCGCTCGATCACGAGGCGAACGCGCGCACGAACGAGGCGCTCGCGCGGCTGGCGACGCGTGTCGTCCGCCCGCACGACTGGAGCCACCTCGTCCTTCCCGACCCGGCGCTGCAGCAACTGCGCGAGATCACAAACGCGATCGAAAGCCGCGATCGCGTCTATCGCCGCTGGGGCATGGGCGAGCGCAACGGCGGCCACAACGGGCTCATGATCTTCTTCTCGGGCGCCTCGGGAACCGGAAAGACGATGGCGGCGGCAGTCATCGCGAATTCGGTCGGCCTCGAGCTTTATCGCATCGACCTCGCGTCGGTCGTTTCCAAGTACATCGGCGAGACCGAGAAGAACCTCGAGCGCATCTTCACTGCGGCGCACCGGTCGAGCGCGATCCTCTTCTTCGACGAAGCCGACGCGCTGCTCGGCAGGCGCTCCGAGATCAAGGACGCACATGACCGCTACGCGAACATCGAGGTCGCTTATCTCTTGCAGAAGATGGAGGAGCACGACGGCGTCGTGATCCTGGCGTCGAACCTGCCGAAGAATCTCGACCCGGCGTTCGAGCGGCGGATGCACTATCTGCTCGAGTTCGCGCGGCCGAACGCGGTGCTGCGCGAGCGCTTGTGGCGCGGCATGTTTCCTGCGGCGACGCCGCTCGACGACGACATCGACTTCCGTTTCCTCGCCGAGCGCTTCGAGACGACCGGCGGGGTGATCCGGGCGATCGCGCTCGACGCTGCCTTCCTCGCCGCCGCCGAGCGCTCGTCGATCACGATGCGCCATCTGATGCGCGCGATGACGCGCCGCCAGACGAAGCAGGGCGACTCCGGCGGCTGGGCGCGCTATCGCG
>Ga0068860_100001257_pt1 | contig 27649 bp, 27 predicted proteins | sample KBSSwiS32_FD_66597 | JGI IMG/M metagenome (GOLD analysis project Ga0068860, IMG submission 66597) | Switchgrass rhizosphere microbial communities from Kellogg Biological Station, Michigan, USA - KBS Switchgrass S3-2 | ecosystem: Host-associated > Plants > Roots > Rhizosphere > Soil ... | reverse complement strand
GTGGCCAGCCGGAACGGCTCGCTGGCGAACGTCGCTTTCCATGCGTCGTAATCGAGGCCGCCGAACCACAGCAGCAAACCGAGAATGAGCAGCGTGTACAGCGCCATGACGACCGCGCTGATCCGCTGGACCAGCCAGTCGCGCCATCCGTAATGCGCGCCGACGACGATGCGATTGCGCGTCACCACAGCTTCACCGCCACCGCCAGCGTCAGCACCACCGCAAGCACCAGCACGAACGCGCCGGACCGGCGCGCCGCCGGCAGGTCCATTCCGATATGCAAATCCATCACCAGGTGGCGGATACCCGCGAGGAAATGATGGAAATACGCCCAGGCAAGCACCAGCAGCGTGAGTTTCGCAACGGGATGCCCGAGCGCCGTGCGCATCTGCGCCCAGGCATCCGGCGACGCCAGCGCGCGCTGCACGACCCACAGCAGCAGCGGAATTCCGATCAGGAACAGCAGGGCGCCGCTGATCCGGTGCAGGATCGAGACGATCGCGGGTAACGGCTGCCGAATGGCGAAGAGATTGAGGTAGACCGGGCGCGGCTTGGCGACAGGGCGGTCCAGCGCAGCCATCTGTAAAAGGTCCTCGCAACGACGAAAACGACGCGGATTGGGACTGCGCACCGTAAAACGGCATATTTGTGCGCAGCACACAATTATAGCCGTACCGGTGGTCGCCGCGCCAGAAAGCCCTTTAAAGCAACCGCACTCCGTCAATACAATTCGTTGAGGTAATGGTAGCCGCGCGTGACGCACAGGCCGCGGCGAACTTCGACCGGCCGGTCGCCGTAGGTCAGCGTCACGCGATCGACCGCCAGCAGCGGCGCACCGGCGTCCGTTCCGAGAATTCGCGCGGTCGGCCCGTCGGCCGCGACCGCGCGAATCTTCTCCTGCGCTTTCAGCATTCGCACGCCGAACTGGCTCTCGAAGAAACTGTACATCGAGCCGCGATACGCATCGTAGCGGGCCTTGGTCAGCCCGCGGAACAGGGCGGCCGGCAGCGTGATCTCGTCGAGCACCACCGGCTCGCTTTCGTATTCGAGCACGCGCCGCAGGACGAGTACGGCGTCGCCGGTCTTCAACTGCAGCAGTCGAGCCGCGTCGGCGCCCGCCTTGGTGCGCTTGACGTCGAGCAGACGGCTGACCGGGGAAATCTCGGCGCCGTCGTTGCGGCGGATGCGCAAAAAACGGAACAGCGACGAGCGCTCCTCCGTGTGGGTCGCGACGAACGTACCCTTCCCTTGCCGGCGGACCACGAGGTTGTCGGCGGCGAGCGCGTCGATCGCCTTGCGCACGGTGCCTTGCGACACGCCGTAGCGGCTCGCGAGGTCGATCTCGGACGGAATGGCCTCGCCGGGGCGCCACTCGCGTGCTTCGAGGCTCCGCTCGAGCAGACCCTTGATCTGCAGGTAGAGCGGTGCGAACGACGGGGAAGTGGGCGGGGCGATCACGGGGAAGGCGGATTCCGCGGCGAGGACTAGTGACGCGCAAGGCTGGGTGCCAGGCGGAATTATCGGCACCCGCTCTCCCGTTGTCTATTACATGTCTTATGTCTTATATAAGTTATATGACTTCATTGACAGCCATCGTCACGCCGGACTAGAATGCGGCATCGCGGTCGGGCGTCTCCGCCCTCGGGCGGGGCGACTGTTGGGATGCGTCGCATGTTGCGCCGCACTCGCTTGGCACGGCCCTGCCGCGGCGTGCTCATTCCCACCCGCCAGGAGCCTCGTTCATGAAATCACCCGTCCGCGTCGCCGTCACCGGCGCCGCCGGCCAGATCGGCTACGCCCTCCTCTTCCGGATCGCCTCGGGCGAAATGCTGGGGCGGGACCAACCGGTAATCCTGCAGCTGCTCGAGCTGCCGATCGAAAAAGCGCAGGCCGCGCTGGCCGGCGTGATGATGGAGCTCGAGGACTGCGCCTTTCCGCTGCTCGCCGGCATGCTCGGCACCGGCGATCCCAAGGTCGCCTTCAAGGACGCCGACATCGCGATGCTGGTCGGCGCCAAGCCACGCGGCCCGGGGATGGAACGCAAGGACCTGCTGCTCGAGAACGCCAAGATTTTCATCGAACAGGGCAAGGCGCTCGACGCCGTGGCCTCGCGCAACGTCAAGGTCCTGGTCGTCGGCAATCCGGCCAACACGAATGCGTACATTGCGATGAAGTCGGCACCGTCGTTGCCGAAGAAAAACTTCACCGCGATGCTGCGGCTCGACCATAACCGCGCGCTGTCGCACGCCGCCGCCAAGGCCGGCGTGCCCGTGGGCGACGTCGAGAAGATGATCGTATGGGGCAACCATTCGCCCTCGATGTACGCGGACTACCGGTTTGCCAAAACCGCCGATGGCAAGGTGCTGCGTGAGCTCATCAACGACGAGACGTGGTACCGCAACGAGTTCCTGCCCAAGGTGGGCAAGCGCGGCGCCGCGATCATCGAGGCGCGCGGCATGTCGTCGGCCGCCTCGGCCGCCAACGCCGCGATCGACCACATCCGCGACTGGATCCGCGGCAGCAACGGCAAATGGGTGACGATGGGGATTGCGTCGGATGGCAGCTACGGCATTCCCCCCGATGTGATCTACGGGATGCCGGTGATCACCGCCAATGGCGAATACGCGCTGGTGCGCGACGTTCCCATCGACGATTTCTCGCGCGAGCGCATGAACGCGACGCTGAAGGAGCTCGAGGAAGAGCGCGCCGCCGTGACGCCGTTGCTGGGTTGAGGGAGCCGGACGGAATCGCAATGAACGCGAGGCTGACTCCACAGGCCGCCCTCTACGGCAACGACCGGCCGTTGGCGTCGCTGCCGCCATGCGTCCACTACGCGGGGAACGAACGCTTCATACGCAAGGCGCTCGCGCTGCAGGCGGAGTTGGGGCCGGTATTCGACATCGCGTGCGATTGCGAAGACGGCGCTGCCGTCGGTGCCGAGCGCGCGCACGCCGTGACCATGGCCGGCCTCATCGGCGGAGTGGAAAACCGCTTTGCCCGCGTCGGCGCGCGCGTGCACGACGTGCATCACCCGGCGTGGCAGGCCGAAGTCGACGTGCTGCTGGACGGCGCCGGCGACCGCATCGCGTTTCTCACGCTGCCGAAGGCGGGCAGCGCCGCCGATGTCGAGCGCTTCCTGGCCCATGTGGGCGACCGTGTCGCGCAGCTTGGCTTGTCGCGCGTCATTCCGGTGAGCGTGCTGATCGAGACGCCGGGTGCCGTGCACGATGTCTGGACGATCGCCGCCCTCCCCGGCATCGTCTCGCTGGATTTCGGTCTCATGGATTTTGTCAGCGCGCATTACGGCGCGATTCCCGCCAGCGCGATGAGCTCGCCCGGACAGTTCGCGCATCCGCTGATCCGCCGTGCGAAGTGTGAAATCGCGGCCGCGGCCCTTGCCCACGGGGTCATACCCGCCCACAACGTGACGCGCGCGCTCGATGACCCGGCGCTCGCGTTTGCCGATGCGCGGCGCGCCCGCGACGAATACGGATTCCTCAGGATGTGGAGCATCCATCCCAGTCAGATCGCGCCGATCGTCGAGGCGATGCGACCGGAGGCGCCGGCGGTCGAGCACGCCGCCGCCGTTCTTTCCGCCGCGCAGGACGCCGAGTGGGGACCGTTGCGCATCGATGGCGAATTGCACGACCGTGCGTCGTACCGGCTGGCGTGGACGCTATTGCAGCGCGCGCACGCGGCCGGGGCGACCTTGCCAGCGCGCGCGGCGGCGTACTTTTCATGATGATCTCCCCCTTCCCTTGCGAAAGCCCTCCATGCGTTTTCAGCTCATCTTCGTCCTGACCGCCGCCGCGGCTTCGCTGGCGATCGCGCAGGACTATCCGAAGCTCAGGTCCGGCCAGTGGGAGATGACCACGACGAGCGTCAAGGCCGGTGCGGGCGCGCCGACCAAGTCGACGATGTGCACCGACGATGCGCTGCAAAAGGAAATGATCAGCATGGGCGCCGGCATGCGCAAGGAGATGTGCACGAAGAACGAATTCAGGCGCGACGGGTCGAAGATCACCATGAGCTCGGAATGCAGGATCGGCGACTCGAAGGTCGTGACGAGCGCCGTGATGACGCTGTCTGGCGATACCGGTTACAAGACCCGGATCGCGTCGTCGTTCGATCCGCCGTTCATGGGGATGAAGGATTCGCAGACGACGCTGGAAGGCAAGTACGTCGGCGCATGCCGCGACGGCATGGTGCCCGGCGATTTCATCACTCCCGGCGGCCAGAAGATCAACATCAAGGGCATGGCGATGGGTAAGGCGCCGATGCCACCCCCCCAACCTGCCCGCCCCGCAAAGGTGCCGCAATGAGCCACAACCTGCACAACACCCTTCAGCAATTCAAGCTCGCGTCGGGCGAAACCGGCCGGTTCTATTCGCTGCCCGCATTGGAAGCGGCCGGTGTCGGCCGCGTATCGCGGCTGCCGGTGTCGATCCGCATCGTGCTGGAATCGGTGCTGCGCAATTGCGACGGCAAGAAAGTGTCGGAGCATCACGTCAAGGAGCTTGCCAACTGGAAAGCGACGGGCGAGCGCACCGACGAGATCCCGTTCGTGGTCGCGCGCGTCGTGCTGCAGGACTTCACCGGCGTCCCGCTGCTCGCCGATCTGGCGGCGATGCGCAACGTCGCCAACGACATGGGCAAGAACCCCAAGATGATCGAGCCGCTGGTGCCGGTCGACCTGGTGGTCGACCATTCGGTGATGATCGATCACTACGGGACGAAGGACGCGCTCGACCTCAACATGAAGCTCGAATTCGCGCGCAACGGCGAGCGCTACCAGTTCATGAAATGGGGGATGCAGGCGTTCGCCACGTTCGGCGTGGTGCCGCCGGGCATCGGCATCGTCCACCAGGTCAACCTCGAATACCTGGCGCGCGGCGTCCATCAGAAGAACGGCCTGTATTACCCCGATTCGCTGGTCGGCACCGACAGCCATACGACGATGGTCAACGGCATCGGCGTGGTGGCGTGGGGGGTGGGCGGCATCGAAGCGGAAGCCGGCATGCTCGGCCAGCCTGTTTATTTCCTCACGCCGGACGTCGTCGGCGTCGAGCTCAAGGGCCGGCTCAGCGAAGGCATTACCGCGACCGATCTCGTGCTGACGGTCACGGAAATGCTGCGCAAGGAAAAGGTCGTCGGCAAGTTCGTCGAATTCTTCGGCGAAGGCACCGGGACGCTGTCGGTTCCCGATCGCGCGACGATCGCCAACATGGCGCCCGAATACGGCGCGACGATGGGCTTCTTCCCGGTCGATCAGGCGACCGTCGACTATCTCGCCGCCACCGGCCGCACGACGGCGGAGCTCGACGCGTTCGCGTCGTATTTCAAGGCGCAGGGGCTGTTCGGCATGCCGAAGGCCGGCGAGATCGACTACACGAAGACGCTGTCGCTCGATCTCAGCTCGGTCAAGACGTCGCTGGCCGGACCGAAGCGTCCGCAGGACCGGATCGAGCTCGGGTCGATGAAGAGCAATTTCACCGACCTCTTCAGCAAGCCGAACAGCGAGAACGGATTCGCCAAGCCGGCGGCCGAGCTCGGCAAGCGTATCGTGACGCCGCTCGTGGCCAACGGAGTGGGCGCGATCAGCGACGCGTCGATGCAGTTGCACAACGGCGCCGCGCCGCGCGACGTGGTCGAGATGGTGAACAACCGCCCCACACCCGACCGCTACGACGAGCCGCACGGCAAGCACGTGTCGATTGGCAACGGCGATGTGCTGATCGCCGCGATCACGTCGTGCACCAACACGTCGAATCCCGGCGTGCTGCTTGCTGCCGGACTGCTCGCCAAGAAAGCGGTCGAGCGCGGCCTCAAGGTAAGGCGTCACATCAAGACATCGCTCGCCCCCGGCTCGCGCACGGTGACCGAGTATCTGACCAAGGCCGGATTGCTTTCCTACCTCGAAGAGCTGGGGTTCACCGTAGCCGCCTACGGCTGCACGACGTGCATCGGCAACGCCGGCGACCTCGCGCCCGAGATCAACGACGCGATCGTGACCAACGACCTGATCTGCGCGGCCGTGCTGTCCGGCAACCGCAACTTCGAGGCGCGGATCCATCCGAACCTCAAGGCCAATTTCCTGGCATCGCCGCCGCTGGTCGTCGCGTATGCGATCGCGGGCACGGTGCTGCGCGACCTCGCGACCGAGCCGCTCGGCCATGACCAGCACGGCGTGCCTGTCTTTCTCAAGGACATCTGGCCGACGTCGCACGAGATCTCCGCCGTGTCGCAATATTCGCGCGACCCGGAAGTCTATCGCCGGCTCTACGGCGATCTCGCCAATGCCAATCCGATGTGGGGCAGGATTGCCGGGACGATGGGTCAGGTCTACAACTGGCCCACGTCGACGTACATCGCCAAGCCGCCGTTCTTCGATGGCTTCTCGATGACGCCCGCGGCGCTCGCGCTCATCAAGGGCGCGCGCGTGCTCGGCATCTTCGGCGATTCGGTCACGACCGACCACATCTCGCCCGCCGGCGCGATCAAGGAAAATTCGCCCGCCGGCAAATGGCTGATCGAGCATGGCGTGATGAAGGCGGACTTCAACAGCTACGGCTCGCGCCGCGGCAACCATGAGGTGATGATGCGCGGCACGTTCGCCAACGTGCGGATCAAGAACCTGATGATTCCGCCGCGCGCGGACGGCACGCGCGAGGAAGGCGGCGTCACGCTGTTCCAGCCGTCGGGCGACAAGATGTTCATCTACGACGCCGCGATGAAGTACATCGCGCAGGGCACGCCGACGGTCGTCTTCGGCGGTGAAGAATACGGCACCGGCAGCTCGCGCGACTGGGCGGCGAAAGGCACGCAGCTGCTCGGCGTGAAGGCCGTGATCGCGAAAAGCTTCGAGCGCATCCACCGGTCGAACTTGATCGGCATGGGCGTGCTGGCGCTGCAGTTCAAGGGCAACGATACGGTGCAGTCGCTCGGCATCACCGGCGAGGAGACGTTCGATATCTCGGTGCCGGCCGACATTCGGCCGCAACAGGACCTGACGCTCGTCATCCACCGGAAGGACGGCACGCGCCAGGACGTCACCGTGCTGTGCCGGATCGATACGCCGATCGAGGTCGACTACTACAAGGGCGGCGGCATTCTTCCGTTCGTATTGCGAGAGCTGGTCGCCGCGTGAAGGTTGTCGCGGGGTCGCCGGTCCCGCGATGACGGCGACCCATCCGCACCACCCGCTCGCCCACGCGCTGCCGCTGTTCCTGCTCGCCGGCCTATGCCTGACGTTGCTCGATACGACGGCGAAATACCTCGTCAGGGATCATTCGCTGTTTCTCGTCGTCTGGGCGCGCTATCTCGGCCAGATGCTGGTGGTGACGCCGTTCGCCCGCCATCGGGCGGGACCGGGTTTCTGGCGAACGCGCAACTTGCGCATGCAGCTCATCCGCTCGGCGTGCCTGGTCGCCGCCACCATGTGCTTTTTCGCCGCGTTGCGCTATCTGCCGCTGGCGGAGGCCTCCGCGATCACGTTCCTCGCGCCCATCGTCATCGTCGTGCTCTCGCAACCGGTGCTCGGCGAACGACCGACGCGCGCGCGCTGGGCGGCGGCGGTCATCGGCTTCGTCGGCATCCTCGTGCTGCTGCGGCCCGGTTCCTCGATCCTGCACCCGGCCGTCGTCCTGTTGATCGTCGCGGCGATCTGCAATGCGCTCTATCAGCTGCTGACGCGCAAGCTGCCGGGCGACAACGCATACACGACGCTCTTCTATAGCGCCCTGGTGGGTGCGGCCGGCCTCACGCTCGCGCTACCCTGGGGATTCGACGGCGCCGCGTCGACGTGGCGTGAATTGGGCCTGCTGCTGTTGCTTGGATTATTCGCCGGTCTCGGCCATTGGCTGATGATCAGCGCTTACCTGGCGGCCCCGGCGTCGCTGCTCACGCCGTTCACGTATCTGCAAATGCTGTGGGCGACGCTGCTGGGCTATTTCGTGTTCGGCCAGCTGCCGGATCGCTGGTCGGCGGTCGGCATCGCGATCATCGTGGGCAGTGGCGTGCTCCTCGCACTGCTGGAGCGTCGACGCGCGCGGCTGGCGCGAAGCTTTCCTTGACGGCCGCTGCGTCGCTGCCGATCGGCGCAGCGCGATGCGGACGATAATCGGCGCTGCGCTACAATCTTCGTTTGACGGGCGCGCCATGCTTCATTTGCCGCCCCCTCACTTCGATCCGGGAGATTCACAATGAAAAAGCAAATCATTGCCGCGCTGTCGGCGCTGGCGCTTGCCGTCACGCTGACCGCGTGCGGCGACAAGGCCAAGGAAGCCGCCGACCAGGCCGCCGCAGCCGCCAAAGTGGCCGCTGAGAAAGCTGCGGAGGCGACCAAGGCCGCCGCGGCCGACGCCGCGGCCAAGACCGAGCAGGCGGCGAAGGACGCCGCCGCCGCGACGAAGGACGCCGCGGGCAAGGCGGTGGACGCGACGAAGGATGCCGCCACCAAGGCGTCCGACGCCACCAAGGACGCCGCCGCCCGGGCGGTCGACGCCGCCAAGGCGGCCGCCAAAAAATAATCCGTCGTTGCGATAGGAAACCGGAACGTAGAAAGGTCGACGCGCCGGCGGCACGGGTCGGAGCCGCTGCTGATTTGATGAGCCACGCGGGCTATGCGTTGCGCACCGCCGCGTGCCGCGCGATCCAGCGCGTCAGCGGCTTCCACTGCTCCCATTCCTGCTCGCCGCGCGAACGCGGCAGATCGAATACCGAATAGCCGTCGCGCGCGCAGTGCACGTAGACCTGCGTGTCGCGCAGGCGCGTGACCAGCGGAAAATCGAACTGCTTCAGGAATTCGTCGAGTTCCGCGTAGGAATGCGTGCGCATGTCGACGCGCATCGCCACCAGCGCGATCGCAAGTCCTTCGCGCACGGCTTTGTAGCCGGCGATCGTCTGCAGAAAGTGCTCGGTCGCCGCCATGTCGAAGACCGACGGCGAGACCGGGATGATCATCGCGTCGGCGCGTTTTACTGAATCGCGCAACTCTTCGCCGTGCAGCGCCGCCGGGCTGTCGACGACGAGCCATTCGGGCGCGACATCCTTCAGCTCCTTCTTGCCGACATCGCCTGCGAAACCCGCGACGGGCGGAAAGAGCGCCGGACGCCGCGCCAGCCACTCGGTGGCGGAACCCTGCGGGTCAGCGTCCAGCAACCCAACGCGCTGGCGCTTGCCGGCGAGCCAGCCGGCGATGTTGGTGGCGAGCGTCGTCTTGCCGCTGCCGCCTTTCGAATTGGCCACCAGAATCGTCTGCACGCCCTCTCCCTAGCGTTTGCCAGTCGTTTCTCTACGAGCGGACGATGTCGCGCGCCGTCACAGCGATGGCAGCAACGCGTGCAATGCCGTCAGCGCGTCCGCACCCAGCCGGTGCGACCGCGCACCGCTCCAGCCGCGCGCAGGGTCCGGCAGGTCGGCGTTGTCCTTGAACGGCATCTCGACCGTCAACGCCAGGCCCCCGAACGTGTGGCCCACCCATTTGGACGCGATGGTCAGATTGACTTTCGTGTCCTTGTCGGCGGCGTAGCCATGCACCGTCTGGAAGTCCGGGTTCGCAGCGACGAGCGCGTCCGCGAAACCGCGCTCGAGCGCCGCCATCCGCGGCGTATACGCCTGCAACCGCTCGTTGCCATCGGTGAAGACGTAGGGCAGCCCCTCGTCGCCGTGAATATCGAGAAACGCGTCGACGCCGCTCGCCTGCATCGCAGCGCGCACGTGAAACACCTCCGGGCTGCGCTCGCGCGCGGGCTCCATCCATTCCCGGTTCAGGTTGGCGCCCGCGGCGTTGGTGCGCAGGTTGCCGCGTACGCTGCCGTCGGGATTCATGTTCGGCACGATGCGCACCACCGCGCGCTCGAGGATGCGGCGCGCCACCGGATCGGCGGGGTCGAGGAGACGCTCGAGCATGCCTTCGACGAACCATTCCGCCATCGTCTCGCCGGGATGTTGCCGCGCGATCACCCACAGCGACTTCCTGCCGGCCGCCGCGGTTCCGACCGTCACGAGATTCATGTCGCGGCCTTCCAAGGTCGCGCCGAGATCGCTGACGCGGGCGCGCGGCGAAGCATCGGCGCGTCCCAGCAGGGCGAGATGCCGTTCCCATGGATAGGGCTCGAAATACGCGTAATAGATGCTGTCGCGCAGCGGCGTGTGCACGATGGCGAGCTCGCTGCCGTCGAACGTCGTCGGCACGCGAAACCAGTCGACGCGATCGTACGACGCCACCGCCTGGTAGTCGCGCCAACCCGCGACGTATGTCGCCGCACCCGCATTGACGAAGCGGACGCGCACCGGCTGTCCCTGGGCGCCCTGCAGGCGAAAATAAAACCACTGGCGGAAGTCGGCGTGCGAATCGGCGCGCAGCCGCACTTGCAGATCGCGTGGATCAGCGTCGGCGACCACGTCGATGGCGCCTCCGTCGAACGTGCAGGAAATTCGCGATGTCATGCCGATGTCATGGCGCGGTGGTGGGGCTTGTCAGCTACGCGAAGTACGCGACGCGTTGTGCGGCGGATCGACGGCGGCAACCGACAAGTGGAAGCGATGCTGGCATGTGCATTGCAATGGTTCCCCGCGAGTGACGGCGCCAGGCGATTCTCGCACGAGATGCCCGGAGTCCGTCGGTCATGTAACGGTTCGCTCAAGGGGAGATACAAATCGGAACCCCGGCCATGGCTTACGAGCCCGATACGATATGGGGGCGCACGATCGCAGGCGACGGCGCAGTGACCGCGTCCCGCAGTGGCTTGTCGCTGACGCAGCGGCGCCTGCTGAAGCAGTTGGCACAGCCGCGTACGTTCACCGCGCTGGCGGCGAACGATCGGCTGCCGGCGCCGAAGCTCGAGCACGAGCTCGTGCGCCTTGCGCAATTGCAGCTCGTTGCCTTCCAGCGGCCCGGGTCAACGCAGCCGCGAACCGCCCCGGGCATCCATCCGCCGCGGCCGCCAGCCCCTGCTGCGGCGAAGCCCAGGACGGCCCCGAGCGTCCATTTGCCACTGCCCCCTGCCGTCACAATGCCTCCCCGACCGCGGCAGCCTTGGCCGATCATGCCGTGGTGCTTCGTCGCTGCGGCGCTGGGTTTCGCGACCGTCCTTCTGCTGGCAAGTTGAGCGGCACCGCCCTGCGGCCGCTAGAGCGGCGGAGCGCATGCGCTAAACTTGCGCCCCATGGAACACGTCATCGGCCAGGAGCAGGCACCGGCTGTCGCCGCGCGCACGGGCGACACGCGACGCGCCACGGTTGAAGCCAACAAGCTGACCAAGCGCCTGCAACGGCAAACCGGCGAGGCCATTGCCGACTATGCAATGATCGAGGCGGGCGATCGCGTCATGGTCTGCCTGTCCGGCGGCAAGGACAGCTACGGATTGCTCGATGTCCTGCTCGCGCTGCAAAAGCGCGCGCCGGTCGCGTTCGAGATCATCGCCGTCAACCTCGACCAGAAGCAGCCGGGATTTCCTGCCGACGTCCTGCCGCGTTACCTGACCGAACGGGGCGTGGGGTTCCATATCGCCGAGCAGGATACGTACAGCGTCGTCAAGCGCCTGATCCCGGAGGGTGCGACGATGTGCTCGCTGTGCTCCCGCCTGCGCCGCGGCGTCCTCTATCGTGTCGCCGGCGAGCTGCGCGCGACCAAGATCGCGCTCGGCCATCACCGCGACGACCTGATGGCCACGTTTTTCCTCAATCTCTTTTTCGGCGGCAAGCTGAAGACGATGCCTCCGAAGCTCGTGTCCGACGACGGCCGCCACGTCGTGATCCGGCCGCTCGCTTACGTGCGCGAGCGCGATCTCGCCGCCTATGCGGCGCTCAAGCAGTTTCCGCTCATTCCATGCACGCTGTGCGGATCGCAGGAAAACCTGCAGCGCAAGCAGATCGCGCTGATGCTCCGCGAGTGGGAGCGGAAGTTCCCGGGCCGTGTCGATTCGATCTTCAACGCGCTCGGCAAGGTCGAGCCCTCGCACCTCCTCGACCGGACGCTGCAGGATTTTTCGGCCGTGCGCGCCACGTTTCGTCCCGAGCCCGGCGGCGACATCGCCTTCGACGTGGACCCGATGCTCGAGGCCGCGACGGATGCGCTGGCCGCGATATCGACGCCGGACGGCATTATCGCGATGACGCGAGGCTAGGCGGTCGCATACGCGAAATCGTGCTCCCGGAGGACGGCGGATGACGATTGCCTCCCGCCACGCATCCGGATCCGCGCAGCGACCGTATTAGAGGGCGGTTCGGGCCAAATTCCAAGGCCCAGGGAGGACCCTCATGAAGACGATCATCGCCGTTGCCGCCTGCGTGCTCGCGTTCACGTTCGCCGTACCCACGCAGGCTCAGCAGCCGACGCTGTACAAACGCCTGGGCGGTTATGACGCGATGGTCGCTGTCTCCGACGACTTTCTCGGCCGGCTTTCCGTCGATCCCCAGTTCGCGCGCTTTTTCAGCGGGCACAGCACCGATTCGATGAAGCGGCTGCGCCAGCACGTCGTCGAATTCCTGTGCTCGGCGACCGGCGGACCCTGTGTGTACCTGGGGCGCGACATGAAGACCTCGCACGCCGGACTCGGGATCACCGGCGCCGAGTGGGACGCCTCGGTCAAAGGCCTGGTCGCGACACTCGACAAGCTCAACGTCCCGGCCAAGGAAAAAGACGAAGTGCTGGGCGCGGTGTCGAGCCTCAAGAAGGACATTGTCGACAAGCCTTGACGCGCCGGCGTAAGTCCCGCCGCACGGGGCAATGCGGCATCATGGCGAATGGCGGCGCGCTTCGAGCGCGCCGCCGTTGACCATGTCGGGACATCGGCGATTCCTCCTTCTGCTGTTGTCTATCGCGCTGGCGACGTTCGCGGCGCCCGTGCTGCCGCAAGCGACCGCGCCCGAGCAGGATGCGCGGCCACCGCTCACTGGCCAGCCATTGGTCACGGCGCTGCGCGGCGGCGGCTACGTCCTTTATCTGCGCCACACGTCGACGGACTTCGGCGAGAACGACGAGCGGATGACCGATTATGCGGACTGCAAGAGCCAGCGCAATCTGACCGACGCGGGCCGCACCGAGGCTCGCACCATAGGCGCCGCGGTGCGCGAGCTGCAAATCCCGATTGGCGATGTGCTGGCGAGCCCGTTCTGCCGCACGATGGAAACGGGCCGTCTCGTGTTCGGCACCGCGACCGCATCGCTGGCGGTTCGCGGCGGGCCGGCGCGACCCGACAATCCGGACCGCTACGCCGATCTTCGCAAGCTGCTGAGCACGCCGGTTTCAGGCCGCAAGAACACTGCGATCGCGAGCCACGGCAATCCCTTCTTCGGCGTCGCCGGCGCGCCCTATCTCGCCGAAGGGGAAATGGCCGTGGTCGAACCGCAAGGCAACGGCAAGTTCCGCATCGTCGCGCGCATTCCCAAAGATGGCTGGGCCGCGCTGATCGCGGCGCGGTAGACGTACCCCCGAAGCCGACCCCGCTAGCGGACGGTGTTCTCGTCCTGCTCGAACAGTATCCTGCGCGATTGCTCGTCGTGGATCGCCGGTGCCTCATTGATTTTCTTCGCGAGCTCGTAGGCGCGCTCCACGGCAGGCCGCGCCTTCATCGTCGCGAGCCAGCGCTTCAAATGCGGGAAGTCGTCGATGTCCTGCCCCTGGCGTTCGGGACGGATCCAGGGATAGCAGGCCATGTCGGCGATTCCGTAATCGCCGGCGACGAATTCGCGGTCAGCCAATCGTTTGTCCAGCACGCGATACAAACGCCCTGTCTCCTTGACGTAACGCTTGATCGCGTAGGGAATCTTCTCGGGCGCGTAGAGCGCGAAGTGATGGTTCTGCCCCGCCATCGGCCCAAGGCCTCCCATCTGCCAGAACAGCCACTGCGCGCACTCGCACCGTCCGCGCAGATCGGCGGGGTAGAAGCGGCCGGTCTTCCCGGCGAGATAGAGCAGGATCGCGCCGCTCTCGAACAAAGGCAGCGGCGGACCGCCATCGGGCGGCGCGTGATCGACGATCGCCGGGATCCGGTTGTTCGGCGACACGGCGAGGAAGTCCGGATGAAATTGATCGCCCTTGGAGATGTTGATCGGCTTCACCTTGTATGGGAGCCGGGTCTCCTCGAGGAAGATCGTGATCTTGTGCCCGTTGGGCGTCGTCCAGTAGTAGAGATCGATCATTCGTTCAGGAATCGGAAGGTAGGGATCGGAAGTCAGAAGGTGCCGGGAAAGGCGCCGCCGTCCAGCAATATGTTCTGGCCTACCAGATAGCCTGCATGCGTGCTGCACAGAAAAGCGCACACGGCGCCGAATTCCGCGGCTTGTCCGAAGCGTCCCGCGGGAACCGTCTCGCGTGCGGCCGCCATGACCGCTTCCACGTCCTTGCCCGCGGCTTTGGCCCTTCCCTGCATGTTCCCGCGCAGGCGATCGGTGTCGAAACTGCCGGGCAGCAGATTGTTGATCGTCACGCCGTGGCGCGCGACTTTGCGCGCGATGCCCGCGACAAAGCCGGTGAGCCCGCTGCGCGCGCCGTTGGACAGGCCAAGCACATCGATGGGCGCCTTCACCGCGGACGAGGTGATATTGACGATGCGGCCGAACTTGCGCGCGATCATGCCGTCGACGGTGGCGCGGATGAGCTCGATCGGGGTCAGCATGTTCGCGTCGATGGCGCGCAGCCACGCGTCGCGATCCCAGTCGCGAAAGTCGCCAGGCGGCGGACCGCCGGCATTGTTCACGAGGATGTCGGGATTGGGGCACGCCGCCAGCGCCGCCGCGCGCCCCTCGGGCGTGGTGATGTCGCAGGCGAGCCACGCGACCGGCCGCCCGGCGACGGCACCGATCTCCGCCGCGGCACGCTCGACGTCGGTGGCAGTGCGCGCCAGGATCGTGACGTCGACACCCTCGCGCGCCAGCGCTTCGGCGCACCCTCGCCCCAACCCTTTGCTAGCCGCGCAGACCAGCGCGCGGCGTCCAGCGATGCCAAGGTCCATGGCGTCTCCCCGTTTGGACAGGTTCGCTACGCGGCCACGACCGCGCGCCGCACGCGGATGACCGTGCCGACCGCGAGAACCAGCAGCGCGGCCACCACGTAGAACATCTCGCGGCCCAGCGCATGATCGAGCATGAGGCCGAACCAGACGGGCCCCACCATCGAGCCGAGATCGAGGCCCGAATACACGAAGCCATAGACACGTCCGGCCGCGCCCTTCGGCGTCGCGTTGCGCACGATCAAGTCGCGCGACGGACCCGTGGTTCCCATCACGAATCCGATCAGCGCGAAGATCGGCACGATCATCGCCACCGGGACGGCGCCGGTCCCGACGACACCCAACAGCGCCGCGCCTGCAAGCAATCCGGTCGCGGCGACCCGATCGTGTCGAATCGTTCTCGCCGCGAGGAAGCCGCCGGCGACGATGCCGCCGGTGCCGCCCAGCAAATAGGCGGTCATCGCGGATGTCGCGAGCACCAGCGGCACCGCGAATCCGCTGTTCAACGCGGACGGCAGGAACGTCTGCAGGCCTATCGACGCCGTGGTCTGGATCATGAAGTAGCAAAAACAGAGCGCGATGGCGGGCTGCAGGAACAACGCCATGCTGCCGCCGAGCGTGTGCGTGTGCGCATCGTGCGCGGGATGCGAGGTGAGATAGGTGCGCTGCGATGCGAGCACGCCCAGCGCGATCAAGCCGGCGATGCCCATGCAGGCGAGTGCGATGCGCCAATTGAACGCCGCCGCCAACGCATAGCTCACGATGGGCGCCAGCGCGAAACCGATGTTGCCGCCCACCCCGTGCGTCGAGTACGCATATCCGAGGCGCTGCGGCGCGACGTTGGCATTGAGGATGGCGAAGTCGCACGGATGGAAGACGCCGTTGCCCACGCCCATCAACGCGACGATCGGAAACAGCCAATACGCGCCCGGGGCAAGTGCCGCGACCATCGTGCCGCCCGCCAGCAGGCCGAGCCCGCCGAGCAGCACTGGCCGCGCACCAAAGCGATCGACGGCGAATCCAGCCACGAACTGCGTGATGCCGCTCGCGCCATAGAACACGCCGACGAGCAACCCGAGCAGCGCCCATGACACATCGAATTCCACGCGCAGCAACGGGAACAGCGGCGGCAGCGCGAGCTGGAAGAAATGCGAGAAGGCGTGCGCGACGCCGATGAGACCGATGACACGGACGTCGCGGCGGAACGAATCAGGGGAGACAGTTTCCATCGACACGCGGTAAACGGCGCAAGGCCAACGTAAGGATACGGCGGAGAACCAGCACTATATCGCACCTGCACGGGCCTCTCGCCGCGCAACGATCGCTGAAAGGAACCGGCCCATCATGATCGACAAAGTGCACAAGGCCGACGCCGAATGGAAAGCGCATTGACCGGCGAACAATTCCGCGTCACGCGCAAGAGAGGCACCGAGCGCGCCTTCAGCGGCGAATACCGGGACCACCACCGCAACGGCTTGTATCGCTGCGTGTGCTGCGCTACGCCGTTGTTCGCGTCGGATGCGAAGTTCGAATCGGGCACCGGCCGGCCATCGTTCTCGCAATCCGTCGCGCCGGAAACCGTTCGCGAAGAGGACGACGTTTCGCTGTGGATGCGCAGGACCGAGGTCCTGTGCGCCGTGTGCGATGCGCACCTCGGCCACGTGTTCGCGGACGGGCCCGAACCGACCGGGCGCTACTGCATGAATTCGGCGGCGCTCAAGTTCGATCCGGCGGATTAGCCGGCGTCGGGCGATTGCGTACGAAAAGCCCGCCCCCCGCGGGCTTTTTCATTGGGGATTCAACAGCCATCCCCTCACCCGCCGTTCGGGGACCCTCTCCCCGCAAGCCGGGGGGTGGGGATACGGCGCGCGGTCCAACTGCCGAACGGTCGTTGACAGGCTCCGATATAATAATGATATCATTTTGATACAAGGTGCGAACGGCCGCCGCGGTGCGAGCGCCCTTTCTCGGAGGTCACGATGGAACGCATGACAAAGTCGGGCGCCGCCCACGACGAGTATCCGATCGGCACGGCCAGCGGATTCCTCGCGCTGGTGATGGCACTCCTCCTGCTGATCGGAGGCGGCCTCATGCTCGCCCAATCCATTTCGTCGTATGGCGTTCGCTGGGGCCTGTTCTCGCTGGGCATCGTTCTGCTGATCGTTGCCGTGCTGACGCTCGCGGGTCTTTACACGCTGCAGCCCAACGAGGCGGCGATCATCCAGCTCTTCGGGGCCTATCGCGGCACCAGCCGGGCGCCGGGATTGCGCGCCACGAATCCGTTCTACACGCGCCGGAAGATTTCGCTCCGCGCGCGCAACCTGAATGGCGACCGGCTCAAGGTCAACGACAAGCGCGGCAACCCGGTCGAGATCGCCGCCGTCGTGGTCTGGCATGTCGCCGATACCGCCAAGGCGGCGTTCGACGTCGACGACTACGAAATGTTCGTCAAGGTGCAAAGCGAGGCGGCGGTGCGCCATCTGGCATCGCAGTTTGCCTACGACGCGGAGGAAATCCAGGACGTCGCCCGCGAACCGACGCTTCTCGAAAGCGCCGACATCGTCGCCCGAGCGCTCGAGAACGAGTTGCAGGAACGGCTCGAGCAGGCCGGCGTCGTGGTCGAGGAAGCGCGGTTGATGCATCTCGCGTACGCGCAGGAAATCGCGCAGGTGATGCTGCGCCGCCAGCAGGCCGAGGCGATCATTGCCGCGCGCACGAAGATCGTCCACGGCGCCGTGTCGATGGTCGAGATGGCGCTCAAGGAGCTGTCGGCCAAGCAAGTGGTCAGTCTCGACGACGAGCGCAAGGCGGCGATGGTGTCGAATCTCATGACCGTCCTGTGCGCCGAATCGGACGTGCAGCCGGTGATCAATACCGGCACGCTCTACACCTGACGCGATGCCAGGGAGAGCCCGATGACCATGCTGCCGCGTTTGCTGTTCGTGTTGCTGCTGATCGCGGGGCCGGCGGTGATCTGGGCCACGTCGGCGCCGTTGCCTGCGCGGGTGGCAACGCATTTCGGCCGCGGCGGTCTCGCCAACGGCTGGATGACGCACGACGGTTATCTCATGTTCATCCTGGCGTTTTGCGTGTTGCTGCCGGCGTTCGTGGTCGTCATGCTCGGCGTGCTGCCGCAAGCGGTCGGATCACGCGCGGGAATCCCGAACCGCAACTATTGGCTGGCGCCGGAACGGCGCGCCGCGACGCTGTCCGCATTGGCATCGCACGCGTGCTGGCTGGGATGCCTGCTCGTGGTGTTCCTGACCGCGATCCATTTCCTCACCGTCGAGGCCAATGCCGTGACGCCTGCGCGGTTGTCCGAGTCCGCGCTGATCGGGGTCATGGTGGGGTTCGCCATCGGCATCCTGCTGTGGGTATTGGCGCTGTGGGCGCGCTTTCGCCGTGCCGATTGAGGGCTGACGTCACCGATGGCAGCCAAGAAATCCTTCCTGCTGCGCGTCGACCCGGCGGTGTGGGCCGAGATCGAGCGGCTCGCGCAGGCGGAGCTGCGCAGCGTCAACGCGCAGGTCGAATACCTGCTGCGCGATGCGCTCGCCCGGCGAGGGATACGAGCTCGCGCGCCCAGCCGTGGCGACGTCGACGATTCGGCGCCCGACCTGTGAATGTGGTTCCCCGAAGACGCCTGCGGCGTCCTCCACCAAAGGGGGCGCCCGCCTTGGGGCGGCCCTGCGGCGGGCTGCCGTCGGCACCAATTCTTGTGGGAAGCTGCAGCATCGCGTCGGGCTCCCGGCCCGACCCGCGAGCACGTTGCGAAGTCCAATCCACCATCGACACAACGGAGGTTACGCATGAAACCCTTTACCTTCATCGCCGTCGTCGTTTTCTCGCTCGTCGCGCTGGCGCAATTGCTGCGCGTCGTCCTGGGCTGGGATGTGACCGTGAACGGCATCCTCATTCCGGTGTGGGCCAGCGTCATCGCCTGCGTGGTTGCCGCTGCGCTGGCATTCATGCTCGCAAGAGAAGCGCGCAGCTAGCCATCGGTCAGGCGAGCACCTTGCGCAGGAATACCCCGACTGCTTCGATTTCTTCCGTCACCGCGGAATGCTCCATCGGGTACGCGTGCCATTCGACTTTCCAACCAGCGGCCTCGAGCGCCTTGCGCGACAGTTCCGCCCATGCCAGGCGCACGACGGGATCGTGCGTGCCGTGCGCCATGAAGATCGGCACGTCGCGATTCGCCGGCGCCGCTGCGGCGGCCAGCGAAGGCGCGTCGATCAGGTAAGTCGATAGCGCGACGATGCCGGCCAGCCGTGCCGGATGACGCAAGCCGGCATACAACGCGATCGCGCCCCCTTGCGAGAAGCCGGCGAGCACGATGCGCGCGTCCGGCACGCCGCGCGCCGTTTCCCGCGCGACCAACGCTTCGAGCTGCGCCTGCGAGCGACGCACGCCGGTCAGGTCGGCGCGCGCGTGCAGCTCGGCATCGTTGATGTCGTACCACGCGCGCATCACGTAGCCGTTGTTGATCGTCACCGGCATCGTCGGCGCATGCGGGAACAGGAAGCGCACCGCCATCGTCGGCGGCAGCTTCAGTCCGGGCACCACGGCGGACCAGCCGTGGCCATCGTCGCCGAGCCCGTGCAGCCAGATCACCGACGCATTGGGATTCGGCGACGTTTCGATTTCGATGGCAGGCAGAAGGTCGGGCATGGCATCTCGACGTTGTGGAGAGGAACGCGATTCTAGAACGAACCATCGCGCGAAGGCTCGAGATTGAATTGCCGCGCCCATGCATCACGCGCCAACACACCGGAGACACTGTCCCCCGATAGGCCGTTTAGTCCGCGGACCGTCAAAATGTCGACAAGCACATGGCGCTCACCGACGGGCGCAAAATTGCCGTAAGGATGGGGCCAGCGTAGAATGCGCGCCTTCGCGCCCCGGGGACACAATTCCCGCGCGGCGTGCGCCGCATCACCTATCCGGTGGCTGCGCGTCCCAAAAACACGATTTTTGCGGAGTATCCCTGATGGCAGCAGTGCTTCCCGTATTACGCGATGTCAAGCTCGATGACAAATACGAGCTCGAATCCGGCCGTGTCTATCTGACCGGCGCACAGGCGTTCGTCCGTCTGTTGATGCTGCAGCGGCAGCGCGACAAGCTGGCCGGCCTCAACACCGGCGGCTTCGTTTCCGGTTATCGCGGCTCGCCATTGGGCGCGCTCGATCAGTCGCTGTGGAAGGCGCAGAAGTTCCTCGACCGCGCGAACATCAAGTTCCAGCCGGGCTTGAACGAGGATCTCGCGGCCACGTCGATCTGGGGCTCGCAGCAGGTCAACCTGCACGCCGGCGCCAAGGTCGATGGCGTATTCGCCATGTGGTACGGCAAGGGACCGGGAGTCGACCGGTGCGGCGACGTGTTCAAGCACGCGAACTTCGCCGGCACGTCGAAGCACGGCGGCGTGCTGGTGCTGGCCGGCGACGACCATGCGGCCAAGTCGTCGACGCTGCCGCATCAATCGGATCACATGTTCTCGGCGGCGATGATCCCGGTGCTGTATCCGTCGTCGGTGCAGGAGATCCTGGACCTCGGCCTGCACGGCTGGGCGATGTCGCGCTATTCGGGCTGCTGGGTCGGCTTCAAGTGTGTGGCCGATACGGTCGAGAGCTCGTCGTCCGTGTACATCGATCCGGCGCGCACGCAGATCATCATTCCCGACGACTTCCCGCTGCCGGAAGGCGGCGTGTCGATCCGCTGGCCCGACGGTTTCCTCGATACCGAAGCGCGGATGCAGGACTACAAGATCTACGCGGCGCTGCATTACTGCCGCGTGAATCGGCTGAACAGGATCGTCATCGATTCGCCCAAGCCGCGCCTTGGGATCGCGACGTCAGGCAAGAGCTATCCGGACGTGCGGCAAGCGCTCGACGACCTCGGCATCACCGATCAGGATGCCGCCGCGATGGGCATTCGCGTGTACAAGATCGCGATGCCATGGCCGCTCGAGCCGGAGGGCGTGCGCCACTTCGCCGAAGGGCTGGAGGAAATCCTCGTCGTCGAGGAAAAGCGGCAGATCGTCGAATATCAGCTGAAGGAGCAGCTCTACAACTGGCGCGACGACGTGCGGCCGCGGGTGGTCGGCAAGTTCGACGAGAAAGGCGAATGGGTGCGGCCGCACGGCGATTGGCTGCTGCCGGCCGCCGCCGAGCTGACGCCGGCGATGATCGCCCGCGTCATCGCGCGGCGCATCGAGCGCCTCGATCTGCATCCGCCGATGATGGCGAAGATCCGTGCCCGCGTCGACTGGATCAACGCCAAGGAAGCGGCGCTAGACAAGCCCAAGATCAACCTGGTGCGGCAGCCGTACTTCTGCTCGGGCTGCCCGCACAACACGTCGACCAAGCTGCCCGACGGCAGCCGGGCGACCGCCGGCATCGGCTGCCATGTGATGGCGATCTGGATGGACCGCAGCACGTCCGAATTCACGCACATGGGCGGCGAAGGCGTGCCGTGGATCGGCCAGGCGCCGTTCACCGAAGAAAAGCACATCTTCGCGAACCTGGGCGACGGCACCTACTATCACAGCGGGATCCTCGCGATCCGCGCGGCGGTCGCCGCCGACGTCAACATCACGTACAAGATCCTGTACAACGATGCGGTGGCGATGACCGGCGGCCAGCCGATCGACGGGCCGTTGTCGCCGGCCGACGTCGCGCGGCAGGTGGCGGCGGAAGGTGTGAAGCGGATCATCGTCGTCAGCGACGAGCCCGACAAGTATCCGTCCGGCTATTTCTCCGGCGACATCCGCATTCACCATCGCGACGAGATGGACGCCGTGCAGCGCGAAATGCGCGAGATCCCCGGCGTCACCGTCCTCCTCTACGACCAGACATGCGCGGCGGAGAAACGCCGCCGGCGCAAGCGCGGCAAGTATCCCGACCCGGCCAAGCGTGTCGTCATCAACGACCTCGTCTGCGAAGGCTGCGGCGATTGCGGCGTGCAATCGAACTGCGTGTCGGTGGCGCCGGTCGAGACGGAGTTCGGGCGCAAGCGGACGATCGACCAGTCCTCGTGCAACAAGGACTATTCGTGCGTGAAAGGTTTCTGTCCGTCGTTCGTGACGGTCGAAGGCGGAACGCTGCGCAAGCCGCCAAAAGCCGAAGCGCTCGACTTTTCCGGTCTGCCGGAGCCGGTGATTCCCAACGCCGCTGATCCCTACAGCATTCTCGTCACGGGCATCGGCGGCACGGGCGTCGTGACCATCGGCGCGTTGCTCGGCATGGCCGCGCATCTGGAGAGCAAAGGCTGCAGCGTGCTCGACATGACCGGGCTCGCGCAGAAAAATGGCGCCGTGGTGTCGCACGTGCGCATCGCCGACACGCCCGAACGGCTGTACGCCACGCGCATCGCCGCGGGCGAGGCCACGCTGGTGCTCGCCTGCGACATCCTGACGGGCGTGGGCTACGAGGCGCTCGCCAAGATGCAAAAGGGCGTCACGAAAGCGCTGGTCAACACGGCGCTCGTCATGCCGGCGCAGTTCACGCGCGAGCCCGATCTTGCGTTTCCCACCGGCTCGATGGAGCAGGAGATCAAGGAGGCCGTGGCACCGGGCGACGCCGAATTTCTCGACGCCACCAAGCTCGCGACCGCGCTCATGGGCGATTCGATCGCGACCAACCTGTTCATGGTCGGCTATGCGTACCAGCGCGGCCTCATTCCGGTTTCGGAAGCGGCGATCCTGAAGGCGATCGAGTTGAACGGCGCCGCCGTCGAATCCAACACCCGGAGCTTCAACTGGGGACGTCTCGCTGCCGTCGATCCGGCGCGTGTGGCCGCCGCCGCGATCCCTGCCGAAGCCAAGCCGGATTCGCAGCGGCTGTCCGAATCGCTGGCGGAAATGATCGCGCGTCGCGTCAAGTTCCTGACCGACTACCAGGATGCCGCGTACGCGCAACGGTATGCGGCGCTGGTCGCCAAGGTCGGTGACGTCGAAGCGCGGGTGATGCCGGGCATCACCGAATTGACCGAGGCGGTCGCGCGCTATTACTTCAAGCTGCTCGCGATCAAGGACGAGTACGAAGTGGCGCGCCTGTACGCCGAATCGGATTTCACCAAGCGGGTGGCCGCGCAGTTCGAAGGCGACTACAAGTTGACGTTCCATCTCGCGCCGCCGGTGTTCAACAAGCCGGACCCGCTGACGGGGGTTCCGAAGAAGAGCGTGTACGGTCCGTGGATGCTGAAGGCGTTCGGCGTGCTCGCGAAAATGCGCAGGTATCGCGGAACCGCGCTGGACATCTTCGGCCGGACCGCCGAGCGCAAGATGGAACGGGCGCTGATCGGCGAATACGAGGCGGTCGTGGCGGAGATCATCGCGCAACTCACGCCCGCCAAGCACGCCACGGCCGTCGAGCTCGCCTCCGTGCCCGAGCACATCCGCGGCTACGGGCACGTCAAGCACGCGCATCTCACGACGGCCAAGAAGCGCGAGGCGGTGCTGCTCGCCGCTTTCCGGTCCTCGGAGCCCGCGCCGAAACCGACAGTGGTGAAGATCACGGCTTGACCGGAGGTTGACGCTCCGCCTCATTCCGTGGAGCGCCGCGACGAGGAATCTGCTGGGCCCAAGCGTCGGAACGGCGACAAAGCAGGTTTCTCGCTGCGCTCGAATGAGGCTTTCGCGAAGGGTCTGAGGGCGTTCAACAACAGGCGCCTGCGTACGGCATGGCTAGCGGCGCCGCAACCGCCCGGCGTGCTCGCGCACGAGCTCGTGCAGCAGCCGCGCGGGCGCGTGGCGTTCGAGCGAGCGGTGGATGAGCGCACCGGTCAGGAAGCGCAGGATCGGACGCGCGAACGGAACGACGGCGAGCCCGAGCTCGGGATACGCATCGACCAGCGCTTCGGCCATGCAGCTCAAGTACCGCCCCGCCTTCAGCATCTGGATCAGCGCCGTCAACGAATTGACCTCGGCGGCAATGCGCGGCGGCTTGGCCCCTTCGTCGCGCATCATCGCGAACAGATGGCCGACAATCTCCCGGTCCTGCTGATAGATCGCCCACGGAAAAGCCGCGAGGTCCTTCGCCGCCACGCGCGATGCCGTCAACAGCGGGTGTCCCGCCCCGGCCACGACGCGCGACTCGATCTCGAAGAACGGCCGCCGGTCGATGAAGGGCGGGAGCGCGTCCTCGGCGGGCAGCCGGCAGAAGGCGAGATCCAGTGCGCCGTCGAAGAGGCGCGGCAGGATCACGTCGTTCACGCCGACCATGATCTCGACGTCGAGCTTCGGATAGCGCTCCTGCAGCCGGGCAATGGCGCCCGGCACCAGCGCGGCGCCAAAGTACGGGCCGGCGCCGACCCGCAGGCGTCCGGTGCGGCCGCCGCGAAATGCCTGCATCTCCACTTCGGCGAAGCGGCACTCGGCCTCGATGCGCCGCGCGTGCGGCAGCAGCGTATTGCCATACGGCGTCAGCGCCATCCCGCGCGGCAGCCGCTCGAACAACGTGACGCCCAGCTGCGCCTCCAGCCGCTGGATGCTCTTGGTGAGCGCCGGCTGCGTCACGGCCAGCCGCGTGCACGCGGCGCTGATGCTGCCTTCGGTGGCGACCGCCAGGAAGTGGCGGAGCAGCGGCGTGTCGCGGAGGATTGATATTCCCATTGGTTATGCCATCCGTTCGATACGCAATATCGCATTATGGCGCAGGCGTGGCATCGTGGCGACTGCCCCCACCTCTTCCGAACGGCCATGCGCACGATCTTCGTTCTCTTCGACTCGCTCATCCGCAACGGCCTCGGATGCTATGGCGGGTCCTCGATCGCGACGCCCAATTTCGACCGCTTCGCGCGGCGCGCGGTCACGTTCGACAATCACTACGTGGGGAGCCTGCCCTGCATGCCGGCCCGGCGCGATCTGCACACCGGCCGGCTCAATTTCATGCATCGCAGCTGGGGACCGCTCGAGCCGTTCGACAATTCGTTTCCCGAGCAGATGCGCGACGCCGGCATCCATACGCATCTCGTCACCGACCACATGCATTACTTCGAGGACGGCGGCGCCACGTACCACGGGCGCTTTCGCACGTGGGACTTCATCCGCGGCCAGGAATACGATCCGTGGAAAGCGATGGTCGAGCCGCCGCTCGCGCGGCTGCGCGAGAAATTCGCGGCGAAGCACTACGATTTCGATGACGGGTGGAAGCGGCTCCAGCATGCGATCAATTGCGAGTTCATGCAGGACGAAGCGGACTTCTGCCTGCCCCGCTGCTTCGCCAGCGGCTTCGAGTTCCTCGATCTCAATCGCACGGCGGACAACTGGTTCCTGATGCTCGAGTGCTTCGATCCGCACGAGCCGTTCTCCGCCCCCACCCGCTTCAAGGAGCCGTACCGCACGGGCTGGAAGGGCGGCGTGCTCGACTGGCCGATGTACGAGAAAGTCAGCGATTCGCCGCTGGAGATCGCCGAAATCCGCGCGAACTACGCGGCGCTGGTGGCCGCGTGCGACCACTATTTCGGCCAGCTGCTCGACTATTTCGACCGCCACGACCTGTGGCGCGACACCGCGCTGGTCCTGTCGACCGATCATGGCTTCCTTCTGGCCGAGCACGATTGGTGGGGCAAGAACCTCATGCCCTACTTCAGCGAGATCTCGCACATCCCGTGCATCGTCCATCATCCGGACTATGCGCAGCACGCGGGAGAGCGTCGCCAGGCGCTTACGCAGACCATGGACCTGATGCCGACGTTCCTCGAGTCGTTCGGCCTGCCCGTTCCCCCCGAAGTGCAGGGCAAGTCCTTGCTGCCGCTCCTCGCCAACGATCACGCGGTGCGCGACATCGGCATCTTCGGCATGTTCGGGGGCCCGATCGGCGCGACCGACGGCCGTTACGCGTATTACCTCTATCCCGACGACCTCTACGCGCCGGGGCTGCACGAATACACGCTGATGCCGATGCATCTGTCGTCGCTCTTCTCCGGCGCGGAAATGCGCACGGCGAAGCTCGCGCCGCCGTTCGACTTCACAAAGGACATGCCGGTGCTGCGCATCGACGCGCTCAAGGACGCGCGGCGGATCCCGATTCACGACAACAAGCGCTTCGATCCGCACGTCGGCACCACGCTGTACGATCTCGCGGCCGATCCCGCGCAGCAGCATCCGTTTCGCGATCCGCTGATCGAGCGGCGGTTCATCGCCGGCATTGCCACCGTATTGGCCGCGCACGATGCACCACCCGAGTTCTACAGCCGTTACGGCGTCAAGCGGCACGCCGACGCCGCGTAATACTGGCGGTCGACCCGCCGCAGCAGACACAACAACGATCCCACCGCGTGGGAAGGAGGCTTGGATGAACAGGATTGCACGGACGCTCGCCGCGCTTGCGGTCGGATTGACGATGCCCTTCGCCGCGACGGTCGCGCGCGCCCAGCCGGCGTTTGCCGACGTCGGTACGCAGGCGCCGATCACGATCCTGATCAACTCGTCGCCGTGGTACGCCGGATTCGAGAAGACCGTCGAGCTCTACGAGAAGCAGACGGGCAACAAGGTCAAGCTCGACGTGACGCCGTACGGCGGCATGCTGGAAAAAGCGCGCAATGCGGTGCGCGGCGCGCGCAGCCCCTACGACCTCATCAACCTCGACACGCAATGGACGATCGAATTCTACGAGGGCGGTTTCCTGACGCCGCTGAAGGACGTCGATCCCGCATTCGAGCTGCCCAAGGAAGTGCTCTCCTACGGCGACTCCGGTTACTGGAACGCGGACAAGCGCTGGCGCACGCCGCAGGGCGGCAAGCTGATGGCGTGGTCGCCCAACGGCAACGTGCTGCTGTTCGTCTACCGCGACGACCTGCTGAAGGCCGCCGGCATCGCGCCGCCGAAAACGTGGGAAGACGTGCTGGCGTCGTGCGCCAAGCTTTCGAGCCCGCCGAGCATGTACGGGATGGTGATGCGCGGCGAACGCGGCAACGGCATCCGCTTCGACTGGATGTACTTCATGATCGGCAAGGGCGCATCCGTGGTGAAGGACCCCGCGGCGGGTGACTACACCGTCACGATCAACAGCCCGCAGGCCAAGGCCGCGCTCGATCTGTACATGGACGTCGCCAAGCGCTGCGGACCGCCCAACGCGGGCGCCCTCGGCCAGGGCGACGTGATCCAGCTCATCTCGACGGGCAAAGCCGCCCAGGGCATGGTCGTATCGGCGGCGTGGTCCAACTTCGACGATCCGACCAAGTCCGCCGTCGTCGGCAAGATCGTCGCCGTTCCGATTCCGCGGCCCGCAGACGGCAAATCGCCGGCGATGCTCGGCAACTGGAACATGGCGATTCCGAAGAACATCCCGGACGCACAGAAGAAGGCGGCGCTCGCCTTTTCGCGATGGTTCCTGACCGCGGGCGCGCAACGCGTCTACGCCGAAGCGGGCGCGATTCCCGTGCGCGAGGATGTGTTCCGGTCGGACCTCGCGCAGAATCCGAAATACCGGTGGATGAGCGCGTATCTCGAGATGCAGAAATCCGCGTCGCAGGAACTGGGTTATGCGGAAGGCGCGCAGGTCGAGCAGATCCTCGGACTGCGCCTCAACCAGGCGCTGATCGGCGAAATGAGCTCGGGCAAGGCGCTCAATCTCGCGGCGAAGGAGATCGAGGAGACGTTCAAGAAGAACGGCCGGCGCACCGGGACATTGCCACCGTTGCCCGAATAGCCGCGCATCGACATGTTGAGCGACTCACCTATGCGTGACGTTCCC
>Ga0068860_100001253_pt1 | contig 27686 bp, 32 predicted proteins | sample KBSSwiS32_FD_66597 | JGI IMG/M metagenome (GOLD analysis project Ga0068860, IMG submission 66597) | Switchgrass rhizosphere microbial communities from Kellogg Biological Station, Michigan, USA - KBS Switchgrass S3-2 | ecosystem: Host-associated > Plants > Roots > Rhizosphere > Soil ... | reverse complement strand
TCTCTTGGACCGAAGAAGAAATTGGATCGCATGTTGAATGAATTGAAAGAAGAAGGTATTGAGCCGAGTGAAAAACAACTGAATAATATCTATGGACCTTCGGGCCTGGACATTGGTGCCGAAACACCGCAGGAGATTGCGCTGTCTATATTAGCCGAAATAAAAGCGGTACTTTCCGAAAGGAAAGGACAATCGCTGCGCAATATTGCGGAAGCAATTCACCCGCGTAACGGACAATGGAAACAGCCAGGCAGTGTTGATAGCAACGTGAAAATGGCGGAAAAATAATTGCTGTAAATGATAATTGATAAATATAACCGGGTTCACAATTATTTGCGTATTTCTTTAACTGATAACTGCAATCTGCGTTGCTTTTATTGTATGCCCGAAGAAGACTATGCTTTTACGCCCGCTCACCGGCTGATGCAGGCAGATGAGATAGTGGAGCTGGCCAGCATATTTGTTGCGAATGGTGTTTCAAAAATCAGGCTTACCGGTGGCGAGCCGCTGGTGCGCAAAGATGCGGCATCCATTATTCTTGCATTGTCTAAATTACCGGTTACCCTTACCCTTACCACCAATGCCACCCGTTTGCACGCATTTGCCGATGTACTGGCTGAAGCAGGTGTACAGTCACTGAACATCAGCCTCGACACGCTGCAACCTGAAAAATTTTTATTGCTTACCCGCCGTGACCAGTTTGAACAGGTAAAAAGCAATATCGATTTAATGATACAAAAAGGCTTCCATGTTAAAGTGAATGCTGTGGTGATGAAGGGTCTGAATGATAATGAAATCAATGATTTTGTAGCCTGGACAAAAGATACACCGGTACATGTGCGGTTTATTGAGTTTATGCCTTTCAGCGGTAACCGGTGGACCAGCAACAAAGTTTTTACCCTGCACGAAATACTGGAAGTGGTTACTCAGAAATATGAGATCGCCCCGTTGCACAATGACGAGCACGATACGGCAAAAACATTTAGCGTGCCCGGTCATGCAGGTACTTTCTCCGTTATCAGCACAATGTCTTCTCCATTTTGCGCCGGCTGCAACCGCATTCGTCTTACTGCAGACGGGAAAATGAAGAATTGCCTTTTTTCAAAAGAAGAAACGGATTTGCTGACGGCCTTTCGAAAAGGAGAAGATGTACTACCGCTGATTTACCAAAGCATCGGAAATAAAGCAAAGGAACTGGGTGGCCAGTTTACGGCCGATTTTGAACACATACATGCAGAGGATATCAATAACCGGAGTATGATTACTATTGGAGGCTAATAATAATTGGTTCTCCGGCTGAACATTGAGCGTTGAATGTTGAGTGTTGAGTGTTTAAGTCAATCAATAATATTCAATTGTCATCGCTCAATTTTCAATGATCAATGCAGGATTGGCATTAAAAATTCCGTATGATTTCAGTAGCCGAAGCAAAAAAAATAATCCGCGGGCATACCTTACCGTTACCGCCAAAGAAAATGCAGTTGCAGAATGCGTTTGGACTGGTGTTGGCAGAGGATGTTTTTGCTGCAACCACGATTCCGGGCTTTCCGCAATCGTCGATGGATGGCTATGCTTTTGCATTTGACGACTGGCAGGCAGACAAAAAATTACCATTGTCTGGCGTAATCGCAGCCGGTGATAGCAGCAAAGAATTGCTGCAACCGGGAACCGCAGTACGGATTTTTACCGGTGCTGCTCTGCCGGCCGGCGCCGATACAGTGGTAATGCAGGAAAAAACAAGTGTTGATAATAATGAATTGACGATAGCAGATCATCGCCTGGAAAAAGGCATGTTTGTGCGACCGGAAGGTGCCGAAATCAAAAAAGGAGAATTGGCATTGGCATCGGGCAGTTTACTAACGCCGGCGGCCATTGGATTCTTAACCAGTATTGGCATTACCGAAGTGCTGGTGTACCCCATGCCCACGGTGAGCATTATTGTTACCGGCGATGAACTACAGGAGCCCGGACAACCCCTCGCCTATGGGCAGATATATGAGGCCAATTCGTTTTCACTGAGGGCTGCGCTGCAACAGTTGGGTATTGGAACCCTAAAAGTTTTCAGGGTAAAGGATGATCTTGCATTGCTTACGGAAACAATGAAACAGGCCATGCAGCAAACGGAACTTGTATTTCTAACAGGCGGTATCAGCGTTGGCGATTTTGATTTTGTTTTACGAGCCAGCGTTGACAATGGGGTTGAAAAGCTTTTTCATACCATAAAACAACGGCCTGCGAAGCCGCTTTTTTTTGGTAAAAAAGACACCGTCTATATTTTTGGATTGCCTGGCAACCCTGCATCCGGGCTTACTTCTTTTTACGAGTACGCAGTTCCGGCAATTAGTATTATGTGCGGCCGTAACCATGATTTACAAATCCTGATGGTACCCTTGAAGCAACCGTTCAAAAAACCCGCCGGGCTAACACATTTCTTAAAAGGCTGGTACGATGGCAAAATGGTAAGTGTGCTGGATGCACAGGAATCGTACCGGTTGAGTTCCTTTGCAAAAGCAAATTGCCTGATCCAAATAGATGAGCATATTACTGAGTGTGCTGCTGACGAGTTGGTAGAGATACATTTATTAACCGGCTGCTGATAATTTTTATGGATAGCATTATATTGTTTTACGTTTTGTTATTTGTTGTTGCATTCCTGTATGCCTCTGTTGGCCATGGCGGCGCAAGCGGTTATCTTGCACTGATGGCCATTTTCAGCATAGCGCCGGAAGTGATGAAGCCCACGGCCCTGCTGCTGAACCTGTTTGTATCACTCACATCGTTTATACAGTTTTACCGCGGGCAACATTTTAAATGGAAAATATTTCTACCCCTGGCCATTGCCTCGGTACCTGCTGCTTATCTCGGCGGAAGGATATCCATAGAAGATTTTATCTACAAAAAAATACTGGGCTTTTTTCTACTGATACCCATTGCCCGCTTTTTGTTTTTCCCTAATATCCCCGATAGTGAACTGAAAAAATCAAACCTGGTGCTGTCGCTGTTTATTGGTGCTGCCATTGGTTTTCTATCGGGGTTGATTGGCATTGGCGGAGGCATCATTTTGTCGCCGGTATTGCTGCTGTTGAAATGGACCAACCAGAAACAGACAGCCGCCATCAGTGCCATATTTATATTTGTCAATTCGGTATCGGGCCTGGTAGCGCAGTTACAAAAAGGCATTCAATTCAGCCCGGATATGTTTACTTATGTAGCCGTTGCCTTTATTGCCGGCCTGCTGGGCGCCTATTTCGGCTCAATAAAATTTAAACAGGCTATATTAAAATACGTGCTGGCCAGTGTATTGATCCTGGCCGCGTTTAAATTATTATTTACACATGCATAATTACAACATGAAAAATGTATTGGTTGCTTTTATTCTTTCATTTTCGATAACCGCCCATGCACAGGAGAAAGTGGCAGCCACCAGCCAGTTCAGTATTGAAGGAACAGTGAAAAACCCGCTTATAGTTGGTTTTAAAGAGGCCGCAGCTTATGCTGTTGTATCTATCGACAGCCTGGTTATCTATAATCATTTGCACGAACGCAAACGGTCGCTGATTAATATTAAAGGCATACTGCTGAAAGATATTCTTACCAAAGCCGGTATAGATCAAGCCAGCCCCAAATTGCTAAGTGAATACTATATCATTTGCATAGCCAGCGATGGTTACAAAGTGGTTTTTTCATGGAACGAGGTCTTTAATACAACAATTGGCAACCATATTATAATAGCAACTGAAGCAGGCGGGGTGAAAGGAGAGGCAATGCCCGACAAAATGCTGCTACTATCTGCCATGGACACCAATACGGGCAGAAGGTTTGTGAAGGGGCTGAATAAAATAGTTATAGAAAGAGTGAACTAGTTCGATAGTCGTAAAAATTTCACGCAAAGACGCAAAAGAAAGTAAGAAGCCAGGGAATGAAGTTAAAAGTTGCCCTGGCCTGTTTGCCGTCTTTGCGTGAAAGACATCGCGGCACGCTGAGCCGGGTTACAACAGCACAAGTGTGCGACGCAACCAAAGCCTGGCAATGGCCTAATGCTTGTTAAAAAAATATCATTGTAATAAACATGCAATCCCGGCACAAAAAAATCCCGGCAAAAAAATTTGCCGGGATTAATTATCTATCTATATCTGTGCATTAAAACTTCAGGGTTTCAGGCAGGTATTTTTTTACCAGGCCTTCATAGTATGGCCGCAATTCGTTCCAATTGGGCGGTACCGGGTTTTTAGAATACAGGTCGTAAGGATTAAACAACTGTACCCATTTTAGCATTTGGCGATCATGATCGTCCATCAGGTAATCATATTGCCCTTCGCGGTGCCAGGCATAGAAAGAGTGATAACGCAGCATATACAGTCCCTCCTCCGGTATGCGATCTTTCATAATCTGGTATACATATTCATCATGTCCCCAAGACATATCAACATTGCGCAGGCCACATCCTTTTTCATAAACGCCATATTGTGTTTTATAAACCGGGTGATCATAATCCGGGTTGTTTTTGAAAAATTCCGGATAAACAATCTTGTCTGAATACGCGCAGCCAACCGGGAAGGTATCCCCTACCACGGCCCATTGGGGTTCGCCAAAAAGGCAAAGCACTTTACCCATATCGTGCATGAGACCAACGAGTACCATCCAGTCGGGATGTCCGTCGCGTCGGATAGCTTCAGATGTCTGCAACAGGTGTTGGAACTGATCAAGGTCTGTATCCGGGTCAGAATCGTCTACCAATTGGTTCAAAAACTGGAAAGCATCCCAAACAGGCATTTCTTTTTTATCAAACTTCAGGTAATTATTTCTTTTTTCACGTACAAAATCAAAAGTTTGATAGGTATGGTTAAGCCTGTAAAACTCTTTTACCGTATCCCTTTCCGGCGCATCGTAATTGCGGTATTCATCTGTTTTCTTATCGGTAACAATGGACTCCGGATCAGGATACCGGCGCAACAAATCCTCTTCCCATTCATCGAGGCTGGCCAATGGTACTGCTTCAAAGTTTTTTGTGTTCATGGTTGCTATTTTTGCCGTTGTAAAATAGCGATTTTTTTTTGATTATAACAACAGTTTGGTAATCATATATATATCCGAATATCAACAACGGTGGGCAAGACCCTGTGGCCGCTATTTTGCACGAAGGGAATAAAATGAATGCAATGCCAGCATAGAAAAAATGAGCCCAACCAGCAGCATTGCACTGCGTACCCAGTTCATGGAATTCCATTGCGACCATGTTTTCCGGAGCAAATCAATGTCCGTGATTTGAGCGGATTTGAACATTATCGCATTGCGGGGATAGAAATAGCCGAATGTCAATCCCTCCGCTGCGATGTACAATACAAACGCAATCGCCACGTACAGGCGGATAGCGGGAGACGATTTCCAAAATAACACCAATACTACCACGCCTAAAAACTGGTTAACCGGGGAAAACAACCTGAAAAAATTGCCTGGATTGACGGATTTATAATAATCCCTGGCAGTGGCAATCGAATCAGGAATATTATTCCCCCATGAAGTGGCGTCGATTAAAGAAGTGTATACGTTTACAAATAACAGGCCGCTGGCAACGGCGATGGATGCAAATAAAATAATTGATTTCATGATTTTTTTCATGCAAATATGGCGCGCCATCAATTCCAGAAATTGTATTTAACGGACATCTTTGTACAGGTGCCCCTTGATAACACTTTTTTGCTGCCGGTAGGCGCCGGGTGTCATGTTGGTGAAAGTCTTGAAAGATTTGATAAAATGGGATTGGTCGGAAAACCTGCTTTGGTATGCAATGGCTGTCAGTGGCAATTCGGTATGATGCATAAGATGTACGGCGTGCAGGTATTTTTTATACAGCAATATTTCCTCCGTATTCATGCCGGTGGCCTCAAAAATCTTTCTTGCCAAATGGCGGGACGAATAACACAATGAACTGGCAAGTTCCGGTGCCTGGATATCGTGATCATCAGCGGCATATAAAAACCGATTGATCAGTTGCTCGCGCGGATCAAACCTGCTATCCTTTTTTCTTATCCAGTCCAGGAGAATGGATACGCGGGCGTCAAAATTATCCTGCTCTGCCAATTGGTGCCAAAGGGCAGCAAAACCACTGTTCACCAGGGTTATATCCACTGTAATACCTGAGAACTCAGCTGCAGGGCAGCCGAAAATTTTTCCGACAGCCAGTGGTTGGAAAAGCACGCCAAAAAAAACCTGTTGTTTGGGAAGCCTGACCTGTATTGGGACCCTGGTGAAACCGCTGATAAAGCAATTGGGCAAATGATATGCGGTACTGCCCACCTGGGCAAGTATGGGCCCCGTCTCACTGAAATTAAAAATAACTTCTATGATTCCTTTAGGTATAATGTATTCGTGCTGAAATGCGGTCAGCTGATCTATTTGCCAAATAGCATGTACCGTATTCTGAACACTGGCTTCTTCCGGTATGTAATGGCGATAGTTCAAATGCTGGCTGATTAATTACAAAGTCGCGAAACTAAAATGAACTTTAGATGCGTTTTTCTTTTCTATGGCTGGCCAGGTACTAAGATAACGGTTTCCTGCTGTGTTGAGATAACAAACCGTATGAACTGTTGTTTTTGCCGAATAACTCTTTTAACGCTGGAAGCTGGTAGCGGGAAAGAACGGTTGGGGAAGAAAATATTGCAGTTGAGCCGGTACTGAACTTAAGAAACCTTGCGGGAACTATACTTGGCTCAGTTAGTAAATTTCAAAATGCCGAACCAGTGGAGTTTTGCGGTTTCGTTTATTTTTTTGCGGATGCTGCCACGAAGCGCGGAGATGTTTTTTTTAACCAATGAAACAGGTTCAGGTGTGGGAACAGGCCTGTATTTTATTTCCGGGCAGCAGTACAGGTTGTCTTTTACCACTTCTTCTACCGCGCTAATAATTTCTGCGTTGGAGGACCGGCTGGTCAGGTAACCGAGCGCACCCGCAGCCAGTATATGATTTGCAAAAGAAGTATCTGCCTGCCGTGAAATCGCAATTACGCCCGCGGAGGATAGCGATACAATCTTTTTGGTGGCTTCAATAGCTGCAAGCGGATCAGAGCTGCCATCTATAAAAATAATATCGGGCTGTTCGTTGCCCGCAATGGCAATGGCTGCATGGGTATCTGCGCATACGGCAATAATGTGAAAAAAGGGCTGGGTGGCCAGGGTTTGAACAAGTGCTTCGCGGGAAGCTTTATGATCACAGGCAATCAGGATATTCAGCATGGATATTGGATTTTGTACAGCTAAATTCCGTTTGTATGCCGGCAAAACAAATAGTCGGATCTATCTATTGCGTGTAGCGAATGACAAGGCCTATACTAAATATTTACCTGTAAGAGGCGGTATTCATCTGCCTGCGATCCCTTTTTTGTTAAATCTCCGGCTTATGCAATTGGTAAACTAATGAATAGAGTCCCTGGCAATAAAAAAGGCTCCCTGAAACCAGGAACACCTTGCTTGTAGCGTGATCGGGAGTTGAACCCGACACCTCTGGGGCTATAGAATTCGCCTCCTTTTTTACCCGCATCATCAGCAAATTGTTTAATTAAATACTCATATACGTCACCTAATAGGTCAGGAGTGTAAAGGTCCCGGTTTTTGAGTGAATGCTGATTGAAATGTCTCAGTAACCTCTGCAATACCTCGTCGCTCGGCTTCTCCTTATCACCGAACTTGGTTGCAGTCATCACACCCTCCAACGATGTATTCTCACGTTCGATTGCTGCGAACGCCTTATCCAGCGCCACACCAATGTTCTCGGTAGCTTTCTTCACCTCCAACCATCTGGCCTCTTTTGGTCCTGCTTCCAATTCTATAAGATTTGAGCCAACATAATCTGGTCCAATCATGTAAAGTTGGCAATGAAATTTTCAATATTTTGCTACTTCTTCCCGACATGTATATATTTCCGTGTGGAGGTTCTATTTTAGCTAGAAATTCTTTTGATTTTACTTGTCAATTTCAATTCATTTTACAAGTATAAAATAGCGATTTGAGCCAGGGCAATGGTAAAAGGCAAAACACTCTTGATCGTTTCACAATTGTATTTCGGAATGCTTAACAATATCATAAATTATGGAATATAAAGCAATACCCACTACGTTTCTTGCGCCAATTTTCTCTAAAATATTTTGTCGGTAGTGGTCAACAGTTTTAACTGATAAACGCATTTCTTTGGCAATTTCCTTTGTGGTTAATTGCCGGCATATGTTCCTCATAACATTTACTTCCTGCGGTCCAAAATAAATCTTCTTATTGTCGCGACGTTTTTTGTTGCTATTCAGAAGCGTTCCATATATTTTATCAGAGATTGTCGAGCAATAATAAGATGTACGACTGTTAACTGTTTTTATAGCTTCGACCATTTCTTCCTTATCACTGCTTTTAGCAAGGTATCCGCTAGCCCCAGATTGCAGCATTCCCATTATGTTGTTAATATCGGAAAACATAGAGAAGGCAATTACCGAAGTGGAAGGATGATCTCGTTTTATGGCTTTGCACGCCTGAATCCCATTGAGTACGGGCATTTGAATATCAGTAATTACAACGTCCGGCTGGTGAGTAGCTACCAGGTCCACAAGATCCCGGCCGTTGCGTGCTTCACCGGTAATTTTGATATCATCTGGACAATAGGTTTGAAGGTAATGTGTAAATCCCATTCTAAAAAGTTCATGATCGTCGGCTATTACAATTTTGATTGGCTGGGCGGGGTTCATAAGCGGATTTGCTTTAGGGTTTTTAAAGATATGGTATTCTTATTCTCTGCGATTAAAGTAAAACACCAGCAGATTATGGTGTTTTCACCAATGTTCCATACGGTATTTTCCCCCTTGTCGGGTATTGGTAAGTAGCTCATCTTTGGCGGCATAAGTTCGTCTTTTCATCCATTTCCTATCAAAAGCACGCTTTTTATTTCATTTTTTCTATTGTACCAGGTATTATTCGCCCTAATATATTTCTATTTCGACTTGGTTTGTAGGTAATTAAGCTCCATTGTCATAATTAATCCGGGCTAAAAAACCTTTCCGAAGCCTAAACTTCTATTAATGCGTTAAGGAATAGAGTCAATTTAATACTTACCTCGTTGCGGAGATTGGGCTTTTCTGACTGTTCGGAAAAATTATAACGTTAACTGTAGGTCTAATGAAGAACTTTATCCTGTTGCAAAAAATTGATAATCTTATTCAACATAAGAATACCGGATCGCCTTCTGAGCTTGCACGGAGATTTCGGGTATCTGAGAAATCTGTTCGCGATTACGTAAACGTTTTAAGACAATTAGGTGCACCTGTAAGGTTTTGCCGGAAAAGAAGAAGCTATTATTATGCTGTAGAAGGCTATTTCTGCTTTACGTTTATAAAACATGCAGAATCTGCCTAAACTTATAGTCTTGGACTCAGTTTTAAGTTGTAATAAGCATATTACATTACTAACGAGTGCAAAATATATTTGGAGATAAGTAAGGCCAATTAATAAAACCGGTAAATGGAGTTGATAAATATTAAAACCTGCTAAACCCTTTCTTAGAATAAAAAAGTACGGTGGTTTTTCTGCCGTGAACTCTTATATCTTTAGTGGGTTATAAACCTTTATTAATCTAAATGCTCATTCAAATGTTAAACAGAAAAATTACTTGGGTCGCTAGCACTATTTCATTAAGTGTTTGCATTGTATGTATTCTTTTGACAACTTCTTCGTTTTCACCTTCCAAGGTAAAATACGTAAGCCCTGGTTGTTATAACCCTTATACGGTAACTTGTAACTCCCTGCCTTGGCAAGGAGGAGCACCACCAACTGCGTACATGTGCAATTTTACAGGTGTTTACGGTCCGCCATATAACTGCACACAAACAGAGTGTGGTCAAGCACCTGTGGATCATAAATGTGTTGCACCTGAATAGAATAAATTGTAAAACTTATGGAAGTGATTTACATATCCTTTCATTGGTAGTTAATTAGTCGAATTTTTGTAGACAGATCATAGGCTTCTTTTTAAGAGATGATATTATTTCTATATAGTAGTTAGGTTTTATGAATCCAGTCGCTAAGATTAATAGGTTGCTTTTATTGTTGTCTATAGTTTCATCATGTACATTCTTATCGAAAGATGATTCAACTAGAAAAATTTTGATTGACAATTCCAATATTTCAGAAAAAAAAGACATATTGGATTTGATTGATACAATTGAGATTTCTTCGATAAAAGAGTTTCCGGGTAGCTATATTGGCGATCCGTTCAAAATTTTTATTAAAGAGGATAGGATTATAATTTTCGATAGAATACATGCTAAGAAAATTAACTTATACGACTTGAAGGGGAATTTTATTAGGAACTTATTAAAAGTCGGCGACTCGATTGATGCCCCTCTTCAAATAAATGATTGCTGGCTGAATTTTAAAGGCGAACTAGAAGCCTATGATTTTTCTACAAAACATATTTACCAGTTTGATTCACTATATAATCAAAAAAGGATTGTTCGTGGTGATAAAAAATACCTTTTTATGTCTGTAATACGAGCGATTGGATCAAAGGATTATGTAGGGTATACAAATTTCGACAATTTTAACGCCCAATATGAAGGCAATTTTTTTCACATTGGTTTTTTGGACTCAAATTTAGCACTGAAAAGTGCAACATTCAATTATGATGAGTCCTATAGAGGAATGTTGACCCTTTCTTACAGGGTCAATTTGTTTTACTTGAATGATACTATTCGGTTAGTCTGTCCCAATGATAATTCTATTTACAATGTGAATGATAATTCAACCGTAAATACCTATGTTAAATTAGAATATAAGGAAAATTCATTGCCAAGCACCCAGGAACTTTATGGCAATGTTCTAAAACCCGATTTGCCCATACTTCTGAACACTGAAAAAGCCATTAAAAAGCAAACTGAAATTTTTTCAAAGTATGCATTTTTTGATGGAATTTGGTTTGAAAGTCCAGATTGGATTTATCTAACATCGCGGAATACCAATTATACATCATTTATTACAATGATAAATAAGAAGTCTGGTTATTTGGCATTCTCAACACAGTTATTATATGTATCCGGTAGATACGATTTCAACTTGCCAGCATTTAAATATTATGAGCCAAAAACAAATTGCTACTATTCTATCTTTTCAGGAGATTTTATTTATAAGTATCAAAGAGGTCACCTTAGTAGGTTTCTTGTAGATAATAATGTGCAGGATTCTCCAACTATCCTTTATGTAATCAAATGTAAATTCAAAAAATGAAAATAGGTTACATTTTGACCACCGTCTTGCTGATTATTACAGCACTTTGGTCGTCAATTAGTGCATATAAACTAAAGCATGAAAATAAAGACATGTCCACTAACCTTGACACCATGCGAGATTCTTTAGGTAGGAATATATTTAAAATTGTGTACTTAGAAGACTTAGTAAAAGTTAATCAAAAGGAATTTAGAGATCATGTTGATTTTTCAACTTTGAAGGCGCTAAGTCTTGATAATTCGACGAAGAGTCCTGTTAATCTTCAGTCCTTACTAATTAATAAGAATACATTGATCTTACGTTATACTGAAATCGGGTGTAACGCCTGCGTAGATAGCGTTCTTGGTAAGATTGATGAATTAAAGGAACTGAGAGCTAAATTTCAAATATTGGTAATTGTTGACTTTACTAATAATGAATATTTTCAAAAATGGAGGAAAATTACTGAAATAACACTCCCTGTCATTTGGGTCAAAAAGGGAGATATCAATATTCCGGCCGAGCGTACTAATAATTCTTATCTTTTTGTGGTATCCAGGAAATTAAATATTGAAAATATTTTTATACCAAAGAGTCAGCATGTTGACTATTTGAGGAACTATTTGCAGGATATTTTGTCCAACGAATACAATGATTAGAAATACTTGCCAAATTAGATTGTACGTACCTGTTTGCGTCAGGAAAAAAAATTTTATCTTATTAAGTTTACAATATGCATGTTTTTAGAATTATAAAATATTGGGGTAACAAGAAATGTATTCTATGCATTGCTTTCGCTTTCTTGTCAATTTCTTGTATTTCACAAGAAATCGCAAAAATCAGAATAGATCCTGCCTTGGCCTTTGGAGGGGATTTTTCGGATGTTTTTGAAGACGTGGAATATATTCCATTGGAGACAACGAAAGAAAGTATTTTTGGCAATACAACAACTTTTATTATTGCTGAAGGGAATTATGTTATTTGGGACGAAGACACGAGATATATTTTGTTTTTTGGTTCAAAGGGTAAGTTTCTTAAAAAGATTAAGGTGGACCAATATATATATCCCTCTATTTACTATGATGCTCAAAGTAAATTTGTGACTGTTTTGTTGTCTAATAGTCAAACTCAACGGGTTCAAAATTTGCATTTTGATAAAAATGGGAATAGGGATCTTAAGTGGCTGCGCGCTTCCACACCTTATAGCGAATTCAATTTTTTACTGCCTCTCACTGAAAATTATTTTGTCAAGCCTAATTCTTGTTATCTTGCTCCCTCACAAAGAGCTAATGATTCTACGATTAACCTAATAGAAATTTATAAAGGTAACAACCTGCATAAGTCATTTTTGCCAACAAATCAAAAGGACAATTTAGCGTTATGTACTTTGGGCTTAGGACAAGCTCCGCTGGGCAATATTTCCAAAGATGGTGTTTTTTATACTGCAACACCTTTTGATCATTTAATATACAAAATCGATAAAGATACTGCTATAAAGGCATACCAATTAGTTTTCCCCACAAATACCAGTTTGAGTAGAAAAATACTGAATTCAAGGAATAGAAAGTTTATTGATAGCGTTAATAATACGAAATGGTATGATGACAATACAATTCGGATGGTCAAAAATATATTTGTTGTCAATAATTATTTATTGTTTAAGTTAGATAGGGTAATATATTTTGCTGGAGAAAGCTCAGAAAGTAATAGACAAAACGATTTTATTTATAATTTGACTTCTGGAAAATTGATTTCGTTTGAACATATTACTTCTGATAAAAGGTCATTTTACCTGCCCTTTTTTGATAAAACTGAACACTTTTCTATTCGTGGTTTTTTGTATGATGGCAGCTATTTTTATACTGCCATTTCATCTTTGAATATGTTTACAGCAAAAAATAATAATAACTATAAACATCCTCAATACCCTGAAGCGTTGCAAAGATATTTTGTATCGCAAAATAGAAAATCGAATCCAGTAATGGTTAGAATGAAGCTGAAAAGCTCCATAGATTGATGACACGCCGTTTAATTTATAGTGCAGGGATTTTAATATTTTCAACACTTAGTTTACGCGCTCAGGATAGCCTGGGCCAGATTAAAGGGAAGGTAAAGGATTCCATATATAAAAGCATTTTAAATAGTGCAACTGTTGCTGTATACAAAAATAAGGATAGCTCTTTGATTGCGTTTTGTATTCCTAATAATTTTGGAGAATTTAGTTTATCGAACCTTCCCTTGTATGATACGCTAAAGATTCAAGTTACTCATGTTGGTTATACTCTATATCAGCAATTATTTGTAATTACTAAAAATAATATTGCCTTTGATTTTGGGTGGATTTATTTGTACCCTGCACGGAAAGAAAATGAGGAGGTGGTCATAACGGCAATACCGCCAGTGCGTATGAATGGGGATACCTTGGAATTTAATCCCAGGGCCTTTAAAATGAGTGCTAATGCAACCACTGAAGATTTAATGAGAAGATTGCCAGGGTTTACTATCTGGAGTGATGGAGAGATAACATTTAATGGCAAAAGAATAAAGGCATTATATGTTGATGGTAAGCCATTTTTGGGCGGAAATGATTTTACTGCAGCAACGCAAAACCTACCCAAAGAGGTCCTCGATAAAGTCCAAATATATCAGCAACAGAATGATAAAAATCCATTAGATTCCACACTTTACGCTAATCTGAAGTTGAAGAGTAATATGAAAATCGGCCTTTTTGGCAAAGAGGCCGTTGGCTTAGGTTCTAATGAAAGGTATGCGACTGATGTTATGTTAACTGGGTATAATAAAAAATTACAATTAAGTGTAGTAGGTGCCGCTAATAATACTAACAAGATTGCCAATAGCGTTGACGAACTAATAAAAACAAGTTCTTATAAAGGTGAGGGTAACAATATAGAGTACCAATCAGATTTTATGCTGGCTGGATTAAATACTCCAATTACTGGAGGGGCAAAGCTTCAATACGATTTTACTCTAGACCCAAGTTTGCAGAAAACCAACCGTTTGACTATTGATTATTTATTGAGTCACAATAAAAAAGAGGTTGATGTAAATACTAGTGCCTATACTTTTTTGAACCAGGATAGTATTTTAATACGGCGTTCAAATAATCTTAGTACAAATATTTATACTAATCAAGAGTTTAGAAGTAGTTACAAAAAAATAAACAATAATTATGAACTTCGGATTGATGGTATTGGCAATAGCCAATATGGGCATTCTAGTTTTAATGGTAGTGAGGTTCAGGAAAAAACTGGGGTTGGGATAGTGAGTACTGCAACTGGCCATAAAGAAGATGACAACATCCATAGGCGATTTCAACTGATTACTGAGTTTAAAAAAAGGGGCTATTGGGAAACCGGAACTGCGAGGTTCAAACGTATTCCTGATAATGTAATCATTAAATATTCATTTGCTGTTACTGATAAGGAGGGAAGCGGATATAATCGATCCATATATCAGTTTAACAATTACCCAACAGCTACACAGCAGTTTGATCGTTTTTATGCACAAAAGAATGGATTGCTTCAAAAGCATAATTTGTTTGTTCAATACCCTAATTTCCGTCAATTACTTTTTGGAAGAAAACAGATGGGGGGAATTGATCTTAGTTTAGGCGGAACAATAATTTATGAGAATAGCAATTTCAAAGATAAAGTCTATGATTTTGACAATGTTTCTAAAGCCTATATTGGAAATAATTATCTCAGCAACAGGCGAGTCGAAAAAAACACCAATTTATCCCCAGAATTGTCTCTTCAAAAGCAATTCTCGAAGGGCTTGAGTAATAGATTTAACAAATATTTCAATTTTCAATTTACCGCAAGGGAACAGTATTATTTAATGCGAAGCAAAGCTATACAAGTTATTCAAAATTATGACTATCAGTATACCACATTTTTACCTCAGGCTCTGGTCGAGTATAATAATCACCAATATGGCCGGCATGAGGAAAAATATAAATTGAAATTTGAAACAGGAATCAATTATCCAATCTTGGAATACATAGCACCATTGATTGATAGTACTAATTTATGGTTTATACCCAGGGAGAACAGTCGTCTGATGCCGGAATTTCAAACTCGATATGCAATTCAGTATAGTATAGAAAGCCGAAAGCCTAAAAATCCATATTTATTGGAATTGAACACAGATATTTCAGTGATTAAAGATAAAATTTCAGATAGCACCTTATATGATGAAAATGGTAAAATGCAGGGGTATAAAATAAATGTTAATGGTTTTAAGAATTTCCATTTTGCCGCCAATTTCAAAAAATCGTTTACCTACAATAGAACCAATACATTTATTTTGTCATCATCTTATAACTTGAATAAATATTGGAACACTTTATTTGTAAATAGCATTTTGGTCGCATCTACTGCCATACAGCATAATGCCATTGCTGATATTGGATATACCTATAAAAATGTTCTCATGGCGAAGTATCAGCAGGGTATCAACATGTATAATTCCGTCCAAGCTTATAATGGATATACAAAATTTACCAGCAACAACTTTTTTAGCAGATTAAGTATTGCAATTGAATTACCCAGAAATTTAATTTGGAGCAGCAACATTACTTACAATAAAAGTATTTCCAACAATCGAGCGGCGATAAAATTTACAATATGGAACGCCAACCTTGCATATAGATTCCTAAAGGGTGATCGGGCTGAAATTAAAATTTCTGCCTTAGACTTACTGAAGCAGAACAAAAGTGTAATAAATTATGGCAACTCTAATACACAGACTTTCGGGTACAATAATGTGCTGCACCAGTATTTTATGTTGACATTAGCGTATTATCCAAGAAAATTTGGAAAGTAGTTTTGTTCTGCTGTTACGAATGAAAACGCACCTGCGGATTTTACTAAGTCAGGGCTAATTTGATCAAAGAATGGAAAAAACGCGGCTGTGCAATTACTTAGCCTTTTATACGATTTTGTAAAGTATCAAAATTACAAGTCCCTACTACAGACATTACAGCGTGATTGATTATTGGCCATATATCTGATGAAAGATATTGGATAACTTAGCGCCTGAGCCGACTGCTTAAAAAAAGCTACTGCAAGAAAAATATTAGCTATCTAAAACGTAATTCTATTTCCTACTCTGTCTATATCCTTTTAAAAAACCTCTTATTATTAGATAAAGCAATACAACTGGAACAAGAACAGAAAATAGTATCAAAATTTCCTGTATGCCTAACATGCAAATAGAAAGTCCGTAAGTCATAATAAGTTTTTAAATGTTTATAATAATAATTAGTATAAAGTCTATAAAGGTCCTATTTTATTCAAACTGAGACATTAACAATTTCGTTTTGAGCAAACTAATCTAATTCAATCTTTCAACGAATACATCAAAAACTTTATTTTCGAGACAACTGCTCTATACGCGCAAATCTCGATATTGCTTAATTGTCTTATAAAAGTAACAAAATCCCCCTCATAAACAATGGGAAAAATACCCTATGGATTTGCGTTGGAAAAAACGTTTCGGGATGTAGTTTTCATCGTTTTCGAGCAAACACAATAGCATAGGCTTAGCCCAAAACAATTTTACATTGAACACGACCAAAGTAGTGTTTCTGGCACCGAGGAAATCCTCATAGAAAATATGTTTTTTCCCCATTAAAAAACGGCGGATGCCAGCATTGTTTTAAAATTACTAATTTATTTAGCATTTATAATATATTTGCCGTGTTTAATAAACAATCATGTTTACCCGTGATCGGTCCTTTGTTATTATTGCATTCTTTGAAAGAAGGAAAATAAGGTTTACCTGCGAGCAAATGGGAATTGGGATTGTTGACGATACATGGGAACACGATGGTGAATCTTTGGAGCTGTAAATGGGTAAAAATCAGTCAGTTAAAAACAATAGGATTCATAGCCTGAAAATTTACAGGTATCCTGATGAGCCAGTATTTATCCTCAGGAGAATTGTCAAAAGGGCATAAAAAAACCCATAAGAAGCAGGTCCTATGGGCTTAAATTTTAGTTCGTAGCGTGATCGGGAGTTGAACCCGACACCTCTGGGTTATGAATCCAGTGCTCTAACCAACTGAGCTATCACGCCTCTTATCCACCAAAGCTTTAGCAAAGGTGAAATCCCATTGCAGCTTTCAAACGGGCTGCAAAAATATATAAATCGGGCCAAAATCTGAAATGAAAGCAAAAAAAGAGCGGGTAGTAGAAACCACCCGCGTATAACATGAGAAAACTTACATCACTGCCTTCAATAATTCGTCCCGGTCGGCAGCGCATCAAGAGAATCCGGGAAAAATAATGTGTACCCTCAATTGTCTAAACATAGGTCTTTGACAAGTGCAGCGGATATTTATAAATAATATTCAGTAATAGCCGGTTGATATCGTCTGAACGGTAATTGTACCTGAATTCGGATTCTTTTACATGCAGGTAGAGCGTGTTTTTATTCATGCCCCTGAATTTTAAAAGGCGATTACGGGTATTGCCCCAGAAAACAGCAATATCGTCGTTGTAATTTTTTCCATTGGCGGCGGCATCTACGCGGTACAAGCGCCATTCATCAAAATCGGCAATGGCGTGGTATCGTACCAATTCTCCAAAATGGCTGGTTTCCGGCCTGTGTAAAATGCTGGCCTGCTGCAATGCCCTGATGCCCGGCTTGTCTATCGTATGCAATTCCTCTGTAAAAACATTCCCATTCATCTTGTAAAACCCATAGTAGGCATTGCTGTCGTCGGCCAGGGGACGGTGCCCATTCACTGCGAACGGGCGGATCTTATTGGCATCTTCATAACTCAATTCTTCGCAATGGCGTGCAATATGTGTGCGAATCAGTTTTAAGTAGTTGTTTATGGTTACCCGGCTTACACCGGTAATGCCTGCAATTTGTGTAGCGGTTAAATCATCTGCAAAAAGCTGTATAATTTCCCGGCAGGTTTTTTCAGATAGGTGCGATCTCTTAAGCATTTTATTTTTCATAGCCTTCGTTGTGTCGTTCTACGAATTTATTCGCAGTTAAATTGGTCTATTAAACCGGCAGAAAAAACATAAAATACACCTGCGGGTCATTTACCTGTTGAACGCGAATAACTAGATTAAATTAGTAGAGTATACGCTTAATGTGTATACGTTACTTAAAGACATGCAGAAGATTAGAAATGTTACAATAATAGTATCAGCGTTAAAAAACCCCTTGTAAACGGCAATTGTTATTACGTATAACTTTCATGTGAGCAGTTGGCTCATTTGAACTTCATTGATGCAGCAGCGCATCAAGTATAGCCGCCACTTTTTCTGCGTTGGGCAGCATGGCTTTTTCCAGTTCTATGTTCAGCGGAACAGCGGGGTTGTTCAGTGCGCCCAGCACTTCTACCGCCTGGTCTAAATAACGGAAACAATGTTTGGATATCCTGGCTGCCAGCGCTTCTGCAAAAGAATTGTTTTGCTGCTCTTCGGTTAGCACCAGGCATTTACCATGTTTTGACACTGTTTCAAAAACCAGGTTTTCATCCAGCGGAAACAGGGTACGCAAATCGATAATTACCACCTGCCCCGGAAACCTGGCCGCTGCAGCCCTGGCCCAGTAAACACCCATGCCATAGGTAACAATGCAACAGGATTCTCCGCTATTGATCTTACCGGCATCGGCTTCCAGTACTATATTGGCTTTCCCAAGTGGGATAACATAATCGCGCGAAGGTTCCGGGTTTTTGGCTTCCGCTGTACCGGGCACCTTCCCCCAGTACAGTCCTTTATGTTCCAGCATTACTACCGGATTGGGATCATAAAAAGCCGCTTTCATCAGGCCCTTCATATCGGCCGCGTTAGAAGGATATACCACCTTGATACCTTTCACCGATAGTAGCGTTGTTTCAACATTGCCGCTGTGATAAGGCCCGCCCCCACCATAGGCGCCCACAGGTACTCGTATAACCGCGCGCACCGGGAACTTCCCATTGCTCAGGTAGCAGGATTTGGCCATTTCCGTTACCAACTGGTTAAACGCCGGGTAAATATAATCCGCAAACTGTACTTCCACTATCGGTTTGGCGCCTGTTGCGCTCAGGCCTACTGCGGAGCCTATGATATAAGCCTCCTGTATAGCCATATTAAAGACACGGTGATCGCCGAAGCGCTCAGCCAGTGTGGCCGTTTCCCTAAATACCCCTCCCAGCCTTCGGCCGGCATCCTGCCCATATAACAATACTTCGGGGTGATCTTCCATAATCTCCCGGATGGCAAATAAGGCTGCATCTACCATCATCACGGGTTCAGCGGCAGCCGGGCACCGTTCACCTTTTTCGGTCTTAACACCCCCGGGTGCAAAAACAAAATCCTGAACAGTGGCAGCATCCGGCTCCGGGGCTTTGCGGGCACGTTCAAAGTCATCGGCTACTTTTTCCTGTGCATTTTTTTCAATCTGGGCCAATTGCTCTTCCAATATACCGATGCTGTATAAACGCTTTTTTAAGCGCGGTAACGGATCATTGGCTGCCTGTCTTTCCAGTTCGGCCGCTTCGCGATAAAATTCTTTCCTGACCCCACTGGTATGATGCCCCAGCAGCGAAACATTGGCCTGCACCAGGCAAGGCAACCGTTGCTGACGGGTATACTGTATCATCTCCTGCAACTTTTGATAACTCTCCTCAAAGTCGGTGCCGTTGATTCGCGATCGTTTCATGCCCGTGAAACCAGCCGCATAGTCATAGGCATCCATTGCCCGGGTTTCTTCTGCGGTGGCACTAATACCCCAATTATTATCCTGCACCAGGTATATTATCGGCAGCTTCTTTAATACTGCAAACTGGAAAGCTTCGCTTACCTCGCCCTCTGTTACGCTTGCATCGCCCAATGAGCAAACGACTATTGGCAATTCTTCGTCGCTACCTTTTTTTAAAAGCGGTGATCGAATACTGTTTAAATAATCGATGCCCTGTGCAATGCCGGTAGCGGGTATTACCTGCATGCCCGTAGCGCTGCTTTGGTGTATCATTTGCGGCTTACCGGGCAATTTGTTATTGGGATGACTATAATAGGATCGGCCGCCACTGAAAGGATCATCTTTTTTTGCAAGCAGTTGCAGCATCAGTTCATAAGGTTCATAACCCATACCCAGCAACATACTTTCATCGCGGTAATAAGGACTTACAAAATCGATGGGCAATAATTGAAAAGCAAGCGCCAGTTGAACAGCTTCATGCCCGCGGGAAGTGGAATGCACATATTTGCAGGTGGCACGGTTGGCTTCATAGATTTCCGCCATTGCTTTTGCCATGCACATGAGGCGGTAAGCTTTTACTAATATATTGGTATCAATAACAGGCATCGTCACGAAAATATGAAAATGTGGAAATGTGGAAATATGAAAATGGGTATAGCGGATATGATTTGGAACAGCGATGACAGTTTTTTTTCCGCGGCGTGGAACGGAGTCGTCTCCTGTGGTATAAAAAAGGCGAACACGAGGTCCGCCAAACAGATTACGAGCCAACAGGCAACTATTATTTTATCTCGACAGAAAACAGGTTTTCTTCGCCAATGAAACCTTCCAGTTCATCACCCACCACACATTCGCCAACGCCTGCCGGTGTTCCGGTGAAAACGAGATCGCCGATGTTTACAGAAAAATAATTGGAAATATAAGATACAATTTTATCGAAATTGTTAATCATCAGGCTTGAGTTGCTCTGCTGTACTATCTCTTTGTTTTTATATAAACCAAAGCCAATATCTTTTTTATTCTTTACCTCTGTAAAAGGAATCCATTTGCCTATCACAGCAGAGTTATCCCAGCTCTTGGCCTTTTCCCAGGGCAGGCCTTTCTTCTTCAGTTCATTCTGAATATCCCGCGCGGTAAAATCAATGCCAGTGGTCACCGCATCGTAATATTTGCTGGCAAAACGATCCTGTATGTATTTGCCGTTTTTTGAAATGCGTAATACCAGCTCACACTCGTAATGAAGTTCATTGGTAAATTCAGGGTAGTAAAACGGGGTATGCGCCTGTAATAATGCGCTCTTAGGTTTCATAAAAATGATCGGCTCATCTGGAACCTCGTTTCCCAGTTCCTGGACATGAGCGACATAGTTACGGCCTACACAGAATATTTTCATATTCAATAAAAGGATTTGGTTGTTTAAACAATCAAGTTAGTGGCGGCTTTAAGAAGCCTGGTCTTTAAAAGAGGTATATTGAATATCAAAAATAGCAACTACTGTAAAACAGTACTTCTGCGAAAGTAACGATTCAGATGAATAATTCATAAAGTAATGGATAATTTGTTAAACTGGTTCATTGCAGCGGCTATTCCCTGCAGAATATAGATTTCAATCAGGTCGGTACAAATACCTATTTTCTTTTGCACCAATGGAAGTTCGTCCCGGTTCCATTTGCCCAGCACATATTCTACCTGCATCCCTTTGGGATAATTGTTTCCTACGCCAAACCTTAACCTGGGGTAATTTTCTGTTGCCAGTGATGCCTCAATACTTTTCAGTCCATTGTGCCCGCCATTGCTGCCCGATGGCCGCACGCGCAATTTATCCAGCGGCAGTGCTACCTCATCCAGAACAACCAGTATATTCTCGACTGCTATATGCTCTTTGTCCTGCCAGTATTTAACCGCCCGGCCGCTCAGATTCATATAGGTAGACGGTTTAATGCAAATAACCTGCCGCCCTTTTATTTTACATTCTGCTACTTCTGCCAAACGGTCAACATGAAAAGATATTGCCTGTTTATGTACAAATGCATCTACTGTATCAAATCCGATATTGTGTCGCGTATGTTCGTACTCAGCACCCGGGTTGCCCAGGCCAACAATCAGGTACTTGTTCATGGTAACGAAAATAAAAAAAGTCCCGCCACAAGAGGCAGGACTTTCATACATAATTATGTTGTTAATCAAATTTATTTCCCTTTTGCTGGTGCAGCTGCTTTGGCAGGGGCAGCAGCGGTTTTGGCGGCAGCTGGTGCAGCGCCCACGGCAGGAGCAGCCGCTTCTTCCTGTTTCAACTGGCGTGTGAGCACCACGGAAGCCAACGGAATACGGGGAGAGTTCAGTATCTCATAATGATCCACTTTTACATCCTCTACCCTGATATTACCATTCAGTTCAAGGTTGGTTAAATCCACCTCTATGTTTTCCTTCAGGTATTTGGGTAGTGTTTTTATTTTAAGTGATTTCATTTTAACGATGAGCTTACCACCATCTTTAACCCCTTTAGCGGTGCCGGTAAATTTCAACGGGATGGTAGCAATGGCTTTTTTGTCTTCTACCAGTTCCATCAGGTCTACATGAATCAAGGCATCGTTTACTTTGTCGAACTGCAGATCCTTTAAAATGGTTTTATACGCTTTACCGCCCACGTTTACTTCTGCTAACTGAAATGCACTGGTATACACCAACGATTTAAAAGCTGTGGCAGGTGCGTAAAAACTAACTTCTTCTGAGCCGCCGTAAATTACACCGGGCACCAGAGACTGAGAGCGAAGTTGCTGGGTGGCTTTTTTTCCAGTTTCGGTCCTCAGTTGTCCTTCGATTGTAATTGATTTCATTTGTATGTTGTGTTTTTGTTTACTGTTTTATTTATTCCTGAGCTGCGAATGAATGAATAAACTGGTGATACTTTTATTCTCGAATGCATTTCTGATAGCCACTGCAAACAACTGCGCCACACTTAATACTTTTATCTTCTTTGTTTGCTGTTTCAACGGAATGGTATCGCATACTACCAGTTCTTCCAGCACGCTGTTTTCAATGTTGGCGTATGCATTTCCGCTCAATACCGGATGTGTGCACAATGCCCTTACACTCCTTGCACCTTTCTCTTTTAACAGGCCGGCCGCTTTTGCCAGTGTGCCGCCGGTATCGCAAATATCATCTATCAATACTACATCCCTGCCTTCCACCTCTCCTATTACCACCATGCTGGCTATTTCATTTGCACGCTTGCGGTGTTTATCGCAAATCACCATTTCTGCATTGAAATAACTGGCAATTTCGCGTATCCTGTTGGCGCTTCCCACATCGGGGGCCGCGAAGGTAAGATTTTCCAGCTTCAGATTCTCTATATAGGGGATAAAAATAGCTGAGCTGTCGAGGTGGTCAACCGGTATATCGAAATAGCCCTGTATTTGCGGGGCATGTAAATCCATGGTTATCACCCGGTCGGCACCTGCCGCCACTATCATGTTGGCAATCAGCTTGGAGCCAATGGCTACCCGGGGTTTATCCTTGCGATCCTGCCGGGCATATCCATAATAGGGAATAACGGCCACTACTTTATAAGCCGATGCCCTTCGAACGGCATCTATCATCAGTAACAATTCCAGGATATTGTCCGGAGGAGAAAAGGTGCTTTGGACCAGGAAAACCATGTCGCCGCGTATACTTTCCTGGAAAACAGGCTGAAATTCGCCATCACTGAATTTCTGTGTAATACATTTACCCAGCGGCGCACCGTACTGTTGCGCAATTTTTTCTGCCAGGTACTGCGAGCCGGTGCCCGAAAATATCTTTACCGAACTGTCCATAAGTAGTGCTATTGGTGCGGCGAAGATAAAGCTTCAAGGAGAATTAAAAATCCGCAAAAAGGGGTTCTCACCCCTTTATTTAATCCAACAGTTTTATGTACAGTAAATACGATGGCCCTGGCTTACTTGCCTACAGAAGCAAACATTGCTTTTTCAGGAGCAGCACTTGTCTGTGTTATACCCTGCGTACCTGCTTTTTTGGGATTGAACGCATAAAATACAGCCGAGCAGATAAAAATGGAGAAGAAAAGAGAAACGGCATAAACACCGGCGCAGAAAAAAAGTGATTGTAACCCTCCCAGGTTGTTGAATGTAGTGGTACGTTTCATAAAGATGGATTTAAGTTTTCAAAAGGTATCGGATGGCTTAGTAACGGCAAATAATTTTAGCTATTGCACCGCTCTAAAAATAACTGCATAAAAATATTACGATAACTTTCAGTATGCAAGAGCATAAATACTCAATTAAAGAGTGGGCCAAAGATGACCGGCCCCGTGAAAAACTACTAAGTAAAAGCCCGGCCGCCCTAAGCGATTCGGAACTGCTGGCCATCCTTATTAACAAGGGCAGCCGCGAAAAAAGCGCCGTAGACCTGGCCCGGGAGATGCTGAACCTTGGCAAAAACAGCCTTGCCGAACTGGGCCGGCTGTCTGTGCAGGACCTGATGACCATAAAAGGAATTGGCGAAGCAAAAGCCATCAGCATTGCTGCTGCCCTGGAGCTGGGCCGACGAAGGCAGGCCGCCGGTTTCCTGGAAAAAACCCATGTTAAACACAGCGCGGAAATTGCCCAATACCTCCAAAGCCTGCTGCGCGACCGCACCCAGGAAGTCTTTGCCGTGATTTTCTTAAACCAGGCCAATAAAATAAACCATTTCGATATTATCAGCGAAGGCGGTATTACGGGTACCGTTGCCGACCCAAGAATTATCCTGAAACTGGCCCTGCAGCACGAAGCAGTGAGCCTGGTGCTCTGCCATAACCATCCTTCGGGCAACCTGCGCCCCAGCCGGGCCGACGAAGCACTCACCCATAAAATAAAAGAAGCCGCCCGGTATTTTGACATCAAGGTCCTTGACCATATCATTGTAAGCAATGAGGGCTATTATAGTTTTGCGGATGAGGGAATTCTGTAGTTCTTTAGTTCCCTGTTCTTAGTTCTTTAGCGACGCAATTAACCGGGTCAGCAATTGCTTCAACAAGGCATTTATATTTGCAAGAATAAAAACCTAATCCTGAAATTTCGCTATGGCGACGATTAATAATTTTGAAGAACTCAAAATCTGGCAAAAAGCAAGAATACTTTGCCAGGAAGTTTATGAATTAATAGAAAAAGAAAGATTTTGCAGGGACTATAAATTAAAAGATCAGTTGAACGGATCTTCGGGCTCAGTCATGGATAATATTGCCGAAGGCTTTGGCAGGCAGGGAAATAATGAATTCATTAATTTCTTAACCATATCAAACGGATCGGCGCTGGAGGTAAAATCTCAACTATACCGTGCATTGGATAGAAAATATATAACAGCAGAAAAATTTGATGCGCTTGAAAAACTTATTGAGGAGATAAATAAGATGATTGCCGCCCTTATTATCTATCTGGGTAAAAGCGATTTTCGTGGTAAAAAATTTAAAGCAAGAGAGAAATAACTCTCTGTAATGCAGACTTTCAGGAATTAAACGCGTCATTTAGATACTCGGAAAAACTGAGAACTACCGAACTGAGAACTGTGAATTCAAGCCTGCGCCGTTGGCCCCCCAAAATTCAGCGGGAATTCTACCATTTCCTGGTCTTTTATTTTACCGTGTGCATCTTCAAAGCGCTGTATATTATCGTCCAGGGCTTTTAAAAAACGCTTGGCATGCTGTGGTGTTAAGATGATGCGGCTTTTCACTTTGCTTTTAGGCGTGCCAGGCATCACGTTTACAAAATCAACAATAAATTCTGCATGTGAATGGGTAATAATAACCAGGTTGGAATAAGTACCTTCCGATACTTCTTCGGATATTTCTATATTAAGTTGCTGATTGTTGGGTTGCTGATCCGCCATTGTGAAATGTATTTTTGCGAAGATAAACAAAAGCGGTGAGCGACGAGCCTTGAGCAACGAGCCGCTCAAAGCTAATAGCTAAAAGCTCGCAGCTTGCTTACTCTACATCCACCTGCTTCTTTATTACCGAGCCCTCACTGGCTTCCATTAAGAATTTACGTTCATTGATCAGGTAGCCATTACCTTTTTCACAAAAATGAACCACGATATTTTCAACACTAATCGGGTTGCCTTCAGGAATGTCGGCAATATTGGAATGCCGTATATCATGACCGTCTATAATAATAACCAGTCCACTGCCAATAGCCTCCATTTTATTTCCTTCGGTAACCAGCATACCGGTGTCCTCGCCCAGGCCAATGCCAATAGCAGAAGGATTGCTGGCCACTGCCTGTGACAACCGCCCGAAACGGCCACGCTTTTCAAAATGACTGTCGATGATTATATTGTCTATAAACCCCAGCCCGGTGGTAATTTTTACTTCGCCTTTTAAATGCGCGCGGGTAGCATTGCCCTCATAGATCATAGTAGCGCTCATGGCCATGGCGCCTGCACTGGTGCCGGCTATAATAAAGTTCTCTGTTTGATATCGGTCATGCAGTATTTTCAAAAACCGCGTGCCACCGAAAATAGCACTTAAACGCATCTGGTTGCCACCGCTGAACATTACACAATTACAATGCGTGATGCGTTCTATATAGTCTGCTTTCAACGCATCTTCTCGGTTGCGGATATTTAAAATGCCGATATTGGTGCAGCCTATTTTGCCAAAAGCATTGAGGTAATTGTCGGCTACTTCATGCGGTATGGTAGATGCTGTGGTTACTACTTCAATGCGGGCTGCCGGTCCGCCAGCTTCTTCCATAATGCGGCGGAGGATGCCCAGTTCAAAAAAATTGAGGTTGTTGCGGTATACATCGCCAGTTTCAAGATCCGTTCCTTTGTCTTCTGCACCACCAATGGCTATTAATTTTCCTTTCGATATCGACATTACTTCATTGTATTTGAACCACAGTGCCAAGAAGGCCGGGGTTTTCACGGAGAAAGCAACCAGCTACTAAGCTGGGGGCGGCTACAGCTTGAATAGATACCTGCAAACGCCCTGTCTCCATGGTTTTAAAATCAAACAAAAATAACGGAAATACAATAAAGGAATTGTGAGAGATAACACAAATGTGAGTATAAATGTGGAAATATGAGAATGTGAAAATGTGAAAATATAAGAGCATTCAGGTTAATGAGCGTTTATGCATAGTCACTATTCGCGTTCATTCGTGTCCAACATTCGCGTACATTAGCGTTTAACATTATTGTTCCAAAGCTATCCGCATGAAGAAATTAAACATCGTCCTTGTTTTTCTAATTAGCTCTTTGTATGCTGTTTCACAGGAACTCAGTTATTACCTGCCTTCCGATGTTTCTTACAACGCATCCATACCCGCTCCTGAACAGGTAATAGGCCACCATGTAGGTGAGTGGCATATTACGCACGACCGGCTGCTGAATTATATGAATGCTATTGCCGAAGCATGCCCGGCAAGGGTAAAGCTTATAATGATGGGCGCTACCTATGAAGCAAGACCGCAATTGCTGCTTATCTTTTCCGCTAAAAAAAATCTCGATAACCTGGAACAAATCCGGCAACAACATTTGCAACTCAGCGATCCGGCGGTATCAGCGTCTTTGAATACAGACAATATGCCTGCCGTTATCTGGATTGGCCATTCCATTCATGGCAATGAATCAAGCGGCGCCAATGCATCTCTGTTAAGCGCCTATTATCTGGCAGCCGCGCAGGGCAAAAAAATTGATGAGTTGCTGGACAATACCGTGATTCTTTTCGATCCTTCTTTT
>Ga0068860_100001251_pt1 | contig 27733 bp, 24 predicted proteins | sample KBSSwiS32_FD_66597 | JGI IMG/M metagenome (GOLD analysis project Ga0068860, IMG submission 66597) | Switchgrass rhizosphere microbial communities from Kellogg Biological Station, Michigan, USA - KBS Switchgrass S3-2 | ecosystem: Host-associated > Plants > Roots > Rhizosphere > Soil ... | reverse complement strand
CGGTCGGTGACGGCGCATGGAACCGTCATGGCCTACGTGCTTCCCACCCTGGTCGCGATGGGATTCGGCTACTCCATCTGTGAGCTCGCGCTGAAGCGGCCCCTCATTGGATTGCGCTTTGCATGGATCGGATTCTGGCTGGTGGTCGCGGGAACCGTCATGGCCGCGCTTACCGTAGCCGGCGGCAAGGCTTCGGTGCTCTACACCTTCTACCCGCCGATGATCGCCAGCTCGTTCTATTACATCGGGGTTGTTCTTGTCGTCGTCGGATCGTGGATATGGGTCGCGCTGATGGCGCTCAACCTGCGTGCATGGAGGAAGGAACACCCGGGAGCCCCAGTGCCGCTGGCGATGTTCGGCAACGTCGCCGGCGCCTACTTGTGGGCATGGACGTCGGTCGGAGCGGCAATCGAGCTGCTCGTGTTGATCCTTCCGGTGAGCCTGGGCTTCAAGAACACCATCGACGCCGGCCTTTCGCGGGTGTTCTTCTCGTGGACGTTGCACGCCATCGTCTATTTTTGGCTTATGCCCGCGTACATCGCCTTCTACACCATCGTGCCGCGCGCGATCGGCGGCAGGCTGTACAGCGATACCATGGGCCGGGTGGCCTTCGTGCTCTTCCTGGTGTTCTCGATGCCCATCGGCATTCACCATCTTTTCGCCGACCCACAAGTGGGCGCGGGCTTCAAGTTCGTGCACGCCGTCATGACCGCCATGGTCTCCGTGCCGACACTTCTGACCGTGTTCACCATCGTCGCTTCCGTGGAGATTGCGGGACGGCTACGCGGCGGGAGAGGACTCTTCGGTTGGGTGAAGGCGTTGCCGTGGGACAACCCGATGATGCTGGCAGTGACGTTCTCGTTCGTGATGCTGGGCTTCGGTGGTGCGGGCGGCATCATCAACATGAGCTATCAGCTGAACGAGACGATTCACAACACGCAGTGGGTGACCGGACACTTCCATCTCATCTTCGCAGGCGCCATCGTGATCATGTACTTCATGATCGCCTACGATCTATGGCCGCAGCTCACGCGTTGCGCGCCTCTGCCGGCGAGACTTGTCAAAGCCCAGCTTTGGCTGTGGTTCGTCGGAATGATGGTCCTGTCCATGCCGTGGCATCTGGTCGGCTTGCTCGGGATGCCGCGGCGCATGGCGTACTACGACTACAGCCATCCGGCGCTGCAACCCCAGGCGTGGACGGTGACGGCCTCCACCCTGGGCGGGTTGCTTCTTGTAATCTCGGCCGTTCTGTTTGTTTACGTACTGGCTCGCGCGCGGAGCAACGCGGAAACACCCGTCACGTTCACATTCAGCCTTGCCGCGAATCCCAGCGAGCGGACGCCCGCGGCCTTGAACACGTTCGGCTTGTGGGTGGCAATGATGATCGGGCTCACGATTGTCAATTACGGATATCCCATCGCGCAGCTGGCGGTGCTTCCGCAGACCTCGGTGCCCGCCATTCCAATCGGGGGCCCGTAATGGAGGAAGAGCGCGTGTACGCGTGGGGCAACCCGTGGTTTCGATGGAGCGTCGTGTCTCTCGCGGCGCTGATCGTGCTGTCGTTCCTGGTGGGATTCGTCTTGCTGCCGTCCGTTCAGCCTGATTACACTGCGAGCGGGATTTGGGCGAGCATTTGCCGTGCGGCGGGCCTTCCCGGCAACTGGGGAGACAGCAGTTCAACCGTATCGAAAGGCCAGCCCACTACGGGTGTCGTGCTCGTAGCGGCAATGGCCGAGCCGAGCTCGGGCGACGCCGTCGGCAGAGGGGCGACGATCGCCGTCCAGCAGTGCAGCATGTGCCATGGCGCTCAAGGCATAAGCGCGGCCAACGCGCCCAATCTCGCAGGTCAGTATCCCGAAGTCGTGATCAAGCAACTTCACGACTACAAGCGGGGAGACCGGGCCAGCACCTTGATGCAGGCCCTTGCCCGCAACCTGTCCGATCGCGACATTGCCGACATCGCCGCCTACTACGACTCGCTGCCGAAGGCGCGTACCGCTCCCGCGCGCTACGACGAGACTTCGGCACCGGCGCTGGTGCGAGTGGGCGATCCGCTACGTAACATCGCTCCGTGCATCGCATGCCACGGCGGCACTGATCACAAGCTCGGCGCGCCCTGGCTCGAAGGCATGCCGAAGGAATATCTCGTCGTTCAACTCAAGGATTTCAAAGGAGGCATGCGGCGCAACGACAGCCACGGCCAGATGCGCAACATGACCCGACAGATGTCGTCGACCGAGATCGAGCAGGTCGCGGACTTCTACGCCAGGCGGAGCACGGCCGGCGAAGGACGATAGCGACCGTGCCGCGCCCGGCGCGCACAGCCACGAGACCTCCGTCGATTAGCGCTTCTTGCGCATCCGGAAGCGTCCAAGCCTAAAGCGTAACCGCCCTCCTCGTGGATGCCAAAACCAGCGCGGTCCGTTGCGACTCCTGAATAGAACCCGCGAACGCGGATCGGCGCGCTGCGCGCTCGTACGGCCGAGATCGGCCAGACGCCGTCCCTTGACTTCCATCCCGATAGCTTGGAAATCAGCGCAGCGCGAGATCGACGCGTCTCGGCGAGGCTGCCGTCGCGGGTTCAGGAGCACCCGAGCCGGGTGAAGTGGCAGCGGCCATTGGCGCGACGCCCTCGCTCCCGAGGTGCGGTGCAATCAGGAACAAGCGCTCGCCCGCGACGCCCTTCGCCGCGAGCGCGTCCTTCACGCTCTGCGCGCGCGCGTTGGCGAGGAGGCGCAGCGCGTCGTCGTCGACCTTCGCATCGGCGAACAACGTCGCCTCCATGTCGGCGGGTGGGATGTCCTTGAGCATGCCGAACACGTTGCGCGGACGATCCTTGATCGACGATTCGCGGTACGCCTCAGTAAGCCAGCGCACGCGCTCGTCGGCGCCGATCGTCACGAGATCGACCGACGCCGGCGCGTTGCCGGCGGCTGCAAGTGATTTCATCTTCTCGTGCTTCATCGCGTTCTCGACGGCCGCGCGGCGCAGCGCCTCGCGGTCGCTCGACGGATCGGCGCGCCCGCCGATCTCGAGCTTGAGCCCCGGGCGATCGGCGAGCGCCTTGCCAAGCGTGTCAATTTGCTTGCCCGCGCCTTCGCCGAGCGCCGCGCTCCCCGGTGCGAAGGGCACGGTCGACAACTCCTCGCCGCCGCCGAACGCGGCGGACAGCAGCGCAAACGGCGCAGTCACCGCCTTCGCAATCAGGTTGACGATCACGCGAACGATCAGCCCGCCCACCGAAAATTCAGGATCGTCGAGCGACCCCGAGACCGGCAGCTGGATGTCGATCACGCCATGCGAGTCCTTGAGCAGGGACACCGCGAGCAGCACCGGCAGCTTCGTCGCCGTCGGGCTGTCCACGTGCTGACGGTTGAACGTGAGCTGGTCGAGCACCAGCCGATTTTCCGCCGACAGCTTGCGGTTCTCGACCTTGTAGTGCACGTCGAACGTGAGCTTGCCCTTGTCGATCCCGTAGCCCGCGTACTTGACCGAGTACGGCGTCAGCGGAGGCAAGTCGATATCGTGCGCCTTCGCGGCCAGGTCAAGCGACAGTTCCTTCGCAAACGGGTTGACGCGGCCGGCCACCTCGACCGGCGCCGTGTTGTCGACGCGGGCGGCGATCGCGACATCACCGGCCAGGTCCGCCGACATCGCGGACACGCTGCCGGTGACGTCGGTCAGGTTCGCCGCATAGTTCGGCCGCACGAAGAAGTCGGAGAAATTGACGTTGCCTCGCGCCAGCTCGATCCTGCCGATCGTGATCGGCAGCGCCTCGCGCGTAGGGGCGCCAACGGGTGGCGGCGCGGCGGATTTGGCGCCCGGAGCGGGTTCGGGCTCGGCGCCCGGCGTGAGCAGGCGGGTGACGTTGAGCGTGCCGTCCTGGTAGATGATGACGCGCGCGAAGTAGTCGTCGATGCCGATCCGCTCGATCGCCACGCGCAAAGGCGCACTCGTGATGTCCGCGCCGGCGAGCGTGAGCGACTTCCAGCGGGCGAGGTCCGACGAGGTTGGCTTGTCGAGCGCCGCGAAGTCAGTGACCGTGACATCACCCTTCCAGGTCGCTGTCACGGGCGCGCTGTCCGGCACGTCGATCGCGAGCCTGCCCTTCGCGGCCAGCGTTCCGCCGGTCAGCACCACGTTGACGTTCGACTCGACGTACGCCTTGACGGCGACGAGGCCCAATCCCGACGCATCGAGTTGCCCCGTCGCCGAGACCGGATTGCTCGTGATCGGACCGGCGAACGACACGCGTCCGCGCTCGCCTACGCGCGCGCGCAGCGATACCGTGGACCTCGCCCCACGCGCATTGGACAGATCGGTCACATCGAGTGCGAGGTCGCGCACCGCCAGCTTGACGACGGGCTGCGGGACGCGGTCCTCGACGTCGATCGCCGCACGCTCGATCCGGAGCTTCTTCAGCGCCAGCGTCCAGGTGTCGCGGTCCGATGCAACCCCGGTTGTCGCCGTTGTCTTCATCAGGCGCGCCGCTTCGAGCGACCCGTCTCGCTCGCGCGCGAGACGCAACTCCGCATTGACGCTCTGGAACTCACCGATCGTGACCTTGCGACCGCGAAGGTCGGCGGCGACGCCGCTGACGGCAAGGCTCGGGAAGCGCCAGAACGGCTGGCGCTGGCCGGGCAGCGCGAGCCGGAGGTCGGCGATCGATGCCACACCGTCGGAGACTGTCACGTTACCGTCCGCGCCGAGCGCGAAACGGCCGGCGAAGTCGAGCGAGCCCTTCTGCACGTCGACGGCGAGCGCACTCCGGTAGTACGGCAGCAGCAGCGAGAGCGAAAATTTCTCGAAGTCAAGGGTACCGGTTGCGGCGGGCACCGTCGGCTCGACATCGGCTTCACCCTTGAACGACGCGATGCGATCCGCCGACACAAAGGCAAGTTTGACGTGCGCTTTTTCGCCCGCCTTGGTCGACAGGTTCGACGCGTCGACCGTCGCGTCGGCGAGCTCCGTGCGGAAGCCGGACGTCTCGTCAGCGAGCACGACCGCGCCGCGCGCGATTGTGGCTTTCTGCACCGTCACCGACCATGGCTTGTCGGGCGCGGCGGCAGGATTCGCCGCCGTTACCCTGGCAGGCGGGGCGGACGCCGCCTCGAACAACGGTGTAGCGAGCTCGAGCGTGCCGTCCTTGAGGCGTCTGACGTCCGCAACAGGCGCATCCGCTGCGACCGATGCGATGCGCACGTCGCGTCCGAACACGTCGATGCGGTCGAGCGTCAGCGCGATCCGCTCGGCTGCCGCGAGCGATGAGCCGTCGCGGCGCTTGATCGCAAGGCCATCCACGCGCACGTCGCCGCGGATTTCGAGCTTGCGTTCATCGGGCTTGCCGTCGATGAATACGACCTTGAGCCGCGTGGTCAGCGCGCCGCCGGCCAGATCGACGCGCGGCCTCACCGGCAGATAAGCGACATACTCCTTCAACGGGAGCGCGTCGAAGTCGATGTCGAACACCGCCTCTCGTCGCTCGGCAAACGGCACCGCGTCGCCGCCAAGCGCGAAATGTGACCCGTTGAACGAACCGTTGAACCGCGGCGTGACATGAATTTCGGTTTGGTATGGCAACGACGAGAGGAACGGGACGCCGACGTCGAGCTTCTCCAAGCGGTGCTTGCGCCCGGCGACGCCGTCATCGAAAGCGATGGCGCCGCCGTCGATCTCGATATTGTTGAAGGAGAATCCCGGCGTCGGTCCGTCAGGGGCGTTGAGCGCGCGGTCGATCAGGTCCTGGATGTTGTAGCGTCCGTCGCTGCCGCGCGCGAGCGACAGCGCGGGACGTACCAGCTTCACCGCGTCGAATACCGGCGCCCATCGCACGATGGACTCGGACGATCCGTCGGCGACGAGCTCGTCGAACGCGAGCACTGGCGCGGACCCCGCCGTGTCGGCGATCGCGAGCTTGCGGACCGTGAGACGCAACAGGAGTGGATTGAACTCGACGGATTCGACCGTCGTCGTACGGCCAAGCCCCTCGGTGAGCCGTGATTCGAGTTGCGAGCGGGCGACCAGTGGGACGATGAGCCACGCGAGGACGACCAGCGCGACGAACACGCCCAACATGATCGCGACGCGGCGCAGCCAGCGGCGCCACGAAGGTTCGGAGGAGGATGAAGCGGCGGTGTCGGACATCGGATGACGTCTCCGGCGCGCTCCCCGAACGCGCGGGACTACTTATCCGCATTCTACCTCCACTCGACAGCCCGGGATGCCGAAATTGGAATCGCCTGTGAGTTGGGATGTGCCAAACCGACGCGAATATTCCGCACACGACGATGACATTCTCCAGATTGCGATCCGGCTTTTTGCGTGCAGCCTCATTCGATCGAATCGTGCGTCCGCGTCGGGATGCATCCGAGTTTTCCGAGAGCGGCGATGCCCCCCGACTTCCAATCGTGCGGCGGTTGTGATCGGGGTCGAAGATTAACGACGGATTGCTGGCGCCCAGATTTGCACCGAGTCAGAAGGCTTGGGTATGGTCGGGAACGCTCGTATCCGTGAGTCCGTCTGTACCTGCCTCGGAAGATGAGGACGGCGACGATCGATAAGAATCAGAATGCCACGACCTCGGATAGTCGTGACTGTCCGCCCTAAGCGATTAACGGATGCGGCGGACAGTCAGCCTCGCTCGGGGGATAGGAGCGCAGCCAAGCCGCTTTCGATGTACATCGGCAACGATTTGGTCCCCGACCTGGGCTCGAACCAGGGACCTTCGGTTTAACAAAACGGCGCTCGCAGTCAAGAATGACAGGTAAATCATGCGGTTGAATGCCTGACGCGGGTCCATTTTTGGCGAGTCATGCCGAGTCAGCTATCTCATACGATCCGCGGGCGCCATGGGATAGACCCCGCGCTTCACCTTCGATCGAAGCGTCGTAACGCGCGTTAGACCCCTAGCGACCCGAAGCGGACATCGTCCACATGCTGGACGAAAATCGGTGAGCCGCGCAATATTCCTGCTCCGCCTGTTCCCGCCCATCACCTATGGTCCGACGACGGTTCCTGCTCACTTTGCCGCTTGCAGCGGCGGCAATCCGAGCGATCGTGCAGGCCCAGCAGTTACACAAACCCCTGAGGGTAGGCTTTCTCTCCGCGGGAGGTACGAATCTCGATTTTCAAGGGCCCGAGCCTGCCAATCCGTCAGCTCATGCGCTCCTTGAGGGCCTTCGCGACCTCGGCTACCGCTACAGTTCCGACTTCGTCCTCGAAGGTCGCGGTGGCGAGGGTGGTCCGGAGCACTACGCCGCTCTCGCGCGCGAACTCGTCGCAGCGAAGGTAGACGTGATCGTGGCAGCAGGCCCTACGGTCGACGCGCTGCGTCGGGCAACCAACAAGATTCCTGTGGTCATGGTGGGCGGTGCGGTCGATCCGGTCGAAGAGAAACTCGTTACGTCGCTCGCGGCGCCTGGCGGCAACATTACCGGGCTCAGCCTCCAACAAGTCGATCTCGTGGGAAAGCGGCTCGAGCTCCTGAAGGAAGTGGTACCAGGACGTGCACCCATCGGGGTCTTGTGGGAAGAAACGAGTATCGGTTCATGGAGGGCCACTCGGTCCGCCGCCGCAGCGCGAGGGTGGCAGCTGCTGCCGTATCACACGTCGAATCGCGCGGCCATCGAACCTGCATGCGCGGCAGCCAAAGCAGCGGGAGCCGGATCGCTGCTGGTCGTTAGTGGCGGCGTTCTATTCGCAAATGCTTCGCTAGTCATCCAGACTGCGTCTAGCAACCGACTGCCCGCGATGTACGCACTGCGCACTTATCCAGCCCAGGGAGGCCTCATGTCTTATGCGGCCGACCTTGCCGATCTGTATCGTCGAGCCGCGAGTTTCGTAGACCGGATTGCGAAAGGCGCCAGCCCGGCAACGATGCCCATAGAACAGCCAACCAAGTTTGCACTTGTCGTCAACCTCAACGCCGCACGGACGATTGGCATAACGATTCCATCGTCAATTCTGCTTCGTGCCGATGAGGTGATTCAGTAGCTGCACCGCGAAATGTCCGGTTCTGGACCCTTTGCAGCCGTTCGATCTACTACAAAGCGGACCGTGAATGAATCGGAATGGTCGATGGCGCGGCCGAGAGCGAGCAAGCCACGAACAACGCGGAACGATCCATCACTGAATCCCCTCGTCCGCGCGCTGGAGTATCGATTGCGGAGTCTCAAGGCCAAGTGCAACCGCCGCCCTACGGTTCACCACAAGCTTGAATGTGGTTGGAAGCTCGACAGGGAGTTCGTCTCCTGCGCTGCTGCTCTAGTCGTGTCGACCTGCGCATCGCCGCCGGTCGCCGCAGCGCCGACAGCTATCGCGCTCGGCAACGAATGCTCGGATCGGTGATCGCGAACGGTCCGCCCACGCGTCGCCTATAATTCCGAAGGTACCGTCGCTCGCGGCCACACCGGCGAACGGACTTACCGGGCGACGTTTACGTGTCCCTGTCGCGACGGCACCAGGAGTCCCGTTTGGACAAGGTACAGACCGTCGTCGTCGTTGCCGTGGCGTACCTTGCGCTCGGCGCGTTCTCCGCCTTTTTCGCGTATTCGGACCAAGACGCGTGGAGTGTGTGGCTCACCAGCGGCCTCGCGCTCGGCCTGGTGCTGGGCCGGGTCCGTTCCGACTGGATGCCCGTGCTCGCCGGCGCCTTTCTCGGCGCGCTGATCTTCGAACCGCTGGTGGGTTCGTCGCTGGGCGAATCATTCGGCTTCGCGCTCATCGAAGTCCTCGTGACCGTCGTCGGCGGCTTGGTCGCGGCAAGCCTCTCGGCGACGCCGCTGCGTTTCGAATCGCCGCGCGACGTCGGCGCGGTCATCGCCGGAGCGTTCGCACTGGCGCTCACGGGCGCGGTGTTGGTCGGCTTGTGGGATTACTTCACGAGACGGCCCGACGCGTGGCGCACGTTCCACGTCTGGCTGGTCGCGAATTTCGCCGCCATCCTGCTGCTTGCGCCCTTTATCGCGGCGTGGGCGCAGTTCCAACTCAAGCGTCCGGACACCCGGACGCTGCTTTCGATCGCCGGCGGGGTGGTGGCCTGCGCGCTGTTCGTGCTTTGCGTCCATGCGCTGTTCGGCGCCCCCGCTGGCCGGAATCGCGGGTGGTTTGCGATTAGCTTCACTTGCCTTTCGGTCGTGCTCTTTGTCCTCGTCGCGCTGCTGTGGGGTGCCCGCGGCGCGACGCTGGCGGCGCTGGTCGCGGCGATGATCGCGATCACGCAGACCGTGCGGGGCTTCGGCCCCTTGATCGGCAGCGACGAACCCTTCGGCGACGCTGTCCTCAACGCACAGGGCTACGCGGTTGCGCTGTCGATGGCCGGGCTGCTGCTGGCGACGGTCGTGGAACGTCGGCGCCTGGCGAGGGTGCATCCACCAGGCTGATTCGCGTCCCCTCGATCACTCGCGCGAATCAGCTCCCCAGATCCGCCGCGAGCTTCTTGAAATCCGGCGACTCCAGCAACAGCTTGCGCGCGACCGCGCGCAGGCGGTCGACGGTCGCAGCGTCGAGTGTTAGCGTGGTTGGAATGGTCTGGAAGCTGTTGCGCTCGCCTTCGTCGGCGATGCCCTGCAGCGAAACATCGATGAAATAGAACTTCGGGCCCTCCCCGCCCGTCCTGCCCGCCGCACCGCTCGCGCCTTGGCGCGCCTTCCTCACGTCGTTGCGCCAGCCGTCGAAACTCGCCCGGAGCTGCTCGGCCACTTCCGAGGAATGCGCCGACCCCGGCAACTTGAGCGCGTTCATCGTCTGGAAGAAGTTCGGCGTATTGGCGTTTTGATCGATCGCATGGTTGGAGGCGGTCTCGGCGTTGACCGAGATGAAAACCACATGGGAAACGTCACGATAGCCAAGCGCCTCCACCAGCTCGAAGAATCCCCCGTGCTCGACCGCGAAATCGCCTGCCACGCGCAACCCGAGGTTGTCGATCAACCCGCCGTCGACCAAGTGGACGTGCGGTCGTCGCGAACGATCCAGGTAGGTGCGGGCTTCTTCAAGACGGACAACGCGAGTCGGCGTGGTCGCATCGATCTTCGCGGCGATCCCCGGCAGCGACACCGGACCGCAGGAGCCGGCGAAGCTGTCGATAGTGATCGCGCCAAAGAAAGGTGGCAGCGCTGCGGACGCGGCGACCGCGCGCCCGACCGACACGCTGCCAAGGTCCGAGCAGAGCAGGTCGAATTGCGCCTGCGTAAACGGAAACCGCGCACCGGTCGCCAAAGCGGACGCGTTGATCACCACGTACGGCCGCATGTTGCCGCGCGCCAGGTCGCTGTACGTTGCGCCGTCGAACAGTTCCCGATCGAAGTATTCGGCGAGGAGTTCACCGCGCGAGAATTGCGGCTGGGCGAGCCGCAGCAGATTGGCGAAGACCTCCGCGCGGATCTGGCGCTCCACATCGCGCTTGAGGAATCGGGACTCGAAATCGCGGAAGAGCCCTTCCCGATGGACCGCGTAGTATCCGGCGACGATGCTGCCGCCGGACACCGCGTTGATGACGTCGACCTCGTCGAGCAGGCTGCGGCTTCGGCCCCCCATCCTGAGCTTCACGTCCCGCAGCGCTTCCATCGTTCCGTACGCCAGCGCCGCCGCGCGCGTGCCTCCGCCCGACAAGGTCAGGATGACCAGCACATCCCCGGGGTTGTCGGGATCGGCCTTGACCCGCTGGAGCCGGTAGCCCTTGGTGAGATCCTGGGTGGCGATCGGCGCATTGGCGGGACGCTGGGCGTCACAACCGACCAGCACGATCGCGCCGGTGAGGATCCACGCGAGGCATCGGGTGCCGAGCATTGCGTCGAGTACAGAGCGCATGGGAGCGAGTCGCTGGTTCCGAGCGAGACTCTCGCCTACGGCTTCAGCTGTTCGACAAAGAAGGTGACGATGGCTGTTCTTGCCGCAGCCGCGTCGCTGGGGGTCGGCCACATCCTGACGACTCCACCACGTCCACCGTGAGCAAACTCATCATTGAATTGGCGCGGTCGACCCTGCGTGTCGAACCCGTGGGTCGCGCCTTCGTAGTAGTGAAGCGTTGTCCGTTCGCGTGCAGCAGCAGGCCACGATGCAACGAGCGCGTCGCACCCGTGCTCGTCGTCCTCGTAGTCGTCCTTCGTTCCCACCTGAATCAGCATGGGTGAACTGCTCATTCTGGTTTCGGCGCCGTAGAACCCGCTTTGCCTGCTCTTGACGATGCGCGCGATGGCCGAGCAGGTGGGATAAAGCGGCGCAAAGGCGATCGGTTTCGGAACATCCTTGCCCAACGCGTTCTGCGTCAGCTCGCTCGACATAAGAACGGACATGACGCCACCCCACGACAAGCCCATCACGCCTATACGCGTAGCATCCACTTCGCCTTGTGCGGCCAGCCATTTCAATGCTGCGGCGGCGAAGGGCATCGTAGCCTTCGTGCCCGATCGCGGCCGCGCTCCAGGCGAAAACATGGTGATCTCGAGCGTGGCGATGCCGGCGTCCTGTAGCGCCTTTGCGTAGAAAGCGCCCCGGCCATCTATCCCGCCGCTACCGTGCAGGATCAACACGGCCGGAACCTTAGTCATATTCGCCGATGGCTTGCCGAAATGACCGTCGACTTTCTCGACCTGGCCCCAATCCGCGATCTCAGTACCGGGGAGGACGACTGCTTCACCAGCGGCATACGGTTGCGCTTCGGCGACAATGGAGATTGCCAAGACAAAGCCGACAAGCGATGAGCGCGCAAAAGAGCCGATCACGCAGAATCTCCAACTCATTTATCGAAGCAGCTGATAGGCCAGTTTGCCCGGGGCGCGAAGTTGCCAGCGAATCAGTTTTCTGATCTAAATTGTGAATCTTACGCTGCGATGAGCCGACGATAACAGGATGGGCAAGTCTCCGCCTGCCGAGGATGCGCACAGTTGGACGCCCGGCCTGCCAGGCTGGCCGGCTGGCGTGCGGGATATCGGCAATTCAGCGATGTATCCGTTGTCAGCCCTCCCAGGCCAACGCAGAGGATCATGAAGCTTCTTCTCACTTCCGGGGGGATCAAGAACGCGTGCATCCGCGACACGCTCGTTGATCTTCTGGGAAAGCCGATTGCGGAGTCCAGCGCCCTATGCATTCCCACGGCGGAGTACGGCCACCCGATGTGCACGCCTGCGTCGGCTTGGCGTTTTGTCGCAGGTCGGACCCCCGCGCCGATGTGCGACTTGGGCTGGAAGTCGTTGGGCCTGTTGGAACTCACCGCGCTGCCCAGCATCGGTGAAGAGCGCTGGGTTCCTTGGGTCCGGGAAGCCGACGTCTTGCTCGTGGACGGCGGCGACGCGACTTACCTGTGCCACTGGTTGCGGCAGTCCGGGCTGGCGGCTCTGCTGCCGTCTCTGCCCGAGGCCGTTTGGGTGGGGGTGAGCGCCGGAAGCATGGTGATGACTCCCAGAATCGGAGAGGAATTCGTGAACTGGAAGCCAGCGGCCGGCAACGACAGCGGCTTGGGGATCGTCGGCTTCTCGATCTTCCCTCATCTCGATCATGAATTCATGCCAGAAAACAGTATGGTCAACGCAGAAACTTGGGCAGCAAGCATCGGAGGTCCGGCATACGCCATTGACGACCAAACCGCCATCAAGGTGGTCGATGGCGCCGTCGAAATCGTCTCCGAGGGACGCTGGAAGTTCTTTCCCTAAGTGAGAAGGTCGGCGAGAGGCCCCGTCGCTCGAGCGACTCAAATCGAAAGAGGTCGAGTCTTAGCCAGTGGACAATGCGGTTAACGATCGAATGCGAGCATATTCACACGCCGATCCCGCCCCGCCTTTTGCTCGGGACTCTGCCCCTGCGGTGGAGACGTCGAGTTGCCAGCTTTCGCAATTGAGCGCACGCTTTCCCAAGCCTGTGCAACAGCGAGATGCGTCATGCAGCGCGATCACATTGCAAACCCACTTCTCAACGTGAGGTGGGCGCAGCGGTCGCTTGTCGTTCTGACTGGCATTGCCGCGGTGGCCGGCGGACTCGGATATACCGGGGACGCGCGCGCACAAACCGAAATTGCCGTGGAGTATTACCACGCGGGCTGGGACCATTATTTCGTAACGGCGTTCCCGGAGGAAATCGCCGCCTTGGATGCCGGTGCCTTCGCTGGAGTCTGGAAGCGTACAGGGCTGACATTCGACGTTTGGTCGGGGCCCGTCGCCGGTACATCCCCTACCTGCCGCTTTTTCAGTACGTCGTTCGCACCTAAAAGCTCTCATTTCTACACGCCATTCGCCGACGAATGCGCATCCGTCAAGGGCAATTCGGATTGGCAATTCGAGGCCGTGTCCTTTTCTCTCCAGTTGCCCGATGTCGGCGGCGGGTGTACGCCCGGAACCTCGGAACTCTACCGCCTGTACAACAATGGCATGGGTGCCGCGCCCAATCATCGCTACACCATCAGCACCGTGACTTTGAACCAGATTCGTGACGCGGGCTGGACGGCCGAGGGTGACGGTGTGACCGGGGTGTTTGCCTGCGTTCCCGAAGCAGCGCCAAGCGTATTGCCCGCTAGCGCCGTGGTTGTTGGGGCGAGACCGCTGGAAGTGGCACAGTTCCCGTCCTCGAATCAAGGCTGGCAGATCGAGTACAAATACCGTGTGCCGCCGCTTCCTTCGTCGCCTACCTGGGATCCGGGCCAGCACACGTTCTATGTGTGGGGCGATGTCGACTTTGACTGGTATGGAGACGAGGGACCCTACAAGCTGTCGGACTACCGCTTCAACCATATCGTCCCGCTACTGTTTGTAGGTCGCGGGCTGTCCGGCAACGATGCGAACTTCAGTCCATCCTGGACGCAGGTCGACACTTGGTCCATCCAGGCTCAATACTATTGGCAGAAGGGGGCAACCCCCTACGCACAAACGGGCAGCATCGTTGGCGTTGAACCGGGAGATGAAATCACGACGTCCATAGGCTTCGATGCGACGAACGGCAAGTTGACGGTAAGCGTCGCCGCGGCGGCCGGCAGAAGTTTCATTACCCTCGATCGGCCCTTTCCGAACGAGCCAGGGCTGTTTGCGAATTGGACGGATTTCTTCCAGAAGGCGGAGCAAAAGAGTCAATTCATTCATGCTCATCCTGTAGTTGCCATTCAACCTTTCGCCGATCGACAGACGATGTGCTCGATCCTTCCGTTGCAGGTCGACCGCATCGCGATTCCGAGCGTTGCCACGTCATGGACGGAATTCTTGGTTTCCAACACCGGGGGCCTGTCGTGCGGCAAGCCCGTGGTGATTCTCGCCTTCTAGGGAAGGGATCGAAGCGCAGCCGCGCAGCGGCCGGCTTCACGCTGGGCGGCGGCATCGGCTAGTTGATGCGTCGCCATGGCCTCACATGTGACAACCTGCTCCGCGCCGAGCTGATCACCGCTGATGGCGAAATGCTCGTCGCCGACGAAAGCCGGCATCCAGACCTGTTTTGGGCCCTTCGTGGTGGCGGCGGCAATTTCGGTGTCGTAACGCGCTTCCACTTCCGCCTTCATCCGGTGACTACCGTGATTGCCGGCCTGACGCTCTATCCTGTGGAGCGCGCGGCGGACGCATTGCGTTTCTTTCGCGAACGGACCGACTCGGCCCCCGACGAGCTGACCATGCTGTTTGCGTTCCTCACGGCGCCGCGGGCGCCCTTCGTGCCGGGCACGCTCCAGGGCAAGCCTGCGGTCGCCATCGTCTGTTGCTACTCCGGAGATTCCGTGGAAGGTGAGCGGGCGGTGCGCCCGTTGAAAGAGTGGGATCGGGCGGGTGTGGATCTCGTCGGCGCCATGCCCTACACGGCCCTGCAGTCGATGCTCGACGCCGGAGCGCCGTCCGGGTGCATGAACTACTGGAAGTCGGCATACCTCGACCGGCTGACCGACGCCGCGATCGAAACGATCACCGAGCACGCGTGCGGCATGGGGCGCCGCTCGCGCAAGTGCATGTGCATCACCTGGGAGGTGCGGTCGCGCGCGTGCCTTCAGACGCGACGGCGTTCGCGCACCGGGGCGCCTCGTTCGCGGTGAACGTCGTCGGGATGTGGACCGGGAGCTCCGACACCGAGCGTTACGTCGCCTGGGCGAAGAACTTCAACGACGCGTTGCAACCCCATTCGAACGGCGGCGTCTACGTCAATTTCCTGGGCAACGAAGGCGAGGCGGGCGTAAAGGCGGCATACGGCGAACCAACGTACACGAGGCTCGCACGCGTCAAGGGTCGCTACGATCCCGAGAACGTGTTTCGCCTGAATCAGAACATCCAGCCGCGGCGGGATTGACCCGGCCCTGTGCTACGTCGACCAGAAACGCACGAGCTTCCTCGAGAACGAGCTCATCGCGTGACGATGCGCCGGCGGCATGTGCCTCATCGAATCGGCGGTCCCCGAGCTCTTGCCGGGCTCGCATGGTGGCGTCTTCGTTGTGCGGAAGCCAGAAGCTGAACAGTGGATTTCGGGTTCGCTCCCGCATGTCCGCGGCCTTGCCGAGCCAGCGCGCGCAGTGCTCGGCTCGTGCGGTTCGGACCGCGAGGTAGCCGGCCATTTCACTGACCGCGGCCACCGATCTCACCCCTTGCGACCGCAGCATCTCGAGGGCCGCCAGACACGAACATGCCGCGTCGCGCCAATGCCCGAGCGAGAAGTGTGCAAGACCGGAATAGATCTCGATCATCTGGTGCTGTTGCGGATCGAAGCTCACGTGACGCAATGGCAGCAGCGTAGCGAGGACGCGATCGTACCCGTTTTCCGCCAGGGCCAACCAGGCCTCGGCCCATCCGATGACCGATCTGAGCCAGTCGTCCCGTATGTCCTTAGCCAGGTCCGCGGCAATGGCCAGTCGCGCCCTCGCTCGTTCGGGTCGGCGCAGGTGCGCGTCCCACAAGGCGAGATAAGCATTGGCACACACCTGCGACCGGCGATCGCCCAGCTGCGCGGCCAGGTCGGCCGCGAGGACAAGCTGAGACTCGATGCTCTCGTTTTGGGTGTAGAGCTTGAGCATGCCGCTCGACAGCAGCGCCCGCAGGTAAGTCGCCGTAGGCGCCGGCGCCACGTTGTCGAGCGCCCGCGCTGCCAGCTCGCTCGCCAGCCATATGAACTCGCAGGTCTTGCCGTAGAGCATGAGCGCACCGGCAAGGCGCAACGCTGCATCGTCGTCGTTCGCGCCCGACTTCGCCCATGACACGGCGGCGTCGAAATTGGCGTGCTCGTGTCGAAGCCGCGCCGCCCAGTGCTCGACCCGCGAGTCGAGGATCCCCTCGTGCGAACGTTCGGCGAGGCGCACGAAATGGTCGAGATGAGCACGGCGGGAATGCGCTTCATCGCCACGTTCTTGCAGACGCTGCAGCGCGAACTCGCGCACCGGCTCCAGCATGCGATATCGGATGGGCGACAGTGTCGGATCGAGCACGACCAGCGACTTGAAAATGAGCGACGAATGCAGCTCGAGAACCTCCGCGCCACTCCTGCCGAGCCCGGTCGCAAGCGCTTCGACCGCATCAACCGTCCAGCCTTGCAGGAACACGGCCAGCCAGCACATCAGCCGTTGTTCGTCCTCAGACAGCAGTTCGTAACTCCATTCGACGAGCGCCTGCATTGTCTGGTGCCGACGCTCGCGCCCCGCGCTGTCGCTTGCGAGGAAGGCGAAATGCTGGCCCAGACGCTCTCGAATGGCCGCCGGGGAGAGCGTAGCGAACCGGGCGGCGGCAAGCTCCAGGGCGAGCGGCATGCCTTCGACTCGTCGGCAGATCTCGACGATGTCATCCACATTGTCGCGGTGAAGCGTGACGGCTGGCTGTGCAGCAGCTGCACGCTCGAGCAGCAGAGCCACGGATGGCGTCGCCGCAATGGCTTCGAGTGCCGTGCCTTGCGCTTCGGTGGCACTCGGTGGAAGTTGCAACGCCGGGAGCCACACCAGTCGCTCGCCTACGAAGTCGAGCCGCTGCTGAGACGTGGCCAGGATCTTGAGGAACGGGCAGCTGCGCAACAACTCGTAGGCGAGCGCCCCGAGGTCCGTGGCGAGCCGGTCGCAGTTGTCGATGAGGAGCAGCGCCGCACGGTCTCGCAAAGCGGCCGCGATCCTCGGCAATAGCGATTGAGTGGCGGCGGTTGGCACGGAGAGCGCAGCACCGAGCGCGCGCAGCCATTCCTGCGCGCGTTCGAAGGGAGAAAGGTCGAAGAACCAGACGCCATCCGGAAAATCGTCCCCGCAAAGTCGGCCGAGCTCGAGTCCGCATTGCGTCTTGCCCATGCCGCCGGGACCGATGATCGTCACGGCGCGATCCTTCAGGAGCATCGCTCGCATGCGGTCGATCTCCGTGTCGCGGCCGATCAGCGGGCCCAGCTTCGTCGGCAGGCGGGCGATCGGCGGAGGTCCGAAGCGGGCGCGGATCGGCTCTTGAGGCAGGACGATGCGTTCGACGGTGCCGATGAAGCGGTAGCCGGAGCCATGCACGGTGCCGATCAAGCGCGGCCGGTCCGCATCGTCGTCCAAAGCGCGCCGCAGGACCGCCATTACTCGGTTGAGTGTCGCCGGCGTGCTGTAGCGGTGGCCCCACACGCCGTCCAACAGCTCGTCGCGGGTCACGAGGTCACCAGCGCGCTGGATCAGCAATACCAATGTCGCAAACGCCTTGGGCTCGAGCGCAATCTCGGCGGCGGCGCGAGTGAGTCGCCGGTTCGCCGGGTCGATCCGGAAATCACCGCATTGGTAGAAGAGCTTGTCCACGGCCTCTCACGAATTGCATGCGTACAAATTGTCCATGGTCAACCGGATCGTGTCATTGCACGATGGGCGCGGGCGGGCTGGAACGGGCCAATTGTCTCGCAAATTGTCCCGCGGCCGAAGCGAGGGTTACAAAGGCGCCGGGTATTGCCGAGGGTTCCACACTGCACGTGCCACAACCTTACTTCTTGGCATCTCATGACTGTCTATTTGAGATCGGCGTGAAGTTAGCGCATGTGCTGTGGCGGAGTCATTTCCAGCAGATCGTGAAGCCGCCGACCAAGAGCTTGCAGTTACACTCATTTGAGCTTCTAGTGAGGTCCCAATTCGCTTTAGCAACAAATCTTCTCGACTTCGCATGTCACGTTAAAGCAACGCTCCAGCGAACGCTGGAAGATGGTTTTCGTCATCAACCGAGCACAAGCCTACAAATGGCTCGGGAATTCGCAGAAAGCAATTGCGGTCTTGAATGAGCACGACTGGTCAGCCAAGAGCGACGATTTTTTAGCTTGGGAATGCCGTGTTGCGCGAGGAGTGGGACATCGCAACGGATTTCATGAAAAAGAGCGGACCAGATGGTTCTGTTAAGCGCGTTGACTATAAGGATTGGCCACTTTTTCGAGAGTTCAGAGACCGTCCGGAATTCGGGTCGGGATATCTTTCGATCTTTGGCGACGAGTTCGTAGACTCCAACACTCAAGCGACCGTTAAGACCGTGCCTGCTCACGCGGAATCGTTGCTTACCGCAGCCGCTTCGGAAGGAGATATGGACATTCAGTCTACGTCCGACGAAAAGCTGACATGAGTCACTCTCTCAATGCATAGCGAATTCGGGCGGTTGCTCGATCGTTGATGCTCGGGTTGGCAGTTGCAGTCGGTCGAAGTTCTCACTCGACTCTGCGCGAATCTGAACGACCGCTACGGCACAATCGGCCGGCAGCACCTAAGGCAGGTCTGGAATAGAAACTGTCGGCGCGTCTGCAACGACCGTTCTAATGAACGCGAGCGACTGCTTTGGGTCGTTAGCGGTCTTCTGCGCGGTGGCCGATTGCGGGCTTAGCGATGCGCATGGTCGCCATCGCGCAGTTCGGCGAACGATGCGGACGATCAGCTCTGCGGAGCACGCCGCGTCCTGGTCGCAACGCGAAGGCGGTACCTTACAAAGCTCGCGTCAGCTCCCAATGCAGCGCCGCTGCACCCTGCGCCTGCGCATATCGCCTGCGTCGCACACAATAGGTCGCGTACCGGCGCAGGAACACGCACGTCAGGAGACGCTCTAACTGGAATTGCGGGCGGAGACTCTCGCTGCGGATGCATTACGGGGCGATCATCACGGACGACCGACGGGTTCTTCACCTGAAAGTTAGAGGTTGCGCCAAGCTGACGATACATCTCGGGCGGGCCATCGACAATCCCGCCGCGCGACTCGATGTCCGCGAGTGACGTCTTCCAACGGGTGCGGTACCACTTGCCGCTCAGGGGATCGCGCAGCCGGAACGGATACCGAGCGATGGGCTCGTCGTCACTCATCCGCCCAGCCTGCCAGCGACGAAGTGGGCGAGCAACTACTTTGGTCGGTCAGCCGTCCACCAATCTAAGGAGACACGAAGCCCCGGGGCTCTTGAGGCGCAGGGCTCAAGTCCAATCCACAGGAGTCGCACTTGATCATGGCGAATTGGCCATTCAACGATTGCGGCGAAAATGATCGCATGCACCGCGAGATCTTCTTGGTTGCACTTGCGAGCGCTTCGGCGTGCCGCAACAGTTGCGCCTAGCCTTTTCGCGAGTTTCCCCCCTATACTGTTCGAGTTGTCCCTGTATGCCCCCAGGGAGCACCATTTGGAACATTGAAGTATTTGGGGCTTACTGCGACCAACCCTTGCACGTGCAGTTCAAATTGGTGGACTATGAGCCACTCACCAAGCGGTCGCTGTCCGACAACTCGCCGGCGGCCAAGCGGTTCCCATAGGCCTGACAACTCCAATTACATGAACAAGATCGCATTCATCGTCCTGATCGCAATTGGCATCAGTGGGTGTCAAACGCCGCTCCCGGAGCGCGTCTCGGCAACAAAAGGCCTTTTGACAACGACACCTCCCAAGTACGCGGGCCAATTCAGCTCCGCCGATCTCAAGAACAGCGCGGTCGCGGTTATTGCGGGCGCGAACATGGAGGCCTACGTCGAATTTTCAGCGAAGGAAACCAAGCGGGTGGCAGAGCTTGGCCTACTTTCGGCCGAGCTTCAGAAGTACAGCAACAACAGCTGGTCGCCATCCCGGCTTGCATTGGCCGCGGCCGAGGCAGTCATGCCATACGCAAAATCTGTCTTTGCGGCAGATGATTTCGTCCAGGCTCGAAGTCGGGGCGCGGATTACGCAATTGTTTTCGACTACTTCCTGAAGCATGACGGATGGAAGACCAGCACTGCCCTTGCAACGATGACGCTGTACTCCCTGAAAGGAGAAGTCATTCTTGAAGCCTCGGCTCAAGTTGAGAAATACTATCCAGAACCAGACGGACTTTTTCCAGGGCAACGAGCAATTGTCATGCACTACGCCGACCTTAGCAGCGCGCACATGCGAGAAATCAATGAAGCCATTACCCTGGATTTTCAGCAGAAGGTAAGAAGCCGCTAGGACCCTGTGCTACTGGCGCCACATGGGTTGCTACTCACCTCCCACGGCTCATGCGGGAGGCACTGGAGCTCCGCTCTGGCGCAGTACGACGAACGCAGTACTGAGCCCTCCGCCCGCAGTACGCGGTACGCGGCGCGAACGGAGGGTACGGCGCTGCCTGCTGAGTCCGCACTAGACCCGTTGCTGGCGTTTGTGCTCTGAAGAAGCGGACCTTCGCGAACTCCGCGTACGGCCAGAGGCCGACCTTTCGAATGGTTTCCTCGTTCGCCGCTTCCGTACATCGAGCTCGGCCATGGATACTCATACGCCCCAGGCCGTCGACTGCATCGAGCACATGATCGTCATCTGCGTCGACTCACAGGCCCAGCAAAATGTCCTTGCGCTTTGCCTCGGCCTCTCTCTCTGAGATCAAGCCGCGTTTGCGCAAGTCTTCCACAGCCTGCAAGCGCGCCTGCATCGATTCATGATTGGATGCACCTGTTGGTAGCGCATTGTCCCGATCCGATTGCGGAAGAACTTTGTTGCCGGCATAGGCACGCTCGACATTTGTTCGGAAATCGTTAGCTGCAGCAAGGCGCAGGCTCACGGAATCTTCCCGACTGCGGTCGACCTCGGCATGACCGGGCTGGTATCGAGCACGCAACTTACTGCGTCCGTGTACGGTGGGGCCCATGACTAAATTCGGATTTAGTGGATAAGCAACAATCTCTATTTCACTGTCCGAATCGGTGGCTCCTGACCACCAGTCCATCTCGTAGCTACACCTAAAATTTAGATCGAGCACAACTGCCAATTCGAATCCGCTATCGCGAAACTCTACAAGGTCGGCCATCGCTTTCACTTGCTTGGCCACGGATACGAAGGGCGCGACCATTCCAGCGACGATTGCTTTCGGATCATAGGTATCACGCGATGCTTGCTCCCATTGCACCAAGCGCCCACTCAAATCGAGAGTCAGGCGGTAAATGCCGGTTGGAGGTTGACGCAACGACTCATTCCACGCCAATTGCTTCTCTGCGTTGGAGGAAACAACGATTGCGACGCGCTTGCTGGAGATATCCGAAATAATTGATGCGTCGCCCTGTCTCACATTCGACTCAGCGATCAGCCCTTCCAGCGGCCTGATTGACTTCGGTGCGCCACAGTCCTTTGCAGCAGCGCTGTTAATCGCCAGGAAACTACAGGTGAGCAGCGACAGGTGAAGCACGCCTCTCGCAACGGGCACGTGCATAATCGCTGCTAGCGCGCGCCCCATCGACGTTTTGCCCGCTCTTCCTGAAAGATTTGTTCGCCGTCGGTGCGCGGAGCCTTCATCTGCTGGAGAAACAAAATGCGCCCCTGTTCCGAGGAGAACCCTCGTTTCGAATTCGGTAGGCGGCATGGCAAATGCTCTGGCGGCCTACGGACGGGCAGCGACCTGGGCATCGAATTGAGCTATTGCTGTTCTGACGCTGCGCACTACATCGTCGCCCCGATACTTCATGAAACGTGCTGCATCGCCGTCGCTCCACGATTGTCCGTAGTCTTTGTATTCGGAAGTTGACGTAGCAACAACGCGCCGAAACTTTTCATCTAGCAAATCGATCGAAGTCGAGTTTGTCCAGGTAGCTGTGGCGGTTGAAATCTGAACGAAGGCGTGATCGAACATGACGACCCATTGCGCGCGCTTCGACTGCGCCTCCGCGAGATCGTCTACGACCACGACGTCCTTAAAACGCTTCCGCAGTTCTTCGACTACGAGGGATGTCGTTTTAGCAGGAGACCACTGGGCCTGAACTTCAATCAAGAACGCCTGACTCCAATATAGGTTTTCGCCTGCTTCGGCGCTTTTTTGGAACTTGTTCCATACATCCGTGTATGTGACGAAGTTCGCGCCAACGACAAGATATGCGGTGGACTGCTTGAGGCCGGCCGCAGAAAAGGATGCGGTCCCATCGAGGATCGTCCTCCCGGCTGGAAGCAAGGTGGAATAGGGATCCACTTTCGGAGGCGTGACCGCACATCCGCTTGAGACAAACAACAAGACCGCAAGGATTGCTCTTCCAAAGAGTGCGGATTGAAGACTGCTGTTGGCAGGTCTCATTGAATACCTCCTTCTAAGCCCAGCTGAGGCGCAAGGCAAAACCGATACAACCCATGTCCTTCGTCCGCCAGGTACTCAAGGTTTGTCGGGACTACCTTGCGTTGCGGACGAGGTAGCTTTGGTGCTGGGATAAGCACGTGCGACGCCGGACTGGAAGTCCCTGGATGCATCCAGGCGCACGTTGATCGCATCCTGCCGGTAGCGCGCGACCTCGGCCATGCCAGTGGCGTATGTCGCGCGGAACTTTCCGCGCCCGAACACTATGGGCCCCATCACGAACGTCGGGCTCAGCGAATAGGCAGCGATCTCGATCTCGCTGCTCGCGTCGGTCGATCCCCAGAAATCCCGATCGTTGCGGCACTTGAAATTGATGTCCAGGATCACCGCCAGCTCGAACCCGCTGTCCTGGAACTGCGCCAGGTCCGGCATCAGCCTAGTCAGCTTCGCGGCGGCGACGAACGGCTTGACGATTCGGTCGACGATAATCCTTGCGTCGTAAGTGTCGCGGTTCGCCTGCTCCCACTGCTCGGTATCGCCACGCAAGGTGGTCGAGAAGCGGTCCAACCCGGTCAGGGGCTGGCGCAACGACTCATTCCAGGCTAGCTGTCTTTCCGCGTTGGGGGACACGATCAGCGCGACGCGTTTGCTTGAAATGTCGTGGATCACCGATGCATCGCCCTGCGTGACCTTCGATTCGTCGATCAGACCCTCTAGGGGCCGCGCGGACCTGGGCACGCCGCAATCGTCGGCGGCAAGGCCATGGAGCGGCATCTGGCAGCAGACCACCAGTGCCAGGGACTTGCCAAAGCTCCATCGCCGCATGGCTAGCGTGCCCCGCGGCAACCCACCTCAGAAGGATGCAGGAGGGCAGGAGCAACCGCTGGCGTCATAGCGTGCGCCCGGTGGCGCACAGCCAAGACGCCGCGCTGCAAGGAGCCCGTTTCATGTAACGACGCAGGCTGCTCAACGGCACGTGGTCGAGCCGATACCGCCGCAGCCCCCTTGGCCGCTTGACCCGCCAGGCCCGGACGGCGCTGGCGCCTGCTTGGCGTTCCTCGATTGCGCGATCGCGTTCGCCAGATCCGCCAGCGCCTTGGCGAGCTCACGCGCCTCCCTTTCACTCTGGCGAGCCTGCTCCTGCAGCGCGCGCGCATCGGCCCCCGCCTGGGGGGGCGCGAGCCGCTCCTGTTCGGCAGTGCGGAGCTTCGCAGCGCGTTCGCGCGCTTCACGTGCCGGGCGATCTCTTTCGTCCTGCTCTGCCTGGTTAATCGCATTTTGAAATAGGGTGGTGGCACTGTTACTGCCCCGGCGCAGCGGCTGATCACCGCTATTACTAGTCGCCTTGTCTTTACCTGCCTCGCCCTCTTGTTTCGCCCGATCTGTTTCATCTTTCTTGCGTTTCTGCGCCAGCACCAAGCGTTCGCCACAGAGTCGAAAATAAGCTGCTCGCCCCGCGACGTTCTGCAAGTTGAAGGCGTCCCAGTCGGGCATCTTTTCTCCGACTTCGTACAGCGACTGCTCCATTGCGTCCCAGGTCTTGTGGAAGGCAGCGAGTTCCTCAGTGGACGATTCAACCCCGCCCACCGTCAACAAGGGCTTGTCACCGGTCAGCCGCGGCCGAGGTTCCTCCGGTTCCACGTTCCGCCTTTCGCAGTGGATCCGAATCGGAGTGGTAACCCAGTAGTTTTGCGCGATCTCTTCCGTCGGTTGTTGGCCGGCCCTGCCGCCTCCTAAGGTGAGAGTACAGTTCGCCCCCTTCGGCTGCTCGGGGATAGAAGCAACGAAGGGATCGCCCTCGCTAAGCGATATCAAGAAATTGAAGGGCGCGGGAGTAATCGTTCCTCCACGCCTCCAAGGCATGCCAACGGGGAAGCGGGTCTCAGTGCCACCGGCCCTCAATAGCACCATGACGTCGTTGTCTGCCCTTTCATCTAACTCCTCGCTCGTGATGATCCCGCCCACGCTGATCGGATACGGATACCGAGCACACCCTTGCTGCCGCAAATCGAGGGGGCGCCCCGTATTGGATAGGTTGATCACCTGTGCCACGTCGCTCGCCTGTCCGAACCAACCGTGGATGACATAAGGACGCTTGATTTCGATGCGCACCTGCGCCAGTGTGGGCTGACCGGGTGGTGGCTCCCCCGGCTTCATCTTCACGGAAAACTCTCCGTTGTAGTCAGTCGACATTTCGCTGTTGTTACCTGAATATCCAGCGCCGCCCCGGTAGTTCACTCCCTTGAGCTCGACATCGACTCCTCTATAGCGCTTGCCGCCGTAGTCGACCACGCACCCCTTGACGTCAACTTCTCGGTCAGCGCCGTGCGCGACGGAGACGATGAAAGCCAAGCCGAAGAACGCTATTCCAACCAGTCGACGCGGCTTACGAAGAATTTGCATGCTCATGGTCGCTTCGCGCTGGCTTCCTTGATGAGCGCGTTGCCATCGATGCCTTGGGCCTTCATCTCTGCTACAAACGCATTGCGCCCCTCTTGCCCCCGAACCACGGTCGCGTCGAACTCAGCGGCCGGCATCGCAAGACATTGAGCAGCGTCGCTCTTGACCTGGTCCGCAATCTTCGCCTGCGAGCAGTCTTCTGGCGTCTTGACCTTGTTCTGTACCGCCGACTGGCAGACGCGGTTCAGGTAGTCGACATAAGGTGCAGTGAACTTTGATTTGCAGTAGCCGTGTAGGTCGCGCGTCTCCAATGCGGCGAACATTCGAGCAAGGGTCCGCATTGCCTCAGTGGGCTCGGCTCCCAGAGCAGGTGGCGAAACAAGAGAAATCCAGGCGATTAGGCAAGCGAACGCGAGGCGACTCTCCGGGGCCATTAGGGCTCCCATGTTTTGAAAACGCACTGCGGACCGAAGACCCGGCGACAGATGGCAGCCCCGGGGGAAGGTATGTCAAGCTAGCGGTGGAACTCCGTGGCGCCGATCAACGTTGAACCTCGCAGTGACTAAAAGTGGAGCAGACGACGGCCGAGTGTGCGCGTGGGCGTCAACAATGGCAACTACCCTTCGTCGCGGGAACGCATTAACAACTTCGTCGGCTTCTACCACTTCAGCAGATGGCAGGTATAGCGGCCGCCATCGCTGTCAAGATCCATTCCGCCGCCGTTCCCGCCCCGGCAGGCACCCCACTTGATCGGCTTGTTGCCGAATGTGGGCCAGCCCTTCCCGGCGCTGACTGTCCAGGTGCCGCCCTCGCGGCAACTGCTGTTGTCTTGCACAAAGCACCAGAACAATTCCACGGCGCTGTCGCAGTTGTTCACGAAGCGCCAGTTGCCGGATGTCCCGGCACCTTGGCGCTGACTGTCCTGAATCAGTTGCACGCAACTCCTCGCGTCAGCAGCCGGATTGTGGACTTTCGTGGTACGGCCGAGATCGGATGATCCCGATGCGCTTGTGTTTCCCGAAGACGCCAGCGGCGGCAGCGAACTACCTGAATCTCCCGAGGGCGCCGGCGTGCTGCCCGCCCCTGCCTGATGGGCGCCACCCTGCGCACCGCCTCCGCTACCCGAAGGATTTCCGCCATATGCGAGCATCTTGTTCGCGCCTGCAAGGTAGGCCTGCGCTTCGGGGTGTCCCGCGCAGCGCCCTTCGAAGAGGCCTTTCTGGAATTGCCCGAGGCGTGCCGCGACCTGGTTCACATCGCCGGACCAGCCTTGCGAGGCCAGCTGCGTGCGGCGAATTTCTTCGGAACAGGCAGCGATCTGCGCGGAGCTCAATTTCGGCAGGGGCGCACCGTAGATGCCAACACCCAGGCCGGGCGATCCGTTGCCAGTTCGAGGAGCGGGCTCAGGTAGGGGCTCGTTGGGCCCGCCACCCCCCACTTTGGGAAAGGGATCCTGCTTAACAGCCATCGAGACTGCGCCGGATTGGCTGCCGGGCCTTGGCAGCGACTTTCCGTCAAGTTTTGCCAAGCGAGTTTGCATCACGCAATAACTCAACGGAGTCCATTCAATTCCCCACTCAATTTCAGTGGATTTCTTCCGTTCTTGAGCCAAGATTTGTTTGTTCTCTGCAATATCATGAATCAAGTCTCTGCGCGCAACTGGAAGGCAGCCAGCATTGTTCCCCGCGGCATATCCATTGACGTCATTTTCCCAGCTCAACATCTTTTGATGTTGATCGTTGTGTAGATCGAGCTTGTATGCCCTGCGCGGATTTGCTGCAGCATCTGCTGTCCAGGCTGCCCAAGTCTCATCATGGTTCGCGCGTACTCGCTTGTACGTTTTGTTGTGATATTCCCGCACTTCTTGCTGGCACACTTCCAACTCCTCGAGCGTTGCGGCTCGACATGCCCGGCCCTTGTAGTCGTTGGGCTCGGCTCCCGAAGTGGGCTGGACGGTGAGAAGGAGGCAGGCGACGCCGCAAGTGAACGAGAGGTAGCTTGTCCTGACCATAAGCACTCCATGCTCTGGAAACGCAGTGTGAACCGAGGGCACGGAGACGGATTGCATCCCCGGGGTGAGGATGTCAAGCTAGCGTTGGAACTCCATGGCGCCGATCAACGTTGAACGTCGCAGAGTCTGCAACTGAGGCCCATCGTTGTCCTTCCTGCCAGTGGAGCAGCGGGCGGCCGAGTGTGCGCGTGGACGGCAACAATGGCAACTACTCTTGGTCGCCGGTGCGCGCTTCCGTCTTTAGGCCTGGGGCTGCGTCAAGCGCTTCCCGTCTGCACAAAGCACGATTTCACGGTTCGGAGACCTCAGTGGACACGTCTGTGCGGGCATCGGACTGTTCAGTCCAGTTTCACCTTCGCGATGCCCGAACGGCCGCTTTGCGCCGATGGTTAAGGCAGCGACGGGTCGGAAGCAGCCGTTTGTACAGAGTACTTGGCACCGGGTCCCGAGCACGTATTTCTTGAGTGCCGGAACCTGAGTACTAGGTACTTCGTGCTGCGTAAGCCGAGACGTTCCGTGCACCAGGTGCTGGGGTCGGTGCACTGGCATGCGCGGAAGGTGGCTTGAAAGACAATCAACTACTATTTCCCACCGTGATTGACCCTCCCATAGACAACTAGCGGGGAATCAGTCATTGGATGAAGCTGCCGGCCGCCCCAATGATCGCGAGATGATCCGCCGGGACGTTGCCTCTGGATAGCCCGGGCTGGACGATGCCCACTCCTCTCGCACCAAACATCTCGCGAAAGCTCCAAACCGACTCGATTCGCTAATCGGTGGCTACGATTTGGCTACGCTGGAGAAGGAAAGGGGTCAGCGGACGATGCCAAGCTAGATTGGCTCCCCGACCTGGGCTCGAACCAGGGACCTGCGGATTAACAGTCCGTCGCTCTACCAGCTGAGCTATCGGGGAATTGGGGCCT
>Ga0068860_100001245_pt1 | contig 27785 bp, 23 predicted proteins | sample KBSSwiS32_FD_66597 | JGI IMG/M metagenome (GOLD analysis project Ga0068860, IMG submission 66597) | Switchgrass rhizosphere microbial communities from Kellogg Biological Station, Michigan, USA - KBS Switchgrass S3-2 | ecosystem: Host-associated > Plants > Roots > Rhizosphere > Soil ... | reverse complement strand
GGAATCGCCCCGCCCCCGGCCATCCGGTTCTTGATCCGGTCGGTGGTGAAAGGCATCACCTCCTCCCAAGTCGCAAAGCGCGTGTCCCATTCCGCATTGAGCGCGGCAAGATCACGGTACTGTGTTTTCAGCCATTCGCGGAATGCATGCAGTGTGACCGGATTGAAATCGTAGTCGAACGGGTTTGCCGAGATCGTGGTGGAAAGCTCGTCGCGAATGTTGTAGGCCAACGGTGAGTTTGCGACATTTTTCCGCACGATCTGCCGGGTCTCACCGCGCGCCCATTCGAGCCATTTCGGATCATCGAGACAGTAATCGCGCACGAGCGCGTCATCGGGCCGGCCTCCTTTCGTCCACGCAGTGACAAAGCCGTTCCAATCCCGCACTTTGGAATTCCATTTCAGGCAAAGCCCCCGGTTGACCATGTTCTCGACGTAATAGGGAAATTTCGCGTCAAGGAATGGACGCGGATCGCCATCCCCTGACACCATTGCGGTGTTGATTCCCATTTGGCGCAGGCGTTCCAGAAACAGGGGAAATTTTTCCGGGTTTTTAGAAGCCGCCCCGCCAATCCACATGATGGTGCGGTATTCCTCCCATGCGGCGGGGCGGTCCGCACCATTCGAAATCGCACTCAAGCCATGCAACGCCAGGCAAACGACCAGCGATTTAAACAACGTAGAACGAATGGGGAAAACGTTCATCGCCCAAACCCTACGAGCAGGACCGCATGCATGTCAATCAAGTGGCTTTTTTTCCGGTGATACAAAATTGTTTTTGTTTTATCGCATCCGGAAACTACCATTCCAAGTGTAAGTCATGAGCAATCCCCCTTCGCATCTTGAATTCGATTTTCCGAACATGATCCAGCCTGTGCCGGACACGGCGATTTTTAGCGAGGATGGGTACTATGTCTGGTGCGGGACGATGGTCCGGGATGCACATGGTACCTGTCATCTCTATTATTCACGGTGGAAGAAGGAATACGGCTTTGAAGCGTGGGTCACGCATTCGGAAATCGCGTACGCCGTCGCGCAAAGCCCGCTCGGCCCGTTCCGGCACGAGGGCCTGGCTTTGCCGCCACGCGGAAAGGAATTCTGGGACGGTCTCTGCACCCACAATCCCACGGTGCAGTGTTTCGACGGCAGGTATTACCTTTATTACACGGGCAATACCGGCGATGGCAAAAACACGCAGGGCCTGAACTGGACGCATCGCAACAACCAGCGAATAGGTGTCGCGGTCGCCGATGATCCTGGCGGGCCGTGGCAATGTTTCGACAAGCCCCTTATTAACACCACGCCCGGTGGGTACGATGCGTTGTGCTGCAATAACCCTGCGGTCATCAGCCGCCCCGATGGCGGCTTCCTGATGATTTACAAAGCAGTCGGAGACGAGGGCAAAATGCCTTTCGGCGGCCCTGTAGTGCATCTCGCAGCAACGAGTGAAAATCCGCTCGGGCCGTTTGCAAAACAACCGAAACCAATCTTTGTGAAAGAGGGGGTCACGTTTCCAGCGGAAGACCCGTTCATCTGGCGCGGCGACGATTGCTACTGGGCGATCGTGAAGGATATGGACGGGCACTTTACCGGGGCGGGCCGCTCGCTGGCGCTGTTTGAATCGCAGAGTGGGTTCGACTGGAACCTCGCAAAGCATCCGCTCGTTTCATCCACCACGATTTCCCGCAGCGATGGAACCGTGCAAAAACTTCACGCCCTGGAGCGTCCGCAAATCTGGTTCGAGCATGGCAGGCCCGCCGTTTTGCTTTGTGCGGCGGATATCGATGAAAAACACACGCATACTTTCAATGTGCAGATCCCATTGAAATCCCCCGCCCCGGGCGCATGAAATGCAGGGCGGCATTGTTGTTCCTTATTTGCGCAACCCTACAGGGCCTGTATTGCAGGAACTCGGATGCGCAGGCGAACTGGCAGCCGCGCTCCTTCGGCTACGTGCTCCAGGCGGACGCGGGTGGCAGACCTCGTGCTCAGGCCTTGAAAATTCTGGCTGACAGCGGGCGCGATCTGCTGATCCTGGATGGCTGGTTTTCCAGCGACAAAGACGAATGGACACACGCCGAACTCAATGCGTTGCGCGCAGCAAAGCCGGGCCGCAAGGTGCTGGCTTACCTATCGGTCGGTGAGGCAGAGGACTACCGTATCTACTGGAAAAAGGAATGGGATGCAAATCATGACGGACGTCCCGATGCCGGAGCGCCGGATTTCCTGCTGCCCGAAAATCCGCAGTGGAAGGGCAATTACCGCGTAAAATATTGGAAGCCCGCATGGCAGAATCTCATTCTCCCACTCGTGGATGACCTGATGGCACAGGGTTTCGACGGGCTGTATCTCGACATCGTGGACGGCTTCGAAACTTTCGAACAGGAGGGAGATCGTTTCATAGACAACCGGCCAAACAAGGAAACCGGCCAGAGCTTCCGCCGCGACATGGTCGACTGGGTCACAAAAATCTCCCGCCACGCGCGGTCGGCCCGCAAGGATGCACTGATCGTGCCGCAGAACGGTTCACAACTCCTGGCGAACGCGGATTTCCTGGCATTAGTGGATGCCATAGGAATGGAGGACGTTTTCACGGAAGGGAACAAACGCCAGGAGACCGAGCATACGCAGTTTGTGATTGATAGCGTGGCTCCCCTCCAAGCCGCCGGCAAGCCGGTGTTCATCATTGAATATCCGAAACAGGAGCGCCTGAAAAATGAGGCGAAAGGGCTGGCGGAGCGCAACCATTTCGTCTGGCTCATCACGGACCGCGCCTTGAAAACGCCCGGCGAATCAGGCCCTAAATCAGGCTCTTCAAACCTGGCAGAAATTTCATTTCCAGCGACAAGAAATTTGACAAGGCCGCGTGATCGCCACTAGCATCCTGTTTCCCGGAAATGGGGGTATAGCTCAGTTGGTAGAGCGCTTCGTTCGCAATGAAGAGGCCAGGGGTTCGAATCCCCTTACCTCCACCATTTTCAGGCTTTTCAATTCTCCTAACCAGGCTTGTGCACGAGCGGATCGAAAAACTGGAGGAGCTCCTTCAGTTTTTCGGGGGATTATGATTAGCGTGACCCCCCTTCCTGGATCACGAGACGGGATGGGACGCCCAGCTTTTGCAACGCGGAATAGAGGAGCCTGGAGTTTTCGACCGGAACCGCCTCGTCGCAGTCGCCATGCACGATCAGGAATGGTGGAGCTCACCCTGCTCGAAAAGCTTTGAAACAATGACATCACCGGTCCAAAAAAGAAAAATTACAGCAAATATCTGTTACCGGTAACTTTTTTATTGACTCGCGTATAACTTTTCTTAACTATCGCGCCTGCATCCCCAAAAACATTGCCTCCCCCGGGCATGATTGCCCTCGCGGAGACACCTACCCAAAACCTCACAAGGAACATACCCCATGCGCCACCCCCGTATCAACCTGCTTGTAACACTTTGTATAACTTTTTTCGCGTCGTTTTCCGGCCGCCAGGCCAAGGCCGATCCCCCCGGCGCAGGCTGGACGCTGACGTTCAGCGACGAGTTCAACGGCCAGTCAGCCTATGACACGACAAAGTGGAAACCTTATTACGTATCCGGCGCCAAGACGCTCACCGGCAACGGCGAAAAGGAGTGGTATGTCGATTCCCCGCAAAACATCGACGTCACCAGCGGTACTTCGGTAAGGCTCACCGCCCTGGCGAACAACCCGGTCACGGGCTACACCTATTCCTCGGGGATGCTGAGCAGTCATAACTATTTCAACCAGGCATTCGGTTACATGGAATGCAGGGCAAAGGTTCCATCAGGCAAAGGGCTATGGCCCGCATTCTGGACGCTGGAAGGCTCTAAAGAAGCCGCCTACAACTGGCCTCCGGAAATCGACATCATGGAATACATCGGCACGGCCTCGCCCAAGGTCGATTACATGACCAATCATTACTCGGGCAGTTATCCCCTCGACGGTGGGAGCAATCTGTCGCTCGCGAGCACCTATAACTGCTCGAAGGATCTTTCGCAGGATTTCCATATTTTCGCGGTGAACTGGGAACCCGACAAAATCACATGGTATGTGGATGGCGTCGAACGCTTCAATGTCACGACGAATGTCCCATACACCCGGGCGATGCATGTCATCCTGAATCTCGCAGTGGGCGGCTACTGGCCAGGAAATCCGGATGGCACCACGGTGTTTCCCGCGATTTTCGAGGTTGATTACGTGCGTGTCTATTCCAGGCCGCTTCCCGCTCCGTGGCAGGCCCAGGACATCGGCAGTCCTACAAGCGCAGGGAGAACTTATGCCTCCTCCAGCGGCTTATTCAACGTATATGGATCAGGAACCGGCATTTCAGGCACGAGCGACCAATGCCAGTTCTCGTATCTTCCCCTGAACGGCGACGGGACGATCATCGCGCGGGTCAAGAACGAGGTGGGAACGAATTCGATCTACACCTCTGCAAATGTGAACGCCAAGGCGGGCTTGATGATCCGCGAGAGCCTGGACGCAAATTCGACAAATGCATTCATGGCTCTCAGGCCCGTGGTGAGCGGCACCGCCGGCGGCAATATTTTCAGCGCACGCGCCGCTACGAGCGGCACGACTACAACCACCGTGCTGAATAACGCACAGAGCGTACCGAGCTGGCTGAAGCTGGTGCGCAGCGGCACCACGTTTACCGGATATACCTCCACGGACGGCACGAACTGGGTCGCAAGCGGCACGACAGCCATCGGCATGGCAACGACTGCCTACGCCGGCTTTGCGGTCACGAGCAGCGGCACGGCGCAGAAGGCCACCGCGCAATTCGACAATATCTCCATCACGGGAGACACGCCGGTTCTTACATCCATCACCCTCGCGCCACCTTCCTCCGTGATGGAGGTCGATTCGCTCCAGCAATTCGCCGCAACGGCGCTGGACCAGTACGGGAATGCCATGAGCCCGCAGCCCACCTTCACGTGGAATGCCAGCGGGGGTGGATCGATTGACGCGGGCGGAATGTTTACTTCCGGTACCACAAATGGCGGACCTTACAGCGTGACCGCCACAAGCGGGACTGTAAGCAGCACCGCCGCCGTCACAATTACTACTACCCCGAATGTCCCCACGAACCTGGTGGCTACCGCGGCCACGATGCTGAACGGATGGGTGAAGCTGACATGGACGGACAATTCAAACATTGAAACCGGCTACGCGATCCAGCGTTACAACAGCTCCACCGGTAATTATGATCCGCTCACCACCGTAGGCGCGAATGTCACCACTTACACCAACTCTGGACTCAACATGCCCTCGGGGCCCTATACCTACCGCATACTGGCCACAGGTTCATTCGGGAACGACTCGGCCTACTCCAGCCCGGTAACCATCAGCATCCCAACCCCGCCGAACGGTCCGACCGGCCTGGCAGCAGCTCCCGGAACCAGCAAAGTTGTGCTCACCTGGAATGCAGTATCGGGCGCAAGCAACTATAACATCCAGCGCGCCACGGCCAGCGCAGGACCTTACTCTGCAATCAAGAATAACAATACCACCACTACTTATACGGACAGCACCGCCGCCGCCGGCACCACGTATTACTATAAGGTGAATTACAATGTGAATGGCGTCGGAGCCAGTTACTACTGTTCCCCGGTTTCAGCCACGCCGACAGGGGCATTGGCCACCGTCACAGTCACACCAGGATCCGCCACCGTGGATACAGGCACGAACCAGCAGTTCACGGCAATGGGCACGGATTCATTCGGCAATAACGTGATCCCCCAACCCACGTTCACCTGGGCAACCACGGGCGGCGGCACCATTGACGCCAGCGGGCTGTTCAGCGCGACCACAGCGGGCGGCCCCTTCGCGGTCACTGCGACCAGCGGCACCATAAACGGAGCCGCCAGCCTCACGGTTACCAATCCGATACCAGCTGCTCCCTCAAACGTGACCCCAACTTGGGCCACCATGCTGAACGGCTGGCTAAAACTGACATGGACGGACAACTCCAGCAATGAGACAGGATTCACCATCCAGACGCTCTCCGGCACGACATGGAACACCTACGCCACCGTTGCGGCAAATACAACCACCTATACAAGGACAGGGTTGAACATGCCCAGCGGCCCCTATAATCTCCGTGTCATCGCCACGGGGACGGCGGGGAATTCCGCACCCTCGAATCAAGTGACATTCAGCATACCCACGCCTCCGACCATGCCTGATACATTGGTTGCAACGCCGGGCAGCGGACAGGTCGCCCTCTCGTGGACAGCGGTATCGGGCGCGAATAACTACAATATTCAGCGCGCCACGGCCAGCGGCGGGCCTTACACGGTTATCAAGTACAACAATGCCGGGACCACCTACACCGATACGTCGGTCACCAACGGCACCACCTATTACTACAAAGTCAATTACAATGTGAACGGGGTGGGAGCCAGCTACTATTGCTCCCCTGTTTCCGCCACACCCTGACCGTCACTGATCTAGATGCATCATCTCTTCCGTTCTGATATCCGCCTCGGTCGGAGGCCTGGCGGAAATTTTACGGGTTGGTGGCATTGCGCGCCGATGCAATTCCTGCTCGGCGCGCAACCAGTGCTCGAGGGACCGCCCTTCGGGGCGGCCCTCCTGCTCGTAGAACTTTTGCGCAAGGGCTGCAATTTCAACGGCTTCGTCGAAATGTGAACCCACAGCGGAGATTGAGGGATGTTGTTCTTTCATGGCGATAGATGGGTTTGATGTTTCAATGATTTCGGGAGAAATTATCGCGGTGTGAGTTTACAATTTTCATGGACGCGCCCGTTCGAAATGACCAAGGAGTTCGCCAGGACGCACATGGGTCAAATCCCGGGGCAAATTCTGCACCAGGCGCTCCCGAAATCCGGAGGGGATGTCCTCGAGAATCGCACCGTTGATTTCCCCGGGTGCCGCAAAGCCCCACGCGTCGGGCCGGTGCTGCTGGAGGAGCGCGATGATCCGGTCCGCCACGTGTCGGAATGTCCGCGCCTCCAGTTCGGCCATGAGTGTCATGCGCTCCGTGGCTGCACTTGCCCTGCCGCCGCTGCCCATTACGGGAAATGAGCCGACCTTGTCCGTGACTTGATTTCCCAGCCTCTGATGGCCTTCAGGAAAATCGACTGCATTGCTTAGCCGCGGCACTGGATCACGCGTGGAGCGGTCAATCCTGTAAGCACGCAAACAACCGCGGTCGGCAACAATCAGCATGGCTGGCGTTTTCATCTTGTTGCGGGTACGCCCGAATATAACACCGTTTTAATTCATATCCAATATCGTATGGAACGCTCATTCCGGTCGTGGATTTCCTTTTCATTTTTACGGGACCGGAGAAGTCGCGAAGCGAACGCGCATCATCAAAATTTTCTTCTTGGAAATGCGGCCTGTTTCGGTGATACACCAAGCAATCAGAACGAAAATTCAACCGTTGATTTTCAATAACTTGTGCATGGACGCAGCCTTCCCATTGCTTTCCCCCGACCTAAACATAATTCTTTGTTGCCCCCCGGCATCCATGGGATTTTATTTTTCAATATGACCCCTGTGCGATTTTTCCCGATGCGGAATATCTTTTCCTGCCTGCTTTGCATCCTGGTCATGGCCGGCTGCCACCGCGGCCCTGTCAACGTGCCGGAAAAGGCCGCCGAGGATTTTTTCGTGCTGCTGGATAAGGGGAAATACCGCGATGCTTACGATAGCGCGGCCTTCGGATTCCGGGCGCCGCAAAGTGAGGCCGGCTTTGAGGCGATTTCCAGGGACATGGGTTTCAACAAGTATCCCTCGCGCAAATGGACTGTGCAATCAAACGACGGGAAAATGGCCCGCATGGAGGGTGAATTCAGCGACAGCAGCCTCACCAAAGTCCCGCTGCGGGTCACGCTCGTCGTCGAATCCGGCCGGTGGAAGGTTTTTTCGCTGTTCACCCCGACATGGGATGGCAAGGGAACGTTTGTGGACCGTTTCAACCGCATCGGACGCGGCCAGTCATTCGGCGATATGTTTGCAAGGAAGGTGCCGCCGGACAAACAAATCCGCGAACTGGTGTCGGATACCATGCAGCAGTTCAACGACGGCCTGCATCGAAGAAACTTCGATGATTTTTACACCCACACGTCGATGCTCTGGCAATCCGAGACGTCCAGGGAAAAAGTGGAACGCGCATTCAAGGCATTCGTCGATGCGGATATCAAAATCGACGCCATCAAGGACACGAAAGCCGTGTGGGATGAACCTCCGCGCCTGAACTCCGAGGGGGCGCTGCTGGTGAAAGGCTACTACCCCACGCAGCCAAACCGCGTGATCTTCGACCTGAAATACACCTTCGAGCTGCCGAAATGGAAGCTGCTCGGCGTGACGATCAGCATCAAGCCGTAAGCGCGTTTTTCAAAAGCTCCACGCCGGCTTTCAGCGATGCAACGTCGGAAATCGATACCACCGCGGTGCCCTTGCGCGTGCGGTTCACGAGCCCTGCAATCACGCCGCCCGGCCCGAGTTCGATGAATTGTTCGATCTTCTCCTGGTCGACGAGATATTCCACAGTCTCCGTCCAGCGTACGGTCCCTGTCACCTGCTCCTGGAGCGCATCGCGGATCTCCTGCGGCTCCGTGACGGGGCGCGCGTCCACGTTGCAAATCACGGGGAATTTTGGCGTGTGCAATGTCTTCATTGCCAACACCTCGCCCAGTTTCAGATAGGCGGAATTCATCAGGCGCGAATGATACGCGCCCGCCACATTCAGCAGCGTCGCCCGGCGGATGCCGTGCTCCTTCGCGAGCGATACCGCAAGGGCGACCTTGGCCGACTCGCCGGAAATCACCACCTGGCCCGGGCTGTTCAGGTTTGCCACGTCCACGTCCGCCTCGGAGGCAAGATCGCGCACTACGTTTTCCTCGCCGCCGATCATCGCCGCCATCGCGCCGGAGGTCGCATCGCACGCCTCCTGCATGAACTGGCTGCGGGCCGCCACGATGCGCAGGCCCGTGTCAAAATCAAATGTCCCCGCCGCCGCATGCGCCGTGAATTCCCCGAGCGAAAGGCCCGCAGCCGCCGCCACCGGAAAATCGCCCAGCTCCTGCCGCAGCACTGCCAGGCACGCCATGCCATGCACGTAAAGTGCGGGCTGGCAGTTCGCCGTCTTCGTCAATTCCTCGTCCGGTCCCTCGAATGAAATGTGCGAGATGCTGCGCTCCAGGATGTCGTCGGCCTGCTTGTAGAGATCGGCCACGACCGGGTATGTGTCGTAGAGATCCTTGCCCATGCCCACCGACTGCGCGCCCTGGCCCGCGAATAGAAGTGCGATTTTTTTTGTCATAAAGTTTTTCCAGATTCGATCAGTCTAGCCGCCCGCAACGCGCTCTGCTCAAGCAAATTCGACGCGTTGCGCATGGATTCCTCGATGGAGAGCGGCTCCTCCGAGAGCGGAAAAGCCGCGTCGAACACACCGTGGAGTTGCGCGGCATCCGGAATCACCCCCGCGAATGCGATCACGCGCCTGCCATGCTTGCGCGCGAGCTGCGCGATGCCCGCAGGGCCCTTGCCGCCGAGAGTCTGGGCATCGAGGCTCCCCTCGCCCGTCACCACAAGATCGGCGGCAGCGACCTCCGCCTCCAGGCCCAGACAGCCCGCCACCACATCGAAACCGGAGCGGATTTTTGCGTGGCAGAAAGTCAGCAGCCCGAACCCGAGCCCGCCTGCGGCGCCTGCACCCGGCTCGTTCCGGAAATCGCATCCGAAGGTTTGCGACGCAACGTCGGCGAGATTTTCGAGTCCGGCTTCCATGAGCGACATCGCTTTCGCGTCCGCCCCTTTTTGTGCGCCAAAAACACGCGTCGCCCCCTTTTCACCGAGGAGCGGATTGGTAACGTCACATGCCGCGACAAATTCCGGCAGATGCAGAGGCTCAGGAGGCTTGATCGCCGTGAGGGCCAGCAGATTCGCAGGCACGGGCTCGATCGGTTCGCCATCGCTCGTGAGAAAACGGTACCCCAGCGCGGCGGCCATGCCCATCCCGCCATCATTCGTGGCGCTCCCTCCGAGGCCCACCACCATGTGCTTTGCGCCACGCCGGATCGCGTCGAGGATCAGTTCGCCTGTGCCGAATGTGGACGCCCCCGGCGGGTCGCGCTCCTCCTTCGTCAGCCGCCACAGACCGGATGCCGCGCTCATGTCGATGACCGCCGTGGAATTTTCCGCAAGCCACAGGTAATGTGCGCTCACCGGCCTGCCCAGCGGATCGCTGGCGGTCGTATCGATCCATTCGCCGCCGCGCACGGAGCGGATCGCCTCCGCAGTCCCCTCCCCGCCATCGGCCATCGGCGCCTCGTGAAATTCCGCACCGGGCCAGACCTGCTTGAACCCCCTCCTGATCGCTGCGGCTGCCTCCGTCGCGCTGAGGGAACCTTTGAATTTGTCGGGGGCTATAAGGATTCGCATGCGTCGTGATGTTACACAAATCGCCACGGATCAAAAAAGAAAAGTTAAGATCGTTAATAAGAGCCATTGCACTTAGCGCGCGAACCGTGTAAAAGCCTGCCCAAGTTCATGCACGCAGACGCAGCACTACTCGCGGAAGTACCGCTTTTCAAACTCCTCGACAATGAGGAAAGGGCCGCGCTCGCGACTCATCTCGAGGTCGTGAAACACCCCGCCGGCCACGTAATGTTTGAATATGGCGATCCCGGCGATTGCTTTTTCATCGTGCGCACCGGCGAAGTGGAAATGTATCTCAGGGACGACACCGGCGAAAAAATCCTGCTTGAGCGCGCGACCACCGGCGATTATTTCGGTGAGCTCTCGCTGCTGGATGAGGGCTGCCGCAGCGCTTCCGTGGTGGTCACGCAGGAGCTGGAAGCGCTCCGCCTGGACCGCGAGGACTTGAAGAACTTCCTGAAAATGAAGCCCGAGGCCGCCCTTGACCTGCTGGCAGCGACGGGACATCGCCTCCGCCAGACCGTGGAGCGCCTGCGCCACACCGCATCGCGCAACGTGAACGAGGAAACCGCCGACAAGCGCACGACCGTCCAGAAATCCGCCGACTGGATCGCCGAGTTCAGCGGCAGCATCCCGTTCCTGTTCATCCATGTCATTATTTTTGCCACCTGGATCATCGTGAACGTCGGGCATATCCCCGGCATTCCGCAATTCGACGCGTATCCTTTCGGATTTCTCACCCTCGCGGTATCGCTCGAGGCCATCTTCCTTTCCGTCTTCGTGCTCCTCAGCCAGAACCGCCAGGCCGCGAAGGACCACATCCGCTCCGATATCGAGTATGAGGTGAACCTCAAGGCCGAACTCGAAGTCGCCCACCTTCACGAAAAGGTGGACCGCCTCAATTCCGAATCACTCGCCCGCCTGCAAACAATCGAGCACCGCCTCTGCGAGCACCTCGACAAAGTCGCGCGCAAGGGCGGCGAATAGTTCCAGCGCATCCCGAACGCGCCTTTCCGCACCGGAATGCATTTCAGCCGGGCAAGACGCCATTGCTACGTAGCGTTCGCTTTTTCCTGCGGGTCCCCAGCCTCGATGAGCGATTGGAACCACTTCGCGGCATACTCGGGATGACCGCTGTGGCCCGTGGTCGGCAGCACTTCATACTTGAAGTTTTTGGCGTTGAGTTTCTTCTGCAAAAAGTTCAGAGCGTCCGGATTTTCCGCAGTCACGCCGGGCGCGTCCTTCTCCGAGATGTAGAGGTAAATCGGGCGGTTCCGCCATTTTTGCATGATGTTCTGGAGATTGTTTGCCACCCCGTGAAAGTTCGCGCTGCGGAAGCAGAGCGCCGTGAAAATCTGCGAGTCCTTCGATGCCAGATACCACGCCGGGACACCTCCGCCGCTGAACCCCGTGAACATCACGTGCCTGCGGTCGATGTTCAATGAACCGAGCACGCGCTTCATCACATTCAGGAGCATTTTGTCATCACTCTTCAGTTTGTCGACCTCCTCACCGCCGCCATTGGATGCCGACGTGAATGTCGGGCACACGACAATGAATCCGATCTGGTTTGCAAATTTCTCCCATTGCTTTTCCTCGCGCGGCCCGGTGCCGCCTGCGCCGTGCGAACTCACCACCAGCGGCATCGGCGTCGAGGCATTGTAGGCGGCTGGAATGTAAACGGCGTATTCGTTCCCGGTCTTCCGGCTTCCGGTTTCCTCGTAAACTTTCAAGCCCGGCTGGCTGTCGAGTTGCTCCACCGCGGGATCGGGTTTCCACACCGTGGCGAATCCCGCCGTGCCATGAAAAAACGCAGGCGTGGGCGTGGGCTTCGCCAATGCGGGGGCGGGCGCCGGCGGCGGAGCTGCTGCCGCGGGCGATACCGCAGCCACGGCAGGCGGCACTGGCACTTTCTGCAGCAGGCTTGTCACGGGCACCTGCGCCACGCTCAGGCTGCCATTGGGAAGCGTGACACGGATCATCGCCATTCCATTTGAAATTCCGATCACGCTCACGCCCTGTCCGGCGGCCAGTTGCAGATCCTGTCCCGCCGCGTTAACCGTCACCGCCCGTGCCGTCACGTATTCCACATCAGCCCGCACCGGGCCCGGCATCGCGCAAAAGACCGCCCCGCACATCACTGCAAAAAACCACTTGTTGAACCCTGTCTTCATCATGCGAAAGCGATACAGGAAAGCACCCCGAAAAACAACACCAACCCGCATCCCGCGAAAACCAATGGACGCCCGCCGCCGCTCCTTCTAAAATGCGCGCGTGGGCCTGCGTATCCTCTTCACCAACAACACCCTCGCGAACCGCGCGGGCACCGAGGTGTATGTGCGTGATGTCACGCTCGCGCTCAAAAAACGCGGCCACGAGCCCGCGGCTTTCTCCCTTGCCCTGGGCGAAGTCGCCGCGGAGCTTCGCGACGCGGGAGTGGAGGTGGTCGATGACCTGCGCCAGCTCGCGCACCCGCCGGACATCATCCACGGCCAGCACCACGTGGAAACGTGCATTGCCGCGACGCGGTTCCCGGGTGTGCCGGTCGTTTACTTCTGCCATGGCGCGGTCCCCTGGGAGGAAATCCCGCCCGTGCTGCCCACGCTCCGGCACTACGTCGCCGTGGATGATGCCGTGTACGAATCCCTCACGGAGAAGCACAAAATTCCCGCCAGCCGGATCACGCGCATCTACAACTTCGCCGACCTCGACCGTTTCCAGCCGCGCCCGCCGCTGCCGCAGCGTCCCGGGAAAGCGCTGGTTTTCAGCAACCTTGCTTCCAGCCGCACCCACCTTCCAGCCATCGAGAAAGCCTGCGTGGAACTTGGCATCGACGTGGATGTTGCGGGATGCGCCTCGGGACGGCGGCTCACAAATCCCGAGAAAATGCTGGGAAACTACGACATCGTTTTTGCAAAGGCCCGCGCCGCAATCGAGGCGATGGTCACCGGCTGTGCAGTCATCCTGTGCGACGCAAATGGCGCCGGCCCGCTCGTCACCCCGGAAAATGTCGCCACCCTGCGCCCGCTGAATTTCGGTTTCCGTGCGTTTACCGCGCCGCTCACTCCCGCGCATTTGAAATCGCAGATCGATCTCTACCGGCCGGAGAATGCCGTGGCCGTCCGCGACTGGATGCGCGCCCATGCATCGATGTCCGCTGCCATCGACCGCATCGAGGAAATCTACGCGCTCGCCCTGCGCGAACATTCCGCCGCCCCGGCTGTCCAGGCCCCGGAAATGGTTGCCGCGATCGCAGACTACCTGCCGTTGCCAGGGGCAAAGATCAAGGGACTGGTACGCGCCGCCGCACTCCCGCCGGACACCGGCCCCGGAGCCAGCGCGCCTCCGGTGATCGAGCTCTTTGCGGATCGCGGGAAAGGTTACAATGCGACCGACTCCTCCACGCAACGGATAGACCCGGGGGCCATCCGCACCATCCTGTTTTACAACATTGAACGCCTTTGCGCCGGCGGCAGCTTCCCGTTGCGCATCGATCCCGCGAGCATGCCCGCCATCATCCGGATTTATTCCATCCGCATTTTCCGTCACTCCGACGGGACTGTCCTTTATTCCGCAAATACGGCGGAGGACTTTGAAGCGATGACGTTTTCAGAGGAGCTTTTGCGTGATTACCACGACGATGCACTGGAAATCATCTCCCGGGGCACCGATCCGCAGATTTACCTGCCGCTGTTCGGCGATCCCGGAAGCGATCCCTGCACGCTGGCGATCGTCCTTCTCGTGGAACCGGCCAGCGACAAGCTTTTGACGATCCTCACCCAGGGCTTGCAGGAACGGGAAAGACTTAGCGGCGAAATCCATGCACTGCGCACGGAAGTTAAAGCGCTGCACGCCGCGAACGGGCAGCTCGAGGGCTTCGTGCAATCCGCCGAGGAATGGCAGCGCTCCTGGTTCCGGCGCGCGTTCCACCGCTGGCATCGCTCTCCGCGCAAACCGTGAGACCCGGCGCGCGTCACTCGTAAAGCTCGAACGAACGGTTCTCGTACACCTTGTGGAAATGCGTGCGCGCATGTTCCACCACCTCGAAATAATTCAGCGGCACAAACCCCTCCGTGAGCCTGTCGGCTGCCACCTTCTGTGTGATCACGATCGTGTCGCCACGCCGCGCATCCATGCCCGCGATGTAACGGTTCATCAGCGCGGGGGTTTGCAGCTCGTACGCAAGCGGCCAGACGCCCGGATACGGATTCCGCTGCGGCGACCGCACCCAGTACGCCGCCGCGTCCGGGATGATCGCGTATTGCTTGTGCCTCTTCTTCACAAAATCCACGGCATCGTTCAGGTCCCGCAGGAAGTCGGCGGTGTTGCGGTTCGTGTAAATTCCCTTCGCGCCGGAAATCACCCCGTCCAGCCGCTCCGTGAGTTGCGCAGCGGGTTGTTCCCGGTAAATGTGCCGCGCCCTCCCCACGCCAAAGCAGAGGACGATCACCAGCGACAGCACCGGCAGTGAATATGCTCGTGTGCGTGCGCCCGTATCCCGGAATTTTTCAAACGTAATCGCGACCAGCGCCACCAGCATCGCCCCCGATCCCAGCGCCGGGTTGTTGTAGCCTCCCGATATGGATGCGCTCCACGCGAGCAGCAACGCGAGCAGGGCCATCCGCCGCGCCGGAGTTGACGCCGGGTTTTTCCACGGCAGCGCAAGCGCAGCTCCCACCAGCAGCCCGAACAGCCAGAACGCATACGCCCTCATGCTCCCCTGCCAGAGGCTGAGTGCCGTTCCCGCCAGCGGCAGGTAAAAGAGCAAGAAAAGCGCAAGGCCACGCCTCTCCGGCTCACGAGCCGCGCCGCGACTCCCCGGGGTATTCAGCACCTGCATCCCCGCAAAACCAATCACAGCGGCGAACGGCACCGCCATATTGCAGTAACTCAAAATCCCCGCTGAAAAAAATTCCGTGTGCGACGTGAATTGCCCCACCGCATCGCCCAACGAGCCCGTCGCCAGCAGATACACGATGTAAAACATTCCGGGAGCAGCCGCCGCAAGCCAGCACCGCGCGCTGCGCCAGTCCCCCAGAATGAACAGCACACCCGGCAGCATGAAGATGAAGTTCTGTTTGCACAGCGGGGAAAGCCCGATGAGAAAATATCCCGCGAGTTTCACCGCCTGCGGCCTGTTGATGATCAGCACAAGTCCGAGGCTCGCAAAAAAGATGCCGTCGATCGTGGGCCATGCCGTGATGTGCTTCGTATGCGCTGCCGCCGCGAAGCAGATCAGCGCGGTGAAAATCCCCGCGGCCACCGCGAGCCGCCGCTCCATGATGCGGTTCGCAACCGCCACCCACGCAGCCGCAATGCAGCCGAACTGGAACCACACCACCATGCGCGACAGCCAGAACGTGTAATCCCCGCCGAATATCACCTCGGGCGAATGGACCAGCGGCGTGAAAAAAGGCCGCACCATGATGTAATGCCGGTGGGGCACCTGCCCGTCGAGGATGCGCCTGCTCTGCGCCAGCGTGAACCCCTCGTCCGTGGGCGTGAAACCCATCCACGAAAATAGAAAATGCGCGGCAAGAGGGATGAGGACCAGGAAACAAATCCACGCCGCCACTTCGTTTACACGGGCAGGCCTTCCCGCTGCAGCCGGGGCGCTCATTCCACCGCGGCGGGACAAAGTCCCAGCCTGGCGCGCAGCTCGTCCACGAGCGGCTCGAAATGATCGCTGTACCGGATCACATTTTTATATTTGCCCGAGATCACCTGAAGCTCCCCATAGACTTCGTAAAGAGGCTTCGTCACGTTGTAGTCGCGGTCCGCATCCACCGGCAACAGGTACTCGACCTTGAAGGGTTCCCTGCCGTATTTCTCGACCTGCTGCGTCACCTCGTGGGTGAAATCCGGGCTGTAACTTTCCGCCGCGGCAATCTTCCGGTCCATCGCCGCCGCGCCCAGATCCACGCGGATCGCCCTGTCGCGCAGCTCCTCGGGGCAGGCATCCGGCGGCCCGAACAACAGAAATCCATAGTTCGCGATCCGCCGCCCCGTCTCCTTCTCCACGAGCGCGATCGCGCTGTTCACGACGTAGCGGCACAACTCGTGCGTGCATTGATACCCCTCCGCCGCATCGCCCACCACGTAATCAACCTCCTCCGCCACCAGCGCATCCGCAAACTCCCGCGTCGCCGCGACAAACCGCCCGCCGTCCCTGTTCAGGATCGCCTCGTAGACCTGCGCATCCGTCCACCGCCCGTAGATCGCCCCCTGGCGCGCACCCACTTTATCGAGCAGCGTGGTGGTGGATGGCAGCCGCGCAGGCTGGTCCGGCCCCGAGCCGTCGGTCATGACAAAAACCACGGGCTTCGCGATTTCCATCCAATGAAATGCACGCAACACGTGGCCCGGATGGGCGACAAACATGGCGGCTTTTTGGTGGCGGAAATCCATCTTCCGCAGCTTAAAAATTCCACGCTTTCAAAGCAATATTTTATCCCGCAGGTGAATGGGACAGATGCGACGTATGGGACTTATATAAAACCAGCGCAGCCGCAGCGCTCATTTCACCCCGGCCACGGCGCCGAGCCCCAGCCTGTCGCGCATCTCACGCACAAGCGGCTGGAAATGCTCCCGGTAGCGGATCACGTGCTGGTATTTGCCGCGGGCCACCTGCTTCTCGCCCTGCGCTTCGTAGGTGGCTTTCACGGAGTTGTATTCCGGCTCCGTTTCCAGCGACGCAGGCGTGAGATATTCCACCATGAACGGCTCCCGGCCATATTTCCCGATCTGCTGCGCGACCTCCTGCCCGAGCACGGAATAAAACGCCTCCGCCGCCGCGATCTTGCGGTCGAGAGCGGCATCGTCCAGTTCCACGCGGAGCGCCCGGTCGCGGAGAGCCTGGGGGCAGGCGTTCGGCGCACCCATGAGCAGGAACTCGTAGTTCGGAATCCGCCGCCCGGTTTCCTTCTCCACCAGCGCGAGCCCGCTGTTGATGATATAGCGGCACAGTTCGTGGGTGCAGTTGTACCCCTCGCTCGCATCGCCTGCCACGTAGTCGATCCCCTCCGCCACCAGCGCATCCGCAAACTCCCGCGTTGCCGCGACAAAAGGGGCCGCGTCCTTGTTCAGGATCGCCTCGTACACCTCCGCATCCGACCAGCGCCCATAGATCGATCCCTTGCGCATGCCCAGCTTTTCAAACAGCAGCGTCGCGGGCGGCAATTGCGCCGGCAGGTCGCGCGTCTCGCCATCCGTCATCACGAAAACCAGCGGCTTCGCGATTTCCAGCCAGTGGTGCACACGTAGCACGTGCCCCGGATGGGCGACAAATACAGCGGCTTTATCGTGACTGAAATCCATACGAGGCACCCTAAAATCCCGCGATATTCGAAGCAACGCTTATCCCATGCGACTTAGGTGACATATATGTCCTATTCGTCCCGTGCGTCCCATATGGCGTATCTCCCTTAAAAAAATATTTCTTGCGTTTGACTGATCGGTCAACTACCTTCCCCTCACATGAAACCCGAGTGCGAAACCAAGTGCAAGCTGCTCCGCGTGGCGATGCAGCTCATTTGGGAGAGCAGCTACGGCTCCGTGAGCGTGGACGACATCTGCAAAAAAGCGGGTGTGCAAAAGGGCAGCTTTTACTATTTTTTCCCGTCGAAATCCGATCTCACCGCCGCCGCCATCGAGGCCGACTGGCAGGCGAAGCGCGTGTTTTTCGACCAGGTTTTCTCGCCGCAGACACCGCCCCTGGAGCGCATCGAGCGCTTCTGCCAGGGCGCCTATGAGAACCAGAAGGCGAAGTTCGAGGAGTGCGGCAAGGTCTGCGGCTGCCCCATGATCACCCTCGGCGCGGAACTCAGCACGCAGGACGAGACGATCCGCCGCAAGACCGTGGAGATCATGGACCGCTACGTGAGATATCTCGAATCCGCCGTGCGCGACGCCGCCACTGAAGGCGCGATCCACACCGACGACCCGCACGCCACCGCGCAGCAGCTCTTCGCATTCTTCCAGGGGCTCCTGCTCCAGGCCAAGGTGCGCAACGACCTCGCCCCGCTCCGGGGAATGAAAGCCGGAGTCCAACTCCTGCTCCAGATCCAACCCGAGCCCGTCCCCACCTGATCTATTTTTTTGTCCAGAATGTTTACCGACCAGTCAATATAATATCATTTCACCCTTTCTGAAGTCCGGACTCCGGGCCTGAAACGTAAAGCAAAACACAAACAAAATACACAATACCATGAGCACTCCAAGCAACACACCCGACCTCACCCAGCGCCCTCCCCGCAGCCCGCGCATCCGCCTCGGCGGTTACGCCGCCCTCCCCCGCATGCTGGACAAAGGCCGCGCCACCCTCGCCGGGAAGAACGGCGAGTACCACTACGCGTGTCCCCTAGACCAGCGCATCCTCTCCTTCGCCGGGATCGATCCCGACCAGCTCAAGGCGCAGCTCGCGCTCGGCAAGGGCGACGGCGAGATCCTCGAGTGGATCACCACCAGCTCCACCACCAAGCCGAAGGAATGGGAAATCGCGCAATGGTCCTCCTACATGGAGACCCGCGCCCCCGGCGACGTCGAGACGAAGGAATACTTCACCGGCATGGTCGCCGCCCTCACCAGGACCCGCGAGGACATCCTCAGTTGGGCCGACCTCCTCGACCTCGACGACTACGTGAGCTTCGGAGGCAAGGCTTGATTTGCAAAAACCATTTATTTTAAAAACAACGTCACACAAACTAAAACCGCACATACTATCATGAACATCACATTCAAAGACAAAGTCGTACTCATCACCGGGGCCACCTCCGGCATCGGCAAGGTCTCCGCGCTCGCCTTCGCGGATTCGGGGGCAAAAGTCGTCGTCAGCGGCCGTCGCGAGTCCGAGGGCAAGGCCGTGGTCGATGAAATCAAGGCCGCCGGGGGCGAGGCCACATTCATCCGCGCCGACGTGGCCAAGGAATCCGACGTCGAGGCGCTCGTCGCCGGCACGCTGGCCGCCTACGGCAGGCTAGACGTCGCCTTCAACAACGCGGGCGTGGAACTGAGCGGCAACACCACCGACGTGAGCGAGGCCGATTACCGCCGCGTATTCGACATCAACGTCTGGGGCGTCCTCAACTCCATGAAACACGAGATCCCCGCCCTGCTCAAAAGCGGCGGCGGCTCGATCATCAACACCAGCAGCGTCGCCGGGCACATCGGCATGGCGGGCGCGAGCGTCTACATCGCCAGCAAGCACGCCGTGGAGGGCCTCACGAAAAGCACCGCGCTCGAAGTCGCGAAGCAGGGCATCCGCATCAACGCCATCGCCCCGGGCACCATCGTCACCGACATGCTCGACCGCTTCGCCGGCGGCGTCGACAGCGAAGGCGGGAAATACCTCCTCTCGCTGAACCCCACCGGCCGCCTCGGCCAGCCGCACGAGATCGCCCAGCCCGTCCTCTGGCTCGCCAGCGACGCCGCCAGCTTCGTCACCGGCCAGAGCATCATCGTCGACGGCGCCCTCACCGTGCCGTAAGCCAAAAACGCTTGTTTAAACAGCCCCGCATCGGGGCTGAACGAAAGCCGGGGGTGGACAGCCCCCGGCTTTTTTCATTCATCCACATTCCCCTGGGGATTCTGCATGAATGAAAAATCCGTCTCCGCCGAAAAGTAGAGGATCCTCCCCTTCCGCTTCACGTGCTCTGCGAATCTCCCGTCGCTGCCCAGGGCGTTGTATGCGGAATTCCGGGTGATGCCCGCCAGCGTGGCGAGGCGGTGCGCGGCTTCGCCGAGTTCCAGGCGTTTGCCTCCCGCGAAGACCTGCTCCAGGTGCGCAAGCGTCACGGCCTTGCGGTCGCCGGTGGTTTTGTTGTAACGCTCCCAGTCGAAGCCTTCCGCCGGGATGAATCCGCTCTCCGTGCGATGCCATGCGCCGGGCGCGCAGTGTTTGCCGTCGTTGCACTTCGGGTTGAACCAGAGGACGATGTCTGAAGTTTCGTCCTCGCTGGCGCGGGTCATCACAAACACGGAACGGGGGACGCTGGTGAGGACATGGCTGCCGGCGAGGTTGTGCATGAGGGCGGTGCCGCCGCTACGTTTCTCGGCCTGCGCAGGCTTGCGCGTGTGGGCGACGATCACGAGCGCGGGCTTGTCTTCCCCAGTGGGGAGCATGTTCCGCAGGGCCTCGAAGGTCTCGGTGTAGTCCCGCTGCTTGTCGTCCTTCGCGGCGGAGTTCCAGGGATCGAGGACGACGCAGTCGGGCTTGAATGCGTCGAGCGCAGCCTTGATATCGGCGAGGAATTCCGGATGGCCGAGCGTGAGGCCGAATGGCGGCGGCTCGGAGACGCGGACCCACTCATCGAGATCGGGGATGTCGAGCGCGGCAAACTCCTGCTGGAGGCGGTGGAGGCCGTTCTCGGTCTGCACGATCATTGTCTTGAATCGCCTGTGCACGGGGAGCCCGAGCCAGTCGCCGCCCGTGGCCCCCGCCACGGCGAGCGCGGTGGCGGCGCGGCTCTTGCCCACACCCGGCTCGCCGCCGATCACGGCGGTGGCGCCGCGCATGATGTGGCAGTCCCCCACGAGGATGCTCTCCCCGTCGTGCTTGTAGTTGCGCAGCTCGCTGGGCATGTAAAAGCGGATGCGCTCCTGCCGTGGTGGCGGTTCCGCGACGGAGGATTCCACGTCTGCGGGGAGTGCCGTCCGGTGCATGGCTTCCACGAACCCGGGGCCGCTGATTCTGCGCATGTCCTCGGCATCGTTGATGGATTTCCTGCTCACATCTCCTCCTTTTCCGGCACACGGACGATGCCGATTGATTTTGCGAAGCGTTTGATGGACCGGATGATCTGGTCCTTCATCTTCTCCCCGGCCTCGTCGGCATCCGGCCAGATCAATACATGGCGGTCGTGCAGCATCTCCGCCCATTCGCGGCGCCAGCCGGATGCGCCCGGCACGGCGATGGCGATCTCGGTGGTGCCGTTATCGATCCCCGTCTCGATGAGCGCGATCGCCGCCGACTCGCCCTCGGTGATGTGCACGGTCTCCGTGCAGGGAATGATCCGGTCGCCGCGCCACGGCGCGTCCGGCCTGCCAAACATCCACGCGAATTTTGCGCCGATGTGCGCATTTTCCAGCGCGGGGTCGAGCGGTTTGAAGCGTTTCTTCGCGCCCGTGGGGTAGATGTAAACCAGCTTCCCTTTGTGCATGCCGAGGCATGGGTCGAGGGCGAGTCCGCGCAGGGTCTCCGGACGCCAGCCGCGGGCATTCGCAAAGTCTTCCAGCGCCCACTGGTCTTCCAGCAGTGCCTCCGCCATCGCCACGCAGCGGTGGAGTTCCACGCCGCTCATGCGGTAAGGCATCCACGGCCTGGTTTCATCGCCACGCACAGGGGTCAGGACAAAGGGGCGGTGCCGTGCCGGCAGGATGCCCGCCATGGCTCCCGCCTTGCGGAATGCCTCGCGGAAATCGCAGTCATCGCGCCGCTGGATGTAGTCGAAAAGGTCGCCATCCGCCCCGCAGGCGAAGCAGTGGAAGCGCTCCTCATCCACGTAACAGGAGGGCCTTTTTTCCTCGTGGAACGGGCAGAGCGTCCTGATCTTCATCCCGCACCGGCCCATCCTATGGCCGTCGCGGCGCATCATATCGAGGAGCGAGATGGCCTGCTTGATCCCAGCCGCGTCCAGCGCGATCACTTCGCGCCTCCCGCCGCCATCGAGGCAGCCGTGGTGGGAGCAGGCACCACATTGGGAGAAACCGGGACGGCCCCGGTGGCCGCCGCCTCGCACCGCAGCACCTCGTCCAGGCGGTAGCGCACCCGGCGGCAATTGAACCAGACCGGCGTCAGCTCCCCGGCCTGCTCCCGCCGCTTGATCGTCATCCACGAAACGCCCCATCGCTCCGCGATCTGCCGCCGCGAGAGAAGCACCTCGCCGGGCTGCAGTGTGGCCTTGGTTTTACGTGCCCGCCGAGCAGCGGGCCGTTCCAGCGCGATGTGATTCTGTGTAATCATTGCGCTTTGGGTGAGTTGACGCCGTTGTCAAAAAAGGCAAGAAAAAAATATGCGAACACTTCAAAAAAAGTGCGCGTCAGAGTAGAAACCGCAACGCGGAGGGCTTTTCATTCATCCGCATTTCCCTAGGGGAAGTGGATGAATGAAAAAACGATACAATGCAATATCACTTGGACGACAGGCGTTCGCGCAGTTTCTTGATCAGCGAGGCGGATAGAGCGGATTCGTCCGAGCGATTTGCGGCAGACTCCATCCATGCGAGATCACTTTTATCGCCAAACACAACGAAATACTCGAACAATGGGATAATGCAACCACCGGAGGGGTCGAAGTTCTTATCCGCCCGGCGCGCCCTTAACGCTGCCCGGAGCGGCTCCGAAAACGGATATTGGATGGCATATGTCGCCGCGTTTCCTACGAACCATGGCGGGCTGCGCCGCTCGTCGGAAATCAGCTCGATCAAAGCCGGGATCACTGCCGGCCCGGCATCGATGAGAATCCTGTGTTCCTCTTCCAATGACTTGGATTGGGCAGGACTTAGCGTTCCACATTCATTGCCCAAATAGGATATTGCCGCCCATTTGATCCGATCTTTCCGGAGTGGCGATGTATCTGCCGCCGGCTTATCTTCCGCGTTCGCAACCAGCGCGGCGAGGAAGAGGGTGCAAACAAAGGGGGATAGTTTCATACGCATACCATGCAATCTTCCTGAATTTATAAATATGCAGGGATTATACCATCGCCATTTTACTTATACTTCGCCCTCACGGCAAGACTTCAGCCCGACCGGCAAGAAAGGCAAGAACTGCCTCTAACACCTGTGTAAGCGAGCTTGATGGGACAATGCCTTCCTCATGCGTCTTGTCCAGGGGATGCCCTTCGTCGCTGTGGTACTGCTCAACCACCACGTCGAACTGCTTCGTGGAAGCAAATGCAATCGCCGCGCCTCCGCCCGGCCCCATGCCTCCGGGAATAATGTAAAATGAAACTCCCTTGCTGGTTTTGTGGAAGCCAATATCTTCGAATACTCCGGACTCCTCCCGGTACATCTCCTGGAGCTTCCTCGCCATTGCGAAAATCTCCTCGCGCCGCCCGCGTAGAAACGAGTCGCGAGCGAACAGCCTGATCGAATACGAATATCGCGTTTTGTCGGAGGAGTAGCGCACACCGGCAACAAACATGCCTGCATCTTTCCATTCGTTGGCCCCCAAGGAACGGGTGCCGAGTGAAAGCCCGGATGGGAAACCGGCCCATGCACGAATCTGTTCGGACGTTGGCAATTCCGGAGTGGCGGCCCGGGCCGCCAGATTCAGAAGTATGAATAACAGGCAGAGACGCATAATGGGCGTGGTGTCTTTTACTTGGGCGGGAAAGGGTTGTCCAGTGGAAGCGAGGATGCCATGTGATTGGTTTCGTGCTTCGCTTGCTGTTCGACCCGCCGACACTCACCATGCAAACTGCCACGCCCACGAAGCTGGAGCTTCGAAGACAGTTACGTTCCCAGGCTGGAGCTTGTAGAACGAGGAGTAGATGGAGAAAACGGGCGTGAGCAGATTTTCATTCATCCACTTCCCCTAGGGAAATGCGGATGAATGAAAAATGCAGCCGGTCAATTTTTCGACAGGGACGTTCCGGTACGGGGAGCAACGGGCCCCGTTGCCAGACCGGACCGCTGGCGGAACACCTCTCTCCGGCTAAATCACATTACTATTTTCTCTTTCACCGCACCCATCCCATCTTATGGGTGCGGTGAAAGGTTTATTATAATGCGTGATATCGGATTCCACTGCCACTGGCAAGGGCGAATCCCTTGGAAAACTGATGAATGGCAAATCTGTGCGACAAAACGCCCTGCGACATAGCAGGACTGTGCGGCTCTGCGCCCCCGCCCCGGCGAGGCGTCACATACAAACCGCGTGTCCTCTCTGCTGCCACGCGCAACCGGGCTCACAGAGCCCGGATACAGGCCGCGACGGTATGCACCACACATTTTTCATTCCTCTACTTCTCCTAGGGAATAGTGAATGAATGAAAAGGCGCAACGCGACGTCACTTACTTCAATTGTGCGAAGCTAATCTTTCAATCGTGCGATCCGGGCTCCGCAGTTTGCGGGTTGTTTCATCATTTTTTCCATCAAATATGAGCCCGTCTTATCTCTCGAAAACTATTTTATCTCCACCCCCATTTTTGACTAGACTTCGGGGGTTGTCGGGAATATTTCCTGCTCTAATTCTCTAGCGAATGGACAAGGAGTTCAGAGATTTTTTGCACGCGCCCGACCCGAAGCCGGATCGCAGGGCGTCCCGTCGTCCCAAGGTGGAAAATATCGAGCCTGCTGCTCCGTCTTCTGAACCCGCTTCGGCACAAGTCGTTCGGCGCGGGCATAATTCGTTCGGGTGGACGGTCGGTATCCTGCTGCTCGTGGGCGTGGCGCTGGGGTCGTGGATCGGGAGTTTCTATGTGTTCGCGCACCCGGAGGATCCCCGCTGCTACTCGGTGCTGCAGACGCTGCACAAGCTCGATCCGCTGAAGCGGTTTGAGGTCACGGCGGCGCCTCCCGGGAAATTCTACTCGGCGCGGGAGCTGTACGATGTTTTTCTCACGAGCGGACCGGCGGCGGTTGAGCAGAGGAACGAGCAGCTCATGCACGATTACCTGCGGAATTACCACGACACGAAGACGCTGGTGCCGTATCTCGCGGGGCGGTTCACGACGCTGGGGGTGTATGAATTGAAGGGCTCGGATGAATTTCCCGCCGGGGTGGTGGCGGTGGCGCAGTCGGCGGATTGCCCGCAGGTATTCATCGAGCACATATATAGTACCCAGCCGGCAAATATCCCGAAGGTGCGCCAGATGCTGGCGGTGAACCCCGAGATCATGCTGGCGAAGAAATTCGACCTCGCCTCGGTGATCCACGCGGAGAAGCGGGACGACGGCACGGTGGTTTTCACCGTGGTGCCGCTCGGCTACGGCGCGTATGCATTCAAGCAGGGCATCAGCAGCACATTCCGGCTGGACCCGCCGCGGGCGTTGAACCTGGAGGCCGGGCTGCCGGTGGTGAAACCCGCCGCCATGGCCGAGGCCGAGAAGATGTTTGCCCAGTACCGCAAGAGCAAGGGCCTGCTCGCGAAGATCAAGACGCCGACACCCGCAGAGACCCCTGCCGCCGACAAAAAAGCCGTGGCCTACGGCTGGATCGCCGTGCCGAATGCCAAGGTGCCGATGCCAACACCGGTCGCAGCGCCGGAACCCGCGCAAGGCCCCGCACCAACCATCAGCCAGACACCTGAACCGCCGGAAGAAACAGTCGCAACTACCACCCCGCAGTCAGACGATAGACTGCAGCAACAGAAGGCGGAAGCGGCGCCTGAAAATGTGAATAACGTGGGAACAACGGCGAATAAACACCGACCGGTTGCAATGTCTGATGCGGCAGCCACCTCTGAAGCCGCGCCCTCCACCCCGCTCCCCGTGGTCGAGAGCCCGCAGATTTCCACGGAAGCGCCGGTCGTGCAGATCGAGCCCGCACAGCCATCCCGGAATACGGTGTCGCCCACGCTTCCTATGCCTACACCCGGTGCGGTTGCAAAGACGACCGCCGCCGCTCCGCAGCGCGTTGCAGCCCAGCCATCGCCCGTTGTCCCCGCACAGCCTGCCGCTCCTCAACCGAAAGCGCCGAAGCTTATTGCAAAGACACCCCCCGCACCTGCGCAATCCCAATCCTCGACCTTGGCCGCCCCCACCCCGACGGTCGGACGCCCCATTGCACACCTCACGCCGAGCCCGTCGCTCACGCATATCATTACCGCGATGCACACGCCCGCGCCGGCGCCGTCCATGGCAAAGACCCAGCCGCCTGCCTACGTAGCAGCCACTCCGGTTCCCACACGGCCCATAGCCGCAGCAACACCGGCGCTGAATCCTTATTACACGCCTCAAGCCCCCGTGGCTTACGCCACACCCCCCACCCGGCAATATCCCGCAACCAACTCAACGGGCGTGAAGCTGGAGCCATTCCTCGCCTCGCAGGCGCCGCAGACGGCCCAGCCACGTTCCTCCGAGCCCGCCCGCGCAGCCAGCTGGCGCACCTACGCCCCCGGCCAGATGCCGCGTGGCAAGCTGGTGGACTGGGAACTCACCCAGGAACTGGCAGCCACGGGCATTGCCGGCGACCGGTATTATCTGCGCGGAAAATACGTGGTCACCGCCTCGTCTGACAACCGCATCGTGCTCCGCCCGCAGGGTTATGGCGGGGATACCGTTCAGTCTGTGCGCGTGGTGGTGGAGTTCCCCGCCGGGGCGCAATTGCCAGCGGAAGGGGCAGCCGTGGCGCGCGGCGAATCCCGCCCGTTCCAGATCACCGGCGTGCGGCGCGGCGACGACGGCCAGATCAATGTCTTCGCCCGCGAGGTCACCTCTTCCTGGTCCTCCACGAGCAACACCACGGAGCTGCTGCGGAACTACCATTCGCAGCGCCAAAGGCTGGCGAATCTATATTACAGCCAGCAGTAAAAACAAACGCATCGCTTTGAAGGCGTGCGCATTGTAGCTTAAGACGCATTCTAAAAACGCTGGCTGTATATCTTGTCGGGCCACTACCGAAAAATATATGTTCCATACGTCTTATATGGCGCATTTCGCCCAATGAGACGCATGCGACTAATGAGATATACGAGGCTTATGCGACGCAGCATATACATACCAAGTGGTCTGTTTCAAAAGCCCCTTGAGGTTTAGCCCAGGGAGACAATCCCGTCGATGCGCATAGCAGAAAAGGAGCAACACTCGGACGCGAGGAACCCGACCACCTTCCAGATCACCGGACCAGCACCGCAGCTATGACAACCAGCGCGATACCCGCACCCGGAAGGTTCCCCTCCGCGTCCATCCGCAACAAACCTGCAGAGTGCTATTCACAGCGCCAAAGGCTTGCAAATATATATTACGCCCAGATGTAATAATGGATGCATCACTTTGAAGGTGTGCATATTACCATCTTATGGAATTCCTAAAATAGCGGCTACTTACCCATGGACGCATGCGACTAAAGCCGCCATCGTCATACCAAACAGTCTGTTTTTAGAGAGGGTCTGCGGCCCTTACCCTGCCATCTTCGCGTAGATGCCGATCACGCGGTACCGGCATGCGGTGGAGGAGCGGAAATCGCTTACGAAACCGTGAGAGGTGCGAAGTTCCACGTGCCCTGCCCCGTGCCCGCCATAGACGATCACCGAGCCCACAGGGGCGCTGTAAGGGTTGCGGGTGTGGAGCTGCACAAAGCCGTGGCGGCTGGTCAATTCGTCGCCTGCCTGGCTGGCATAGGCGGTGGTGGGATACGAGCGCACGGCACCCGCGTTCACCAGCGCTTCCTTCACATAGCGCCAGCATTTCAGGGTCGAGTGGCT
>Ga0068860_100001244_pt1 | contig 27799 bp, 16 predicted proteins | sample KBSSwiS32_FD_66597 | JGI IMG/M metagenome (GOLD analysis project Ga0068860, IMG submission 66597) | Switchgrass rhizosphere microbial communities from Kellogg Biological Station, Michigan, USA - KBS Switchgrass S3-2 | ecosystem: Host-associated > Plants > Roots > Rhizosphere > Soil ... | reverse complement strand
GAGTGACCGGGTCGCCCGGGCAGTAGAGCGCCGGGGGTCCGGTCGCGCAGCCGCCGGTGATCCCGCGGGTGCTCAGGTCCTCGATGAAGTTCGAGTAGGGGAAGTCCGGGGTCGCCGGGCACGGCACGTCCTGGAAGATTCCCGTGCAGTCCGGCGGCGCGTAGTCGGATCCCAGGAACGCCTTGAGGAGGAACGGCGCCATCTCCTGTCGCAGGACGTTGTTGCCCGGGCAGAAGAGGGCGGGCGGACCGACGGCGCAGCCGCCGGTGACGCCGTTGTGCAGGATCGTCTCGATCTTCGGGTAGAACGGATTCGTCGAGGTGTCGTTCGAGACGTCGCCGAAGCTCTCGCCGACGTGGAGCGTCCAGGTCTTCAACGGAGCCAGAGGCGTGACCGTCTCATCGAAGGTGACGTCGAAGTGCACGGGCTGCAGCGAGCGATCGCCGGTCAGAGTCATCGCGTAGCAGTCGGCGGTGGCGCTCAGGCAGTCCGCGTGGCCGCCGGCCGGGATCACGCCGTAGTCGGCCGTGGGATCGTCGATCGTGGGGACCGTCCCGACGCCGCCGGTCAGGTTGGCTGCCGATCCCGTCAACGCAACGGGCGCGGCGCCGTCGTTGACCCAGCCCGGGGCCACGAGCGCCGACTCGTTCATCTCGAAGACCCTGTTGCCGAGGATGGCGACTCCCGCCGGCGGATCGACCGTCAGCGAGAAGGGGAAGACCGTGACTCCCGCGCCGCACGCGACGGTGAGCGAGACGTCGTCGACGTTGAAGCTGGAGGTCCCGCCGGCCGCGGGCTGGGTGTAGAGGAAGCTGACCGAGTGCGGCACACCGTTGGCGAAGGCGGACAGGTCGACGCTGTGGAGGCTGTAGCCGCTCTCCGCGACGTCGGGCTCGGTGAGCGTCGCCTGGGTCACGCCGTCGACCTGGACCTCGAGCGTATCGGTGAAGGGCGCCGTGACCGCGCTGATCCACAGGTAGAAGTCGAGCGTGACGGAATCCGACCCGGACGGAAAGGTGGCCTCCTGAGCCAGGAAGGCGCTCTCGGCCGCGATCCCCGGAGTTCCGCCGAACCAGCCCCAGAACGTGCCGGTGCGCGGAGTCGCCGTTCCCGTGCGGTTGCTGCAGAGGCCGGTGCCGCAGAGGGGCGTGCCGAACTGCGTGGACCCCGCCGCCCAGTTGGGATTGGTCAGGGTTCCGGGGTCGGTCGCCTCGAAGCCTCCGTCGACGATGATGTCGCCGGGCGTGCAGAAGCCGCCCGTCACGGACACGTTATCGAAGGTCGCCGTGTTGAGGACGGTGTCGTTGTGGCTGGTCAGGGGAAGGCCGACGAACACGGTCGCGGCCATCGCGATCGTGTGCTCGCCGACCTCGGTCCAGGTCACTCCATCGGGGGAGGAGTATCCGATGAGCGTGTTGCCGGATCGGACGACCTTGACCCAGTAGGGGGCCGTGACGAGGGGTCCCGGAATGTTGTCGGTCGCGCCGGCCGTGGTCTGCCGCCACTGGAACACCACTCCGTTCCCCGGGGTGACGACCGTCATGGCGTGCTTGGAGTCCGGGGCGAGGGTCTCGCGGATCATCACGCCACCCTTGGCCCACGGATCGGTGTTCTGAATCGAGGCGACGTGGGCGATGACCGTCACGTCGCCCGCGGCCTGCTGATAGACGTAGTGGAACTGGTCGAAGTTGTTCTCGATGTCCGCTCCCGAGGCGTTGACCGTGAACGTCCCGGCCGCGAACGTCGCGCTACCCGGGATTCCCGGCGATCCGATGTCCGTGTCGGCCCACCCGGGCGGAAGGGCCCCCCCGGTCGGGCCGCCCGGGAGACCGGCGGCCTTAGAAACCTTGGGGAGGGGACGGCCCGGCCGCGAGGAGCCTGCCGCGAATCCAGGATGGGAAACGGCGAACAAACCGACGGCGAACATCGAGACGAGGATTGCCCGAAGCGAAAGACAGGGCCGAGATGCCGCTCGCATGAGATACCTCCGTGATGTGGGGGTTCATTCGACTGCGGAGTCATGCAAAAACGACGCCGAACCCTCCCCCGGGGATTACAAGAAACGGCCCCGGTTTCCCGGGGCCGTGATGAAGCCGAGTCGAGAGCGCCAGGGTTTAGGGGCCGTAGAGCACGAGGCTGAAGGTCAGCGTCAGGAACGCCGCCATCTGCTCGCGGGTCACCGGCTGATCCGGGCAGTAGAGGGCCGGGGGCCCGACCTGGCAGCCCGCCGTAATGCCGCGGGTGCTCAGGTCCTCGATGAAGTTGGAGAAGGGGAACTCGGGCGTCGCCGGGCAGGGCACGTCGGTGAAGATGCCCGTGCAGTCCGGCGGCGTGTAGACGCCGCCCAGGAGGGTCTTGAGCAGGAACGGGGCCATCTGGGCGCGGGTGACCGGGTCGCCCGGGCAGTAGAGCGCCGGGGGCCCGACCTGGCAGCCGGCCGTGATCCCGCGGGTGCTCAGATCCTCGATGAAGTTCGAGTAGGGGAACTCCGGAGTCGCCGGGCAGGGCACGTCGGTGAAGACGCCCGTGCAGTCCGGCGGCGCGTAGTCGCCTCCCAGGAATCCCTTGAGGAGGAACGGCGCCATCTCCTGGCGCAGGACGTTCGCGCTCGGGCAGAACGTCGTCCCGTTACCGCAGCCGCCGGTGACTCCGTTGTGCAGGATCGTCTCGATCTTCGGGTAGAACGGATTCCCCGAGCTGGAGTCGACGTCGGTGAAGCTCTGGCCGACGTGCAGGACGTAGGGCTGAGCGCCGCCCCGCGGGTTGCCGAGCGAGGCGACGGGCGTGACGGTCTCCGCGACCGTCGCATCCCAGTGCGTCACCGGGCGAGTCCCGGTGAGCGTGATCTGGAGCGTGTAGCAGTCGGTGCAGGCCTGCGTGGCGCCGATGGCGATCGAGCCGTAGTCGGCGGCGGCATCCGGAGTCGCGTAGGTCGCGACGGTTCCGTCTCCGGGTCCGGTGAAGTTGGCGATCGAGCCGGTCATCGTGATGACGGTGTTGCCGAGGTTCTTCCACGACGGCTCGAGCGAGGCGATTTCGGCGTTGGGCTCGAGGATGCCGTTTCCGCCGGAGTCGACCGCGAAGCTCTGGAGTCCGACGCTGACGATGACTCCGCTGCAGGTGTCACTCTGCTGATCCGGGCCGAGATCCTGGAAGTTCGTGACCGTGACCTCGTCGAAGTCGAAGCCGGCGAGGGAGAGTCCGGAGTCCGTGCCGTAGCCCACCTCGATCGCCGCAATCTTTCCGGTGAAGGCGCCGCCCGGGTTCGTGGCGGCCGCGTTCCAGTTGGACTGCAGGAACGTCGGGCTGTTGCCGGCCCAGCCGCCCTGGCCCGCCGTCACGCAGACTCCGTTGATCGTGGGCTGCGGGAGGTCGTAGAGGTGACCGCTCGACGGCACGATCGTCGTGCGCGTGTTGCTGCCGAGGTCGCGGATGCCGACGTTCGCCCGGTCGTACGGAATCGGGTTCGGCGGCTCGGTCGTGTAGCGCTCCCACAGCGAGAGCGTCGAGGTTCCCGTCAGGAGGATCGTCGGCGAGTCGATGACGTCGCACGCGTTGTCGACGTTCTCCGAGGAGGAGAGGTGGAAGCCCGTGCCGTTGGCGCCGGGCGTCTTGCGCGTGTAGATGCCGCTCGTGATGTTCCAGCCCTCGAAGTCCGTCTCGAACGAGTAGGTCCGCGTGGCCACCGCCGTCGCGTCGGTCTCGATCTGGGGGATGCTCACGATCATGGTGCGCGTGCCGGTGATGCCGTCCGCGCCGACCTCGATCAGGAGCTGGGTGGTCTCGCCGAAGCTCCCGCCGTGCAGCGTGAAGTCGAAGCTGGACTGCGCGGTGTCGCACTCGTCGAGGGTGGCCGCGATCGTCAGCGGCAGCGTCGTGTCGATCGTCGTGAGCGGGTGCGTCAGCGGCGTCACGCTCAGCAGCTGGACGTTGGCAAGCTGGCCGGTCCCGTTGTTGGCGACCGAGAAGCTCATGGTCGCGGACTCGCAGTTGTCGAGGAACAGATCGCCGTCGCCGGTGTTGATGGTGAGCGAGGTTCCCTGGTTGAGCAGCAGGTTCGGACCGGCCGCCGGGACGACCGAGGCGCAGGTGCTCATCGGCCCGAAGCAGGCGGTGTTCGTTCCGACCGCGACGACGCTGTAGTAGTACGTCCGGCCGTTCTGCAGGCCGATCTCGGTGAAGGTCGTGTCGGTCGTGTTGCCGACCTTGATCTTGCCGAAGTCGCAGGCGAACACGCCGTCGGTGCGGTAGACGTCGTAGCTGTCCGCGCCGGTGACCGCATCCCACGAGACGACCGCGCCCTTGTCGGTCGCGGTGACGTTGACGTTCGGGGCCTCCGTCGGGCCGCCCGCGCAGCCGCTGTCCTGGACGGTCGGCGTGGCGCAGTGGATCTCGTGGCGCTGAAAGGCGCTCCGGATACCCGTCATGTGCGGCGTGCCGTCCGAGAGATCGCCGTTGTCGTCGTCGGCGGCCAGGACCAGCATGTACATGCCCGACGAGCCGCAACCGCCGCCCACGGAGCAGGTGTACCAGTTCGTCAGGTTCTGCGAGCCCAGCAGGTACAGGCGGGTCGTCAGCTCGAGCGCGGTGCTGGTGTCGTAGTTGTAGGGCGCCGCCGTGAAGTCACGCTTGGCCATGTCCCAGAAGGTCTCGGCGCCGACGTAGCCCTCGCAGTGGGTCTCGTGGTTGCAGGGGCCCGTCTGGCCGCCCGTCGGGCAGGCCGGCGCGTTGGGGCTGCCGGCCGCGCAGCCGCTCGAGAAGCCGCTCAGGATCCAGGTGATCGTGTGCGGCAGGTCGCAGCGGTGGTTCGCGAAGTTGACGTCGCGGACGCCGGTGCAGCCGGTCGCCGGCGTGCCGGTGCACGCGTCGCCGTATCCGCCGCAGACGTTGTTCATGAAGAATCCGCGTCCGGTGCAGGACTCGTCAAGGCGCGTCAGCGCCGAGATGTCGGCGACCGCCTCGCCGGGGCTCGAGATGTTGGGGTTGGTGCCGTTGTTGTCGAGACCGTGGCCCCACTCGTGGTCGAAGATCGCCGCTTCCTCGCCCGTGTTGCGGCAGCCGCCGCCGGACTTGAAGAAGTTGACCGCTCCGCCGTCCCAGAACGCGTTGCAGGTCTGGTTCAGGTTCATGTTCGCGGTGAGCTGCTGGTCGAGCCACGTGTTGTCCGGCAGCCAGCCCTTCGCGCGCTGGATGAGCTGGTTGAGCTCGAAGTACCCGGTGCGCGTGGCGTGCGTGTCGCCGGCCGAGTGCCCGCCGGACGGCACGACGCAGTCGGTGCCGGCGGAGGAGCCGAGGTCCATGTCGCCGGTCGCGCTCGTCTCGTTGACGGCGCCGCAGGTGTCGGTCATCTTCAGGAAGCGGCCGGAGAGCGAGGTGGAGATGCTCCCCGCGATGCAGCCGATGTTGCCGCCCTGATCGCTGTACGTGACGTCGGAGCCGGAGTGGATGTCCGCATAGGGCATCGGCCAGCCGGTCTGCTCGATCCCGTCCGGGGAGCGGCCGTCGTTGCTGACGGGGTAGACGCCGCCGAAGATCTGCCGCTGCGCGTAGTCGTTCTTGTCCTCGAAGTTGAGGAGCTCGCCCGTGTGCGCGTCGACCACGGCCTCCCAGTTGCCGTAGTCGCCCGCGAGCTTCAGGCTGACGATCCAGCCGAGGCGGTAGCTGATGACGCTGTCGTCCGGCGAGGTCGGGATCAGCTCCAGGTGCGGAGCCTTCCCGAACGTCACCCTGTACGGCGAGGCATAGTCGGTCGCGACCGAGCGCGCCCGGTCCTGCGTGATCGCCGGAGCGACCGTCGTGTCGATGAGGCCCCAGTTCTGGAGCCCGAGCAGGACCATGTTGCCGTGATTGATCGTGATGCCGATCGAGCTGGCGCGGACGAGCACGCCGTTGACGATGCGGGGCACCCAGACGAAGATGAGCTGGCCCTTCTCGAAGATCGAGATCCGGGGCGTGCCGAGCTCGGCGAGGTTCAGGCGAAGCTCGCCGTTGTGATGCTGCAGGAAGCTCATGACCGCCGACCAGGTGCGGTCCTGAATCTCCGTGTCGGAGGGACGGCCGAGGCCCTCCCAGCGCAACGTGTTGCCCTTGCCGGTTCCGGGGATCATCGGCTCCCGCAGGACGAGCGAGACGAAGCGCCCGACGCGCGAGTCGTAGAACGCGACGTCGGACTGCACGCCGAGCTTCGCGAGATCGCTCGAGACGGCGGACTGGACCGACATCGACAGCTCCGAGACTTTCTCCTGATGCTCACGCACCCAGAGGTCCGGATGGTGGAACGTCTTTTCCATCGCGGGGCGGTTGCTCGAATCGACCGCGACAGCCCCATGGATCGGCAGCGCGCGAACGCCGAGGAAGACGCAGGCGAATACCAATGCCCTGGCCGTGGCTCGTCTCATTGGGATCTCCTCAGGTTTCGGTAGGGAAGGCCGCAGCGAATCCGGCCCGATGCCGGAACGCCCGGTCGAAGGACGCGAAATTTGCCGTGGACACGTGCGCGGGAATCTATTCCCCCGAGGGACGGAAAGCAACTTTCTTTATCCGAAACCGTCCAAAATCCCCGGTTCAATTTTCCGTCGCGTTAGGAAAATCCTAAGGAAGCAGTTTCGCGATCCGGGCGTCGCCACGCGCGCGTCCGCGCAGAGTGGGGGAGACCCGCAGCGCCTCGGCCAGCGCGCGACGCGCCGGCGTCTCCCGTCCCGCTTCCGCCTCGAGGATCGCGAGCTGCAGACTCGCCTCGGCGTACTCGGGTTCCTCCGGCCGGGACCGCTCCAGATACGGCCTCGCCTCGTCCGTCCTTCCGAGCTGCACGAGCAGGATCCCGAGCGCCCCCGAATGCCGAAACGCGCCGGGGGCCCGGCGCTCGGACTCCTCGCGCAGGTGGCGCGCGGCGCCCGCGACCTCTCCCGCGCCGAACTCGGCGAACGCGAGGCGCGCGAGCAGGTCGGGATCCCGCGGCGACAGCTCGACGGCGTGCGCGAGGGCCGCCGCCGCTTCCTTCGTCTTGCCTGATCGCCCGAGCGCGGATCCCAGGTTCGCCCAGGCCTCGGCGCGCTTCGGCTGGAGCCGCACGACTTCCTCCCACTGAGAGACGGCCTCTCCGAGGCGCCCGGAGCGTTCGAGCGCCGACGCCAGCGCCCAGCGGGCCTCGGGCTGATCCGGCCCGAGCCGCACCGCCTTCTCGAGCCGGGAGAGCGCTCGCGGGAGCTGACCGAGCTGCAAGAGGGCGAGGCCCGAGCGATGGAGCGCGAAGCGGTTGTCGGGGTCCTGCTCGAGCGCCGCCTCGAAGCGAGTCGCCGCGGCGCGGGCGTCCCCGCGGCGCAGGAGCTCATCGCCCTGCGTCAGGATCTCCCGGATCGCCGCGCCGTCCTTGGGATCTCGCAGTCCCTCCGGGGAAGCCGGCGGCTCCGCTCCCGGCGTCGATCCGCCCAGGTATCCGAGCGAGCGCAGCCGGGCCAGGGCCTCGGCGTCGGCCGCCGGCCGCACCGGCGCGGCCGCCGTGTCCTGCACCTGGCGAAGCAGCAACTTCAGCCGGCGCGCCTCGTCGGGCGAGTCCGCGAAGCGGTCGTGGCGCTCGCCCGGATCCGCGCGGAGGTCGTAGAGCTCGGGTCGGGGAGCGTCGATGAGCTTCCAGCCGTCCGCCCGCATCGCGTGGAGGGGCGACCAGCCGTACGACAGCCAGGGCTGATACGTCTCCACGTACGCCGGCGCGGCGGCCGCCGGGGAGGCTTTGCGAAAGAGACCCGCGACGCTCGTCCCGTCCAGGGGCTCCGCGGGAACGCCGAGGAGCTCGAGGATCGTGGGCGCGACGTCGATCAGCCGGGCGCCCGCGGCGCTCGACCCGACGGGCACGCGGCCGGGAAACCGGAACACGAGGGGAACGAGCACCGTGCTGTCGTACACGAAGAAGCCGTGCGTGCCCTCTCCGTGCTCGCCCAGGGATTCGCCGTGATCGCCGGCGAACACGGTCAGCGTCGGGACGCTTCTCGGGGACGGTGCGGGATCGGTCGCGGCGACCGCGCGCAGCAGCTCTCCGATGGCGGAGTCCGCGTAGGCGACCTCGCCGTCGTAGGCTCCGCGGGCTCCGGGGCGCCGGAACTCCTTCGGCGGCTCATACGGATAGTGCGGGTCGTAGAGGTGGACCCACAGGAACCAGGGCGACCGGGCCGCCTTCGGATCCGCGAGCCACGCCTTCGCGGCGGCCACCGTGGCCCCGGCCTTGCGCTCGGGCTCGTCGCCTTTTCCGGAATCGAAGGCGTCGTCGTAGTGCGAGAAGCCGCGGTCCAGTCCGAACGCGGAGTGCAGGGGGTAGCCCGACACGAACGCGGCGGTCGCGTACCCGCGAGCGGCGAGGCGCTGGGCCAGAGTCGGCGGCTCCGGCGGCAGGAGCTGTCCGTTGTCCCGGAGACCCAGCGCGCGCGGCAGCCTTCCGGTCAGGAGCGCGCTGTGCGAGGGGAAGGTCAGCGGCACGGGCGAGACGGCCGAGGGAAACGCGAAGCCCTCCCGCGCCAGCCCGTCGATGGCCGGAGTCGCGTTCGAGCCGGCGGACCCGCAGGGTCCTCCCGAGGCACAGACGAAACCGAGCGCGTCGGGCCGAAGCGTGTCGAGGGTGATCAGGAGAAGATTCGCAGGCGCCCCGGGAGGCGAGGACGGCGTCGGAAGGACGGCCTGCGCTCTCTCGGCGCCGCGGCGGCATCCGGCGGCCGATGCGAGCGCGATCCCGAGCGCCGCGGTCGCCGTCCGGAGACTTCTCTTCACGTCCTCACGGCGGTCAGCGCGGCGGCGCGCCGTGCGCGGCGAGGGCATCGGCCTCGGCGGCGTGGCGCTCCGCCGCGGCCGCGTCCCCCATGCCGCGCTCGAGCTCGGCGAGGCGCCGCAGGAGCGACGCGCTCATCGTCCCGGCCGCCTCGCACTGCTCGAGGACGCGCCGCTCCGCCGCCGCTCCCTCCGTGCGGCGGGTGACCTCCGCGAGCCCCGACCACGCCGGCGCGGAGCGCGGGTTCAGCTCGAGTGTCGCGCGGTACTCGCGCCTCGCGTCCTCGGCGCGTCCCAGCTCGGCGTAGGCCTGTGCGAGCCGCACGTGCAGGAAGTCGAGGCGCGGCGAGAGCTCGATCGCGCGGGCGAGAGACCGGAGCCCCTCGGCCGGCATCCCCGCCGAGAGCTGCGCGTCGCCGAGCCGAAGCAGGAACGGCACGTTGTCCGGATTCTTGCGAACCAGGCCCTCGAGCCTCGCGGCCGCGTCGCGCGCGCGCCCCTGCCGCATCCACTCCTTGGCCTCGTCGAACTCGGCGAGCAGCGCGATGCCGTCCTTGGGATCGAGGCCGCCCGTGCGCCGCGGACTCGACCCGCCGAGATAGCCGAGGCTCCGGAGCGAGGCCGCGAGCTCGGGGTCGGCGGCGGCCGGGGTTCCGGCGTCCGGAGTCTTCGGTCCGGGCTCCTCGTCGAGCGTGCGGCGCAGGAGGGCGACCTCCTCGGGTCTGTCCGTCGCCAGGTTGTGCGACTCGTTGGGATCCTTCCGGAGGTCGTAGAGCTCGGGCCGGGGCGCCTCGATGAATTTCCACCGCGGTCCCGTGACGCTGCGCAGCGCGCTCCAGCCGTAGGCGGTCGAGGGGAGCCACGTCTCGCTGTAGACCGCGGCCGGGCTCGGAGAATGGACGAGTGGGAGCGCGCGTCCGAACGGGCGCGCTTCCTCGGAGAAGCCGAGCAGAGTCAGGAGCGTCGCGGGAAGGCCGCGGATCCCGACGAGGTCGTCGACGGCGGCGTTCGCGGGCACGCGCGGGCCCGCGAGGATCAGCGGGACCGAGAGGCCCGCGCGGTAGAGCAGGATCCCGTGCTCCTTCTCGCCGTGCTCGCCGAGCATCTCGCCGTGGTCGCCCACGGCCGCGATCACACGGCCGCCCGCGGGCTCCGGAAGGCCTCGCAGGAGTCGGCCGATCTGCGAGTCCACGTACGCGATCTCGGCGGCATACCGGCGCGCGGCCGGCTGTCCGCTCCAGTCGCCCGGCGGGGAGTACGGAGCGTGCGGATCGTAGTAGTGGATCCACAGGAAATACGGCGCCGGCGCCTTCTTCGAGAGCGCGGCCGCCGCCCACGCGAGCGCCGCGTCCGTGACGGCGCGCGCGTCGCGCTCGGGATAGCCCTGCTCGCCGACGTTCTCGGCGACCATCCGGTCGTCGTAGGTCCGGAATCCCCGATCGAGGCCGAAGCGGCGGTCGAGGACCCGCGAGGAGACGAACGCCGCGGTCGTGTAGCCCCGCGCCGCCAGCGACGAGGCGAGGGTCGGGATGTCCTTGTCGAGGACGCCGACGCCGTTGTCGCGGATCCCGTGCGCGGGCGGATCGAGGCCGGTCATCAGGGAGCAGTGCGCCGGGAGCGTGAGCGGAGCCGGCGACACCGCGTTCGCGTAGCGCGTGCCGCGCGCGGCGAGCGCGTCCAGGTTCGGAGTCAGCGTCCTGCCGTCTTCGACACGCGAGACGTAGTCGGCCCGCGTCGTGTCGAGCGTGATCAGGAGGAGCGAGGGCCTCGGCTCCGGCGTGGCCGCGGCACGCAGGGAGGGGAGGAGGAGGAGCCCGAGAAGGAGAGCCCGCCGGAGGTTGCGGCTCTGGCGGAGAGGAGTCGATGGCATCGGCCGGAGCGAGGAGGCTATCACGCGGGTCCTTCGACGGCTCCGAGGTGTACGGCGTTTTGGCGCCGTCTTCCGACGTTCCCGACGGCGTTTTGGCGCCGTCTTGCTCCGTTCCCGACGGCGTTTCGGCGCCGTCTTGCTAGAATCGGACGTGCGCACGCCCGCGCTCGTTCCGCTCGTCCTTCTCCTGGCCTTCCCGGTCCCGGTTGCCGGAGACGTCTCCGAATCGACGGCGCCGGCGCCCAGCATCGCCACTCCCGCCGCCTCCGCGGCAGAGCGCCAGGCGGATCTCGAGCGCCTCCAGCGCCGGATCTCGCTCCTGAAGGGCAAGCTCGCCGAGGGCGACAAGAAGACCGCGAGCCTCACCGAGGAGCTCCAGCAGCTCGAGCTCCGGCTCGAGATCGCGACGCGCGAGGGCGAGCTCGTCGCGGCCACGCGGGTCGAGTTCGCGGCGCGGCTCGCCTCCGTCACCGCCGAGAGGGCGGCGGCGACCGCCGCGGCCGCTCAGTCGCGGCAGGTCCTCCTCGCGCGCGCGCGGCTCCTGCACCGCTTCGGCCAGTTCGGATACTTCCGCGTGCTTCTCGAGGCGCGCGACCTGCCGGCGTTCATGAGCTCGATCGAACGGCTCGACAGCCTCGCGCGCCGCGACGGGCGGCTCCTCAAGGAGCATCGCGACGCCGAGGCCCGTCTCCAGGCCGACCTCCTGCACGAGCAGGCGCTCAAGACGGAGATCGACCGGCTCTACGCGCGCAGCCGTCAGGAGGAGGTGCACGTCGCGGCGCTGAAGGTCGAGCGCGAGCATCTCCTCGCGCGCGAGCGCAACGACTCCCAATCGCGGCGCCGCGAGATGTCCGCGCTGACCGACAAGGCCTCTCGGCTCGAGCGGTTGCTCGAGACCCTGGCGAAGCAGTCCGGCCCGAACGACGAGCCCGTCGGGCCCTCCGGTGGCATCCGGCCCTGGAAGGGAGTCCTGGACTGGCCGGTCAAGGGAACGATCGTCGAGACGTTCGGGCGCCATCGCCATCCCAAGTTCGACACCTGGACCGTCTCGAACGGCGTCGCCCTCGCGGTGCCGCTCGGGACGCCCGTCCACGCGGTCTACGCCGGCAAGGCCGTCTACGCGCAGTGGCTGTCGGAGTACGGGAACCTGGTCATCCTCGACCACGGCGACGGCATGCTGTCGCTCTACGCGTGGCTCCAGGGGGTCGCGGTGAAGCCGGGGGAGCAGGTCGCCGTGGGCGCGCCGATCGGCGCGGCCGGCTACGGCCCGGGGCGGGACGAGCCCGGCCTCTACTTCGAGGTGCGGGACCGGCAGAAGGCCACGGACCCGATCGCGTGGCTTCGGTGAGTTCGCCCCTGCTACGGGAAACCGGGAAGTTGCCCTGTCCCCAATGTGTTGGACCCGTCTGCTAGGATGAAAACGATGAAATCCAACCGTTCGCGCGTGCTCTTCGTCGTCGTTTCGATCTGCGCCCTGGCCTCCCTCCGGGCGGTCACGGGCCCCGAGGGCGCGGGCCGGGACCCGGCGACGCAGGCCCTGTCGATCTTCTCCGAGGTCTTCTCGCTGACGCGCAACAACTACGTCGAGCCGATCGAGTCGAAGGCTCTCCTCGAGGGCGCCTACGACGGGATGTCGGACGCCCTGGATCCCTTCTCCTACTACGTCCCGGCCGCCTCGATGGCGGCCTACAAGGCGCAGCAGGCGTCCGGCGTCGTGAGCCCGGGAATCGTCTTCGCGCGCCGCGCGGGGTACCCCTACGTCGTCGCGCCCCTGCCGGGATCTCCGGCGCAGAAGGCGGGCGTGCAACCGGGCGACCTGCTCGACTCCGTGGACGGGAAGACCCTCCGCAACGCGCCATTCTGGAAGGTCCAGGCCGCGCTCGACGGTCCCGAGGGTTCCTCCTGCGAGATCGGCCTCTTCCGCGGCGGAGATGAGAAGAAGCTGACGATCTCGGTGCAGCGCGCCCGGTTCGAGCCGCCCGCCCCGTCCACGAAGTGGGAGCGCGACGTGGCCATCCTCAAGATCCCCGCGTTCAACGCCGCGGCCGTCGCGGCCGTCCGCAAGGACCTCGAGGAGGCGCAGCGGCGCCAGATCGGGAAGGTCATCGTCGACCTGCGCGAGGCGATCGGCGGCGACGTCGCCGAGGCCGTCCCGATGGCCGCGCTCTTCGTCGGCAAGGGAACGATCGCGACCGTGGTCGCGCGCAAAGTCGCGGCGCGTCCGCTCGAAACGCAGACGGACCCGATCTGGAAGGGCAAGACGGTCGTCCTGATGGACGACTCGACCGGAGGTCCTGCCGAGGTCTTCGCCGCGGCGCTCCACGATCGCTCCGGAGCCCCGACGGTCGGCGAGACGACGGTCGGCATGGCCATCATCCAGAAGTCCGTCCCGACCGGAGAGGGCGGCAGCCTGTACATGACGGTCGCACGCTACGTCTCCCCGGCGGGCCACGTGCTGGGCGGAAAGGGCCTCATCCCGGACGAGCGCGTGGTGGTGTTCCCCGGCGAGAGCCCGGAGAGCGACCGGATCCTCGACCGAGGACTCGAGCTCGTCCGCGCCGAGGCGCCCGCCAAGAAGGCGGCGTAGGAACAACTGACTCGGCATGGCTCGCCGGCGCATCTCCCGCGCCACGGTCTTCTTCGCGCTCCTCTCGCTCGTCCTGGCGGCCATGCTCCTCTGGAAGTCCTGTCCGCCGGGGCCGCCCGCGCCGCCGGGCCGGCCCACCCCGCGTCCGACGGCGCCTCGTGCGCGCGTGACTCCCGCGCCGGCCCGGCCGACTCCGAGCCGTTCCCCCGCGCACACTCCCGCGCCGGCGCCTCCGGGAGTCCCGCGGGTCGCTCTCGTCATCGACGATCTGGGCAACGAGCTCGCGCCGGCGGAGCGGATCGCGCAATGGCCGCGGCCCGTCGCGGGCGCCGTCCTTCCCGGGCTGCGGTGGAGCGCGGACTCGGCGCGCGCCCTCGCGCGCGGGGGGCACGAGGTTCTGCTGCACCTGCCCATGGAGCCGGAGGGTTATCCGAACTCCCGCGTGCGGCCCGGTCCCGGCCTGATCCTGCGCTCGCAGTCCGACGCCGAGATCGCGGCGACGCTCGCGTCGGACCTCGATACGGTGCCCGGCGCCGCGGGAGTCAACAACCACATGGGCTCCGCGGCGACCGCGGATCCGCGCGTCATGCGCGCCGTCGTGAGGCTCCTGTCGGACCGCGGCCTGTTCTTCCTGGATAGCCGGACGACGGACGCGACGGTGGCGGAGCGCACCGCCGCGGAGGCCTCCGTCCGAACCGTGGCGCGCCGGGTCTTCCTCGACGACGTCGCGACCGCGGACGCGGTGCGCGCGCAGCTCGCGCAGCTGATCCGCCGCGCGCGCCAGGACGGCTCCGCCGTCGCGATCGGGCATCCGCATGGCGTCACGCTGAGCGTGCTCGAGCAAGATCTGCCCGATTGGGAGCGAAGAGAGGGAGTGCGGTTGGTGAAGGTGAGCGAGCTGGCTAAGTAGGAGGGTTATGAGTTGTGAGTTGTGAGTTGTGAGTCGGCTCGACAAGAGTTATCTCGACGACTCAACACTCATCACTCACAACTCACAACCCTTCCTTCTTCGCTTCCTCCCAATAGCGGTCGAGCTCCGCCATCGCCACGTCGCTCACATCTCTTCCGCTCTCCTTCGCCTTCCGCGCGACCTCGGCGAACCGGCTCCGGAACCGCGCGTTGGCCTGGCGCAGCGCGGACTCGGGATCGATCCTGCGCCGGCGGGCGAGGTTGACGACCGAGAGGAGCAGGTCGCCGATCTCGTGCTCCTCGGCCGCGTGGTCGCCCGCCTCGCGCGATGCCCTCCACTCCCCGATCTCCTCCTCGATCTTGTCGACGACGTCGGAGTCGCGCTCCCAATCGAAGCCGAGGTCGCCGGCGCGCATCGTCTGGCGGTACGCCATCGAGAGGGCGGGGAGCGCGGCCGGGAGCGTCCCCAGCGGGTCCTCGGACGCTCCGGGCTGCCGCCGCTTGCGCCGCTCCCACGCGTTCTTGACGTCCTGGGCGCTCCTTGCCGGCGGAGAGCCGCCGAAGACGTGGGGATGGCGCTCGACCATCTTGTCGGTGATCCGGCGGGCGACTTCGTCGATTCCGAACCAGCCCTTCTCGGTCGCGAGGCGCGCGAGAAGGAGCACCTGGAACAGCAGATCCCCGAGCTCGTCGCGCAGCGCGTCGGGGGAGCCGGCGTCGAGCGCCTCCAGCACCTCGTAGGTCTCCTCGAGGAGGTAGGTGCGCAGCGTGTCGAAGGATTGCTCGCGGTCCCAAGGGCAGTCGCGACGGAGCCTCTCGACGAGGGCATCGAGCCGATCGAAGGCCTCGGACATGGAGGGGACGCTATCAGCTTCCGTGGACGGACCTTCGCGTGACCGGAGACACAGGCGTCCGGCCGTGAGCCGCGGGCCTGCGCACGGAGCCGGGCCGCGGTCCCCTGGCCAGGCTGGTAAAATTTGAGATCCGTGACCGAAGAGGACAAGCCGATCCGGGTCGTCGACCGCCGGATGTTCACCCCCGAGGGAGACCTGCGTCCCGACTACGAAGCCGACGAGACGGAGGAGCCTCCCAAGCCGCCGCCGCAGCCTCCGCCGCCCGTCGAGGGCGCGGCCGCGGCGTCGACGTCCACGTCCACAAAGAAACCGGAGCCCGAGCCGGCGCCGCCGCCCTCCGCGGCCGGAGACTCCGGGTTCCTCGAGATTCTGCGCTCGCTCGGGACCACGGCGTACTCCTCCCTGGGCCTCGTGCCGGATCCCTCCGGCTCGCGCCGCCGCGATCCCGCGGTCGCGCGGCAGATGATCGACTGGCTGGGGGTTCTCGAGCAGAAGACGCGCGGAAACCTGACCTTCGAGGAATCCGACCTGCTCGCCCGCATTCTCTACGAGCTGCGGATGGCCTACGTCGAGGTGATGCGGCCCCCGTCGGGCGAGCCGAAGCGCTGATCGGATTGCAAAGACCAGAGTGGACGCGGCCGTGATCCGAGTCCGTCTCCCGGAGCGCGCGATCGCGCGCCTCGCCGCCGCCTCTTCGCTGCTCGCGATCCTGCTCGCGGCGGCGCCCGCCTTCGCCCAGGAGACGGTCTCGCCGCTGCCGCCTCCGCAGACGCGGAGCCTCTACCGCTCGAGCTGGTTCGAGTACCTCTCCGCCTTCTCCGAAAACGACATGCCCACCGCGTCGAAGGCGCTCGAGCAGATGGTGAAGGCCGCGCACCGCGTCGGCGTGCACCGGCTCTCCGACTTCTCCCGGACCGCCGTGTACCTCGGCCGGCGCGCCGAGAAGCAGGGCTCGCCCGACCGCGCCGAGCGCGCGTTCGAGGCCGCCGTCCAGCTCGACGACGCGAACCCCGACGCCGCCGTCGCGGTCGTGGCGTTCCTCGCCCGGCACGGCCGCGTGATGGAGGCGGTGAAGGCCGTGCCTCGCGCGGCGGCCGCGCTGTTCGCGACCCACGAGTCGCGCGTCGCGCTGCTGTCCCTGTTCGGGCTGTTCGCCGCGGTGGCCTGGGGCGCGACCGTTCTGGCGGCCATCCTCGTGCTGGCGCTGGCGCACCTGCCGCGGGCCGTGCACGACATCCGCGAGAGCGCGCGCTGGCACTTCGGCCGGAGCGCCGCTCTGCCCCTCGCCCTCTTGATCCTCGCCCTGCCGCTCTTCGTGGGCCTCGGCCCGGTGTGGCTGGTCCTCTATTGGGGCGCGCTGCTCTACCCGTATGCGCGCGGCCGCGAGCGCCGGGTGCTCGCGATCGGCCTGGTCGGGCTGGCTTTCGCGCCGCCGCTGCTGGCGCTCCTGACGCAGGTCAACATCCAGGAACGCTCGCCGCTGATGGTTGCCGCGGTGGACCTCGCCGAGCGCCGCGAGGACGCGAGCGCCGAGGACGGTCTGCGCCAGGCCTCCGCGGTCTTCCCGGAGGACGCCGACGTGTGGTTCCTGCTCGGTGTCTTCGCCGAGCGGTCGGGCGACTTCGAGAAGGCGCGCAACGCGTACAACAAGGCCACGGACGCCGATCCGAGCGACTACCGGCCGATCCTGAACCGCGGCAACGTCCACTTCACCGAGGGCGACTTCGGAGAGGCGGTCCGCGACTACATCGAGGCGTCCAAGCGGGAGCCGAAGTCCGCCGACGTCTTCTACAACCTGTCGCTGGCGCGCGGCGAGGCCTACGACTTCCAGGGCCAGTCCGACGCGATCGCCACCGCGCGGGAGATCTCCGCGTCGCAGGTCGCCGGCTGGACGAACAACCCGACGGTGTCGAGGGTCGTCCCGGCGGGCTATCCCATCGCGCGGGCCCGCGAGCACATCGAGCGCTGGAACTCGCAGCCGAAGAGCCGGCGCCTCCCCGGCCACGGCACCGCGGCCCGGCCGCTCAACGTCATGATCCCGTGGTCGCTGCCCCCCATCGGCGTCCTGCTGCTCGGCGCGCTGCTCACCTCGCGGCGCGCGCGACGCGGGCTCGCCACGGAGTGCGACCGCTGCGGCCGCGTGATCTGCAACCGCTGCCGGCGCTACAACGACCCCGCGCAGTACTGCGCGATGTGTTCGCAGATCTACCTGCGCAAGGAGAGCGTCGACATCGAGATCCAGGTGGCGGAGACGCGCGCCGCGCAGCGCCGGGCGAAATGGCGCCAGCGCGCCGGGAGGATCGCCTCGCTGCTGTTCCCGGGCTCCCGCGCCATCTTCGAGGAGCGCGCCGTCGCCGGCGTCTTCACGCTGTTCGTCTTCTTCTTCGGCCTGGCGGCGGCGATCCTGGACGAGTCGCTCTTCGACCCGATGACGCTTCCGCCGACCGGCGGGATCCGCGCGACGGTCGTGGCGGGCGCCGCGCTCGCCTTCCTCGTGTGGTTGCGCGCTCAGCTGGCGGCGCGAAGGGTGGTGCCCGGTGGGTCTTGAAGGAACGCTGAAGGTCTTCTCGCTGACCGACATCTTCCAGATGCTCGGCCTGCAGAGGAAGACCGGCGTCCTCGTCGTCGAGGGCGAGGACGACACCGTCACGATCTCCTTCCTCGGCGGGCAGGTGGTCGCGGCGGAGTCCGCCGTGCGGCGCCTGGAGAACCGGCTCGGAAACCTGTTGCTGCGGGCGGGCTACGTTTCCCAGGAGCAGCTCGACCACGTCCTCGCCATCCAGAAGGAGACGCAGCAGCGGATGGGGTTCCTGCTGGTGCGCGAGCGGCTGGTCGACCCGCAGGAGCTGCGCGAGGCGCTACGGCTCCAGATCGCCCGGATCGTCTACAGCGCGTTCCGCTGGCCCGACGGCCGCTTCCGCTTCAGCCAGGAGGGGATGGTCGACTACGACGCGGACCACATGGCGCCGGTCTCCACCGACACGATCCTCATGGAGGCGGCGCAGATGGTGGACGAGTGGCCGCTCTTCGAGAAGAAGGTCGGCTCGCTCACCTCGATCTACCGCCGCGCGCCGGGCGTCGAGAAGCTCAAGCTCGTCGCGAATCAGAAGAACCCTCCCGAGGGGACCCTCTCGGTGACGAGGTCCGAGGCCGAGAGCTGGCGATGGATCGACGGGAAGCGCAGCGTGGGCGACATCATGGAGCGCGCCTTCCTGTCGGACTTCGAGGTGCTCAAGGGGACCGCGGACCTCCTCGGCCGCCACCTGATCGAGCCCGGGAAGGTCGAAGAGGCGGCGCCCGTCGCGCCGCCCCCGCCGGCCGTCGTCCCGGCGCGGGGGATCTCGTTGATGGCGATCGGGCTATGGCTGCTGCTCGGCGTCCTGACGTTCTTCTCGATCCGCTGGATCCCGCGCAACCCCGCGAACCTGTTCCTGCGGCCCGTCGCGGATCAGAGCCTGGCGGCGGACTTCTTCAAGGCCGTGTCGCTCAATCGCGCCGTGGCGATCGAGCGCGCCGTGCGCATCTACTACGATTCGAGCGGCCGCTATCCCAAGAACCTCGAGGACCTCGTCGTCGCGGGCATCCTCAACGAGGACGCGCTGCGCGATCCCTACGAGCGCTTCTATCGCTACATCCTGCGGGCCGAGGACGGGAAGTTCGGTCTCTACGGCCACAACGCCGCGGGCCAGATCGACCTCGACCTCTCCCTCGAGCGAAGCCTTGCCCCCGTCTCGGAGCTGCGACCCGCTCCCTCTCGGCCGGCTCCCAAGGACAACCGGCCGGGCGTCCTGGTCGTCGAGTAGGGCCCGACGCTATGATCTAAGTGATTGAGTGGATGCTACTTGATACATGAGTCTCATAGGCTAAAAAAACTTAGATTTGAGACTTGACACGAGTTGACTCATATCCTATGCTCTGCCCTCCTATTGAGGGGTGAGAGGAGCTATTCAATGAGCAAGATCATCGGCATCGACCTGGGCACCACCAACTCGTGCGTCGCCGTCATGGAGGGCGGCGATCCCGTCGTCATCCCGAATGCGGAAGGCAATCGCACGACGCCCTCGGTCGTCGCCTTTTCGAAGAGCGGGGAGCGGCTGGTCGGCCAGGTCGCCAAGCGCCAGGCCATCACGAATCCCGCCAACACGGTCTATTCGATCAAGCGTTTCATGGGGCGCAAGTACTCCGAGGTCTCCGAGGAGATGAAGATGGTGCCGTTCACCGTCGTGCAGGCGGGCAACGGCGACTGCCGCGTCAAGGCGGGCGACAAGGAGTGGTCGCCGCCTGAGATCTCCGCGATGATTCTCGGGAAGCTGAAGGAGGCCGCGGAGGCCTATCTCGGCGAGAAGGTCACGCGAGCCGTCATCACGGTGCCGGCCTACTTCAACGACTCGCAGCGGCAGGCGACGAAGGACGCCGGCCAGATCGCCGGCCTCACCGTCGAGCGTCTCGTCAACGAGCCGACGGCGGCCGCGCTCGCGTACGGCCTCGACAAGAAGAAGGACGAGACGATCGCGGTCTACGACTTCGGCGGCGGAACCTTCGACATCTCGATCCTCGAGGTCGGCGAGGGAGTCGTCGAGGTCAAGTCGACCAACGGCGACACGCACCTCGGCGGCGACAACATCGACCAGCGGATCATCGACTGGATCCTGGCCGAGTTCAAGAAGGACCAGGGCGTGGACCTCTCGAAGGATCCCATGGCCATGCAGCGTCTCAAGGAGGCGGCGGAGAAGGCCAAGATCGAGCTCTCCAACGTCATGGAGACCGACGTCAACCTGCCCTTCATCACGGCGGACGCATCGGGTCCCAAGCACCTGCAGCTGAAGCTGTCGCGTGCGAAGCTCGAGCAGCTCGTCGAGGACATCATCGAGAAGTCGATCGGGCCCTGCAAGCAGGCCATGAAGGACGCCGGCGTCGAGCCGAAGGACATCGACGAGGTCGTCCTCGTCGGCGGCCAGACGCGCATGCCGCGGATTCAGAAGCTCGTCAAGGACCTCTTCGGCAAGGATCCTCACCAGGGCGTCAATCCGGACGAGGTCGTGGCCGTCGGCGCCGCCATCCAGGGTGGCGTGCTGGCCGGCGACGTCAAGGACCTCCTGCTGCTCGACGTGACGCCGCTCTCGCTCGGCATCGAGACGCTGGGAGGCGTCACGACGCGCCTGATCGAGCGCAACACCACGATTCCCACGAAGAAGAGCGAGACCTTCTCGACGGCCGGCGACAACCAGACGTCGGTCGAGATCAAGGTCCTGCAGGGCGAGCGGGAGATGGCCCGGGACAACAAGACGATCGGCGTCTTCCACCTGATCGGGATCCCGCCGGCGCCGCGAGGCATGCCCCAGATCGAGGTCAGCTTCGACATCGACGCGAACGGCATCATGAACGTCTCGGCCAAGGACCTCGGAACCGGCAAGGAGCAGAAGATCACCATCACCGCATCGTCGGGCCTCTCGAAGGACGAGATCGACAAGATGGTGAAGGACGCCCAGTCCCACTCCGACGAGGACCGGAAGCGGCGCGAGGAGATCGAGGCCAGGAACCGGCTCGACTCTCTCGTCTACGCCTCCGACCGGACCTTCCAGGAGAACAAGGCGAAGCTCGGTCCGGCCGAGATCTCGCAGTTCGAGACCGCGCTCGCCGACGCGCGCAAGGCGCTCGAGGCGGGCGGAACGGCCAACATGAACTCCGCAATGGAGCGGCTCCAGGAGGCCTCCAACAAGATCGCGGAGCAGATGTACCGCGGGACGACCGCAGGCACGAGCGCGGGCGGCTCGTCCGACGCCGGCGCGAACGCGCAGGGCTCCGGTCCGGCCTCGGGCGGCAAGGAAGAGGAGGTCATCGACACGGAGTACGTGGACACGGAGAAGTCGTGAACCGCGGAGTCGCGGGTCGCGAGCGGCGGACGAAAGTTCTCCTCACTCGCGGCCCGCGGCGCTACACTGATGGCAGCATTTCCATGACGGTCTTTCGCTGGAACTCGCTGCAGGACCTCTTCGCCATTCAGGAGAAGGTCAACCGGCTCTTCGAGGAGACGATTCACCGTACCGAGTTCCCCGACGAGGGTCTGGACACCGCGCTCTGGTCCCCGGCCGCCGACGTCTACGAGACCCCCGAGGAGATCATCCTGAACATCGAGCTCCCCGGGGTCCAGCTCGACGACGTCCGGCTGGAGGCCCTCGACGGCAAGCTCCGGGTCTCCGGACACCGGCGCGCCGACGGGGGAGTCGAGCCGCGGCACTTCATGCGGATGGAGCGCATCTACGGCAGCTTCTCGCGGGAGTTCCCCGTGCCGGCATCCCTCGATCCCACGCGGATCAAGGCGACGCTGCGTGCGGGCGTCCTGCGAGTCCTCGCTCCCAAGGCCGATCGGGGCCAGCCGATTCCGGTCGAGCCGAGAAAGGTGCGATGAAGCCCCGGGACAAGGACCGTTCCGGCGTGTACCGGATCGGCGCCATCGCCGAGCGCTATGGGATCCACCCCCAGACGCTGCGGATGTACGAGCGGGAGGGGCTCCTGCGGCCCGCGCGGACCGAGGGAAACACGCGTCTGTACGACAACGACACGATCGAGCGGCTCGAGATCATCCTGACCCTCACGCGCCACCTCGGCGTCAATCTCGCCGGTGTCGAGGTCATCCTCCACATGAAGCAGCGGATGGAGTCGATGCAGGGCGACGTGCAGAAGATGCTGCAGGCCCTGCGCGAGGAGGCCGAGGCGCGCCGCGGCGGCGAGCCCCCCCGCACCGTGGCCCTCGCCCGTATTCCGGGGCGGCCGTACGCCCTGATCAAGTCCGAACGCTCCTGAAGACTCGCTGAAGGTCCCACCGCCCTGGCCTCCTGGGCGGCCCCCCACGTATAGAATCCGTCCTCGATGAGTTCGAGGGAGGTTCTGTGAAAAAGCTCGCATCGATTTTGGCCGGGCTGGCGATTTCCGCTTCCGCCCTGGCCCAGCTCACCCAGTACAAGGATTGGGACAAGTCGCCCGACGCGTATCTCCTGACGCCGACCGAGCGGACGGAGTGGAAGAGCGTCGGAAGCGACGCGGACGCGGAGAAGTTCGTCGCGACCTACTGGGCTCGCCGCGAGGGTGGCCCGCTGAACCGCCAGGAGGTTCAGCGTCGGATCGCGGCCGCGGATCAGCAGTTCAAGATGTCCCGCTACAAGCGCGGAGCCGATTCCGTCCGCGGACGGCTCCTCGTGGTGCTCGGCCCGCCGAGCCGGGCCGCGCAGCAGCCGCTCGGACCCACCGACGCCCCGGCGCCCCAGCAGGAGGGCGGATTCCAACCCGGCCCGGCCGGCTCGGACACCGGCGGCGCGGGCGACGAATCGCAGGTCATCTCGATCTGGACCTACGACAAGGACAAGCTCGCGCCCTTCGGGCTGTCGACGCTGCAGGCGCGCGTCGTCCTCGATCAGCGGAGGGGAATGGACTCCCTGCAGAACAGCGGCGAAGTCGAGAAGGCGATCGGCGCCGTCGCCCAGAAGTCGATCGTGAACCCCAACGCGACGGCCACCGCTCTGCCGCCTGGCGCGGGCGCCCCGCCCGCGGCGGCCGCCGGTGCGGCGGCGGCTCCGGCTGCCGGTTCGGCGGCTTCCGGCGCGGCCAAACCTCCCGCCGGTGCGCCGGCGGCTCCGGCAGCTCCGGGTGCGGCGGCTGCGCCGGCCGCGGGTGCCGCCGCGGCGGCCGCCGCTCCTCCCGCCGCTCCGGTCGCCGCGCTTCCCGCGGCCGCGAAGACGGCGCTCGCGTCCGTCGACGCCAAGGCCGCGTCCGACGCCGCGTTCTGGTCGGGACTCTTCCGCAGCGGCTCGGGCGACTCCTTCCTGGCGCTGCAGTTCTACCTTCCCGCGGACAAGCCCTCGCTCGCGGCGCCCACGCTCCACTTCGGCGGCGTCGTGACCGACGACGCCGGCAAGGAGGTCGGCACGTACTGGGAGGAGGCCACCTTCGCCGAGGTCGCGGAGGGAACCCGGAAGGACCGCGTCGTCGACAAGTCGATCGCGCTGCCGCCCGGAAAGTACAAGGGCTCCTTCGGGCTCTTCGCCGCGGAGGGCCAGCCGCCGGTCGCGGCTTCGACCGTCTCCTTCCAGCTTCCGGAGAAGAGCACCGACTTCGAGGTCTCCCCGCTGCTGCTCTCGAACGGGATCATCCCGCTCACCAAGCGGCCCGGCCCGACGGATCCCTTCGTCTTCGGATCGGACAAGCCGATGAAGGTCGAGCCCAAGGGCGATCGGCACTTCTCCAAGGGCGACAGCCTCTGGTACTTCTACGCCGTCGCGAACGCGAAGATGCCGGAGGCCACGGGCGACGCCGCGGCGGCCAAGCCGCGCATCATGACCCGGATCAACGTCCAGCTCGAAGGCAAGGACGCGTTCGCACCCTTCACCGGCCCGGCGGACCTCCAGGAGGTGGCGCCCGGCTACTACGTCACGGGCAGCGAGATCCCGCTCGCGTCGTTCGAGCCGGGCTACTACTCGTTCCTCGTCAGGGTGCGCGACCTGAACGCGGCCGCCGGCACGCCGGCGAACAAGGGAATCGACCGTCAGCAGGACTTCGTGGTGCTCATGCCGGACGGCAGCATGCCGCCCGCGAAGAAGGCCGCCGCGCCGGCTCCGGCGCCGACCAAGAAGAAGACGGGATAGTCGGTCGTCTGTGGTCGGTGGTCAGTAGGAGAGTTTCCCTACCGACCACCGACTTCCGACTCGCGAACCGGCTACTCGATCCGAAGGTTCACCCTCGCCGTTCCCATCTTGCCGCTGGCGCTGTCGCGGACGTTGACGACCACGCGCACGTTGCCCTTGCGCGTCAGCAGCTTCGCGTCGAACCGCACGGGGGCGTTGGAGCTGACCTTGTCGGCCGCCACCTGGAAGCTCGCCTCCTGGCGCGAGACGTCGCTCATGCGCCCCTTGTCGTCGACGGAGCCGATGTAGTACTCCGCCTTGGCCGTCGCCTTGTCGCCGTCGGGCACGAAGGTCAACGAGGACGCGGGCACCAGCACGGTGACCGGCACGACGAAGTTCTTCTTGTCCGCCGTCGGCGGCTGCGTCTGCAGCTGCACGGGGATGCCGCCGTAGGAGAGGTCGCTGCCCATCGTGGCGCGGGCCCGCTCGGCGACCAGGGCGCTCTCGGGGCGGGGCTGGAAGCCGCGTCGCGAGGCCACGGTCAGGCCCGGCCGCTTCACCTCGACCCGCACGTCCTGGTACTTGCCCATCGGCAGGCCGGAGAGGTTGACGCCGATCGAGTAGTAGGTCGAGACCGCGCGGTACACGCGGTCGAGTCCCCGATCGAAGGCGTTGGTGTTGAGGATGGCCTGGCCGCCGGTCTCACGGGCCAGGATCTGGAGCCCGTTCTGGCGGTCCTGTCGGGCGATGAAGGAAACCGCCGGACGGGTTCCGAGCGGGTCGAACGCCGTGGCCGACTTCTGCCCGAGCGTTTCGGCTCCGCCGGCGTTCTGCATGTCCGTCGTCAGGCCGGTCGCGTCGACCGTGTAGAAGGTGATCGCGTTCGCGTTTGCGTTCTTGACCACCGCATCCACGTCGGAGGCGACGTCGCGCAGGTTCAGGCCCTGGATCGTGCCGAAGCCGCCGGTGGCGTACTGGGTCATCACGAGGCCCGGCTGATACTCGAAGCCTCCCGTCACGAACAGGAAGGACTTCTTGCCACGGAGCGGCGTCAGCGTGACGACCTCCTGATTCATGCTGGCCAGCATGGTCTGGATCTCGCCGCCCACCTCCTGGGCGTAGGAGTCCGCCAGCTGGACGCGCCCGCCGCGGCGGCGGGGAGACGAGTCGATCAGCTCGACGGTCTGCTGCTCGGCGCGCAGCCGCGACATGCCGACGCCCTCGTGCTGGATCCGCTCGAGGGACGAGAAGATGGCCTCCTTGCTGGAGGTCCAGTCGGCGTAGACCTTGGGGAGCCGGTCGAAGACGACGACGCGCGCGGCGTCGTCCGGGCCCATCCGCGTGATGAGGTCGCGGATCGCCTCGAGGCTCTTGTTGCGGACGCCGGGCTGCAGGAAGCCGAGATCCACGTAGATGAGGAAGTTGCGGGGGATGTACGCGTCCTCGCCCTTCTTGTAGGCGCTCAGCACCTGGTCGGGAGAGGCGCTCGCGAGATCGGGGGCGTGGATGGTCCCCTGGTCGACGCGGGAGAAGTAGTCGATGGCGACGGGCTTCCCACCGATCTTGACGACGAAGTCGTCCTTCTTCAGATCGGGGACGGGCTGCCCCTTGGAGTCGGTCACGTCGACGTCGAGGTCGAGGACGCGCACCGTGACGCTCTCGGAGAACGTGGGGTTGGAGACCGGGGCCGGGGGGTTGGGGCTGCCCGGCGGCTCCTGGGCCGGCGGCTGCTGAGCCGGCGGCTGCTGGGCCAGAACCGTGGTGGCCGCGGTCAGGAACAAAGTGGCGAATCGGAGGGCTCGCATGATTTCGATCCTTTCTCGGTGGTCGGGGCCGCCGATCGGCTCAGAGCCTGGCGGGCCGGGTCACGGAAGGGGAACGCGCGGAGAGCCCCAGGGATTTCCGACCTGTCCTGATTTGAGGAGATCTGAAGGCCGGAAGGGGGTCCGGCCGCCGCCGGGTTTATTCCCGGCCGACCGCGACGGTCTCCAGGCCGAGGTAGTCGAACAGCATGTTGACCTCCTTGGCCAGCTCGTCGGCCTCGAGCTCGTCGGTGCGCTCGACGGGGAGGCTGCCGATCGCGCAGCCCGTCACGGCGCCCCGGGCGATCCGGACCACCGCCGCCGAGGCGCTGGGGTCGGTGCCGTCGTCGGAGAGGACTGCCTCGAAGTCCCTCGGCAGCCCCCAGATCTCGGCCCGCGACCGCCCCACCGCCGGCCGGTAGGTCTCGAGGAGAGCGCCCCGGAAGGGGCCCGCCGGGAGGTTCATTTCGCGTACGACCTCGAAGAGGTCGGCGTAGCCGATGCAGTGGAGCAGGCCGAGCGTGTAGCCGCGCTCGCGGGTGATGCCGTAGCGCTCGGCGAAGCGGCCGGCCGCGACGGCCGCGGCCAGGCTCGCGCGGCGCACGGCGCGCGGCGCGGGGTCCTTCGCCGCCAGGGTGGGGAAGTCGGTCGAGGAGAGGCGGTCGATCAGGACGGCCGCGGCGCGCGGCCCGATGCGCTCGAGCGCCTCGGGGACCGTGCCGACCGAGTTCTCGCGGTCGACCGACAGGGAGTTGGCCAGGATGAGCAGGTCGAGGGTGAGGTACTGGTCCAGGGCGGCGATCGGCACGAGCGCCGAGAGGTCGAGGGGCGGCTTCTTCTTGAGCAGCTCGTGGAGGAGCGTCGCGGTGTCCGCGTGCACCGGCCGCATGAGGTAGTTGCGCAGCAGCCGCTCGTGGAGCCGGCGCGCGAACTCGCGGAACCGCACGGAGTGCGCACGGCCCTCGGGCGGATCGAGGGAGACGCCCATGCGCTCGAGCGACTCCCAGAAGTGCTCGTCGACGCCCTCGGGCATGAAGGGCAGCGTCCAGGCGTCGGCCGCCTCCCAGGTCTCCCGCCGCTCCTTGCGCGACTGCCGGTGCGTGTCGTCGAGCTGCTTGACGCCCTGGAACGCGACGGCCTGGCCGCGGAGCGTCAGGCCGATGCGGAGGATGGGCGTCACGCGGTAGGTCGGGTCGTAGTCGAATCCGGCCTCGCGCCATTCGAAGATCTCGTAGAGGAGCTTGCGCGCGAGCTCCTCGACTCGGAGCGAGAGCCCGTCGAGGGTGTCGTGGCCCATGTCGAGGATGAGCCGGGTCAGGTTCTCCTGCGTCGTCATGTTGCGCGCGAGCAGCTCGTAGAGCGTGGCCGCGGGCAGGGCGCCGCTACGCAGGAGGTGGACGCCCAGGCGGTGGCGGGGAAGGGAGCCCGAGACGTAGACGATCTCGCCTTCCTTCCAGTCGAGCGTGCGGCGGTCGTGGCCGCGAGTGATCGTGAGACGGCCCGAGCGGCGGTTGAGCTCCATCCATTGCAGGAGATCCGCCAGCCCGAAGACCTCGAGTCTCCCCCGAAAGTGGTCGGTCATGGTCCGTTTGGATGTCAATTTTAGCATCCGCGGCGGCGCGGCCCCCTCGGCGCCGATGCGGAGCCGGAAGGCCTGCGGCAGCGGACCCCTGTGAAAGAATTCCTCCCGTGGCCGTCAAGCCGAAGGAGGAGCGCCCGAACGTGCCCTCGGCGACCTCCTCGGGAATTCCGATCGAGCCCCATTACGAGGCTCCCGCGCCCGGCGAGCCCGAGGCGCCTCCCCCCGGCGAGTTCCCGTTCACGCGGGGGATCTCGGCCGACATGTACCGCGGGCGCCTCTGGACCATGCGTCAGTACGCGGGATTCGGCTCGGCCCGGGACTCGAACCGCCGCTACCGGTACCTGCTCGCACAGGGCCAGACCGGCCTCTCCGTCGCGTTCGACCTCCCCACGCAGATGGGCTACGACTCGGACGACCCGGCCGCGCGCGGCGAGGTCGGGAAGGTCGGCGTCGCCATCGCCTCGATCGAGGACATGCGGATCCTGACCGAGGGCCTCCCGCTCGACTCGGTCTCGATCTCGCTCACCATCAACTCCACGGCGGCGATCCTCCTCGCGCTGCTGCTGTCCGTGGCGCGGGAGCGCGGGATCGCGTGGAAGGACCTGTCGGGGACCGTGCAGAACGATCTGCTCAAGGAGTACGTCGCGCGCGGCACCTACATCTTCCCGCCTCGCCCCTCGCTCAAGATCACCACCGACATCCTGGCCTTCTGCGGCGAGCAGGTGCCGCGCTGGAACACGATCTCGATCTCGGGCTACCACATCCGCGAGGCCGGCTCGACGGCCGTCCAGGAGGTCGCCTTCACGCTCGCCAACGCCATCGC
>Ga0068860_100001241_pt1 | contig 27834 bp, 23 predicted proteins | sample KBSSwiS32_FD_66597 | JGI IMG/M metagenome (GOLD analysis project Ga0068860, IMG submission 66597) | Switchgrass rhizosphere microbial communities from Kellogg Biological Station, Michigan, USA - KBS Switchgrass S3-2 | ecosystem: Host-associated > Plants > Roots > Rhizosphere > Soil ... | reverse complement strand
TGACAAGCTCAGGCTGAAGGAAGACCTGCAGCAGCGCATCCCTGTAAAGACGGCGGAGCAGGAAGAAGCTGCCCGGAAAAGAGAGATTGAATCCATCGAAAGTATGTACAGCGGCGCTACGCGGGACAGCCGGGTGCGCAGCTATCTTGCTTCCTATAAGCCCGACTCTGTATATTTCAAAGAGGTCTTTGCCAGCCAGTCCGCCGCGCTGGACGCCGACTCGGTACTTTTGGACTCTGTTTTGGTAAAGTCTTCTCCCGACTATTTACAAAAGCCCGCATTTGTATCTGTCCCCGCACATGCGTTCAGGGAGTTTGAGGACGGCAGACCCGGCAGCAGAATGCTGGCAAAATGGGATATGTCTTATTTCGATAAAAACCTCTCTCTGACAAGACCTCAATTCATGGTCGTCAGCTGGCAATATGACCCTGCAGACCCCGTTGCTATCCGCCTGGATAAGCAATTTCAATCGAAGCTGGACTACTGTGACCTGGCTGGACTGCTGGGCAGGTAACGGCTATACGCATTTTATTTATACCGGATCTTGTATCCCAGTATGATCAGCGCAAACGCCAGCGTGATCCCATTGGCAAGATATACAGGCAGATTGCTCGTGAATACGCCATAGATAAGCCACAATAAGGTTCCCGTAGTGAATAAAGCGTACATGGACAGCGAGATGCTTTGCGTATCCTTTGTACGAATGGTCTTGATAGCCTGCGGCAGAAAGGAGAAGGTCGTACAGGCTGCAGCCAGCAGACCGACAAGGGTGATAAAGCTCATAGCTCCACTAGCACTCCTTCCTTGCTGGCATCCTTTTGGGTATAGGTCACGCCATCGATCTTCAATCCATCCTTATTCAGTAAAGTGATAATGCCGCCTTTGTTGGATAGCTGGGCGCCTTTGCCGGTGAGCTTGATCTTCAGCGTATCGCCGGCTTCAATGGCCTGATTTCCGATGGTGTCCTTGTTCTTTTGTTTGTCAGCGATCTTCCATCCTGAGAGATTGATATTATCCGTGCCGGTGTTGAGCAGGATTACATATTCTTTACCGGGATCTCCACCTTTAGGATTTACCAGGGCGGCTACGATCCGCACAGGCGTGCTATTTTCAGGCTGACCCGGATCTGTCGGAGGGAGGCTGGTCAACGGATCGCCGGTAGTATCGTCCGTATGGAAGGATTCCGACTGGAATGCCGTAAAGACAGCGGCCCACCTGTTGCGGGAAGGCAAATGGAAGATAAGCCCTCCGTCCTGGTAAATTCCATTGTCCTTAAAATAGTTTCCTTTCGGATTGCCCTGGTTCATGTGTATATCGTGAATACCTGTGCTGGGATTTATTTCCGAAAAGTATTGATCGGCTCCTTTGTCATCTACCCAATGCTGCCCAAAGGCATAAACAACGGCATCGTCATCCGAAATGGCCTGCTGTACAAAGAGGTCTAATTTATCGTTCAGATCATTGTCATCACCCGGAAGAATGCCATCCAGCGGTACCATTTGTGAGACCTCGAATAAATTCATCCGGATAAAATCCAGGGCCAGGCCGCCGGGATGGGAGGGAAGGGCCGTAAAGCCATCCCGCAGTTCTGCCTGCAGGATCATATCCGTGATGGCATGGTGAAAATCGTCGTTGGCATAAAAAAGCACCTGGCTGGGCGGCTCGCTGGACTGAGTATTGATGGCGATGCGGTGTGGATCATTGCCGTGATTGACAAGTATCTGATAATGTTCACTTTTTTTTGTAGCAAGGATGCGCTGGGAAGCTTTTCCCTTCAGGACGCCGTAATCTTTTATAGGCATAGAATAATAGTTATGCCCACAAGGTATCGCATCTCCCCGGCAAAAAAAACCGTGAAAATACCCAAATTTCCACCTGGCATGTTATCATTCTATGACCAGCTGCTCTTGTATTAGCTTGCGAAAGACGGCATAGGACGTCTCGTGGATATCCTCGCAGGTATCCAGCAGCAGTATATAAAATATTTTTCCCTGGAATCTTGTCCGCTGTGCGGCGGGCATGTAATAATTCACTTTTCCTGCCTGTCCGGCCGGTGTTTTTTGTGGATATTCCAGCAGCAGCCCTGGATAGGCCGGCGCATCCCGCTCGATGCCGATGACATGAAAATGTCCGCCCCCCCAGTCAGGATATGTTTTTTCGCTACGGATGGAATAAGAGAGCGTATTCTTCCAGGGGGTGGGCAAGGGGTCGGCGGTTCGCCTGCCTCCTTCAAATTTAAATTGGGACATATAGGCATCCAGCGTCTCGTCAGGGGCTGCGACCTTCATAAGCAGTGCGATGGTAAAGCCTATCTTCTTTCCCTTATTGCTTGTCGCCATTGACGGCTTTAGTATTACGGCAGTCTGGTGTTTACTGTATTCCATGACCTGCAGCCCCCAACTGGAGTCTATCCTGAGCTTTAGCCCCAGGGCCCGGCTGAACAGATCAAGCTTCCGTCCTGTGAAATCTCCCGTCCATAGATCCTCCTTTTGATAGCTGCTGTCCACATCGATGGATTTCCAGCGCAGCTGCAAAAGCTTTTCCAACTGGCTGATATAATCCGAGCCTCCGGAGATCTTTTTCGCGGTGTCCAATGCCATCCTGCAATGGGAGATCATATTGGACAGCAGCATGGCATAAGCATATTCGGCCCAGAAATCCGCCGGTGCCCCGGGCTGCAGCAGTTCCTGTGCTCGTTGAAAAAAGAACACTGACTTATCCTGTACATCAGCATAGGTATAATGATTTGCCAGGAACCAATAGCCACGGTAATCCTTTTTATCCAGCTGTATGGCTTTTTGATAAAAGGACTCCGCCTTTTCGTAATATTCCTCCACACTCAAATTGTATAGAAAGCGGGCGATCTCGCCCACTAACAGGTCTGTCTCCACGTTGTCTGTCTTTGCCTGTACCTGGGCAAACAACTTGTAACACCGGGTCAGTTCCTGTATCAGTGAATCCTTCTTCACCGTGTATGTCCAGTCAGGGGACCAATGATCGTAGTATTGGACGTTATCGGATAGGAAATTGATCTCTTTGTTGTATTGTCCTGTTGGATTCACCTTCTCAAGATGAATATACCGCAGATCGGCATAGCCTCGGAAACAGACGGAGAGGAGCAGGAAGGTAAGGGCCTTTTTCATACATGGGGGTTTCCCACAAGATAAACATTTGGATCATGAATTTCCATCCATCTGTCCGGATGCGCAATCGACTCCCAGCCAAACTGTCTATACAGCTCATGGGCATCCCTTGTCAGTAGTATCCATCTTCTTAATCCCTCCAGGTCCGGATGGGCCATTACCTGCTCCATCATCCACTTTGATAATCCTTTCCTACGATGTTCCGGAATGATAAACACGTCTCCCAGGTAGCATATGGTAGCAAAATCTGATATGATCCTGGCGTATCCTACCTGACTGCCGTGATGGAATACTCCAAAATTCAGGGAATGATCGAAAGCGCGCTGTACTGTCGCGAGGGGAATATTCTTGCTCCAATAAGCTTCTGTAGACAGGAAATGATGAATGAACGTGATATCCATTTTGGCCTTATCCGTGGTGATGAGATAATCACCCTTTGTTGCTGTTATGATCTGCATGCTTGCAAGTTCGTTCATTTGGGGGACAATGACTGTTCGTTTCTGATACATTGCCACGGGTTGCAGGATTGGTAAGTTGTTTGTAGCCATTTGATTATGTCTTTGGAATGAAATTTATTGCCTTTCATGTAAATACTGCCCCATGTTCAGGAATTATTTTCTAACTGCTATACGGCATCTTCGGAAGAATAAAGGATATTCCTTTATCAACATCTTTGGTCTGGCGGTGGGTATGGCTGTAGCCCTGCTCATCGGACTCTGGGTCTGGCATGAAAAGAGCTATGACGCCTTCAATGTAAATAAGGAATGTATTGGCAGGGTGATGAAAAAGACCGAGTTCAATGGGGAGAAACATATCGCGCCGGGCGTGATGCTGCCTTTATACGATGAGCTGAAGACAAACTATCCCGAGGTAAAATATATCACCCGTCTGGACTGGGGTGAGGGTCATAGCCTGCTGGTCGGCGACAAAAAGATCCTGAAGCATGGACACTTCGCAGACCCTGATATCCTAAGGATATTCTCCTTTTCCCTGGTAAAAGGCAATGTGGACAATGCCCTGAAGGATACCTATTCCATCGTGATCACCGAATCGCTTGCCAAAGCCTTGTTTGGGGATGCCGATCCCATGGGAAGGATGGTGAAGATGGACAATCAGTCTAACCTGGTCGTCACCGGCATATTAAAGGACATACCGGAAAACTCAACCGTCAATTTTGACTTTCTTGTTCCTTACGAGCTCGATATCGCTACCAGTGACTTTGTAAGAGGCGCCAAAGGAGAATGGGATAATAATTTCCTGCAGAACATTGTCCAGCTGAAAGAGGGCGTCTCCATAGGTTCCTTCTCCAATAAGATAGCGGACATTGCACAAAAAAAGACCAAAAATAGAAAAGAAGCAGCGCTCTTCCTTCACCCTATGGAGAAATGGTATCTGTATAGCAATTTCGATGGCTGGACCAATACAGGCGGCCCTATCGATTATGTCCATATGTTCACATTCGTAGGACTGTTGGTGCTCTTCATTGCCTGTATCAATTTTATGAACCTGAGCACGGCCCGCTCGGAAAAAAGGTCCAGGGAAGTGGGCATACGAAAAGCAATTGGCTCGCAGCGCAGCCAGCTCATCGCACAATTCCTTGGAGAAGCTATGCTCACCGTCTTTATTGCCTTTCTGTTGTCGCTGCTGATCGTGAAATTATCGTTGCCCTTATTGAAGAGCGTCGGCTTTCAATATATTACGCTCAATCTTGCCAATCTTCCTCTGCTGGGCATCGCCCTGGCTGGGTGCATCCTCACCGGACTGCTGGCGGGCAGCTATCCAGCCCTGTATCTTTCAGCCTTCAAACCTGTCAAGGTGCTAAAGGGCGCCCTCACGCCAGGCAAAGGCGCCAGTCTGCCACGAAAGATACTAGTGGTGACGCAATTCAGCTTTTCCATTGCGCTGATCATTGGCGTGATCATCGTATTTCAGCAGATACAACATGCCAGGAACAGACCCCTGGGATACAATCCAAATAACCTGATAACACTGAATCTTTCTTCCAATCTGAAGCAGAATTTTCTTCCTCTGAAAAGGGACATCCTGGCTACAGGCTACGTGGCAGCCGTCAGCCGGAGTTCCAGCCCTATGACAGATGTCTGGAACAATTGGGGTAATTTTTCCTGGGAAGGAAAGGATCCCAACCTCAATCCTAATTTTTCGGTCATTATGGTGGATTATGATTATGACGAGGCTTCCGGTATACGCATCAACGAAGGCAGGTTCTTTTCCCGGCAATACGCCACCGATAGCAATGCCGTTGTGGTGAACAGGACTGCTGCCAGGTTCATGGGCCTCAAGGCGCCGGTAGTGGGACGCCATATCAAGTTTGGGAACGAGGACATGACCGTCATTGGCGTTGCGGATGATGTAGTGATGGATGATCCTTTTAAACCTGTCGAGCCAGCCATCATGTTATTCCGATCCTACTTCGTATCGCAGGGTTTTATCCGGTTGAAGGACGGCGTCGATGTGAAAAAGGCGCTGGCAGCCATTCAACCCATCGTCGATACATATAATCCTGGCTATCCCTTCGATTATGGGTTTACGGATGAAGCCTTTGCCGAAAAATTCAAAAGCGAGGACCAGGCAGGACGGCTATCCGGCATTTTTGCGGCGCTCGCCATCTTTATCAGCTGTCTTGGGCTGTTTGGACTGGCTTCCTTTATGGCCGAACGCCGTACCCGGGAGATAGGCGTTCGAAAGGTCCTGGGCGCTTCCATCCCGCAGTTATGGCTGCTTCTGTCAAGGGATTTTGTCCTGCTTGTGATCATCAGCTGCCTCATCGCGTCGCCGCTGGCCTGGTATTTTATGCATGGATGGCTCGATAAATATGATTACCGCATCAGCATCAGCCCGGTGATATTTGTCGCGACAGGCTTGCTGGCGATTGCCATCACCCTGATGACCGTGAGCTGGCAGGCTATAAAAGCCGCCGCCGCCAATCCCATAAAAAGCTTGAGGACAGAGTGACCTATTGCTGGATGTTCATGACCGAGATACCCGCATCGATATACTGACCGCCGCCCCGCTGATGACAGTGGATGGCGATGGTGTTCTTCCCGTTGGCAATGAGCGCCTGTTTTGCCGCGGCGCTGATGGGTATCATGGCATAGCCTCCCGTGGCGTCCGATACGGTTGCTGCTTTTACTCCATTGATATAAACTTCACAGTCATCATCGTGATGGAGGGAAAGGATCAGGTCATCCCGTTTGATCCCGGAAAGATCACCTAATTGGAACTCCTGCCGCAGCCAAATGTCCTTTGTATCCCAAACGGTCCTGACGACAGCGCCCGGTGTGCCCTTTGTCCCAAACCCCGCTTCACCTGTTTTCCAGGCTGCGTCGTTGAAGGAAGCCGCGCTCCATCCACTATCCGGCGCCTCCAGCATATATTTCCAGCTGCGTCCATTGTTGACAGAAGAAGGCAATACTTCCGTCAGGTGAATGCTGCCATGGATCACCCGCTGATTGGACGCACGTATCTTTTCAACAGGCCCTTTGACGACAGCTCTGTCATAGGTTTCCAGTCCATTGAGCTCGCCTTCCACATCCGAGATCTCGGTATATACGGCGGCGCTAAGACCGTTGTTGGTCTTGAAAGCCGTAAGATCATTGGCGAATTGATCGTACAGGTTGGTATAATCGTCGACATTGTCGATCATTACATAGGTATCCGCTTCCTGCCACATATGCCCCCTGATCTTAAATCCAATCCCGCCATATTCGCCGCAGGCCAGCGCCTGGGTATTGCTGTGCGGCGCGGCGGGCGGAGGATAGCTGTGTATATCCAGCAGATCGCCTACACCAAAATGTCGGCCGCCGCTGGCCTGGTTGATCAGCCGTGAAGGATCCAGCGCCCGCACCATCTTTACATAACCATGTGTGTTATGCTGCCCCTGCTCTTCGTTAAAGATCACCCAGGTGACGATACAGGGCGAATTCCAATGCGTTCTTACCAGGCGGTCCAACTGGTGCGAGAAAGCTGCCGTATCCACCGGAGGAGTATGCTCGGTATAGGAATTGGGAGAAGGCATATCCTGCCAGACCAGGATACCCAGCTTGTCGGCCCAATAATACCAACGATAGGGCTCCACTTTTATGTGCTTGCGCACCATATTGAATCCAAGGTCCTTTATCAGTACCAGGTCATGTTTTAACGCTTCGTCGGTTGGCGCCGTATAGCCTCCATCCGGCCAGAAGCCCTGGTCCAGCGGACCCAGCTGAAAGAGGAACTTGTTATTTAGGAACAATTTTTTATACCCACCTTCATTTTCCACGGATATCTTTCGCATCCCAAAATAGCTGGAGATGGCATCCTTACCTAACGATATTTCCAGCCCATAAAGAAAAGGCTGGTCGGGCGACCATAATTTGGCATGAGGTACGGGAATGAAAAGATCCTTGTTCGCCGGACCGGTAGCAGCGCTCACCAGTTTGTCACCATCCCTGACCTTTACTTTCACCGCAATCGTTCCACTGGCTGTCACACGGAGTTTCAGCACCCCCTTGTCGATGTCCGGGATCATCTTTATATCATGGATATAGGTCTTTGGCACTGGCTCAAGCCATACCGTCTGCCAGATGCCCGTCACCGATGTATACATGATACCCCTGGGGTTCAATGTTTGCTTGCCCCGGGGATACCCGCCATTGTCCGTAGGGTCGAATACATTGACCGTGATCTCCTGAGGGCCCGATCCTTTGATAAAGGAAGTAATGTCAAAGCTGAAAGGATCATAGCCTCCTTCATGTACCCCAAGGCTTTTCCCATTCAGAAAGACCTCCGCTCTGTAGTCCACCGCGCCAAAATGCAGGAGAATGGTGCTATTATTCCAGTCCCGGGGAATGGTAAATTGCCGGCGGTACCAGCAGCGCTCATGGTGCTCCTGCACCCCGGATAAGGCGGATTCTACGGGAAAAGGTACCAGTATGGAACTTGACAAACTGCCGCCCGGAAGCTTTTCCCCTTCAGCGGCCGGCTGGAATTGCCAGAGCCCGTTCAGGTTGAGCCAGCGCTGCCGCTGCAGCTGCGGCCGTGGATATTCCGGTAATACATTGTCCGGGCGAACATCTTTTGCATAGGGCGTCATCTGCGCTGCTGTCTTTGGCTGCCAGCTCTGCGCATGGACCAGTGCCGGCAGGAGCATCATTGTTAGTGCCTTTAACAGAGGACGGTAGTTCATTTTCGTGGGGTTTTGTAAATGTGTTGTCGAAAGTCGATGAAAAAAATAATTTAAAAAAGCCTGGATATCAGATTGTAACAAAATGACAAACCATTGAAACAACATGAATGGAATACCAGCTGACATAGGGTTGTCACTAGCCCATTATAGTTTCGTAGCATGAATAGCCAGGACATCCTCTACAGAAGACTTATTAATCAGCAGATTGCCGGAGAGGGATTTACCGAACCTGCCGGGCTCATACAATGGATGGGCTGTATACGGGCGGCCGATTTTGCCGCTGCCAAATGGGCCATTGGCAACAGGGTAGCGGGCAGTACGGACAAGATCATCGAGGATGCTTTTAGCGAGGGGCATATATTGAGGACGCATATATTACAACCTGAATGGCATTTTATCTCGCCGGTGGACATCCGCTGGATGCTGGCACTGACCTCGCCCAGGTTAAGAGCATTCAATAAGGGGATATATCATACGTTGGGCATCGACGCTGCCATCCTGAAAAAAAGCAAGCGAATAATAGCCCGGGCATTGGAGAAAGGCCAGCAGACCCGAGCACAGCTCTGGAATGTCTTGAAAAAAGAACATATCCATGTGGATGAGCTCCGGATGGGATGGCTGCTGATGGATGCCGAGCTGGATGGACTTATCTGCAGCGGCGGTATGGAGGGGTATCAGTTTACCTATGCTTTGTTGGATCAACGGGCTCCCATGATACAATCCCGGGGCAGGGAAGAGCTGCTGGCCGAGCTGACCAGGCGTTATTTTCTCAGCCGCGGTCCCGCTACTGTCCGCGATTTTTCAGGATGGTGCGGTTTGCGGATCACGGATATAAAAGTAGGTATGGAGTTGAACAAGCAATGGCTTGCCAGCGAAGTGGTCGACGGACAGGTGTATTGGTTCGACCCATCCGGCAACGTCATGGATCATCCTTCCTCTTTATTGCTGCTGCCGGCGCTGGATGAATGGACTATGGCCTATTCGGGTAACAGTTTTTTCAAACCCATGCTCGTCATTGATGGGCAGATATCGGGCACCTGGACGGCCGCGCTGGAAAAAAATACCGTAACCATTGACGTGACCACGCCTGTAAAAGTGAATGGAGCTTTACAGGGCGCCCTACAACGACAGACTGAGAGATACAGCGGCTTCCTGGAAAGGAGGGATGTAGTTTTAACATTAGATTAGATTCCCGTTTTCTATCTTGATACCATGTTAACCTTTAAAAGCCCCCGGCTGATCCCTAAGCTATTATTAGGCGCAGCCTTTATCCTGCTCATCGGATTCCTGATGCCTCAGCATCTTTCCATGCCCGTCGAAGGGGCCACCCGGAACAGCTATGACCAGCATTCCTTTTGGGCCTATCCCTGGGGCAAATCTGTCACGCATAAGGGTGTCGATATATTTTCAAAGGCCGGTACGCCTATCCATCCCGCCACCGGAGGACTGGTATTGTATGCCGGGCAGAATGAGCTGGGAGGGAATGTGGTCTATGTACTGGGGCCAAAATGGAGGATACATTATTATGCGCACATGCAGGATATCAATACCCATATGTTCTCGATCGTCGGTAAAAAAAGCATCATCGGCACCGTGGGAACTACGGGCAATGCTAAAGGCAAGCCGCCTCATCTGCACTATACTATAAAGACAGTGATCCCTTATTTCTGGCGGGCTGATAAAAACATACAGGGATGGAAAAAGACGCTTTTTCTCAATCCTATTCCCTATTTGAATGAAAGTTTTGTTTCTTAGTTATTCCTGCGCCGTCGTAAGAACAGGACCCTGCTTCTTTTCCTTGTTCAGTACTTTGCTGATGATGATTACGCTTGCCAGCATACAGGCCGCCCCGATAAGGAAATGTATCCCCGGCAAATGAAAGGGCGCCTTGCTGGAGGTGAAATAATAGAAAGTATTGGTCATGACCAGCGGCCCGAAAATGGTGCTAAGACTCATAAGACCGGTGAGCGAACCCTGCAGCTCGCCTTGCTGGTTGGGCGGTACATGACCCGATATAATGGCTTGTAAGGAAGGCCCTGCGATGCCCCCCAGACAATAAGGCACCAGGAAAGCAAACATCATCCATCCCTGTGTAGCAAAGGCAAAAAGCACCAGCCCCATAATATAAAAGGACATCCCCAGATAAATACTCTTCTCATTACCCAGCTTTGGGTTGATCACCCGGGTCAATCCTCCCTGTACTACTCCGAATATCACACCAACTACTGTCAGCGAGAGAGATACCATGCCTGGGTCCCAGTTAAAACGATACATGGTAAAGAAGTTCCAGTTGCCTTGTACAGATTGTGCGCCAAAATAGATGAGGAAGAAGCTGACGGCCAGTCCTCCAATTTCCGGATGCTTCGTCAGAAATTTCAAAGCGCCGAGAGGGTTGGCCCGACGCCAATCAAATGGCCGGCGATGCTCTTTATCCAACGATTCCGGGAGCAGAAAGTAGCCGTACAGCGCGTTGAGCAGACAAAGAGCCGCGGCACCATAAAAAGGAGCTCGTATCCCCCCTAAGTGGTACAGTCCTCCACCAATTGCAGGCCCGATCACAAAGCCCAGCCCGAAGGCTGCTCCAATGAGACCGAAATTCTTAGCCCTCGATGCCGCATCCGTACTGACATCCGCGATGTAGGCGGAGGCAGTAGTAAAGCTGGCGCCCGTCATGCCTGCGACGATACGACCAATGAACAGCCATCCATAAGAAGGAGACAATGCCAAAAAGATATAATCTATGCCAAAGCCCAATAAGGAAGCCAGCAGAACAGGACGGCGCCCATACCTGTCGCTAAGGTTGCCTATTACAGGAGCGAATACAAACTGTGTGACGGCATATACCGTCAATAAATAGCCGCCGTAAGGGCTGGCCTCGTTGATGGGTATACCCTTTAGCTGTGAGATCAATTGAGCCATCACCGGAATGATCAATCCCCATCCCATTACATCGATAAGCAGTGTAACGAATATAAATCCAAGTCCAGCTTTTTTTGTCGTTGCCATACGGAAGGTCGTTTCGGCAAACTTATATCGAAATACTTAATAATAGGGGAGGGGAATATGCCATTTTTCAGGGGAGATCACGTCAGGCTCCCAGCCGGATAAAAAATTTTTAAAGAAAAAAATGCACAAGTGAATACTTGTATATAATTTTACAAGCACTTACTTGTATAATATGAAAGCCAGACGAGATGTATATCAGGCCATTGCCGATCCCACAAGGCGCGCTATCATCAATATGATTGCTGGGCAGCCCCATAATATGAAGTCCATTACCGAGAAATTTGATATGAGCCAGCAGGCCATATCCTTGCATGTGAAGATCCTGACGGATTGCGGACTGGTTACTATCCAGCAGCGTGGGAGAGAACGGTTTTGCGAGGCGCATTTGGACCGGCTGGGCGAGGTTGCTGCCTGGGTGGCGCAGTACAAACAATTTTGGGAGAACAAAATGGATTCTTTTGAAATGTATGTCGAAAAATTAAAAAAAGAGAGATATGGAAAACAAAAAAAGTAGCACACAGGACAGAGAGCTCTTCATTACAAGACAGCTGGATGCGCCCATCGACCTGGTATGGGAAGCCTGGACAAGCCCCGAACACATTGCCAACTGGTGGGGACCTGACGGCTTTACCAACACTATCACGAAGATGGACCTGCGGCCTGGCGGCGAATGGGATCTGGTGATGCACGGACCTGATGGGACAGATTATATTAATAAGAGCATTTTCAGGGAGGTCACTCTGCATAAAAAGATAGTATATGAACATGTCACCGGGCCTAAGTTTGTTGCCACCGTCAGTTTTGAGGAGCGGGGCGATCAGACATGTATCACCTGGCATATGCTTTTCGAGACAGCCGAAGAGTTTATCAGGACGGTAAAGACCTTCAAGGCAGACGAAGGGCTGAAACAGAACGTAGAAAAGCTCGGTGTATATCTCGCTGGGATGAAAGCCAAATAAAATACCATGAAAGCGCTTATCACTTTACTCTTAATAATTTCCTTTATGAGCACTGCAACAGCACAGACGGGTCGGTACGCCAACGTCAACGGTCTGCATATGTACTACGAGATCCATGGCACGGGCGGGCCCCTGGTCCTTATCCACGGGGCTGCTTCAACGATAGAGACTACCTTTGGCAGGCTGCTGCCTGCCTTGTCAAAGACACACAGGATCATCGCCGTCGAGCTCCAGGCGCATGGACATAGCGATGACCGGGATGGAAGACAGATAACATTTGAGCAGGACGCCGATGATGTGGCTGCTCTTCTGCAGCAGCTGCATATCGATAAGGCCGATATATTTGGGTTCAGCAATGGCGGCACAACGGCGCTACAAATCGCTATCCGCCATCCTGCGCTGGTGAACAAGCTGATCATTGCCTCCTCTATGTATAAGAGGGCAGGGGTGGTGCCCGCCTTCTGGGAAGGATTTGATCATGCGCGATTTGAGGACATGCCGGAAGCATATAAGAAAGTGTTCTTATCCATCAACCCCAGCCAGGAGGCGCTGCATACCATGTTCAACCAATGTGTGGGCCGTATGCTGCATTTCACGGATATCCCGGACTCTGTCATCAGCAGTATACAGGCTCCGGCCCTGGTACTTTCGGGGGACAAGGATGTACCCTTGCCTGAACATGCAGTAGAGATGTATCGTCGCCTGCCCCATGCCAGCCTGGCCATATTCCCCGGAGGACATGGCGGTTATATGGGAGAGTTAGCCACATTGGAGGGGGCACATAACCCGCCCGTGGCATTGCCTGTCATCGAAGATTTTCTGAAATAGAGTTATTACGGATTATTGCTCCTCCATTTGTCTGGCGGGGCAATATTTTTTCCGGTAATCCACCGGCGATAGCCCTGTACATCGTTTGAAGACGGTCCTGAATGCATTTATATCGTTGTACCCAACCTCATAGACTATTTCATTGATGGTCTTCCGTCCCTGCTCCAGCTGCTTTTTCACTGCCTCGACCTTGACCCTTTGTATATATTCAATGACGGAATTGCCGGTGAGCTTTTTAAACTTCCTTTCAAAGGTCCTTCTTCCCATGCCTGCCTTTGAACATATTTCCTCTACAGTGAGCTTCTTTTCATAGTTGCGCTCGATAAAGTTTTGGGCCTCCAATACGTTGTCGTCATTATGTCCTTTTTGCCCCAAAAAAATGACGAACTGGTTTTGGCTTTTTCTGTCGATGTCTATCTCGAACATCTTGGATGCCAGCACAGACATCTCCCTGCCAAGGTGCTTTTCGATGATGTACAGCAGCAGGTTCAGATAGGAATAGGCCCCGCCACAGGTATAGATGCCTTCTTCATCCGTGATAAGATGATCATCCACCAGCTCCACGTCCGGGAACATCAGCTGGAACTCGTTTTTTGCCGCCCAGTGCACAGCGCAGCTCTTCTTGTCAAGCAACCCGGTGGAGGCGAGGAAAAAGGAACCTACGCAGAGGCTGGCGATCTCTGCTCCCTGCTTGTAACGGCTGCTCACCCAGCTTCTGAATTTTTCATTCAGCTGTACTGCTTTTGGGAATTGTCCGCAGATGATGGGGATCACGATGAGATCGGTGTGCGTAATCTGGTCAATGGTCTGGTCGGTATGGATGCTGTAAAGTCCCTTGCTTAGAGAAGTGTTTTTTTCAGAGCCTGCTATTTCCACCTTATAATAAGGCGGTTTGCCCTGGTAGCGTAAAAAATCGTTGACCCTTATCAGCATCTGATAACAGCTGTCGATGCAATTGATGGTCGCATCTTCCAATGCCAGTATGGTGACGTGCTTCATGGTATAAAGTTACCGCAAAGGGTTGACGCATTCAAGAGGTAAGATTGTCGTAATTCCCATGCTTCGCCCTGCTTTTCTGTGTCTAGCTTTGTCCTACAAAACATTTCATATGACTAACATCGAGATCATCATCATCCCCGTAACAGAAAAGGAAAAGGCCAAAGAATTCTATATGCAGCTCGGCTTTCAGGTATTGGTGGAAGCGCCTGCCGACCATGGACACACGTGGTTGCAAATGGGACTGCCTAGTCAGACGACTTCTATTGCGTTGATGCACTTCCATGGAATTATCATCGAGACAGATGATATAGAAAAGGACATCCGCGAATTAAAGACAAAGGGAATAGAAGTAGGGAAGATAGACGAAAAACCCTGGGGTAAGTTTGCCTGGACAAAGGACCCTGACGGCAATGGATTGTGTTTGCATCAGAAATAGGTTTTTGTTAATGAGGGACGGGGAAACGCCTTCACTACATAATAATACGTAGCTTTTGTAGTTATATGGGTGTATCTATTTGTAAATAGATACACTTATTTCCCTATATGTGGCTCGCGGTATTAACGCAGAATACCGTGAACTATGAAGCATTTGATCTTAGTAGCAGGGCTGTCTATAGCCTTGATAAACAATGTTTTTTCTCAATCGACGCTAACGAGTGGCAATTGGAACGATCCGTCTATCTGGTCCGGTGGAGCAGTACCGGCAGCAAGCAGTACCGTCAACGTGAATAATCCTACGGTCATCGATGGTAACCTTTCGCCCACCGGCACATGGACATTCGCCAGCAATGCCACTGATCAGCCGGGTGGAACCAAGTATACTTTCAACCCCAATGCGGGGACGAATACAATCACCGTTGATTCGAACGAGACCGTCACATTCGAAGGCGGGACTTCGGGCACGCCTAATTCATTCAGCGGCGGCACGATCAACGTCTATGGGACATTGATCCTGGGATATACTCTGCTCAATAACAGCAGCAACCTGAATATTACGGTTGAATCAAGCGGTACGCTCATTATCTATGGGGATCTCACCAATAAGAACAATTCCGGCACTTTTACCATCAATGGCGCTTTGATCGTGTATGGGGACTTCGTCAATCAAACGGGTAGTGTTACTGTGGGCGGTTCCGGTACTATCAATACCACCGGCACCATAACGACTACGGGCGGTTCCACGGTCTTTGGTTCCACCAATGATTGCAACACCGGCCCTTGCTCCGGCACCACACTGAGCTGCAGCTTTACCAATACGATCACTCCTACGAGCAAGACCATCTGCAGCGGCTCTACGGCAGGCACGCTGACGTCCACCAATTCGGCCAGTTCCCCAACATATCAATGGCTCAGCAGCACGGACAACATCACATATGCCAACGCATCCGGGACAAGCACCAATTCCACCTATGTGACACCAGCCCTTACGCAAACTACCTGGTATAAATTAAAGGTCACTTCTTCCGGATCGTGCACCAGCACCACCGCGGCGGTCAAGATCACCGTTCTTTCGTCTGGTGGATGGCTGGGAGGAACCAGCAGCGATTGGGGAACAGCCAGCAACTGGTGCGGTCTTTCGGTGCCTGCCAGCACCACGGATGTCACCATTACTAACGCTTCCGGTATCAGTAACATGCCTACCATCAATGGCGGGACTTCGGCTTCCTGCAGGAACCTTACCATTAGCAGCACCTATCCGGCCTCCACAGTGACCATTGCGGCAAGTGCGTCGGCTTTACTGAACATTTATGGTGATCTGACCAACAACGGTACACTCACCGATGGTTCAACTTCTTCAACGGCAGGGGTTATAATGCATGGCAGCACTACACAAGCTATTGGGGGCAGTTCTGCTACCGTACTTAATAACCTGACCATTAATAATAGTTATGGACTTTCGCCTGGGATTAATATTAGTTCCAATAATTTGACAGTGAATAGCAACCTGACCATGACAGCGGGGATCGTTAATCTTAACGGGACTACCTTCACCCTGGGTACTTCGGCGGCCAGCGCAGGCACGCTGAGCTATACCACCGGCTCGTGGATGTATGGCGGCAATATCATGCGATGGTTCCCAACAACAGCGGTGACATTGGGTGCAAATGCCAGTCTTTTTCCTATCGGCAGCACCTCATATTACAGACCGATGTATTTCGGCAGCGCCGGTCTTTCGGCAGGCGGCACCATCAAAGTAAGTCATACCGATGTCAATGGCGCTACCGCCGTTTCCTTCCCGGATGTAGCATCGACCGTGTCCGTGAGGACGAACTCATACTGGACCGTAACAACAGCCGATGGACTTAGCGGTACCGGTACTCCTATTGATGTACGCTCGGAAGCAAAAGGCCTGGGACTTGTCGGTAGTGTAAGCGATCTGCGATTGACGCTGGCCTCATCGGCTGCTCCGGGGACAGTTGGCACCAACTCAGGCATCATCAGCAATCCCCAGGTCAATCGGACTGGCTTTTCTGTCGCCAGCCTGGCAAATACGTATTATTGGGGTTCCGTCAACCCGGGTAACACAACACTTTCGGTGGGGCTGCTTTCATTCTCCGGCCAACAGCAGTCGGGGCAGGTTGTCCTGAACTGGCAAACGGCGACGGACCAAGATCACAAGTTCTTCTCCGTGGAAAGATCTACCGATGGTGTGAGCTTTGTGGAAATCGGGGAAGTCCTGGTGACGGGCAATCTCACCGTCGGACATTCTTATAATTTTTCAGATCAGCGTCCTGCCAATGGGAAGAATTATTATCGATTGAAAATTGTTGCGCTGGATGGAGCGCTTACTTATTCCAGGATCGTTAGCGTCTATCTTGCAGAAAACAATCGGTTTGCTATATTCCCGAATCCTTCGGATGGAAATTCTATTACGGTCCAGCTGGCATTGTCCTCACAGGTCCCGGGTACGATCGATGTATTCAATGACCAGGGAGTATTGGTAGGGCATGCAAATGCTGCCAGTCCGGCGGTCCCGGTCTTTTTTACACCGGCACTTTCTCCAGGGGTTTATTTTGCAAGGTATTCCTCACGAGGAAATACTGCGGTGAAAAGCTTTGTAGTGATCAGGTAAGGGTGATGATCCAGGCTTTTGCGATGGACATTGTTGTATATTTAGCAGGAAATATAAAGAATTGCTAAAACCCAAAATCCCCATCCGATATATTTCCTCCTCCTTCAAAGAGCCGGAACTTTCCGGAAATTTTGCTATACGGGACATCGAAATTCTATTGTCTGGGAGGGATATGATCCAGGAGCTTCACCGGCACAGTTTCTTTTATGTGCTGGTTTTACAGAAGGGTAGGGGCGAGCATAGTATCGACTTTGTATCCTATACGGTCGGAGACTGTTCCATTTTCTTTATGCGTCCCGGACAGGTACACCGGCTGGTACTAAAAAAGGGTAGTAAGGGCTTTCTAATGGGTTTTACCAATGATTTTTATGTGCCGCTCAAGACGGAGGCCAAACAGGTATTGAGGAAGGTCAGCAATAAAAACTTCTGCCCGCTGGATGCCAAAAGGTTCAAGAAACTGCTGTCCATTCTGGAAGGCATTTTCGAAGAGTATACTTCCCGGCAGGAACGATACCTGGATGTTATACGGTCAAGCCTGGATATCTTTTTCATAGAGCTTTTACGACAAAGCAGGAGTCCCGGGAGCCTTTCAAACGGTAGTGGCGAATATCAGCAGGAGCGGCTGGAGGAGCTACAGGAATTGATAGCGCTCAACATCTCTGAACACAAAGAGGTTAGCTATTACGCCGAACTGCTGCATCTGACCCATTATCAGCTCAACGCTATTACCAAAGCTACATTGGGCAAGACCTGTTCGGAAGTTATCAATGATTATATCATTTTGGAAGCCAGACGCTATCTTCTGGCTACTTCGGATCAGATCAATCAGGTGGCCAGGGACCTGGGTTATGAAGATGTCTCTTATTTTATCCGATTTTTTAAGAAGCATACAGGCTATTCTCCTGAAGCTTTCAGACGTCATTTTAAATAAGTTCCATACAACTCAATTTTTGTCCTACACTGCTGCCCGACCTGTGAATTACTTTTGTATTCTAAAGTAACTAACAGGATATGAATAAATTTTTTGACGTCATCATAGTAGGCGGCAGCTATTCGGGACTAGCCGCAGCCATGGCCCTGGGGCGGGCATTAAAAACGGCGCTGGTGATGGACAGCGGATTGTCATGCAACCGGCAGACACCCTATTCTCACAATTTTCTTGCCCAGGATGGAAGCGCGCCAGGAAAGATCGCCGCAACTGCAAAAAGGCAGGTCCTGCAATATGATACCATTACCTTTCTCGATGATACTGTTATAAAGAGTAATAAAACCGTAAACGGGTTTGAGTTACTGACAGCATCGGGCAAGACATTTTTTGGCGTCAAATTGATTTTTGCCACGGGTATCCGCGATATATTACCTGACATAGAAGGACTGTCCGCGTGTTGGGGGATATCAGCGCTTCATTGTCCCTTTTGTCATGGATATGAGGTGAGGAATGAAAGGACCGGTATAATAGCCAATGGGGACCAGGGATTTGAGCTGGCTAAGCTTATCTCCAACTGGACAGAGAATATGACCCTCTTTACCAATGGTATTTCGACCTTGACGAGTGAGCAGGAGCTACAGCTCCAGCATCGCCATATCCGGATCGTTAAAAAGGAAATTGGTTATCTGGACCACTCCGATGGTCTTGTTCAAAACATTGTCTTTAAGGACCGGTCAAAGGAGCCGGTCAAGGCGATCTATCTCCGTCCTTCATTTGAGCAGCATTGGAAAGTGCCGGAAATGATGGGCTGTGAATTGACAGAAGATGGCTATTTGAAGACAGATGCTTTTCAGGAGACGACCATTCCCGGGATATATGCCGTTGGAGATAATGCTTCCCGAATGCGTACGATAGCCAATGCCGTGTCGATGGGTACTGCTGCAGGCATAGCCATCAGCAGAAAAATGATCTTCGAACAATTTTAATAAATAGCGAAATGAGAATTATCATCGTAGGTGCATCCGGCACTATGGGTACATACCTGACGGGCGCATTTGAAAAAGAACATGAGATTATAAAAGTTAATACAAAGGGTGGCGATATCCCGGCGGATATTACCTCACCCCTGTCGATTGAACAGATGTACAAAAAAGTCGGCGCTTTTGACGCCTTGATCTGTACCGCAGGGCCGACATATGTCGGTCCCTGGAAAAAGATGTCCCACGTTGAATTTCAAAAGGGACTGGACGGTAAACTAATGGGGCAGATCAACCTGGTGCTTATCGGTCAGCATTATATCAACCCGAAAGGCTCTTTCACGCTCATAAGCGGGGCCTTGACCCATGAGCCGCAACGAAATTTTGCCAATGCTTCTGCCGCCAACGGTGCAGTGGAAGCCTTTGTCCGGGCTGCGGCTATTGAGCTGGAGCACGGGGTTCGCATCAATGTAGTAAGCCCTACCGTTATAGAAAGCTCGCCTCATTATTTTCCTTATTTTCCGGGTGAGATGCCTACTACCATGAAGGCGTTGGAGTTTGGCTTTCGGAAGAGTTTATTCGGGTCAGGGACCGGGCAGGTGATTATGCTGCATTGAAAATTAAATGAACCCAGCTTTTGGCTGGGCGCCGTTGAATTTGCGTTCGCGGAGAGGGAGGGATTACCTCCACGCTCCCGCGTTACGGTGATCGCTTAGGGGAGGGGCTTAAGTCTAAATCAATGTCCGTTCGCTTCGCTCACTTTCATTGTCATTTTTTGCGCTTTTGTTCGAGCGTCGCTCGACAACGCTCCAAAAACGACAATGCCCCGCCTTGGGGCGGGGACATTGATTTAGACTTGCGGAGAGGGAGGGATTTGAACCTACTCCGGAATATTTTGATTATCAGGTACTTCAAAAAACAGGGTCCAGTAACTATACGAAGTTGAATTATTTTGCTCAATCTTACCGATTCTAACTTCCATTTTCTTCGCTATACATATATAAGGAATATGCGCTGTTAATGAAATTATAATACCGGCTGGAAGGGCTATCCCTTACTATACCGTTATTGCTGGTTTTCGAACAATGGCGTTACGCAAGGCAGATCTTATAACTAGCGGTGTGGTGGCAAGAAAAGAAAACTTAGCGGCTCAAGGGCAATATGATTTTAAATAAAGTGCCCACATTTTCTTTTGACACAACTGATATTTCGCCACGATGGTTGGTGACAATTTTTTTACACAACGCCAAGCCGATACCAGTGCCTGCATAGCTATCCTGGCTATTCAACCGACGGAAAAGTAAAAATATTTCCTCTCCCAACTGTTGCTTAAATCCTATTCCATTATCCCTAATCCCTATTTCACAATAGGAATAATTAGGGTCTATATTTGCATGTTTTGCCGCGTCTTCCAATTTAAGTATTTTAGAAGAAATCGTAATGACCGGAGATACCCCTGTTTTCGCAAATTTTATGGCATTGCTGATCAGATTGAAAAATAACTGATTCATTTGAAACGGAATGGCGTCGATTACAGGCAAAGGCTCCCGGTTAATCACAACACCTTTTTCGGCAATGAGCTGATCAAAGTCACTCAGGACTTTGCTGAGGCATTTGTCAAGGTCCGTTTGTTCAAAAGCCGCCTCGCTATGAAGTACCTTGGAGAAATTATGGAGTTCTTTGATAAGCGTGGACATACGTTCAGAAGAAACGTTAATTTTATCTATCAGTACCTTAACCGGATCCGGCAAGTCGTTGTAGTACTCTTCCTGAAGGGTAGTTGAAAATGTTCTTATTTTTCTAACCGGTTCCTGCAAGTCGTGTGAAGCTATATAAGCAAATTGTGCCAAATTCTCATTTGAAAGCTGGAGCGCGGTATTAGCTTCGTGCAGCGAAAATGTCCTATCAAAGACCTTTTTTTCCAACTCCGCCGCCAGCGCCATTTCCTGCATCCTTTCCTTCCTCCGTTCAGTAACATCTTCAATGGCTATGAGAATCGATTGTTCCTCCGCCGGATCTCTCACGATCTGGATGGCGCTCAACAGCATTATACGTTCGCCAAGTTCAGGAAAATCAGATTTAACTTCAAAATCAACAAAATTGGCTTTTTGCGGAAGAATTTTTTCGAGCATTTTTTTTAAGACCGGTATATCCCACTGTTTATTTCCCAACTCAAACAGGAGCTTTCCTTCGGTCTCTTCTTCTTTAACCTGGAACTTATCATAAAATGCCCTGTTGGCGCTTCTTACTCTTAATTCCTTATTTAGGATCAGTAAGGGCTCTCGAATAGTGGAGACTATGGATTCAGCGTACAGGCGGGAGAGATTTAGTTGTTCATTTCGATCAAAAAGCTCCTGATTGACAATAATCAATTCTTCATTAGTGGTTTGCACCTCCTCCTTCGAAGTCTCCAATTCTTCATTCAAACTTTGCAGTTCTTCGCTCCCTGAAAGAAGTTCTTCGTTAGCACTCTGTAATTCTTCATTGGCTGCTTCCTGATCCTCAGTGACGCTTCGCATATCCTCTCTCGCCTGTGCCAATTCCTTGCGCAAATTCTTATTCCGGCTTAATTCCTTCTCAAGGCGTAAATCCAGTCTTCCTTTATTCCCACTATCGTTCATTTGTTCCTCAACAGGGTTAGTCGGCGTTGTAGTATCCCTGAACAGCACCAGGAAGTAAGGCTCTATGGTGTCAGGCAATAGTACTGCTTCAATAGTCGCAAGGTATTCTTTGCCGGCAAATTGCAAAGGGATATTCTCCTTGATAACTGCCACTTTACTCTTTTTTGCTTTATGCAGGACATTACGCAATTCGAAGGCAAGGCCTTCCCGCGCCATTTTCAACAAATTCGAACTTGGCTTACCCGGAGAAGGCTCCAACCACATACCGGTTGCTCCACGAAATTGAACGATATCCATTTCCGCATTTACTATGACTCCCGGTGGCACATATTTTGACAATAACATCTCATCCCCGCTTTTCTGAAAATCGTCTTTATTGATTACCCCTCTAAAAGCCTTATTTATATCCCGATCGGTTATTTTATCGCTTCGGTCGGCCAAGACGTGCAAAAAGTTTCCTTTCACGGGTTTCCTTGTATAAAACTTGTTCGTTTTATCAAAACTGGCAAACAATTCCGGCGTTTGCCCGGCAGTTTCCGATTTCCCGAGAATCAAAAATCCCCTCTCCTTAAGAGAGTAATGAAACGTGGTCAGCGCTTTCTTCTGTAAAAAGGGTTCCAAATAGATTAATGAATTGCGGCAGCTGATGAGATCGATTTTTGCGAAAGGCGGATCTTTGAGATAATTGTGATGTGCAAATACACAGGCATCCCTGATGATCTTATTAAGTCGTAATTTGCCGTCTGTCTTGGTAAAGAACTCCTGCAGACGTTCGGTTGAAAGTCCACTGGTTTCATTGATTGCATAAACTCCGCTCCTCGCTTTAATTATCGCTATTTCGGAGATATCGGTTGCAAACACCTGCATGGTCGCATTTAATCCCTTCTCGGCTATGTATTCCTGGAAGGACATGACGAATGAGTATGCCTCTTCACCTGTCGAGCACCCGGCTATCCAAACACGTATAGGGTCATTCTTTTGGCGGTCTTTTAAAAGCGCAGGAAACACTGTTTCGCTTAACTTATCGAACATTTTGAGGTCACGAAAAAATTGCGTCACGGGGATAAGCAAATCCTGGTACAAAACATCCAATTCCGTTGCATTTTCCCTGATAAGGACCAAATACTCGTCAATACTTTCTTTCATGCTCAAAGCAATACGACGATTGATGCGTCTGCGAATAGTAGTCTGTTTGTAATAGGTGAAGTCTACTCCTCTTTTAACACGGAGCAGAGAAATAACTTTCTTAAACCCATCTTCCTGGGTTGTCTCTGTAATTCCCTTCTCATCGATCCCGTTGCCCTTGAACGCACTTTTCAATCGTAATAATTGCTCGGGGATCTTTTCCGGGGGCAATATGAAATCCACTACTCCTGCGTCAATAGCGCTCTGAGGCATTCCTTCATAAGCTGCGGATTGTTGCTCCTGCGCGAAAGTGATACCGCCTTGCTCTTTGATAGCTTTAAGTCCAAGGGTTCCGTCTGTTGCCGTGCCAGATAAAACAACCCCAATAGCATGGTTTTGATGAACTTCAGCTAACGAAGCGAAGAATACGTCAATAGGCAAGTTCCTTTGATTTTTTGGAAGCCGCGCTCTTAATTGAAGAACACCGTCAGTGGCTGTTAATAATTTGTTGGAGGGAATGATATATATATGGTCTGGCACCACATGCACGTTGTCTGTTACTTCCTGCACCGGGATTTTAGTAACTCTCTGCAAAAGGTCAGCTAATATACTTTCATGGGCGGGGTCTAAATGTTGAACAAGGATATATGCCATACCTGAATCTTCCGGAATTGCCTTTAATAACCTTTTAAATGCTTCCAATCCACCTGCCGAGGCGCCGATACCTACAACTGGAAATAAGTTAGATGAAAGAATCTTAACCTCGTTTTTATTTGATTTAACCATTGTCAAGAAATTGTTAGCTGCATGGTGACAAAGCACACCAACGAGCTACTAAAGATAGAATCTGGCCATCTGCTTATATCTGAAGTGAAAAGTCAGGACAAGACATGCAACCTGCGCAAGATCCGTATCACTAAGCACAGGGTAGAACTGATTGAACGCCTGTGGTATCCTGTATAAGAAATAAGAGAGGAATTGAAATATCCATACTAATATACGACTTAAAGCTCAAAGTAACAAAAGATTAAGTAATGGCAAGTCTTCGCGCATTGAAATTTGTCTTTAAATAACACCATTGCTATACCTAATTTCAAATGGAATGCATCTCCGTCACGCTTAAACAGCTTACCCAAGAAAGAAAATTTCATGGGCTGTTGTTTAAAGAGTACCTTTAGCAAGCTCCCTAGGCTCTAAAAGACTTGAATAACCTCTTGAAAAAAAGTAAAACATATTTTATAGTTGATGATGACATTGACGATCAGCAATTTTTAGCTGAGGCATTAGCAGGAAACGATCCGGATTGCCGATGCTTTACCGCTTCCAATGGTCAAGAAGCAATTGACTATCTGATAGGTGCTTTGATACCTATTCCTGACGTGATCTTTTTAGACCTGAATATGCCAGTTTTAAACGGGGAAAAGTTTCTTGTTATCATAAAACAAACGTCTTCCTTCCAACATATTCCTATCATTATTTACTCTACTACTTCCAGTGAACAGGAGATGCAGGAAATGAATAAACGAGGAGCACATCATTTTTTGAGCAAAACACATAGCTTAAAAGCTCTTCGTGAAAAATTGGCTTCTATTGCCATCCTCGCGGACCATGATCTGGATATTGGCTTACCATCTCCAAATTGGTGATAGGGTAGCTAGAATTCGTTGTCTCAGGATCTATGCTTTATTTCCGATTGATATGATGAAGTGATGTCCCAATTCCAAGACCAATTACCCAACTTTTCCATCAATCTCTTCATATCCGTGCTGATCTTGTTGTCCACGATCTTCGCGTAGTGCTGCCTGGTCCGGATATTCTTATGTCCAAGCATATCTATGAAAGAACGGGTATGTTTCAAGGAGGTAGTATACCGTGTCAGGGCTCCGGGAGCATACCCTTTCCCGACCGGGGCGGCAATCTGGTCGTTATGGTGCTGGAATATTTCCAACAGCATCCGTGATTTGTCATGTATATCTTCTTTGCCGGATAAAGTGTCCCGGATGATAACGGCGGTTATCGGCTTGCTCCGGTCGATCAATTTGCGCTTTATCTCATAAACCTTTTCTTGCAGCGTATCCAGGTAAGCATTCAGGTTCTTGGTTGAATCTTTGCTGCCGGTAGCTCTTCCCGCATGTTGATTCCACCGGAGAGGATCACATTTTCGCTTGGTTGATAATTCGGCGGACTGACCATCGACTGTAATACGCAGGTAAATAGTGACCTCTTCTTTGATAAATCCCGACAGCTTTTTAAGGTAAAAAAGCAAACCAAAACTTTGTTCGATCATAACACACTTGCTTTTGATGTTAAAGATACGGCTTACTAACGGTCTTGCACAAACTTTTAAGTTCATAAGATGTTAATTATAAGCAAGTTACAAAGGTTCAGGTGAGTAAGATGGAGTAAAATGAAATACTACACGAATCGCTCACTGAACCACGTCGAAAAAGGGAGGTAAAATAGAGGGATTACCGGCACACTCCGTGTGGCATGGTGATCCCGTTATGGGGGGCGTCAAACTAATGAACAGAAGTGCCGCACTCCGTGCGGATTTTTCATTCCCGGTCCGCTCTGGCAAGCGAGCTTGCCCCGCTCCCCGGAAATGAAAAATGCCCTCGTCAAAGACGAGGGCACTTCTGCTCTTTAGTTTGCGGAGAGAGAGGGATTCGAACCCCCGGAGGCTTTCACCTCAACGGTTTTCAAGACCGCCGCATTCGACCGCTCTGCCATCTCTCCGGGCGCAAAATAAAGGTTCCGCCGCCATACAGCCAAAAAAATAAAAGGATACGTACCTTTGGGTCGGATGAAACACCTTAGAGCTGTCAATAAATATTTCTGGAAATACCGTATGCGCTTCCTCTGGGGCCTGGTATTCATCATTCTCTCCAACTATTTCCGCATCCTCACTCCCCAGGTCACCGGCTATGTAGTCAATTCCGTAGAAAAAGCATTACGCGACAGCATCTCCTCCAGGGCATCCTCCCATCCCCCCATACTCCCACAGGGCACCACAGCTCAACCCCAGACGGCAGGCCGCCAGGCCATCCAGGATAAAAAGGACACCGCCAACTACGATATACTGGTAAAGAAATTCATCCGCCGGCTGGACCAGGCCAAACCCTCCTTTGACGCCAAAGTGGCCATCTGCGGTATCACCCTGCTCATACTGGCCCTGGTAGGCGGCTTCTTTATGTTCCTCATGCGCCAGACCATCATCGTCATGAGCCGTCACATCGAGTACGACCAGAAAAAGGAGATTTATGACCATTATCAGCTATTGGACACCAATTTCTATAAGATACACTCTACCGGCGACCTGATGAGCCGTATGGCCGAGGACGTCAGCCGTGTCCGCATGTTTACAGGCCCTGCCGTCATGTACCTCGTCAACCTCCTGGCCACCATCGCTTTCAGCCTGTTCTTCATGCTGAAAAAAGACCCCCTTCTCAGCTTGTACGTATTGACACCCTTGCCCATCCTGGCCATCACTATCTATTATGTCAATAACATCATCCACAAAAGGAGCGAGCATATCCAGGCTCTCCTGAGCAACCTCACCACCAATGCCCAGGAATCCTACAGCGGTATACGTGTCATCAAATCATTCGACCAGGAGAATGCCATGTTTCGCTTTTTCACCCACAACAGCGAAGAATACCGCAAGAATGCCATAGGACTGGCCAAGGTCGAATCCATCTATTTCCCCTCCATGGGCCTGATGATCGGCCTCAGCACCCTCCTGGCCATCATGATAGGCGGACTTTATTCCATATACGGCCGTCATAATACGGACCTCGGCACCATCACTGAATTCGTTATTTATATTACCATGCTCACCTTCCCCGTGAGCGCCATAGGCTGGGTCGCCAGCATCATTCAAAGAGCCTCCGCCTCCCAAAAGAGACTGAATGAGTTCCTGGATACCGTACCTGATATCCGCAACCCTGACACCCCGCTGCAGCACCACTTACAGGGAAATATCAGCTTCGAGCACATCGACTTTATATATCCCAACACTGGTATCCATGCCCTGAAGGACTTTCACCTGGACATCCGGAGGGGCGAAAAAATAGTCATCATCGGCAGGACAGGCAGCGGAAAAACTACCGTCGCCCAGCTGCTTCTCCGCATGTACGACCCCGGAAAAGGCCGTATCCTCGTCGATGGAATTGATATTCGTCAATTTGATCTGCAGGAACTACGCCGTCAGATCAGCTACACGCCCCAGGATACCTTTCTTTTCAGCGATACGGTCACCGGTAACATACAGTTCGGCCTGGATAAGCCCGACGAGGAAAAGGTACGCCGCGCCGCCCGGTATGCCTCCGTCGACAAAGAGATAGAAGGATTTGCCGATAAATATGATACCATGATAGGAGAGAGGGGTGTGACCCTCAGCGGCGGACAAAAACAACGGATCTCCATTGCCCGCAGCCTGGTCAAGGACCCTGAGATCGTTGTATTTGACGATTGCCTCAGCGCTGTAGATGCTAAGACTGAAAAGGAAATACTTGCAAACTTACATCAATATCTTCAGCACAAGACGGCTATCATCATCACCCATCGCATCTTTTCCCTCCTTGATTTCGACCGGATCATCGTCCTGGAAGAAGGCCGCATCGTAGAGACGGGCACCCATCAGGAGCTGCTTGCGCTCAATGGTTATTACACCTATCTCTATGAGCAGCAACAGCAGGAGAGGGAAGATGTCTCATAACGGGAAACAAAAGGGGCTTTTTGCCTTGTCTGGTGATACTGCTGCACAAAATGGTCAATATCCCGCCCGATTTTAATGTCCGCCGTGAAAAGCAGACTGGTATTGACCTAAATCGGTGATATAAATTCTTTTACGAATTTTGCCAATTCGAAAACAATACTATATTTGTGTTCGGTACAAATTGTTATTTTCAACTGAAAAAAATTTTATTGTGGCGTACGACAACAACGAAAAAAGAATGGAAAGCGTTTACAGCAAGCGCATCAGAGCTGG
>Ga0068860_100001236_pt1 | contig 27875 bp, 26 predicted proteins | sample KBSSwiS32_FD_66597 | JGI IMG/M metagenome (GOLD analysis project Ga0068860, IMG submission 66597) | Switchgrass rhizosphere microbial communities from Kellogg Biological Station, Michigan, USA - KBS Switchgrass S3-2 | ecosystem: Host-associated > Plants > Roots > Rhizosphere > Soil ... | reverse complement strand
GTTTCCGCCACCGTTGCCGAGTTGCACGCCCGTGCCGTCGAGTGGCACCAACGCCGATGCCCCAGCGCCGATCTCGATGTCGAGGTCAGTGATGCGGCCGTTGCGATCGACCAACTGCCACCCCGCCAGCTTATGCGGCGTGGTGGCGCAGTTCCCGAGCACGACCACCTCGTGCCCCGGATCGGCTCCGGCCGGGTTGATCAGTGCGCGCTCGAGGTATACCGCCGATCCGGTGGGGGTGACGGGCGTCGGCGGGCCCGGTGCGATCAGCGACGACAACGGCTTGGCATCGGATCGGGGCCTGCCGTTGCCGTCGGTGGGAATGCGCTGTGTCTGAAACGCCAAGAAAATGCCCACGATCCGGTCGGGGAAGGCGAGCAGTAGGGCACCGTCGCGGAATGCGCCGTTGTCCCCGGCGTGTTCACCGACATTGCCCTGCATCATGTGGATGTCGTGAACGCCGTGCAGCCCGTCGGTGTTTCCGAACTCCGCGTCGATCGGCAGGTGGCGGTTCGAGTCGAACTTCATTCCAAAGGTGAACAGCTCACCACCGGCGGCCTTGCACTGGTCGAGGTACAACCCCAGCAGGTCCTGCAGGTCGTCGGCATTGGCGCTACCGCTGGGCGGCAGTACCCGGCCACGCGAGAAGTCGAACAGTGGTGCGGTGACGTAGTCCAGCGACGTGGTCGCATTGGGCCCGGCCGGGCTGAACCCCGACGGCCTCGTCGACAACGAATCGACGATCGGGTGGCCTACAAGTGGGTCAACGATCCAGAAGACCACCTCGCTGTGATCCTGCGACTGCACATTGACGGCCACCCGCCACGGCTGCCCTGTCGAGTCGAGTGCCCGGATCTGAAGGTGCGGTGTACTCAACCCGTCTTCGCGCTTGGCCCTGTCGAACCGTGCCCGCAACACGCCATACTGCAGCGCCATGTCTTCCTACCCCCATCGGATTGTGTTGGTGCAACGCGATCCGCTTGCGCTGCTTAGCATGCCACCGACCGGGCTCGGCGCCCTGAGTACCGCACTACTCGAAACCTCGCGGCCCGCGAACGTGCGCAGAATGTCCGCAGTTTGCGGTGTGTCGGTGTGTCGGTGTGCAGACACGCTCCCCCTTGCACGCGGGGAGGTGCCCCCAACTCGCGGTAGTGGGGGTTAGGTCGGCGGCGCGAACACTCCTGCGGCGGGGTCAGCAGTTATCTGGTCGGTGTCGGTGTGATAGTCGAACAACTCGCCGTAGCGGCCCCAGTCGATCGCGGTGTCGAGTTGTTGCTTCGCATCGTCTGGCCCGAATCCGCGGCTGAGCAGGTCGAGAAAGAAACCCGCGCGCAGGCTGCCGTCAGCGCTCGCGGCAAGGGCCTTACAGATCGTGCGGACGAGGGGCGCGCGGGTGCGAACCTGCCCACCGAAGATCTGTTTGCTGGTTTGGATGTCGGCGGTGGTGAATTCAGTTCCGACGGAGGTCAGTTCGAGGTCGCCGCTGCGAACGGAAAGTAGGTCGAGCAAGGCGGCGGCGTCGACCAGCGGGAGCAGATCGTCGATCGCGAAGTTGAGTTCGTTGGCGATATCGGGCATGTCAGCATGTCCGCCTTGCGCGTAGACGATCTCGACGAGACCGGCAATGCCGCCCACCGTCGCCTTCGGTAGCGGCCGAGTCGTCGGTGAGGCCTGGGTCGGCTCCGGTTCAGGGGCGCCGGGTTCGGTACCGGTGAGGAGTTCGTACAGCTTGTCGACCAGGCCTGCGAACGTCGTCGACCGGCGGTCGCGTGGCCGCTCGAGGCCGATGGGAACCTCCGCGCGGATGTGGCCGGGGTTGTCGCCCAACACGATCACCCTGTCGGCAAGTAGCACAGCCTCCTCGATGTTGTGGGTGACAAGGCAGATCGCCTGGGTGGGGAAATTCTGGCCGGTCCACAGCGCCATCAGTTCGGTGCGCAGGTTCTCGGCGGTCAGCACGTCGAGCGCGGAGAACGGTTCGTCCATCAGCAACACGTCCGGTTCGAGCACCAGCGCACGAGCGAAGCCGACTCGTTGCCGCATACCGCCCGAAAGCTCCTTGGGATAGGCGGATTCGAACCCATCGAGGCCGATGAGGTCGATCGCCCGAAGGGCGCGACCGTGCCGTTCAGCGGGCGGGACACCGCGTGCCGCGAGCCCCAGCTCGACATTGTCCTGCACCGTCAACCACGGCATCAGCGCGAAGGTCTGAAACACCATCGCGGCGCCGGGGTTCGCGCCGTTCAACTCCGCACCGCGGTAGCGCACCGACCCGCTCGTCGGGGCGATCAGGCCGGCGATGGAGCGCAGCAGCGTCGACTTCCCCGATCCGGACCTGCCGAGCAGCGCCACGATCTCACCGGCATGCAGGTCGAGACTGATGTCGTCCAGGACCAACAGGGTGTCGCCTGCCGCACCGGTGAAGCTCTTGTCGAGATGCTCGACCTTGACCAGCACCTCATCATCGATTCTCATCGTGATACCTCCTCGTTCAAAGCCGTGTCAGGACAGGGAAAAGCGCCGTTCGGACAGCGCGTAGAGCCGACGCCAGAAGAACCGATTCATGGCGACCACGTAGCAGCTCATGACGATCACCCCGACGAGGATGCGACCGGAGTCCCCGTCCGCCGTGGCGTCCCTGATGTATGCGCCGAGTCCGGTCGCCGTCAGCGTAATCCCGTGGTAGGACACGACCTCGGCCACGATCGACGCGTTCCACGCTCCCCCGGCGGCAGTTATGCCGCCGGTAACATAGCTCGGGAAGATGGCGGGCAGGATCAACTTGCGCCACCGCAACGTTCGCGGCAGCTGCAGGTTGGCTGCCGCTTCCCGCAGGTCGTTGGGTATCGCGCTGGCCCCAGCGATCACATTGAACAAGATGTACCACTGCGAACCGAGAGCCATCAGCACGATGCCACCCACGTTCAGGCTGATGCCCGTCACCACCAACACTGCAGCGAACATGGGGAATAGAAAATTCGCGGGGAACGACGCCAGCACCTGCACGACCGGCTGTGCGAGACGAGATATCTTGGGGTTCAACCCGATCCACACTCCGAGGGGGACCCAGATCAGCGTTGCGAAGATGACGACCACGACGACACGGCCGAAGGTCGCAAGCCCAAGGAGCAGCGCGTGACCGACCTCGCCGAAACCAACTGTGCTACCGATGAATTCAATAAGCCGGTACACGCCATAACCGATGGCGACGCCGAGTAGGGCGCCGAACGCCCAGTCGCCGGCCCGGCGGCGCATTGCCGACGTCCGCAGCGGATGCTCGGCGACCCCCAACGGGGCGAAAGCGCGGTCGATCGGATACACCAGCTTGCCGAAGGTTTGGCCAACCGCCCGAGGGATGCGCGAGCGCCGCAGGAGGTCGAGCATGAGGCTGCGAGGCGCCTCGGCCCCCTCCGACTCCTCGACCCGAAAGCGATCCGCCCAAGCTGTAAGCGGCCGCCAGAACAGCACATTGACCCCGACGACCATCAGGATCATGACTGCGATCGCGAGCAACACCTTGCCGAGCTCGCCGTCATCACTGGCAGCGGCCACGTAGGAACCGATTCCCGGCAGCGCGAACTGATGGTTGTTGACGCTCAACGCTTCCGAGGCGGTCAGGAAGAACCAGCCGCCGCCGAAGCTCATCATGCCGTTCCAGACCAGCGGGATTATGCCGCTGGGCACGTCGACGCGCCAGAACCGCTGCCACCGCGACAGCCGCAACAACCGTGATGCCTCGTCGAGTTCACGCGGCTGCGATTTCAGCGAGTAGTAGAACGCGAACGTCATGTTCCAGGCCTGCGAGGTGAATATCGCGAAGATCGATGCACACTCCAAACCCAGGGCCGATCCGGGAAACAGCGCGATGAAGCCGGTGATCGTGATCGACAGGAAACCCAGAATCGGGACCGACTGCAGGATGTCCAGCAGTGGGATCAAGACCTTCTCGGCCCGACGGAGCCTGGCGGCCGCGGTCGCGTACACGAAAGTGAACACGACCGACAGTGCCAACGCCACGAACATGCGCAACAACGACCGCGCGGCGTAGTACGGAAGGTTTGCCGGATCGGTGGAAACGGTCGACGGTGCATGCTCGACCGTCCACGGGACGTTTGCACTACTGGCCAGCCGTACGACCAGCCACAGCAGCGTTGCGGCGGCGACGAAGACGACGGCGTCGGCAACCCAGTTGCGCGCGGGCCGGACGAGCGCGCCCTGGGCCGGAAAGGTTCGCATCGATGTCATGCGCGAGTCACCTGAAATGTCTTGCAGGCAACCTTAATCAGGCCCATTACTTTTGACGGCATGCCGCACTCCCATCCCACTCGGGATGACACGGGCACAAACCAGACAGATCCAGTGGTCGCACTGACCACTAGCGGGGAAGGGCGTTACGCCTAGTGACCGATCCGCAAGGGAGCAATCGCATCCCGCGCGATACTGTCGTCCGGCATGTGCCGCTCACCTCACTCTCAACACGATTGAACGCGCCGGACCGCCCGACGCGCCTAACCCAAGTAAAGGCTGACAACCTGTCGCCGTCAACCAAATTCGCTGTCAACAAACTGTAAAGAAGTAACGCGCTAGCGGCCCAACGGGTGGGCGTCGAGCCACGCATCCGCCACCAGTCCCGGCTCCTTGCCCTCGGCGACTTGTCGACGCATGTCGGCCAGCGACCCGGTGTCGAGCACACCCGCCACCTCGTTGAGAGCCAGCACCTGTTGCTCATTCAGTTCGTTGCGCCGGTACAGCGGAACGAGGTTCTCGGCCCGGACCAGTGCGGTCTTATCGGAGAGCACCATCAGCTCGGACGGAATGTTCGGCGTCGCGGTCGTCGTCCACGCGGCATTGATCTGACCGGCGCGCAACGCGGCAAAAAGCGTTGCATTGTCCGGGAATTCGCGTGGCTTCGGCATCGGGCACGGGCCGACCTTCGAAGGTGGCTGCGTGTTCTCCAATGCGCCGGCGACCACCTTCGCGCAATTGCGAACCGCGGCCGTCAGGTCGCGACCACCCCACGCTTCGGCGGTCCGCTCGGTGACCGCGACCGCGGGCTTGTCCTCCGCCGAAGTCGTGTAGTCACCTGCCGCGACACCTTCGGGTAGCACCGACACCATCGTGCCGTACACCTGCGCGTCCGACCGCGCGGCGGCGTCGGGGTCGAACCTCTGCAGCAGCTGGCCGGTGAACCCCGGCGCAACTCGAACCTTCCCCGGGTCCAGCTCGCTCACCGGATCCTGCACCGAAAGCACGTGTGCGGGGCTGCCGTAGAACCGCAGCGCCGCCGCATACAGGTGCGCCACCAACTTCGAGTCGGGTTCGGACGTCGAGCCGACCGCGATCGACGGCGGGCCGGCGTGGCTCCCGCAGCCGACAACGACGAGCGCGAGGAATATGGACGCCAACTGGCCCAAGCCGATTGCGCCGCTGCCGCGGCAGACGCGCATCGGGCCGATCAGATCTCAGCGGCCACCGCGGCCACCGCCGCCGCAACCGCCGGGCCGACACGCGGATCCAGCGGGCTCGGCACGATGAACTCGGGAGCGAGGTCGTCGCCCACCACCCCGAAGATCGCCTCGGCCGCAGCCACCTTCATCTTCTCGGTGATCCGGTGGGCACCGGCGTCCAGCGCGCCGCGGAACACACCGGGGAACGCGAGCACGTTGTTGATCTGATTCAGGTAGTCGCTACGACCGGTCGCCACCACGGCGGCATGTCTGGCGGCGATCTCCGGTCGAATCTCCGGGTCGGGGTTGGACAGCGCGAACACAATTCCGTTGGGAGCCATCGTCGCAATTAGCTCTTCGGGCACGATGCCGCCCGAAAGCCCGAGGAACATGTCAGCACCTTTCAGTGCCTCCACCATTCCGCCGGAAAGGCCGTCTGGGTTGGTGCGCCGCGCCAAATCGAGCTTCACCGGTGTCAGATCCTCGCGATGCGGGTGCAGTATGCCGCGGGAGTCCAGCACCGTCATGTCCGAAACACCAGCGGCCAGAAGGATGTTCGCGCACGCCATGCCTGCCGCGCCGACGCCGGAGATCACGACGCGCAGCGATGCGATATCGCGGTCGAGCACTTTGGTCGCGCCCATCATCGCCGCGAGCACGACGATCGCGGTCCCGTGCTGGTCGTCGTGCATCACCGGGCAGTCGAGCGCCTCGATGAGGCGTCGTTCGATCTCGAAGCAGCGCGGCGCCGAGATGTCCTCGAGGTTGACGGCGCCGAACGTCGGCCGCAACCGCACCAGGGTCTCGACGATCTCGTCGGGATCCTTGGTGTCCAGCACGATCGGGATTGCGTCGAGGTCGCCGTAGGCCTTGAACAAGCCGCACTTGCCCTCCATCACAGGCAGCGACGCCGCCGGGCCGATGTCACCGAGGCCGAGCACCGCGCTGCCGTCGCTGACGACGGCCACCAACCTGTTGGCCCACGTATAGCGGGCGGCCAGGGTGTGATCGGCGGCGATCGCGCGACTCACCTGCGCCACACCCGGGGTGTAGGCGATCGACAAGGCACGCTGGGTATCCAGCGGTGACTTCAGCTCGACCGAGAGCTTGCCCGCTACGTGCGCCTCGAAGATCTCCTCGTCAGTGATGACGACCTGCGGATTCTCTGGCTTATCGGACACTCGCCTCACGTTACTGACGAACTGGTAGGTAATCTAATTGCCCCTGTCTCAGATGAGACCCAGTTCGGTGACGGCCTGGCGCTCATCGGCCAGCTCAGCGGTCGACTTGTCGATCCGGCCGCGGGAGAAGTCGTCGATCTTCAGCCCCTGCACGATCGACCAGTTTCCGTCCTTGGTGGTCACCGGGAACGAGGAGATCAGACCCTCCGGCACGCCGTAGCTGCCGTCGGAGATGACCGCCATCGACACCCAGTCGTCCTTCGGGCTACCCAGCAGCCAGTCCCGGGCGGCATCGGTGGTCGCCGATGCGGCCGACGCGGCCGACGAGGCGCCGCGGGCGTCGATGATCGCCGCGCCGCGCTTGGCCACCGTAGGGATGAAGTCGTTCTCCACCCAGGCCTGGTCGTTGACGACCTCGGCGGCGTTCTTCCCGCCGACCTGGGCGTGGAAGATGTCGGGGTACTGGGTGGCCGAGTGGTTGCCCCAGATCGTCATCTTCTTGATGTCGGTGACCTTGGCGCCGGTCTTCTTGGCCAGCTGGCTGATCGCCCGGTTGTGGTCGAGGCGGGTCAGCGCGGAGAACCGCTCCTTCGGAATGTCGGGCGCGTTGCTCATCGCGATCAGCGCGTTGGTGTTGGCCGGGTTGCCCGTCACACCGATCCGGATGTCGTCCGCGGCGACCGAATTGAGCGCCTTGCCCTGCGCCGTGAAGATCGCGCCGTTGGCCTCGAGCAGGTCGCCGCGCTCCATGCCCGGCCCGCGCGGACGGGCGCCGACAAGCAGGGCCAGGTTCGCGCCGTCGAAGATCTTGTTCGGGTCCGCGCCGATCTCGACACCTGCGAGCAGCGGGAACGCGCAGTCGTCGAGCTCCATCACGACACCCTCGAGAGCCTTGAGAGCCGGCTCGATCTCGAGCAGACGCAGTTCGATCGGGCGGTCCTCGCCGAGCAGCGATCCTGCCGCCAGGCGGAACAACAGGCTGTAGCCGATTTGGCCGGCGGCACCGGTGACCGCGACCTTGAGGGGAGTTGTGCTCACGTCAGATGCTCCTTGGGCTTCGGTTGGGTCCTGGACGAAACTAGCGCACCCGGCTCAGCTGTGAATCTTCGGGACGTACCTGCTCATCGACGGTGCGGGTATAGCCGCGCGCGTAGCATTAACGGCGCTCGATCGGACCTGCGCAACTGTTCTTTCACGGGGAGGGTGAGCCGATGCCATCGTTTCGGGGTTTGCCTCCATCGCTTCGACCGGTCGTACGACCCAAGCCGACACACACGGACGCCAAGTCCATTCACGTACCCGTGGCGCGGGCCATGGTCGACTGCGGCATTTATGTCGATGGTCAGCGGGCGCCCGGCAAGTACACCCACGCCGGCGCGCTGAACAAGGTGCATGAACTCGAACGCGAAGGCAAGGAAGCGTTCGTCTGGATCGGCCTGCACGAACCCGATGAGCACCAGATGCAGGCCGTTGCCGACGTGTTCTGCCTGCACGAACTGGCCGTCGAGGATGCCGTGCATGCGCATCAGCGGCCCAAGCTGGAGCGCTACGACAAGACGTTGTTCCTGGTGCTCAAGACCGTTAAATACGTCGAGCACGTATCGATGGTGCACGCGCGCGAGATCGTCGAGACCGGCGAGATCATGATCTTCGTCGGAGCCGATTTCGTGGTCACTGTCCGGCACGGCGAACACGGCGGTCTGGCCGGGGTGCGCAAGCAACTCGACGCCTCCCCCGCGATCCTCAAGCTCGGTCCGTACGCAATCATGCATGCGATCGCCGACCACGTCGTCGACAGTTATCTGGACATCACCGATCTGATCGAGACCGACATCGACGCGATGGAAGAAGACATCTTCTCGCCGCTGACGCAGACGAACATCGAGTGCATCTATCTGCTCAAGCGCGAGGTCGTCGAGCTGCGCAGGGCGGTCGCGCCGTTGACGCTGGCGCTGCAGCGAATGGGCACCGACCACAACGATCTGATCTCCATCGAGGTCCGTCGGTACCTGCGCGATGTGCTGGACCACAACATCCAGGCCTCCGACCGGATCGCCAGTTACGACGACATGCTCAGCTCGCTCGTGCAGGCCGCGCTGGGCAAGGTGGCCATGCAGCAGAACGTCGACATGCGCAAGATCTCGGCGTGGGTGGCCATCGCGGCAGTGCCGACCGCACTCGCGGGCATCTACGGGATGAACTTCGACCACATGCCCGAACTGCATCAGGTGTGGGGCTATCCGGCAGTGCTGGTGTTGATGGCGGTCGTGTGCACGCTGTTGCACCGGACGTTCCGGCGCAACCACTGGCTCTGATCTCGCCGAACGTTCCTTACCGCTCGAAAATTTGGCGATTTTTCGAGCGGTAAGGAACGTTCGCGCGTGGGGAACCTAGCTCGGTCGCGCTGCAGACCTGGACTGGTCGAGGACGTCGACGCCGTCCTGCTGCCACGCGTCCCGCATGGCGTCGGCACCCTTGAGTCGCACCCACGCGGCCTCGGTCGCAGTAATCGGGGTGGCCGACAGCACTGTGACGGATGGCAGCGGTGCGGTCAGCGGAACGTCGTCAATCTCGCTGCGGCCCAATAGGAACGCGGTGAACGGGGTCGACTCCCACAGCGGCGATTCCAGATCGATCAATCCGTCGGGTTCGAGTATCAGTCCTTCGACGGCGGGCGCCGCGGCCAGGATCGCGATGGAGCGGGCAAGGCCGGACGGCGACCGGCCGCGCAATGCGACGACGACCTCGGCCCGCGGACCGTGCAGCGCATCGGTCACCATCTCCGTCGGGTCGAACATCGGATGGCGCGAACAGCCAACCGACACATAGTGACTGACCCCGTCGGCAGTGGGGCCGAACCGCAGCACGTCAATGCGCTCGGTACCCAGAAATGTCACGCTGGCTTCGTCGGCTTCTGCGCTGGTCCCCGACCGGGCGAAGTGCTCACGCAGGTGTGCGCGCACCTCCGCCAGGACGTCGATCACTCGGCCGGTAGTGGCGGAGTCTGGTCGGTCGGCGGCGGTGTTGGCGTCTGCTCACCCGATGGTGCGGGCGCCGCGCTCGGCGCAGGCGGCTCTTGCGCGCCCGTCGGCTCGATCGTCAGGTTCACGCCGGTGTCCGCGTCGAAGATCGCGATCTTGGAGGTGTCGAAAGCCAGCTCCATGGTCTGGCCCGGCGTGACCTTCGACTCGGTGGAAACGCGTGCGACGAACTCGTTTTCATCGACTCCGGAATCGGCGGCGAGCTCAGCCAGCTGGGCAGCGTGCGCACCCGCTCCTTCGCTCTTGAAGTGGACGTACTTGTCGGCACCAAGCGATTCGACGAAATCGACCTTCACCTCGAATGTGAGCGCGCGGATCCGCGCGTAGGTGTCGATCAGCGCGGCATCCTCGAGATGCTCGGGGCGCACGCCGACGATCACGTTGTTCGGCTTGGGGTGTCGCGCCAGCAGGTCGTGCACCTCTTGGGTGAGCGTGACTTCACCGAACGGCAGGCGCACACCGACGTCGGTCAGGGTGGCCGGGAAGAAGTTCATCGACGGCGATCCGATGAATCCCGCGACGAACAGGTTGGCCGGCCGGTTGTACAGCTGCTCGGGCGTGCCGACCTGCTGGGCGACGCCGGCCAGCAGCACCACCACACGGTCGCCGAGTGTCATGGCCTCGGTCTGGTCGTGCGTGACGTAAACCGTCGTCGTGCCCAATCGGTTCTGCAGCCGCGCGATCTCCGAGCGCATCTGGACGCGCAGCTTGGCGTCGAGATTCGACAGCGGCTCGTCCATCAGGAACGCCTTGGGATTGCGCACGATCGCGCGTCCCATCGCGACCCGCTGGCGTTGACCGCCCGACAGTTGGGCAGGCTTGCGATCCAGAAAGTCGGTCAGGTCAAGGATTTTCGCGGTCTCCTCGACCTTCTGGGCGATTTCGGCCTTCTTCGCCTTGGCCAACGTCAGCGGGAAGGCGATGTTCTGCCGGACGGTCATGTGCGGATAGAGCGCGTACGACTGGAACACCATCGCGATGTCGCGGTCCTTGGGCGCCTTCTCGTTGACCCGCTGACCGCCGATACGCAGCTCGCCTGCGGAGATATCCTCGAGGCCGGCAATCATGTTCAGCGTGGTGGACTTCCCGCAGCCGGAAGGCCCGACCAGGATGATGAACTCGCCGTCGGCGATCGTGATCGACAGGTCTTTCACGGCCGTCGCGCCGTTGGGGTAACTCTTGGTCACCCGGTCCAACACAATTTCGGCCATGGAGCTATCCCTTCACCGCACCGGACGTCAGGCCGGCGACGATCCGTCGTTGGAAGATTAGAACAAAAATGATGATCGGGATGGTGATGACCATCGCGCCGGCCGCGATCGATCCGGTCGGCTCCTCGAACTGCGAACTGCCGGTGAAGTTGGCGATCGCCACCGGCGCGGTGATGGCCCGCTGGGTGGCCGTCAGCGACAGGGCCAGCAGCAGGTCGTTCCACGCGAAGATGAAGACCAGGATCGCGGCGGTGACGATGCCCGGTGCTGCCAGCGGCGCAATCACTTTCCGGAACGCCTGGGCAGGCGAGGCGCCGTCCATCTTCGCCGCCTTCTCCAAGTCCCAGGGAATCTCCCGGAAGAACGCGGAGAGCGTGTAGATCGCCAGTGGCAGCGCGAACGTGATGTACGGGATGATCAAGCCCGGCCACGTATCGAACAGCCCGATGCTGCGCCACAGGTTGAAGATCGGCGTCACCAGCGAGATCTGCGGGAACATCGCGATCAGCAGCGCTACCCCGACAAGCAACCGCTTACCGGGAAACGACAGTCGCGCAACCGCATACGCGGCCATGCCACCGACGACCACCGCGATCACCGTGGTGATCAACCCGATGCCGATCGAGTTGATCAGCGCCGAGGTGAAGATGTCACCGGAGAAGATCCCCTTGTAGTTGTCGAAGGTGATCTGCGAGGGGATCAGCTTGCCGTCCTTGACAGTTGACGTCGGCTTGAGCGACAGGCTCAGGATCCACAGCACCGGAAACAGCGCGTACACGACGACCAGAATGTTGACGACGGTCCAACCCGTCCCACGCCCCGCGCCGACCCGCTCGGCCATCAGCGCCTCTCCTCATCGGATCCGGGCGCCGCAGCACCGAACAACTTGATGTAGATGAACGCGATGAGCGCCACCGACAGAAAGATCAGCACGCTGATGGCCGAGCCCAGACCGAGATTGAACGCCTTGAAGAGGTTGTCGTAGCCCAGGATTGACACCGACCCGGTGTTGTTGGCGCCGCCGGTGAGTACGTAGATGTTGTCGAAGATGCGGAAGGCGTCGAGCGTGCGGAACAGCAGCGCCACCAGGATCGCCGGTTTGATCAGCGGCAGAATCACTTTGACGAGCCGCTTCCACGCGCCGGCTCCGTCGATCTGAGCCGCGTTAAGTAGATCCTGTGGCACCAGCGCCAACCCGGCGAGCAGCAGCAGCGCCATGAACGGCGTGGTCTTCCACACCTCGGCGAGAACCACGATGGCGAGCGACGGAATCTGTTCGGTCAGCGGCGCGCTGCCGGCCGGCAGCAGGTTGGCCAGATAGCCGGTGCCCGGTGTCCACGCGTAGTACCAGCTGTACGACGCGGCGACGGTGACGATGCCGTACGGGATCAGGATCGCGGTGCGCACCACGCCCCTACCGAAGATCGTGCGGTGCATGACAAGCGCCAGCGCCATGCCGAGCACGAACTCGATCGCCACCGACACCACGGTGATGGCCAGCGTCACGACGAACGCCGTCCACCAATACCGGTCGGAAAGGACGGTGATGTAGTTCTGCAACCAGACGAACGACGTGTCGTCCGGGGTGGCGAGGTTGTAGCGCTGCAGGCTCAACCACACCGCGTACCCGATCGGGTAGGCGGTGACCGCAAGCATCAAAAGGACCGCCGGGGTGATCAACACAAACGCCAGCCGCCGCTCCGACTTCTTGTCGTCGGTGCCCGCGGTGGGCGCGGCGGCAGCTTGCGCGGCGGTGATCGGCGGCGCGGTCATGGAATCAGCCCCTTACCGTCGATGGCCTTCTGGACCTGCACAGCGAGCTCGTCCGCGGTGCGCTCAGGATCGATGTCGGTGATCGGCGCCAGCGTGACCGAGATTCGCGTCGACACCGCCTGATACACCGGGGTGGCGGGCCGGACCGCGGCGTTTGTGAGCTGCTCGCGGATGATCTCGTACTGCGGGTACTTGGCCTGGAAAGTCGGGTCGTCGTAGAGCGAGGCCCGCACCGCGGGCAGGCCGCCCTCAACCGAGGTGTAGCGCTGGTTCTCTACGTTGCGCAGGCACCGGATGGCCTCGAACGCTTCCTTGCGGTGCCGGCTGGTCTTGGCGACCGCGAGGTTGAGGCCGCCCAGCGTCACTTTGGCGGGCTCGCCAGGTTGCACACCCGGGTAAGGCGCGAAGCCGAACACTTCCTTGCTCGCCTCATACGCGGACTTGAACTGCTCGTCGGTCGGCGAAAACGTCCCGGCGTCGTTGATGCTGCCCGCCAGATCGGGCTTCTCGTCCAGCGGCAGGAAACTCACGCCGCCCTTGACGGCGTTCTCGAGCATCGACGGCAGCACGAACGGCCAATTCACCTCGAGCGCCGCTTTGCCCTGCTCGAGCGCGAGCCGTGCGGTGCCCTCGTCGGTCTGCGTGATCGACGGATCGGCACCAGGCGCGGTAGCAACGGCCTTCATGATCTGCAACGCCTTGACGGTCGCCGCGCGATGCTCGGGTGTGTCGGTCAGGGTGACTGTCGTGCCGTCGTCGGAAAGCACTTGACCGCCAGCACTTTCCAGCAAGGTGTTGAACCACACGACCAGACCCTCGTACTGTTTGGCCTGGACGGCGATCCAGCTGGGCTTGCCGGCGGCGTGCAACCGTGTCGCCTCAGCGACCATGCCATCCCAGGTACTAGGCGGCTCATCCATCAAATCGGCGCGATACCAAAGCAATTGGGTGTTCGTGGTGATGGGCGCAGCGTACAGCTTGTCCTGCCATGTGGCGGTCTCCAGCGGCCCGGGCAGCGTGTTGCTCTTGGCGTCGGCCTCGGCCTTTCCGGACGGGTCATCGGAAAGGGGCAAAGCCCAACCCGCCTCGGCGAACTCGGCGGTCCACACCACGTCGAGCGCCATCACGTCCAGCGTCGTGTCGTTTCCAGTGAGCCGTCGAGCCAGCTGTAGGCGCTGGTCGTCGGCGCCCTTCGGCAAGCTGACCTGCTGGATCCTGAAACGGCCACCCAGTTCTTCGTTGCAGCGCTTGGCGACTGCCGTGAACGTGGCCATCTCGTTAGCCGGGGTGTAGTAATTGATGACGAGGCCGCCGCCACCCGACCCACAGGCGGATACCACTGACGCAGTCGTCAACGCGGCCAATGCCGCAGCACCTAGCCGCCGAGCGCGCACAACCCAACTCCCGTCCGGCGGGGATCTCCCGCGGGCAAACCGTATTGCCAGACACGCGTGATTTGCAACACTTTCGGCGCGCGCGTCGCACAACGTTACTCAATCGCGAGCGACCGCAAACTCCCTGTTACCACCGGCGTGTCGAGATGCACACGGTCCCGTTGCACGCGGGGCCCGGCTCGCGGCGAAACGGGTTCAGATCGTCAAGCGCGCCAGCAGATCCCGCCCGCGCTCGGCGCTCTGCGGGTCGCAAAGCACGTCGTAGCGCCCGGCGACGAGCTGCATTGTCGAGCTGAAATCTCTTGTGCCGCGAGCCATCGCATACGGGACCGCCGAGGTGATCAAGCCGAAGAACACACCGGCCACCAGACCCGTGGCCAGCGCGCCCCATGGGCTGGGGCTGAAGAAACCGAGGATCAGGCCGATGAACAGACCCAGCCAGGCCCCGGTCAGCACCCCTCCGCCGAGCACTTTGGGCCAGCTCAGCCTGCCGGTGACCCGTTCCACCTGCATCAGGTCGACGCCGACGATGGTCACCTGCTGCACCGGGAACTGTTGATCGGACAAGTAGTCCACGGCGCGCTGCGCCTCGGCGTACGTCGGGTATGAGCCGATCGGCCAGCCCTTCGGCGGTGTGGGCAGGGCGGCGGGGCCGCCACGCCCAGGCTTCGTCGGGGTACCCGGCGTCATGCCGGGATTCTGTCCAGGCTGAAACGGGCTGGTCATCGGTGTTCTGTCTCCTCGTATCGGCGGCTAACTTTGGCAGCTGCTCTCACACCGTCCAACGCTGCGACGGCCGCAATGGTGCCCTGCGCTTGCGCTAGGTTGATCAGCATGACAAATCCGGGCGAGGACGCAGGCCAAACGCCATCATCCGACTCCAGTGGCAGCGGGTCGGAGCCCGCATCCAGCGGTTACGAAGCGCCCTCGATCGAGCAGTCCCAGCAGCAGCCCAGCCAACCGGAGGCATCGCAGCCGACCGAGCAGAGCAGCTATACCCCGCCGCCGGCGTACAACCCTCCGCCCGCCTATGACGCGCCCAGCTACCCGCCGCAGCCGAGTTATCCGAACTTTCCGGCGTCCGACTACACGCAGCCGACGGAGTATCCCGCCGCCGGAGGAGCGCAGCCCGGCTACCCGCCGCCCTACCCCGGGCCGACCGGCTACGGCGCGCCGTCGTACCCGCCGCCTTACGGCGCACCGCAATACGGGGCACCGCCTCCCGGCTATCCCCCGCCGCCAGCCGGCTACGGGCCGCCGCCGATCGGCTATCCGGCACCCGAGTACTCGGCCTACGGGCCACCCGCGCAGAAGACGAACTCGATGGCGATCGCGTCTCTTGTCTGCTCGCTCGTCGGGTTTTTGTGTTGGCTCGGCTCGATCGCCGGCATCGTGCTCGGCATCGTCGCCATCAACCAGATCAAGCAAACCCGCGAAGACGGCCAGGGATTGGCGATCGCGGGCATCGCCATCGGCGCGTTATCGCTGATCGTCGGCCTCATCTTTTTTGTCGTTGCGTTGAGTAGTTGAGTAACTGACGGTGCCCACCAGCGACCCCGAGCAGCCGTCGCTGGAGGACGCTGCGCCATAGCAGAATCCGAATCCGCCGGTCGACGATCCGGCGGATGCCGGGTTGCCGCCCGTCTACCCGCCGCCCTACGCGACGGGTTACCCCGGCTATCCGGGCTACCACCCGTGGGCATACGACCCGTACCGGCCCACCAAACCGCCCGGCACGAACAACCTGGCGATCGCAGCCCTGGTCACGTCCCTGGCAGGGCTATTGTGTTGCGGCCTGTCGTCGATCGTGGGACTGGTGCTGGGCGTGGTCGGGATGCGCGAGACCAAACGCACCGGCCAGGACGGCTACGCGATCGCGCTGATCGGAGCGATCATCGGCGGACTCGCCGTCGCAGGCTGGATGATCTACCTGCTGCTGTCGATCGGCATCTTCGCCAGCGGCTGGCAGTGGGCGCCGTAACGAGCTAACTGGGCGGCCGGAACGGTTCGGTCGTGCGCTCCATGCCCGCGGCGCGACCCTTCCCCGCGATCACCAACGCCATCTTGCGGCTGGCCTCATCGATCATCTCGTCGCCGAGCATGACCGCGCCACGTGCGCCGCCCGCGCGCGAGGTGTGCCACTCGTAGGCCTCCAGGATCAACTCGGCGTGGTCGTAATCGCGCTGCCGCGGGCTGAAAACGTCGTTGCCCGCTGCGATCTGGTCGGGATGCAGCACCCATTTGCCGTCATAGCCCAGCGCCGCCGACCGGCCGGCAACCCGCCGGAAACCGTCGACGTCACGGATCTTCAGATACGGCCCGTCGATCGCGAGGACGCCGTGCGTGCGGGCGGCGATCAGGATCCGCATCAGCACATGGTGATGCGCGTCGCCGATGTCATAACCCTCCGGCTGCTCGCCGACCTCGAGGGTGCGCATGTTGAGGCTGGCCGCCATGTCCGCGGGTCCCAGGATCAGCGCCTGCACCCGAGGGGCCGCCGCGATGGCGTCAATGTTGGTCAGCCCCTCTGCGTTTTCGATCTGCGCCTCAATCCCGATGCGGCCCACCGGTAGTCCGTGCGTGGTCTCGAGCTGGCCCAGCAGTAGGTCGAGCGCGTGGATGTGCGAGACGTCAGTCACCTTGGGCAGCACGACGATGTCCAGCGATGCGCCGGCGGTCGACACCACCTCGATGACGTCCGCGTAGGTCCATGGTGTGGTCCAGTCGTTGACCCGCACCCCGCGCAGCTGGTCCGCCCAGCCCGGCTCGGCCAGCGCGACGGCGACCTGCGTGCGGGCCTCGGCCTTGGCGTCCGGTGCGACCGCATCCTCCAGATCGAGGAACACCTCGTCCGCGGGCAGATTCTTTGCCTTCTCGATCATCTTGGCGTTGCTGCCGGGGACCGAAAGGCAGGTTCGACGGGGCCGATAGGCGTTTTCCACAACCACACTCTCTACCCTCTACAGACATGGCGGCGGTCAACAGGGTCTACGTGGCCCGACTCGCGGGGATGGTGGTGCTTGGTCCCGACGGCGAGTCGATCGGCCGCGTGCGCGATGTGGTGATCAGCATCGGCGTCTCTGGCCATCAGCCGCGGGTGTTGGGTCTTGTCGTCGAATTGCTCACCCGCCGAAGGATTTTCGTTCCGATCCTGCGGGTTACGGCCATCGAGCCCAGTGCCGTCACACTCGCGACGGGCAATGTATCGATGCGCCGATTCTCCCTGCGTCCCAACGAGGTGCTGGTGCTCGGCGAGGTGATCGAGACACGAGTCCGCGTCGACGATCCCGATCTGCCGGAACTGGCCGGAATCGACGTCGTCGTGGTTGATCTCGGCATCGAGCAGACCCGCACCCGGGACTGGGTCGTCACCAAGGTCGCCGTGCGGCCACAGCGTCGGCTCGGCAGACGCAGCAACGTGTACATCGCCGGCTGGCTTCAGGTGCAGGGCCTGACGCCGTCCGGTCTGGCGATGCCCGACCAGGGTGTGGGTCAGTTGCTCGAACAGTTCGAAGGCCAACGCCCCATCGAGGTCGCCGAAGCGCTTCGCGAACTGCCCGAGAAGCGCCGCTACGAGGTGGTCAAGGCACTCGACGACGAGCGGCTCGCCGACGTGCTGCAGGAGCTGCCTGAAGACGAGCAGGCCGATCTGCTGCGGCAGCTGGAGACCGAGCGCGCGGCCGATGTGCTCGAGGCGATGGATCCCGACGACGCCGCCGACCTGCTGGGGACGTTGACCCCCGCCGACGCGGAGCAGTTCCTGCGCCGGATGGATCCGGAGGACTCCGAGGACGTGCGGCGGCTGCTGAGTCACTCGCCCGACACCGCGGGCGGCTTGATGACGTCCGAGCCGGTGGTGCTGGCCCCCGACACCACCGTCGCCCAAGCGCTCGCGCGCGTCCGCGATCCCGACCTGACACCCGCGGTCGCGTCGCTGGTGTTCGTGACCCGGCCGCCGACGGCCACGCCGACCGGGCGTTATCTGGGCTGCGTGCACCTGCAGCGGCTGCTGCGCGAACCTCCCGCCGAGCTCGTCAGCGGCATCCTCGACAAAGATCTGCCGACCTTGAGTCCCGAAGACCCACTGGCGGCGGTGACGCGCTACTTCGCTGCCTACAATCTCGTCTGCGGTCCTGTTGTCGACGCGGAAAACCACCTACTGGGCGCGGTGTCCGTCGACGACGTCCTCGACCACCTGCTTCCCGACGACTGGCGGGAGCGCGAGGAACCTGAGCTGTCCGGCGCCGAAGGGGTGACATGAGCGACTCGTCGGCGCGTCAGCGGCTGGACACGCCGCGCACGTCGCGCCGCCGCGTTTCGTTCAACGTCGACGCCGAGGCGGTCGGGAATTTCAGTGAATCGATCGCGCGATACCTGGGGACGGGCCGCTACCTGGCATGGCAGACAATCCTCGTCATCGTTTGGATCGCGCTGAACCTGTTCGCGATCAAGCTGCAGTGGGATCCGTACCCGTTCATCCTGCTCAACCTCGCCTTTTCCACACAGGCCGCCTATGCCGCGCCGCTGATCCTGTTGGCCCAGAATCGTCAGGAAAACCGCGATCGGGTGGCGCTGGAAGAGGACCGGCGACGAGCCGAACAGACCAAGGCGGACACCGAATATCTGGCCCGTGAGCTGGCCGCGCTACGGCTGTCTGTCGGCGAGGTGGCCACCCGCGATTACCTGCGTCGCGAACTCGAGGAATTGAGCGAGAGGTTGACCGACCTGCTGCAGCCGCAACCGACGTCCGACGGAAAAGCGCCAAGCAAGTCGGACGGTTCAGAGAGGCGGACCAAAAAACCGGGCTGAACGGGCTACGGCCATTGCTGCAACGGCGGAATCCAGAGTAGGTATGGTGACTTGGTTCACAAGTCACCGGCACACAAGGACGGTTGAGTGCACATACGGGGACGAGCCGCCCTCGAGGCAGCGCGGCGCCGAGCAGGGCGAGCCGTACGCAAGCCTGCCTTCGGCGTTGTCATCATCACCCCGCTCATCCTCGCCGGCGCCGTCGGCGCGTCGGCACCGTCGACTGTCGCGCCGCTTCGCGACTCCGCAGTGACGCCGCTCGCGGCCGTCGAGTCATCCTCCGTCGACCGCTCCGGTCCGTCCGTCGTAGCGGTCACCAAGGCACCGTCCGCGTTTCACATCGCCGCGGCGACGATTTCTGCTCCCCCGCCGTCTGTCGTCGTGAATTCTCCTGGAGCGCTTCGCATTCCAGCGATCGCGTTGTCGGCGTACCGCAACGCCGAACGGATGATGGCATCGGCGGCCCCTGGCTGCGGCATGAGCTGGAATCTGCTGGCGGGCATCGGACGCATCGAGTCGCTGCACGCCAACGGTGGCGCGACCGATACCCGCGGCACCGCGGTGCGGCCCATCTACGGGCCCACGCTGGACGGCACTCTGCTGGGCAACGAGGTCATCGTGCAGAGCCGTAGCGCCAACCGGGTGATGTATGCCCGCGCCATGGGTCCGATGCAGTTCCTGCCCGGCACCTGGTCCCGGTACGCCAGCGATGGCGACGGTGACGGCAAGGCCGATGTGCAGAACGTGTTCGATTCATCGCTCGCGGCAGCCCGCTACCTGTGTAGCGGCGGGCTGAATCTGCGCGATCCCGGGCAGGTGATGACGGCGATTCTTCGATACAACAACTCGGTCGCCTATGCGCGCAACGTGCTGGGCTGGGCCGCGGCATACGCGACCGGTGTGGTGCCGGTGAACCTGCCGCCGATCACCGGCCCGGTGCCGCCCCTCGGCGACGCCCATCTGGACAACTACGAGGGCCTGGGGCCCGGACTGCCGATGAACGCCACCGGGCTGCCCGCCGACGATCCGCTGGCCTTGATGCCGTTGATGGCACGCGGCGACGTCGCGAGCCAGATTCCCGTTTATCCAGGTCAGGCCCTGGGACCGCTGCCTGGGCCACTGCCGGGACCCGCGCCGCTCGCGGTTCCGCAGCCGCCGCCGGAGCAGCCTGCACCGCCGCCGTGGCTGCCACCCTGGCTGCAGCCCGCGCCGCAGCCGCAACGCCCGCCCGAATGCGCGGTGTTCTGTATCACGCCGCCTCCCGCGGCGCCTGCTCCGGCCGCGCCGGGTGAGGCGCAGATGCTGATGCCGCAACCGCCGCCTGCAGCTCCGGCCCCCGATCCGTTTGCACCGCCACCGCCACCGGCCGAACAGCCGGCAGCCGCGGTCCTCCCGCCGGCGCTCGGACCAGCGCCGGGTCCGGCGCCCGGACCGGCTGGTTAAGGACGTCCGTCGAGTCGGCCTAGACTCGACTGTGATGTCCTCGATGTCTCCAACTCCCCGTGACCTGGAATCCGCGGTCCGTGCCGCGCTGACCAAGGTGATCGACCCCGAGCTGCGGCGGCCGATCACCGAACTCGGCATGGTCAAGAACGTCACCGTCGACGCCAATGCCGGCGTGCACGTCGAGGTGTATCTGACCACCGCGGCCTGCCCGAAGAAGACGGAGATTTCCGAGCGCGTCAGCCGTGCGGTCGCGGACGTGCCCGGCACGGGTGCCGTCAAGGTCAGCCTCGACGTGATGAACGACGAGCAGCGCACCGAGCTCCGAAAGCAGCTGCGCGGCGACTCACGGGAACCGGTCATCCCGTTCGCCCAGCCGGGCTCGCTGACCCGTGTGTACGCGGTCGCGTCGGGCAAGGGGGGCGTCGGCAAATCGAGCGTCACGGTCAATCTGGCCGCGGCGATGGCCGCGCGCGGGCTGTCCGTCGGCGTGCTCGACGCCGATATCTACGGCCATTCCGTCCCGCGGATGATGGGGACCACCGAACGGCCGACCCAGGTCGAGTCGATGATCCTGCCGCCGGTCGCCCACGACGTGCGGGTGATCTCCATCGCGATGTTCACCCAGGGCAACACCCCGGTGGTGTGGCGTGGGCCGATGCTGCACCGTGCGCTGCAGCAGTTCCTGGCCGACGTGTACTGGGGCGACCTCGATGTGCTGCTGCTGGACTTACCCCCGGGCACCGGCGACGTCGCGATCTCGGTCGCGCAGCTGATTCCTGGCGCCGAGATCCTGGTGGTGACGACGCCACAGCTGGCCGCCGCCGAGGTGGCCGAGCGGGCAGGCGCGATCGCACTGCAGACCCGCCAGCGCATCGTCGGCGTGGTCGAGAACATGTCCGGGCTGCTGATGCCAGACGGTACGACGATGCAGATCTTCGGCGAAGGCGGCGGCAAGCAGGTCGCCGAGCGACTGACGCGGGCGGTCGGCGCCGACGTGCCGTTGCTCGGTCAGGTGCCACTGGACCCCGCGCTCGTTTCTGCCGGCGACGACGGTCTGCCGCTGGTGTTGTCAGCGCCGGATTCGGTGGCGGGCAAGGAGCTGCGCAAGATCGCCGACGCACTGTCGAGCCGCAAGCGTGGGCTGGCTGGTATGTCGCTGGGCCTGGATCCGGCGGGCCGCTAGTTTCTGCTCAAGACTGCAGACACCGTACCAATTCTTAGTTTCATTTATTTCAGATCTGAGCGTAACGAGTTACATGGTGTCAGATGCGCGCGGTGAAGCGATATGGCCGTCGCTCGACTGGGAGGACCACCCGTGGGTGCCCAAGATCTCGCCGGACCTCGTGTCGGCGAGCGTCCGGAAACGCCACGCAGGGCGTTGGCGAGACGAGCAGGTATGGATCGGCGGCGACTCATTCGGTCCACACGACGCGGAATTCGTACCACCGCATCATGCACGCGTACCGGCATTGATGGCCGACCTGATCAAGTTCACTAGCCGCGCTGACCTGCCGCTGCTGTCACAGGCCGCAATCGCCCATGCACAGTTCGAGACCGTCCACCCTTTTGCCGACGGCAATGGTCGCACCGGTCGGGCTCTCATTCACGCGATGCTTCGCGGAAACCGCCTGACCCGAAACGTCACTGTGCCGGTGTCGGCGGGCCTCCTTACCGACACGCGCAGCTACTTCGACAGCCTGACGACGTATCGCGAAGGCAATCCAGCGTCGATCGTCGAAAGGCTCGCTGAGGCTTCATTCGCAGCAATCGCCAATGGCCGTCAGCTCGTGCTCGACCTGCGCGCAATCCGGGCAGGCTGGACTCACGTGGTCGCCGCCCGCCGGGGCGCCGCGGCCTGGCGGCTGGCCGATCTCCTGCTTCGCCAACCAGTAGTCGACGCCGCGACTGCCGCAACGGAGCTCCAAATGACTACTCAAAACGTGCTTCGCGCGATCACGCCGCTGGTGAACATGGGGGTGCTGTCCGAGTTCACGGGCCTTACCCGCAATCGGATGTGGCAGGCGAGTCAAGTCCTCAGCGCGCTGGACGACTTTGCCGCGCGCGCCGGACGTCAGGGCGGCTAGGTGGCGTCGGTGTCGAACGGCGTGGTGGCTGGAGGCTCCGGAGGCGCGACGGGCTGAGGCGGCGGCGCCGACAGCGGCTTGTCTTCCGGCTTGTCGAACTTGCCGGTGAAGAACGAATCATCGCCGTCGAGTAGATGTTTGGTGAGCGCGGCCCGCGGTGTCATGCCACGCAGTTTGTTGAGCTCGCTCAGCGGCTCGCGCAGATCCTCGAACTCCGGTCCGAGGTCGTCACGCAGCTGGCTGGTGGCCCCGCTGATGTAGTCGCGGGCCTGCCGAAGTGCACTCGACGTCCAGCGGATGGCGCCAGGGAGCCGCTCGGGCCCGAGGATCACCAGACCGGCGATCACCAGGACCAGCATCTCGCCCCAGCCCACGTTAGCGAACATTACGTCGTGGGAGTGTCGCTGCCCGGCGTGACCATGAGCGTGACGTGGCGGCCGTCGCGGACGACCTCGATCGGCGCCTCCTGACCAATGGTCAACTGGCGCACCGCGACAACGAACTCGTCGGCATCAGCGACCGTACGGTTGCCGACCTTGACCACGACGTCGTTCTCCAGGACTCCGCCCTTCTCGGCGGGTCCCCCGGCCTTCACATTGGCGATCTGCGCACCCGAGGCGATGTCGTTGCTAACCGAGCGCGCGGTCAGACCCAGCGTCGGGTGAGCGACCTTGCCGTCCTTGATCAGCGTCTCGACGGTGTACTTGACCTCGTTCACCGGGATCGCGAAGCCGAGACCGCTGGCACTGTCGGACAGCGACTTGCCCGCGGTGTTGATGCCGATCACCTCGGAGTTCATGTTGATTAGCGGACCACCGGAGTTGCCGTGGTTGATCGACGCGTCGGTCTGCACGCCGTCGATGACGGTGTCGGTGTCCGAGCCGTCACCGGACAGCGGAACCGGCCGGTGCAGCGCGCTGATGATGCCGTGCGTGACGGTGCTGCGCAGCCCCAGCGGGGCGCCCGCGGCGATCACCTCGTCGCCCACCTTGAGTTTCTCGGAGTCACCGAACCGGGCCACCGTCAGGTTGTCGACGTTGTCGACCTTCAGCACGGCCAGGTCGGTCTTCGGATCGCGGCCGACGAGGTTGGCGGGCACTTCCTTGCCGTCGTTGAACACCACCGTCGTCTTGTACTGACTGGGGTTGGCGGCGGCCTCGGAGATGACGTGGTTGTTGGTGACGATGTAGCCGCGGCCGTCGACCACCACGCCCGAGCCCTGCGATCCTTCCGAATCGCTGACGGCCTCGACCGTCACCACCGAATCTTCAATCGCCGCAGCGACTTTCGCGAACTGCCCCTGCGGCGGCTCGGAGTTGTTGTTGGTTTGCAGCGTCACCTTCGACGTGGTGAACGCCTCGACGACTTCGGCCGTCTTGCGGCCGACCCAGCCGCCTGCGAAGCCGATCAGCAGGGCGACGATGGCGAGAACCGCCAGCGCGACGTACGACACCCTGCCGCCGAACAACACGTCGCGAACGCCGAGCTTGCCCATCGCAGCGATCGACGGGGCCGGAGGGGCCTGAGGCAACGCCGGGGTGCCCAGCGCTGCGGCGGCGCCGGGGTCACGCCACGGGTCATCCGGTTCGTCGATGCCCTGCCCTCTGCGTTCGGCGTCCAGCGCACCGGTGTCGGCGGGGTGCCGCTGCAGCGAGTCGCCTCCCGTGTACGGCCGACCGAATGCCTCGGCCAGCACCGGGTCGGGTGGTTGGTTCGTCGGTGTGTAGTCGCCTTGATCGCGGTAACGCTCCAGCCCCACGAACGAGCCGTCGACGCCGTCGGGCCGGCCGAACGCGCGACTCGATGCCGGATCGACGGGTGGCCGCGACACGGGCCGCGGTTCGAGGCGCTCCCGCCCAGTTTGGTCCAGATTGGTCACCCGTTCATCACCCTCTGTTGGAGCGCCCGCAATGGCCGGCGCAGGTCACTGCTCGACTCCGCATCCACCCTACCGGCGCTTGCGCCGGTAACGCTGTGTGCCGTCAGCTAACTGCGGCTGGTCCGCTTGGTCGGGCGGCTCCGGCGGAGCATGGTGTGGGATCTGGGACAACATACCCAGAAGGGAGCTGGGAACGACGATGGGGCACGAGTCCCGCAATGCCGCTCGGGCCTGCCGCTGAGCGTCCACCTCGGTCGCGCACTGCGGGCACAACGAGAGGTGGTGCGCTGCGCGCAGATGCGCAGTCATCCGCAGTTCACCGTCGACGAAGGCGGCGACGGCTTCGATCGACAGGTGCTCAGTGGACCCGAACTGCCGCGGCCCGACCGGCGCGTCGCTCTGCGAGGCGAATTGAGACGGCAGCCAGGAAAATGCGCGGCGGAACACATGTCCCGGGTCGACCATCACCCAGCTCCTCTCGTTTGGTCACGTCGCAACGACGGTCCTGAATTGAATGTAGCGCGGCAGCCGGTGGCCGACACCCGCGAACCTCAGGCAGTCTTGGCCGTGTCGCCCGAGTGGCTGGCCAGGTAATCGCGCAGCGCCTGGCGGCCGCGGTGGATCCGGCTGCGCACGGTGCCCAGCTTGACCCCCAGCGTGGCACCGATCTCCTCGTAGGACAGGCCTTCGATGTCGCACAGGACCACCGCGGCGCGGAATTCCGGCGGCAGCGAGTCCAGCGCGGCCTGCAGATCGGGGCCCAGCCGCGAATCGTGGTAGATCTGCTCGGGGTTCGGCTCGTCGGCCGGTACCCGGTCATAGTCCTCGGGCAGCGCTTCCATGCGGACGCGGCCGCGCCGACGAACCATGTCCAAGAACAGGTTGGTGGTGATGCGGTGCAGCCAGCCCTCGAACGTGCCGGGCTGATAGTTCTGCACCGAGCGGAATACCCGGATGAACGTTTCCTGCGTCAGATCCTCGGCATCGTGCTGATTGCCTGACAAGCGGTAGGCCAGCCGGTACACCCGGTCGGCATGCTGACGCACCAATTCGTCCCAGGACGGCATCGTGGTCTTGTCGCCGGTGGCATCGAAAACCGCGGTGCCAGTCAACTCGTCGGTCGGCTCCACCCAATCCCCGTCGGTGTACTGCTCGAGGTGTGCCATAGACACCGGGGCGACGGGGGCCAGTTTCGTTGTGGTCGTCGGATCCTCCTGGTCACAGCCGTCATCACATATCGACGACTCGATGCTTACGGCAACGCCTTTTTCCACGTGCTTATTCCCGTAACGCCAGCGTCCGCCGTGTTCCATGGGAGATACGGTCTCCGACCGGGGTGTGGTTGGCATATGAGCAAACTGAACTTTTCCTGAGAAAGATTGCCACCCATTATCCAACCGGGCAAAACGGGCCCCGTCGGGGGTGTGATTCTCGGGCTCCGGCACGGGCGTGTCGCGGCTGCGGCCCTCATCGGTTGGCTCTACGCTGCGGGGCATGGCCAGCACCGATGACCCGACGGGTGCGCCCCGCAGCCGCAGCGAATCGATCGTCACGCACGCCGAGGGGTCGATCTCCGAGGACGCCATCGTCGCGGCCGCCCGTGAGCGGGCGGTCGACATCGGCGCGGGCGCGGTCACCCCTGCGGTCGGTGCGCTGCTCTGTGTGCTCGCCAAGCTGACCGGCGCCAAGGCGGTCGTCGAGGTCGGCACGGGTGCGGGTGTCAGCGGGTTGTGGTTGCTCTCAGGCATGCGCGAGGACGGCGTGCTCACGACGATCGACGTCGAACCGGAATATCAGCGCGTGGCCAAGCAGGCGTTCACCGAGGCCGGCGTGGGACCGGGGCGGACACGGTTGATCTGCGGCCGCGCGCAGGAGGTGCTCACCCGGCTCGCCGACGAGTCCTACGACCTGGTGTTCATCGACGGCGATCCGATCGACCAGCCGCAGTTCGTCGTCGAAGGGGTGCGGCTGTTGCGGCCCGGTGGCGCGATCGTCGTGCACCGGGCGGCGCTTGGCGGGCGTGCCGGCGACGCCACCGCAAAGGACGCCGAGGTCAGCGCCGTGCGTGAGGCTGCCCGGCTGATCGCCGAGGACGAGCGGCTGACTCCGGTGCTCGTCCCGCTCGGCGACGGCCTGCTCGCCGCCGCCCGCGACTGACCTTCTTTCACGAACTGGGCCCTGGTCGGGCTGATGAGGCGACTCTTTACGCAATCGTGACGGCTTTTTACGCATTTCTGACGGCGTGGGTGCTTGACCTACCACTGAACGCACGTTTAGCGTACTGAACATGCGTTCAGCGTCAGACGATCGAACTGCCATCGCCCGGATCCGCGATGCCGCGATCGAACAGTGGGGAGAGCACGGGTTCAACGTCGGGCTTCGGAGCATCGCCGAGGCTGCGGGCGTGTCCGCCGCACTCGTGATCCATCACTTCGGATCCAAAGAAGGCCTGCGGAAGGCGTGCGACGACTACATCGCAGAGGAGATCCGCACCGGTAAGGCGGCATCAATGGAGACCAGAGACCCGGCGGACTGGTTCGCCCAGATGGCCGAGGTCGAGTCGTACGCGCCGATGATGGCCTATCTGGTGCGCAGCATGCAGTCCGGCAGCGACCTGGCAAAGATGCTGTGGCGCAAGATGATCGACGACGCCGAGCAATACCTGGAAGAAGGCGTGCGAAACGGCGTGCTGAAGCCGAGCCGGGATCCGCGCGCCAGGGCCAAGTACTTGGGCATCACCGGCGGCGGCAGCTTCTTCCTCTATCTGCAAATGCACGACACCCCAACCGATCTGCGCGCCGTTCTCCGCGACTACACCGAGGAGATGATGCTGCCTGCCCTCGAGATCTACACCCACGGTCTGATGACCGACTCCACCATGTACGACGCCTTCCTCGAGACGCGTGAAAAAGGAATCCCGTTCACTTCCAACGAAGGAGAAGGCCATGACGGCTCAAACAGCCCGGTCCCTGCAGCGCGTTGACACCACACGGTCGCAGCGCGCCGTCGAAATCCGGGGTCTGTCCAAGTCTTTCGGCCACACCAAGGCGCTCGACGGCCTGGATCTGACCGTCGCGCCTGGTGACATCACCGGCTTCCTCGGCCCGAACGGCGCGGGCAAGTCCACCACCATCCGCGTGCTGCTCGGACTGCTCCGCGCCGACGGCGGAACCGTCCGGCTGCTCGGCGGCGATCCCTGGCGCGACGCGGTCGGGTTACACCGGCGGATCGCCTACGTGCCCGGCGACGTCACGTTGTGGCCCAACCTGACCGGCCTTCAGGCCATCGACTTTCTGGCCCGGCTGCGGGGCAACGGCGTGGACACCCGGCGCCGCGACCAGCTGACCGAGCGGTTCGAACTCGACCCGCACAAGAAGGCGCGCACGTATTCGAAGGGCAACCGGCAGAAGGTGGCCATCGTCGCCGCGTTCTCCACGAATGCCGAACTCTACATCCTCGACGAGCCGACGTCGGGCCTGGACCCGTTGATGGAGAAGGCGTTTCAGACCTGCGTCCAAGAGGTCGCCGACCGTGGTGCCGCGGTGCTGCTCTCCAGCCACATCCTCGCCGAGGTGGAGAAGCTCTGCGACAACGTCACGATCATCCGTGC
>Ga0068860_100001235_pt1 | contig 27922 bp, 26 predicted proteins | sample KBSSwiS32_FD_66597 | JGI IMG/M metagenome (GOLD analysis project Ga0068860, IMG submission 66597) | Switchgrass rhizosphere microbial communities from Kellogg Biological Station, Michigan, USA - KBS Switchgrass S3-2 | ecosystem: Host-associated > Plants > Roots > Rhizosphere > Soil ... | reverse complement strand
CTTGCAGAATAGCCGCAGCATCACGCGGCATGCCAGCCGGCAGGGGCCCCCCTCCCCGTGGTCTACCAGTGAAACCCAGCCGCCGATTCTCAATGATGTCCCCTTGACGCGGGTTCAGTGCGATTCTGGAGAGCTGCGGCGTAGACGAGGGGGCGGGCTTCTGCCGGATGATGACAATGCGGCTTCTCCCAGTGTTGGGCGCTCCAAGCTGGTAGGATTCCTGCCCCTGAGGAGCCGTCATGAAACCGTTCTACGTTACGACCCCGATCTACTACGTCAACGATTTGCCCCACATCGGGCACATCTATACGACCATCGTCGCCGACGTCATCGCGCGCTACCACCGGCTGGCGGGAGAGGAGGTCCGCTTCCTCACCGGCACCGACGAGCATGGCCAGAAGATCGAGCGGGCGGCCGCGAAAGAGGGAGTGGCCCCTCTGGCCCTTGCCGACCGCGTGGTCCGGCGCTATTTCGAACTGAGGGACCGGATGGAGTTTTCCTACGACGACTTCATCCGCACTTCGGAAGCCCGCCACCAGGCCGGAGTGTTCGAGGTCATCCGGCGGATCGAGGCCGCGGGCGATCTGTACACGGATAAGCACGAGGGCTGGTACTGCCCGGCATGCGAGCTGTTCTATACCGAGAAAGAGCTGCTCGCCGGCAACCGCTGTCCGGTCCACGAAGAGGCGGTCGAGTGGAAGTCGGAGGATAACGTCTTCTTCCGCCTCTCCCGCTTCGAGCAGCCGCTGCTCGACCTCTATGAGCGGCATCCGGAATTCGTCCGACCGGAGAGCCGGTTGAACGAGGTCAAATCGTTCGTCGCGTCGGGTCTCAAAGACCTGTCGGTGTCGCGCACCTCGGTCTCATGGGGCATTCCGTTCCCCGATCATCCGGGGCACACGGTCTACGTCTGGCTCGACGCATTGATCAACTACGTGACGGCGCTCGGGCTCGGCAGTGCGGATACGAGCCTGTACGAGAAATTCTGGGCCGACCCGGCGGGCACGCGAGTGAACGTCGTGGGCAAGGACATCCTCCGTTTCCACGCCGTCTTCTGGCCGGCGTTCCTGCTGTCTGCCGGCCTGCCGCTGCCGTCCACGGTGTGGGCGCACGGCTGGTGGCTGCGCGACGGCAAGAAGATCTCGAAATCGGCGGGCGGCGCGATCCGCCCCGACGACCTGGTCGATCGTTTCGGCGCCGACGCCCTGCGCTATTTCCTGCTGCGCGAGATGGTGTTCGGCCAGGATGCCTCGTTCTCCGACGAGGCGTTCGTCGACCGGTACAACAGCGATCTGGCGAACGATTTGGGGAACACCGCGAGCCGTGTGGTCACCCTTTCGCGCCGGGCGTTCGACAATCAAACGCCGCCGGAAGCCTGCACCGACAATCCGCTGATCCCGGTCGCGGCGCAGGTTGCCGAGGAGTACCGGACCGCGATGGCCGAGTTCGCGTTTTCTCGCGCATTGGAGGCGCTCTGGCGGCTGCTGGCCGAGGCGAATCAATACATCGTGGCGCGGGAGCCCTGGAAGCTGATCAAGGCGGAAGGGGAGCGGGCGACCCTCTCGCGCGTGCTTTGGAACGGGCTCGAAGCGGTCCGCATCGTGGCGACCGGCCTGCTGCCGTTCATGCCCGAAGCGGCGGCCCGCGTGCTTGCCGCAGTCGGAACGGACGCGCCGGCGACGAGCCTCGACGCGCTCGCCTGGGGCGGAACGCCCAACCGTGCGCCGCTCGCGGAGATTCCGCCGCTGTTCCCGCGGATCGACAAGGCCGTCTATTTTGCCGACACGTCCGCGAAACCGGCGGTGGCGGAAAAGGAAGAGAAGAAGATGATTTCGATCGACCAATTCTTCGAGACCGAGCTCAAAGTGGCGACCGTTCTGGCCGCCGAGCCGGTGCCGAAATCGAAGAAACTGATGAAGCTGACCCTCGATCTCGGCGAGGAAACGCCGCGCACTGTGGTCGGCGGCATCGCCGAAGCCTACAGCCCCGAGGATCTCGTCGGCGGCCAGGTGGTCGTGGTCGCGAACCTTCAGACCGCGAAGCTAATGGGGCTCGAGTCGCAAGGCATGGTGCTCGCGGCAACGATCGACAACAGGCCGGTCCTATTGCGCCCGATCCAGCCGGTGCCGCCGGGGACGAGAGTCAAGTAACTCGGATGTTGATCGATTCGCATTGCCACCTCCAGTCGCTCAAAGGAGAGGGCGAAGCCGAGCGCGCTCTGGACTCCGCGCGGGAGCGCGGAGTCACGGGCTTTCTGGTCCCCGGCATCCGGCTGGATCAGGCCGACGATATCCTCGCGCTCTGCCATCGGCACCCGGACGTCTGGTGCGCGCTGGGCATTCATCCGCACGACGCAGCTTCTTGGGTGGAAGGCGACGAAGATCGTCTCCGTGGATTGCTCGCCGACCCGAAGGCGGTCGCGGTAGGGGAGTGCGGGCTCGATTTCTACTACGACCACGCGCCGCGCGAAGTGCAGGACCGGGTGATGCGGGCGCAATGGCGAATCGCCTGCGAGCTCGACCTGCCGGTTGTCGTCCACAACCGGGACAGCAACGAGGCGATGCTCGAAGTCGTTCGCGACCCCGAATTCGCTACGCTCCGCGCCGATTTCCACTCCTATGCCGGAGGGCTGGAAATGGCCCGTGAGCTGATCGATCACGGCTTCTCGCTTGGCCTCTCCGGCATGATCACCTTCCCGAAGGCCGACAACGTTCGCGAGGTGATCCCGATCCTGCCGCCCGACCGCGCGCTGGTCGAGACCGATACGCCGTACCTGGCGCCGATCCCGTATCGCGGCAAGCCGAACCGGCCGGCGTACGTCGTCGAGATCGCCGAACGTTTGGGGAAGGAGACGGGGGAGACCTTCGAGCAGGTCTGTCAGCGGACGGGGGAAAACTTCTTCCGGCTGTTCGGCAAGGCGGCCTAACTGACCTCCTTAGAGCGCAGGTATACTCGAATCATGGAGCTGGCGCTGTTCAACGAATACCCGGCCTATCCTCCCCAAGAACTTGGGCCTCATCGGCGTTCCGATTACGAAATCCTGCCAGACTCGCCTCGCTGCGAGCTGATCTTCGGGACGTTCTACAAGGCGCCGAGCCCCTCGCTCGCGCACCAGCTTGCGGCTCTGAATATTTGGCGCATTCTTGACGGCATCTCACGCACTACCGGAGCGTTGGCGGTCGCTGCGCCGTTCGATGTCGCGCTCTTCGATCATTCCGTAGTGCAGCCCGACGTGCTCTATTTCTCCGCCGCCCGGAGAAAACTCGTGCGCGACCGAGCCGAAGGAGCACCGGACTTGGTCGTCGAAGTTGTCTCTCCGAGTTCGGCACGCAATGATCGAATCCAGAAACTCCGCCTCTACGCCGACTCCGGAGTGCAGGAGTATTGGCTGGTGGATGCCGAGGGGCGCCACGTCCAATTCCTAAGACGCCACGAAGACGGGTACTACAGAGTCGTCCTCCCGGAGGGTCCGATCTATCAGTCCGCGAATCTGCTGGAGATCCGGCTCGATCTCGAAACGTACTGGCGCGAAGTCGAGGAGAGGCTGGCCGAGGATTGACCCCTCACACCGGGTTCGGCACGTCGATGAACTCGACCTCCAGGCCGAATCGTTCCCGCAGGTGATCTCCGAGCGCGATCACCCCCAGCCGCTCCGTCGCGTAGTGCCCTGCCGAGAGGTAGTGGATTCCGGTCTCGCGGGCGACGTTCATCACCCACTCCGAGACCTCCCCCGTGATGTAAGCGGCAAGCCCCTCGTCGATCGCCACGTAAAATTCTTTTTGCGCGCCGCCGGAGATGATCCCCAAGCTCGGCACCGGGTCCGGGCCGCCCAGGAAGGCGAGCGGTACCTGGCCGTAGATTTTGGTGCAGCGGGCGACCAGTTCGTCGGCCGAGATCGGCTCGGGGAAACACCCTTTGAAGCCGACCGGCAGCCCTTCGTGGAGCGCGAACGGTTCGAGATCGACGAGACCGAAGGCGCGGGCCGCGACCGCGTTGTTGCCTACTTTTGAATCCCGATCGAGCGGCAGGTGGTAGGCGATCAGGTTGATCTCGTGGCGGATCAGCTCGGCGACTCGGGCGTAGTTAAAGCCGGTCAGTTGGCGAGGCATCCAATCCCAGAAGATCCCGTGGTGCACCAGGATCGCATCCGCACCCGCGGCGTGGGCGCGCTCGAACAGCTCCAGGCAGCCGGAGACGCCGGTGACGATCTTTCGGATCTCGCGGCGCCCTTCGACCTGTAGGCCGTTCGGGCCGTAATCGCGTCCGCGCTTGGCGTCGAGGTATTCGTCCAGGTAGGCGACGAGGTGGTCGCGGTCGATCGAGGGCGTAATCATGAAAGCATTCTAACGGGGCGCGCCGCCGAACGGACGCGTTTGACTGAGGATCGCTCGGGCGCGAGCTTGAAGCGCTACTTTCTTTTATCGGGTACCGCCACGTTCGCTATCGGAATCACCAGGTAGGGGCCACCGTGTCCGATCGCGACTTCCTTGAACCGCGCCCTTCCCTGGCCCGATACTTCGATCGGCCAGAAGGCATCGAGCCCAGGGACCTCTACGGGTAAATCGTAGAGACCTTCCTTGAGAGTTGCCTCGAACCGCCTCGTGCTCGTGCTCGTGCTCGTGGTCGCGGCGGCGGAAGCTCTCGGATAGGCACCGATTCCAACTAAAGCATGTCGGGGGTCACCTCTGAGAGATCTGAATAGGACCAGCGAAATCTGCGGTGTCCTGTAGATGGAACAAAATGCAGCAGCTTTGGAGTCGCAGTCACCTGCTCCGAGGGCCATCACACAGCAAGGCAGGCGGACACCCCCTGTTTGACGGCCATCCGACGATTCTTCCTTGATCGGCTCGAATCTCATGGCCTGGAAGAATTCCATCAATAGACGGCTTTTGTCGGCGGGAGAGCGATTGTCGAATTCCGTACCGCAGTCCTGCAGCAGAGTGGAGGCGTTCGACACTATTGTGGAATATGCTGGCAGCCAACTGGAATAAGCAGGAAGGATAAAACTATGCTCGGTTTCGAACTTGTGAAGTGCTTTCGACCTGAGTGTCCCCTTGTTGACCGAGTACCAGAAATTGAAATTCTGTTCCTCCTTCTCCGGGTTGGAGCCATATGATCCCTTGACCTGCGTCCAAGTCGGAATCAAAGTATGCGAGAGGCGCGCCATCCCCAGTTTCAGAATTCCCGCTTTCTTTCCTTGTTCGTTTATGACGTCTTCTAGTGTTCTTCCCCATCGGTCGGGAAGGTAACCAAATGCAGACTCGGCCTTAAGTCGCTCTGTTAGGTTCATCCTGCAGGTAACGTCGATCCAAGGATCCTCGGGATTGCGCTTAAAGCGATACTTAATATCCTCGACTTGCTTCACTCCCGTCTTACTAAAGACGAAGTCCGGGTCCGTATTGTCGTTCGAGCCCGGAACTCCAGGGAAATGTTGGACGCTAGGCTCTGCGGCGAGAGTATGGATCGGCTCGAGCGTGACATAAGCTATCAAGGCGAGCCCGAAGGCGAGAACCCAGGTGAGATGATGTTTTGCCATGATCCTTGTCTCACTGGAGATCGATGATTCCGGTGCGCCCATACGGGATCAAGGAGCGAGAAAAGTCATCGACTCCTTCGTTCAATGTCGCGGTGATCGCCACGAGAACGAAGGCGTAGAAGACCGCCATCGCGAGGTTCCGCTTCTCTCGAATCCCCGCTTCAACGTCGAGTCTCTTCTTCGAGAATTTCTTGAAAATCGAGCCCGAAATGTAAACTGACCCTAAGCCAAGCAGGACAATGATCAAGGCACATATTCCGGAGCGGAAAAAGATCGCAGCCCATTGCGCAGGGGGCAATTCTGGAACGAAAAGAGTGCGAAGTATCGCCATGGACGCATAGACCGCATGCCGGATCAAGATGGCCTGACAGACAACGGTTGCGCCGAGTTCGATCGCCACAGGCAGGTTGCCATCGTTGATTTCCTGATATTCATCAATGCGCTTCGTTAGCGCCTCGTCGACGAGGAGAGTGACGTAGATCAGAGGCCCGGTACCCAAGGCGAAAGCTACTAGATAAGCGAGCAGGCCGGCGGCAACGATAGGCATATTTGAATCGGTCATTGGCCCCTTCTCCCGGCGAACTGCGTTAATGGTCGATATTGCGTACGGAACAGACGGATTCAGGAATGATTGCACGGCCCCGCTGTTTTTGGGAAGCGATGAATTGGGAAATGATCGCAGTAGGATAGTTCAGGACCGTCCGCTACCGCGGCAGGATCCGCCTTGAAGTGCCAAGTTCGCCCGATCGTGGGAATACCAGTATGGGCGCGAGGGGAAGGAGTTCGCTGGAGAGAAGGTAGAATTGGCGAATCGAGAACCTGGAATGAAGTAAGGTTCTCGATTCTTGAAAAGAAAAGGGGCGCGAACCTTCTCGCGCCCCTTCTTCAACCGTCTGGAAAAATTGCCTACCGGCGCGGGCCGCCTCGGCCGCCTCGGTCGCCACCGCCGCCGCCTCGTCCGCCGCGATCACCACCCCGTCCGCCGCGATCCGAACGCTCGGGGCGCTCGCTGGAGGTCACCGACATCTCCATCCCCTCGTACTGAGCGGGATCGTAGTCGGGCGACTCCATGATCACGGCCTTGCGCGAGAGGCGGACGCGGCCGGTCTCGTCGATCGAGACCACCTTGACCGTCATCTCGTCGCCTTCCTTTACCAGGTCGGAGACGTTCGCCACTCGGTAGGGGGCGAGCTCGCTGATGTGGACCAGGCCGTCGGTTCCCGGCATCAGCTCGACGAAGCAGCCGTACGCTTCCACCCGGCGCACCTGGCCGGTGTAGAGCTTGCCGATCTCCGGCACTTCGGTGAGCCGCTCGATCATCTGGATCGCGCGTTTCGCGGCGGCGCCATCGGGCGAGGCGATGATCACCTTGCCGTCGTCGTTCACCTCGATCTCGCAACCGGTCTGCTCGATGATCGAACGGATCGTCTTGCCCCCCGGTCCGATGATGTCGCGGATCTTCTCCTTGGAGATCTGGATCGTGTGCAGCCGCGGCGCGAAGCGGGAAATGTCGCCGCGCGGGATCGACAGCGCCTTTTCCATTTCGCCGAGGATGTGGAGCCGGCCGGCGAGCGCCTGCTCCAAAGCCACGTGCATGATCTCGCGGGTGACTCCAGTGATCTTGATGTCCATCTGGAGCGCGGTGATGCCTTCGCGGGTGCCGGCGACTTTGAAGTCCATGTCGCCGTAATGATCTTCCTGGCCCGCGATGTCGGTCAGGACGGCAAACTTCTCGTCGCCCTTGATCAGGCCCATCGCCACGCCCGCGACCGGCGAGAGCAGCGGCACGCCCGCATCGAACATCGAGAGCGAGGCGCCGCAGACGGTGGCCATCGAGGAGGAGCCGTTGGACTCCAGAATGTCGGAGACCACGCGCACCGTGTAGGGGAAATCGTCCTCGCTCGGCAGCACCGGCATCATCGCGCGGCGCGCGAGCACGCCGTGGCCGATCTCGCGCCGGCCCGGACCGCGCAGGAACTTCACTTCGCCGACCGAGAACGGCGGGAAGTTGTAATGGAGCATGAAACGCTGGCGGTTTTCGCCCTCGTACTCCTCGATGATCTGCGCGTCGCGGCTGGTGCCGAGGGTGGAGGAGACCATCGCCTGGGTCTCGCCGCGGGTGAACAGGGCGGAGCCGTGGGTGCGGGGGAGGATGCCGACCTCGACCGCGATGTCGCGGACCTCGTCGAGCTTGCGGTTGTCGAACCGGATCCGCTCTTCGAGCACGACGTGGCGCAGGATGTCCTCTTCGAGCTGACCGAGAACCTTCTTGACCTGGGCGCGCTTCGGTTCGTCGTCCGCCGGGAAACGCTCCATGTAGGCCTTGATGACCGCCGAGGAGTTCTTCTTGCGCGCGAACTTCTCTTTGGTGAAGAGGGCCGTGCGCAGGTCGTTCCAGATGTCCGTCTTCACCTGGTCGTACAGCTCCGCGGGGTAGTGGACCGGCGCGGTCCATGCGGGCTTCTGCTTCGAGCTCTCGTGGTACAGCTCTTTCTGCGCGTTGATGATCTTCTGGATCTCGGCGTGGGCGCGGAAGATCGCGTCGAGCACCTGGGCCTCGGAGAGCTGATTGCAGCCCGCTTCGACCATCACCACGGCCTCTTCGGTGCCGACGACCACGAGATCGAGGTCGGAGACGTCGCGCTGGCTGTTGGTCGGGTTGAACAGCAGCTCGCCGTCGATCATGCCGACGCGGACCGCTCCGACCGGGTGATAGAACGGGATCTCCGACAGCACGAGGGCGGTCGAGGCGCCGTTGATCGCCAGGATGTCCGGATCGTTCTCGCCGTCGGCGGAGACGCAGAAGGCGATGATCTGGGTGTCGAAGGTGTAGCCGTCGGGAAACAGCGGGCGCAGCGGGCGGTCGATCTGGCGGGAGGTGATGATCTCCTTCTCGGTCGGGCGCCCTTCGCGCTTGAAGAAGCCGCCGGGGATGCGGCCGGCGGCGTAGGTGTATTCCTTGTAGTCGACGGTCAGAGGGAGGAAGTCGCGCGGAATTCCGCCCTTCAAGTCGGCGCAGGCGGTCGCGAGCACCATCGTGTCGCCGTAGCGCACGGTGCAGGAGCCGTCGGCCTGTTTGGCGAGCTTGCCGGACTCGATCACGAGCGAGCTGGCGCCAATCGATATTTCTTTACGCAGGGTCATGGTATTTGGGTCTTTCGATCACTTCTGGCGATCATTTTCTTATGCGCCGGTGGCCGGATTCCTACGTGTTCGAGATGAATCTCGGAATAGGGATCCGGCATGCACCTCTAGGCGCGGCCGCGAATCTCCGTTAGGGAGAGGGGGCCGGTGATGGACCGGGCGAATCTCTTTTTGAGCCGGGCCGGTCCGGACCTGCGGGCAAGCGCCGTCGCCGCCCGCCGACGGAGGGCGAAGCCTACTTGCGGATTCCGAGGCGCTCGATCGTGCTGCGGTAGCGCTCGATGTCGCGGGATTTCAGGTAGTCGAGAAGGCGACGGCGACGACCGACCATCTTGAGCAGGCCGCGTCGTCCGTGGTGGTCCTTCTTGTGGGTCCTGAAGTGCTCGGTCAGATCGGTGATCCGGTGCGTGAGAAGGGCGACCTGAACCTCCGTCGACCCGTTGTCCGTCTCGTGCAGCCGGTTCTCCGAGATAATACGTTCCGTCGTAGCCTGATTCTGAGCCAAAGCCAACTCCTCCATGTGTCGCATCTAGCGATCGTCTCTTTGGGTTCCGGGGAATTGTAGCACAGAGCCCCCGGCCGCTCGGGACAAAGCCCGCCCTGTGGGCGTAAAGTCTTGTCAGAAAACGACTTTGGGTTGCACGATACCGGTGCCGCCGGAGCCGATCCGCTCGATGATCGTGCCGACCGCCACCAGCTGCTGGCGCCGGTTGCGCAGCTCCACCCAGTCGCCTTCGTCGCCGTCCAGCTCGCGTACCAGGACGGTCTGGCCGTGCCGGATGCGCTGCTCCTGCTGGGTATCGGCGACCACCGCCCCGAACGGCAGCGGAATCTGGTCGAACGGCACCCAGGCGCTCCCGGCCGAGGCCGCGAGGCTTCCGGCGGTCGTCGATTTGGCGACGGCGGGTTCCGCCTCCGGATCGAGAGCGGTGCTGGCCATTGAAGCCACCGGCGCCGGGGCGAGCCGGTCGGCCAGCTCTCCGAGCGTCACCGCCTGGTCGAGGCCGAACGTGCCGATCTTGATCCGGCGCAGCGCGGAAAGGTGCGCGCCGCAGCCCAGCCGCGAGCCCACGTCATGGGCGAGCGAGCGGGCGTAGGTTCCCGAGGTGCAGGCGAGCCGGAAGGTGACCGAGCCGTCGGCCAGGTCGCTCGTCGGCGCGAACTCGTAGACCGTGATCTCCTTGGTCTCGATCGGCACTTCCTCGCCGCGCCGGGCCATCTCGTAGAGCTTCACGCCGCCCACCTTCTTCGCCGAGTAGGGGGGCGTCGTCTGCTCGAAGGTGCCGACGAAGCGGGCCATCGCGCCCTCGATCGCGCCCTGCGTCAACCCTTCGATCGAGCCCTCCGACGTGACCTGACCGGCCGCGTCGTAGGTGTCGGTCGCCGTGCCGAAGCGGATCGTCCCTTCGTAGACCTTCGGCGCGCGGATCAGGAACCGGGTGAGGCGCGTCGCGGTGCCGACGGTCAGCAGAAGCAGACCGGTGGCATCGGGATCGAGCGTGCCGCAGTGGCCGATCTTCTTTTCCTTGAGGATCCGCCGCGCCTTTTGGACCACGTCGTGCGAGGTGCAGCCGGTCTCTTTGTCGATCAGGAGCAAGCCGTCCTTCATGCCGGAGCGCCCAGCTTTTCGATCTCCTCCGGAGCCCCCTCGGCGAGCGCCGCTTCGATCTCGGCGAGGATTCCGGCGACCGCGTCGGTCGCCGAGGTCGCCCCGCCGTCGAGCGTGAAGCCCGCGGCGTTGCGATGTCCGCCGCCGCCATGTTGCCGGGCGATCTTTTCGATGTCGACCTCGCCGCGGCTGCGCAGCGAGACTTTCGTCGAGCCGTCGTCCCGCAACTTGAGCAGAGCGACCGCTTCGACACCCGCGATCGAGCGCGGGTGGTCGATCAGCCCTTCGGCGTCGCCCGGACCGGCTCCCGCCCGTTCGAACATCTGCGGATCGAGCTTGACCGTCGCGATCCGTCCGTCCGCGTGAAGCTCCAGGGTGCGGAGCATCTCGCCGAGCAGCCGCACCGAGCCGAGCGGCTGGCTCTCGTTCAGCCAGAGCGAAACCTGCTCGGGCTGGGCGCCTTCGCGCACCAGAGCCGCCGCAGCTTCAAACGCCTGCGGGGTGGCGTTCGAGAATCGGAAACCGCCGGTGTCGGTGACCAGCGTGAGGTAGAGGCAGGTCGCGGTCTCGGCGTCGAGCTGGATGTGGAGACCGTGCGCCAGGCGATAAACCAGCTCGCCCACGGCGGGCGCCGAGGTGTCGACCCAGTTGATCGCGCCGTAGTGCTGGTTGCCGAGGTGGTGATCGATGTTGAGCAGATCCACCTGGGTCAGCTGATCTTCGAGGCCGGTCCGCTCGAGGCTCGGGCATTCGAGCACGATGGCCGCATCGAACACTTCGGGAAAGCCGGTGGGCGCCTCCGCTCCGACGTGGATCCGCTCGCTGCCCGGCAACGGCAGATAGATCGACGGCGTCGCGTCGCGCAGCCAGACCACCGCGCTCTTGCCCTGCTTTCGGAGAATGCGCGCCAGCCCCAAGGCGGAACCGATCGCGTCCCCGTCGGGATTGACGTGGCTGGTGAGCAGAAAGCGGTTGCCTTGCCGGATGCGGCGCAGCAGCTCTTCAGGCGCTTTCGTCGTCGTTGACATGGAGGGCCTCCAGGAGATTGGAAATGTTTTGACTATGTTCGGCGCCGCGGTCGAGCTTGAAATTCAGCTCGGGAGAAACGCGAAGATGACGAAGGCGCCGGGCGATTTCGGAACGTAGAAAGCCGCGTGCGTGGGTGAGGGCCTCGATCGTGGCCAGCCGTTCGGCCTCCTCGCCGAGCACCGAGACGAACACCACCGCGTGGCGCAGGTCGCCGGTCACCTCGACGGCAAGCACGGAGGCGAGCCTCACCCGCGGGTCTTTGACCTCGCGGAGCAGGAGATCGGCCAGCTCGGCGCGCAGCTGGTCGCCGATTCGATCGGTGCGGCGGCTCATGACAATCCTTCCAAGACCTGGGGATTCCACACCGTGAGGTAGGCCTCCCCTTCGTCATCGATCAGATTACGGACCTCGTCGAGCATGCGCTCCGCCTCCGACTGGTTCTGGGCGACGATCGCGAGCGAGATCTCCGCTCGCTGCAGCAGGTCGTGGTGGGCGGTCTCGGCGACCGAGATCCGGTAACGCTGGTGGATCCGCTCGATCAGCGGCTTGATCACCCGCCGCTTTTCCTTGAGACCCCGGCTGGTGGGCAGGTGGAGCTCGAAGATGCAGATTCCGACGACCATGATCCCGGTTCCCGAACGACGAGCCTCGAATCGGAGCTTTCAGCCGGCGGCGACGAGAACCCCGGATCGGAAAAACCTCCGGAGCCCCGCCGTGGTCGGCGGCAGCCCCGGGTCAGAGGGTCGCCGCCACCTCTTCGCGCCCGTAGGCCTCGATGATGTCGCCGGGTTTCAAATCCTGGAAGCGCTCGATGCCGATGCCGCAATCGAAACCGGCGCGCACTTCCGCGACGTCGTCCTTGAACCGGCGCAGCGAGCTGATCTTCCCTTCGAAGATGACCCGGCCGTCGCGCACCAGGCGGATCGTGGCGGCGCGGGGGATCGCCCCTTCGAGCACGTGGCAGCCGGCGATCGTGCCGATCTTCGGCACCTTGAACGTGTCGCGCACCTCGGCGCGGCCGGCGGACACCTCCCGGTAGGTGGGATCGAGCAGGCCGACCATCGCTTTCTTCAGCTCGTCGAGCAGCTCGTAGATCACGGTGTGGAGGCGAATGTCGACGCCTTCCTTGTCGGCGAGGTCGGCGGCGGTCCGCTCCGGGCGGACGTTGAAGCCGATGATGATCGCCTTGGACGCCGCCGCGAGCAGCACGTCGTTGGTGGTGATCGCGCCCAATCCCGACAGGATGACCTGCACCTTGACCTTTTCGGTGCTCGCCTTGACCAGCGTCTCGCGCAGCACTTCGAGCGAGCCTTGCACGTCGGCCTTGAGCACGACGGCCAGGTCCTTGACGTCGCCCGCCTGAATGCGGCCGAACAGCTGTTCGAGCGACAGCGCGCGCTGGACCGGATTGAGTCCCTTGGAGCGCTCCTCCTGCTGGCGATACTCGGCGATGCTGCGCGCCTTGACCTCGTCCTCGACCACCTGGAACAGGTCGCCGGCGTTCGGCAGGTCGGTGAAGCCGCTCACCTCGACCGGCGTCGACGGCCCGGCGATCTGGATGCGCGCGCCGCGATCGTCGGTCATCGAACGGACGCGGCCCCAGGTCGCTCCGGTGACGTAGAGATCGCCCGGCTTGAGCGTGCCATTCTGGACCAGGACGGTCGCGATGATGCCGCGGCCGACCTCTTTCCGCGCTTCGAGCACGGCGCCCTGCGCCCGCATGGCGGGGCTGGCGCGCAGCTCCAAGAGGTCGGAGGTCAAGAGGATCATCTCCAGCAGCGAGTCGATCCCCTCCCGCTTGAGCGCCGAGACGCCGACCATGACCGTGTCGCCGCCCCACTCTTCGGGTTGCAGACCGCGTTCGGCCAGCTCGCGCTTGACCCGGTCGGGATTGGCGTTCGGCTTGTCGATCTTGTTGATCGCCACCACGATCGGCACCTTCGCCGCGCGGGCGTGGTCGATCGCTTCGAGCGTCTGGGGCATCACGCCGTCGTCGGCCGCGACCACCAGGACGACGATGTCGGTCACCTTGGCGCCGCGGGCGCGCATCATGGTGAACGCTTCGTGGCCGGGGGTGTCGAGGAAGACGATCTTCCGGTCGCGGACGTCCACGTGGTAGGCGCCGATGTGCTGGGTGATGCCGCCCGACTCGCCCTCGGCGACCTTGGACGAGCGGATCGCGTCGAGCAAAGAGGTCTTGCCATGGTCGACGTGACCCATGATCGTCACCACCGGGCCGCGCGGCTCGGTGGCGGCTCCGGCGCCGTTGGCGCCGTCCGGATCGCCTTCGACCCGCTTCATTTCGGCCTTCAGCTGGACTTCCTGCTCGAACGAGACGACCGTCGTCTCGACACCCAACGAGGAGGCGAGCGTCTGGGCGAGATGCGGCTCGACGACGAAATTGATGTTGGCGACGATGCCGCGGTCGAACAGCGCCTTGATCAGATCCTTGACCTTGACGCCGAGCTTGTCGGCGAATTCGCGCAGCGTCATGCCCTCGGCGATGGTCACCGGGCCGGACGGCGGCGCCCCCTTGAACGCCAGGAGCTTGCCGCGATCGCCGCCGTCTTGGCGGTCGCTTTCGCGCAGCTGGGCGCGACGCCTGCGGCGCGCGCTCGGATTGGCGACGTCCTCATCGACGTCCAGGCCGCGCAGCGAGCCCTTGAACACCGTGAGGTCGGCCTGGGGCGCGAGCGGACGCGCCGGAGCGCCCTTCTTGGGCTTCTTGTTGATTCCGCCGCGCTTGTCGCGATCGCTGCCGCCACCGCCGCCACCGCCGCCCGGCCGATCGCTCCTGCCGATCATCGGCCGATCGGAAGAGGGCGTCGTGGGGCGTGCTCCCGGACCGGCCGCGCCGCCGCCGAAAGGCGGCCGCGAACGGGGATCGGAGGTGCCGGTGCCGGGACCGGCCGGACGCGGCCTCTGGCCCGGATAGGGCGCCGAAGTGCTCGGTCCCGCGGGCCGGCCCGAAGGCATGTGCGGCGGCCGCGGCGAGACCGGCCGCGGCGCGATCGGCCGTTGCGACATCGAGGAGCCCGGAGCGGAGCCTGGAGCGCCCGGAGAGGATCCTGGAGAATAGGGCCGGTTCGACATCGGAGGCCGCTGGCCGCCGGGCGACGATTGCGGGCGCTGGGGCGGATACGGTCCCGACGGACGTCCCTGGCCCGGTCCGCTCGCGGGGCGATAGGGCGCCCCTGGCGACGAGACCGGCGGCCGCGCGGCAGGCGCGCTGGTCGGAGAGGTGGCAGGCGCGGCCGGGGTCGCCGTGGTGCTCGGCGCGGCGCTCGGACCTGAGGCCGGAGCGGTGCTAGGAGTGGCGGTGGGAGCGGATACAGGAGCCGCCGCCTCGCTCGGTTCGGTTGCCGTAGTCGCCGCGACGCTCTGTTCCGCCGGACCCGCCGGGGCTTCGCGCGCTTCGACGCGCGTCTCGACCGATTCGGCGACCGCCTGGGCTTCCAGCGCTTCGCTCGCCTCGTGGGCTTCGGCGAGCGCCCGCTCGGGCCGCTCGGAGGCCGGGAGCGTCTGGATGCGCGGCTCGACCTTCTGGATCAGCGTGCGCGGCCGGCCGGGGCGCAGGGGATTGGCCTGCGGGCGGAGGTTCGAGGTCGCGGGCGCCGGGGTCGGTACGCGCTTCCGCTGCGCATCCGCGGCGGCGGGCTCGTCGCGCAGGATCACTTCGCGAGGGTGGGGCAGTTTCTTGCCCTGAATGATCGCCTGCAGCGTCTCGGAGTCGATGTGAGCATCGTCTCCCTCGACGCGCACGCCGATCGACTTCATCTTGAAGACAAGGTCCTGGTTCGAGATGCTCATCATCCGCGCCAGATCCTGGACTCGAATCTTTCCCATAGTTCCCTCTAACTCCTGTCGCTGCCGTCTGCGGTGAGCCGCGCGGCCACCGCCCTACCCTTCGGTGCTCTCTTCGCTGCTCGCCACCGGCGAGCCTTCCTCCGCCTCGATGGAGGCGAACGGATCGTCCGTCTCGCCGTCGAGCGCCGAGGGAGTCCTCTGCCGTTCGCTCTCCTGGAACGCCTTGGAGAGCGCGGCCATGAAGTCCGAATCGGCCATCGTCGCGGTCGCCGCCGGCTCTTCGAACCCAGCGGTGAACTCCGCGGCCGCCGTGTTGGTCCGCCGTTCCGATTGATCCGCCGCCCACGCCTGGAGCTCTTTGGCGCGTTCGAGCGTCATCCCGGGGACCTCCGCCAGCAGGTCGATGTCGCCTTCGGCCAGATCGTCGATCGCGCCGAACCCGGCGTTGGCGAGCGCCTCGGCGAGATCGGCGTCGACGCCGGGCGCCTCGGCCACTTCGAGGTCCGTGGACTCTTGTTCCGCCTGCATGTCGCCGAACGCGGTCTGGAGCATCCGGGCGAGCGCGTCGGCCACCTCGTCCTTGACGTCCGATTCGCTCTTGATGTCGATCCGGGCGCCGATCAGCTCGGAGGCGAGCCGGACGTTCTGGCCGCGCTTGCCGATCGCGAGGGAAAGCTGCTCGTCCTCGACGATCACGTCGAGGTGCGGCACCTCGCCCTGGTGGGTGATCGAGACGCGGGTGATCTTGGCCGGCGCCAGTGCGCTCTGGGCGAAGGTCACGAGGTCGTCGCTGTATTCGATGATGTCGATCTTTTCGCCCCGCAGCTCGCGGATGATCGACTGCACGCGGGAGCCCTTCATGCCGACGCAGGCGCCGACCGGATCGACGTCCCGCTCGCGGCTGTAGACGGCGACCTTGGCGCGCTCGCCCGGCGCGCGGACGGCGGCTTTGATCACCACCGTGCCGTCGTAGATCTCGGGCACTTCGGTTTCGAACAGCTTGACCAGCAGGCGCGGATCGGTGCGCGACAGGACGATCTGCGGCCCTTTGGGCTGCTTATGCACGTCGACGATCACGGCGCGGATTCGCTCGCCCTGGCTGTAGCGCTCGTGGCGCGCCTGCTCGTGCCGGGGGACCACGGCTTCGGTGCGGCCGAGGTCGACCACGATGTCGCCGCGCTCGAAGCGCTTGACCGTGCCGTTCAACACCTCGCCCACCCGATCGATGAACTCGTTGTAGACGTTCTCGCGCTCGGCTTCGCGGACCCGCTGGTAGAGCACCTGCTTGGCCGACTGCGCGGCGATCCGTCCCAGGCCGTCGGTCGAGATCGGCAGGCGAATCTCGTCGCCGACTTCCGCCTTCGGCTTGTGGTCGCGCGCCTCTTCGACGGTCCACTCGGCGAGCGGATCCTCGACGGTCTCGACGACCTGCTTGACGATGAACGCCTCGAACTTGCCGGTTTCGCGGTCCAAATGGGCGCGCACCGGCTCTTTGATCCGGTGCTGCTTCTTCGCCGCCGAGGCCATCGCGTCTTCGAGCGCGCCGATCCAGCGCTCGAGGTCGATGTCCTTCTCACGCGCCACCTGGCGCAAGATTTCGTTGATGTTGATGTCTGCCGTCTGTGCCTGGGCCATCGCCGTCGATTCCTAGAGTTCGATCTCTAAACGTGCCGCCTGGATCTGGTCGAGCCGGAGCGTGGTGCGCTCGCCGCTCTCTTCGTCGAGGAGCGTCACCGATTCCGGTTCGGAGTGGAAAGCTTCGAGCCGGGCGACGAGGGTCTTTTTACGGACCTCCGGAGACGAGTACGTGATGCGCGCTTTGCTGCCGATGAAGCGTTGATAGTCGCGGGGTCGATAAAGCTGCCGGTCGAGACCGGGCGACGAGACTTCGAGAACGTACCGGGTCCTGCCGAAATCGAGCACGTCCAGAAGTGCCGAGGTCTGTTTCGAGACCCGCTCGCAGTCCGCGAGAGTGACGCCCCCTTCGCGGTCGATGAGAATTTGGAGCGTTCCGCCCTTCCATTCCGCATGGACCAGCTCGCACCCGGCCTGCTCCGCGATCCCTTCCAGCTCCGCGGTGAGATCGGTTTTGAGGTCGATCTCGGCTCCTCCCAAAGCCTTCGGAGTGCGGGGCGCTCGGGGCTTGGCCGCCCGCTTGACCGCCTTCTTCGCCGTAGGCTTGGAAGTCGTCGTGCGGCCGGCTTTAGGTCGCGTCTCGGATCGCGAATTTCCGTGGTCGTTCTCCATTTCGTTCTGTCTTCTATGCCATTGGCCGCAAACAAAAAAAGTGGGCGTGCTGCCCACTCCTTTCCCTCTCGATTGCGCGGACGCGCGGTTCGAGGGCCGGCTGGCTGTCGGAATGTAACACAGGGAAGGCTTAGACGCCAAGCTCGCTCGGGAGGGCCGAAGGAGGACCTCGACCATAGCGCCAATTTGGCCGGAGTTCCCCCGGCCGTGGGTTGGCAAGCCTATTGCTACGACCCCTCGGTCGAGCAGCTCTTGGAAAGGAGACTCGTCAATCTCATGAATACCCAACCCGCCCGCCACCCCGTCCGTCAGATCACCACCGCTTCGCTCGTCGTCGGTGCCGTCGCCTTCGGCATGGTCCTCGCCGGAGGGCTCAAAATGACCCCTTCGAGCCAATCGGCTGGCCCCGCGCTCGCCGCTTCGCAGATTGCGGGCGCCAACGTCGCCACGCACGGTTTGCCCAGTTTCGCCGACCTCGCCGAGGCCGTCGATCCGGCCGTGGTTTCGATCCAGGCCGCCACGATCAGCAAGGGCGGCGGCGACGAAGATGGCCAGCGCGGCATCGATCCGTTCGAGTTCTTCTTCCCCAACAACCCGCGCAACCCCCGCCAGCGGCCCCAGGGTCCCCAGGGCGACGGCCAGGAGCGGCGCCAGGACGCCGGGGGTAGCGGCTTCGTGGTCAGCCCCGACGGCTTGATCGTCACCAACAATCACGTGATCGACGGCGCGACCAGCGTGCGCGTCCACCTCGGCGACCGCGACTATCCGGCCGAGGTCAAGGGCGCCGACCCGTCGACCGACCTCGCGCTGTTGAAGATCGACGCCGGTCACAGCCTCCGTTACCTGGAGCTGGGCGACAGCGAGAAGACCCGCGTGGGCGACTGGGTGATGGTGATCGGCAACCCGCTCAACCTGGACAAGACGGTCACCACGGGCGTGGTGAGCGCCAAGGGGCGGTCGATCGGCATCAATCCCGATTCCGCGTTCGAGAACTTCATCCAGACCGACGCGGCGATCAACTTCGGCAACTCCGGCGGCCCGGTGGTCGACATGGACGGCCGGGTGATCGGCATCGCGACCGCGATCAACGCGGGCGCCGAGAACATCGGCTTCGCCGTCCCGGTCTCGACCCTGCAAGAGGTCTTGCCGCAGCTGCGCGACAAGGGCAAGGTGACGCGCGGCTATCTCGGCGTGCAGATCCAGAACATGAACTTCGAGACCGCGCAGTCGTTCGGCCTCGACTCGACGGACGGCGCGCTGGTCGGCCGGGTGGAAGACAACACCCCCGCCGCCGAAGGCGGTTTGAAGCACGACGACGTGCTGCTGTCGGTCGACGGACGGAAGATCAAGACCACCCGCGACCTGATCGACTACGTCGCGAGCAAGGATCCGAACTCCAAGGTCACTCTGGTCGTCCTGCGCAATGGCAAGAAGATCGACAAGGTGATCAAGCTCGGCGAGCGTCCGGTCCAGAACCAGCAGGCCGAGACCCAGAAGCCGAAAGGGCGTAGCGGCATCGATTGGCTCGGCATCGAGTACCAGGACCTGACCGCCAGTCTGCGCAACGAGCACGGCCTGCCGAAGAGCGCCGAGGGCGTCTGGGTGACCGACGTCGGCGCGTCGAGCCCGCTGTACGAGAAGTTCGTCCGCCCCGGCGACCTGATCACCGAGGTCAACGGCCGTCCGGTGCAAGATACCGAGGCCTTCGAGAAGGCGATCGGCGAAGCCAAGTCGGGCACGTTCGTCCGTCTCTACGTCCTCCGGTTCAGCGGCCAGAACGACAACGGCCAGCCGTTCTTCGCCGTCGTCCGCGTGCCGTAACGCAAGCTCCTAGCAGGTGATGCACATAGGGCCGGCCCCCCCAAGGGGCCGGCCTTTTCTTGTTATGCTCGGTTCATGGCCAGAGACGACGCAAGCGTACGAGCCTCCGTTCTGATCGTCGACGACGAGGCGGCGATCCGCGACAGCCTCCGGATGATCCTCGAATTCGAGGGCTACCGCGTGGACGAGGCGGCGAGCGGAGCGCAGGCGCTGGTGCGCGTCGCCGATCGCCTGCCCGACGCGGTGATGCTCGACATCAAGATGCCCGAGATGGACGGGCTGGAGCTGCTCAAGAGGCTCCGCGAGCGCGGCTACGACATGCCGGTCCTGATGATCAGCGGCCACGCCGACGTGGCGACCGCGGTCGAGGCGACCCGCCGCGGCGCCTACGATTTCTTCGAAAAGCCGCTCCAGCGCGAGCGCGTCCTGCTCGCGCTGCGCAATGCGACCGAGGCGTTCCGCCTGCAAACCGAAGTGCGGCGCGACGGCCGACCGGCCGAAGAGCTGATCGGCGCCTCGCTCTCGATCAAACGCCTGCGCGAGACGATCGAAAAAGCCGGCCCGACCCCCGCGACGGTTCTGGTGACAGGGGAGAGCGGCACGGGCAAGGAGCTGGTCGCCCGCGCGCTCCACCGCCTTTCGCCGCGCCGCGACCGGCCGCTGGTCCAGGTCAATTGCGCGGCGATCCCCGAAGAGCTGATCGAGTCGGAGCTGTTCGGCCACGAGAAGGGGAGCTTCACCGGCGCGGTGAGGAAACAGCTCGGCAAGTTCGTCGCGGCCGATTCCGGCACCATCTTTTTGGACGAGATCGGCGACATGTCGGCCCGCACGCAGGCGAAGGTCCTGCGCGTCCTCCAGAGCGGCGAAGTCGAGCCGGTCGGAGCGGAACGGACGATCCACGTCGACGTCCGGGTGATCGCCGCGACCCATCGCGATCTCGAATCGGAGATCGCCGCCGGCCGCTTTCGCGAAGACCTGTTCTACCGGCTGAACGTCATCCCGATCCGCACGCCCCCGCTACGCGAGCGGCTGGACGATATTCCGCTCCTGGTCGACTATCTCGTCCGCCGCTACGCCGATCAGAACAACTATCGCCCCAAGACCTTTTCGGCCGACGCGATCGCCCACCTCCAGGCGCTCCCCTGGAAAGGCAACATCCGCGAGCTGAAGAACCTGGTCGAGCGCCTGCTGATCCTCGCGCCCCGCGACGTCATTGGTCGCGACGACCTGGTCGCCGCGACCGGCGGCGCCCGCCCCGAGCTGTCGGGAGCCGCGCTCGCCGCGAAAACCCTGCGCGAGTTCCGCGAGCTGTCGGAGCGGATGTTCCTGGTCCAGAAGCTCGAAGAGAACAATTGGAACGTCACCCAGACCGCGGTCGCGATCGACACCCCGCGCTCGAACCTCTACAAGAAGCTGGAGCAGTACGACATCCGCCGCGACGGAACGCTAGGACCGGTCGCAGGGGAAGGGGTGGAAGGCAATCACCCCGGCGAGCGGGCCGACACGGATGACGACGATGAGTGAGCCGGTTGACATCGGAAAGCGCCTGGAAGAAAGCGGAGCCTTGCGGCGCGGCCATTTCCAGCTCTCCTCGGGCCTCCACTCTTCGGCGTACGTTCAGTGCGCCCTATTGCTGGAGCTTCCCGCCCGAGCCCGCGAAGTTGGGACTGCCCTCGCCGAGAAACTCAAGGGCTACGGCATCGATTCGATCCTCTCGCCCGCGCTGGGCGGAGTGATCATCGGCCACGAAGTCGCCGCAGCCTTAGGCGTCCCTTTTCGCTTCGCCGAACGCAAAGGCACCGAGCTGGAAATCCGCCGCGGGTTTGCGTTGCGACTGGGTGAGAAGGTAGCGATCATCGAAGACGTCGTTACGACGGGCAAATCCACCTTGGAAACTGCACGCCTCGCCGAGTCCGCCGGAGCGCAAGTCGTGGCGATCGGCGCGATCATCGACCGGACGGCGGGGGCGAATCCGTTCCCGATGCCGTTCGCTTCGCTGCTGGAGCTGAACCTGCCGGCATTCAAGGCGGAGGATTGCCCGCTTTGTGCGGCGGGTGGGGTGGCGGAGAAGCCGGGGAGCCGGCCTGAGCACAAGAAGATGCATCCTTGAAACTTCTATTGAAGGCGGAAGCCATGGACTGGAAAGATGTTGTTCGAGCACTTCTAGAAGCCATCTCGGCAAAACGCCAGGCGGCCGAGATCGCACTGCGCGAAGCCACCGCAGCGATTGCAGAGGCGCCAGGGCCGATGCAGTCGCATAGTGATACTACGAGGTATCAGAAGAGTCACATTGCCGAAGATGCCGCCAGATCGATAGCCGAAAAAGACCGGGCCTTGATTGCACTTAACATTTTGCTTGAGGAGCGTCCTGGTATGGCCGCTGTGCGAGCCTCGCTTGCGAGTATTGTGACAATTGTTGACGAAGCCGGTTCCAAAGAGATCTTTGCGCTCCTTCCCTTTGGGGCTGGAATCCAGCTTGTCGTTGGAGATGACTCAGTAACCGCGATTTCACTCGAATCTCCTCTGGGAGAGGCGCTATTGGGCAAAGCCGTTGGCGACGAGTTTCTCGCGATAGATGGAATGCGTTGGCTCCGCTTATTGGAACTTCGCTAGGCTCTAGAGTTGGAGATCCTCCTACTACTTACCGCTCGGTTGAGGGCCGGTTTCTAGAGGCATACTCTTTTCGCTCTCGGGAGGGGCGGCGATGCGATCCGGTTTTGTGGTTGCACCGACCGTTGCCCGGGCGCGGGATTTATTCAAATTATAGTTAAGGTATTGGAATAGTGCGCTCAAGCAAAGTGCGATGAGGGCGATAGAGATAGCAATGATCTGTAGCGTCCTTGATCTCGTACCGAGTCTCTCTTGCCTTACGATCGTACTCGTCAGTTCTTTTTTGCGTGTCTTTGTCTCAAGCTTTCGGGAAATGGCATCGACCCGAGCACTCAAATCCCGTTCACGCAGAAATTGGGTCAAAACTCGAGTGGTGAAGCCATGATCAACCATGGCACCGACAGCTAAGGCGTCTTTCAAGCTAGCCAACTTTTCATGTGACTCAGAAATATCTCGCGTCAATTCTTCTAACGTTGGATCCAAACCCGCAGCATCCTGCGAGTTATTGTACGAAGCGAGAGAACTGCCTATGTAACGGCCGAACGCCTCCCAGCTGAGGAGGAAGTGCGCGCCAAAGACAACGTTCTCAACAAATTGCTTCTTGTGCAGTTGATCCGAATAAAATTGAGGGAATAGAATTAGGCTCGAGTTCCTGTCGGTTATGAAGAATTCGTCGCGTTGATAAGCGATGAACTTCTCCTTGAGTTCGTTGACATACTGATCACAGTAGTTGGAAAACCATTCGGCTCGGTTCAAGATTCCACTTACACTCCGAAGAGCCTCTCTGTCTCCGATGAGCTCATCGAAATCGAGCGAAATGCCATCTCTATGAAGGGATCCTAGGATCTTGACTCGATGTCGTGACGCCAGCCGAAAGAAGTCATCAATTCCAGGAAATCTCCACATGCTCTCGCCGCAAGATTCGATTACGTGTTTTAGCTTGTAGTACGCGGCGGGCTCTGCAAGGTTGTGCTCGAGTTGCCGGATTTCAGCAACGAGTTGCTCGCAGTTTTGTCGGTTCGGTGACTCGTCCCAGCGAAAACGAAGTTCGATTCCAAGAGAGCCATTGCGAAAAGCCCTCAACTTAGCTGACTTATAACGCCATTGGGTACCGAGAACTGTAAATTTGGCACCCAGTGCGATCTCAGGCCCAGGATCAGAGCCTTGAAACAGGAGGGCAGGAGGATTTTCGTCATCGAAAACTGTCGGCGCATGATTTTTAAGAAACTCACCGGTAAAGATTTGCTTACCACCCTCTGATGCTGCTTTTTTCACAATGGTGGTGAGAGATCCACCTTCAGGGTGGCCTGCAGTAAAGGTGCTTAGCTCTTTATGCTGAAAGTATCCAACTAAGGCTTTTCGAGAGGCCTCCTCATTCTTTCTATCCTCATCCTTCAGAAGGAAGCCAACGTCAAGGCAGGCAAGGAATATATATTCACAGGTGTCGACCGAATACATTGGTTTTGCTCGCAAAATTTTGCATTACTACTATGCTGCGGACGCCAAAGTGACTACTTCTCTGTCGCAATGAATTTTGGAAAGACTATGGCTAATCATGGAATACGCCGTTTCGACATCGCCTGCGCGGAGAGGTACGAGGAGGTTCTTCACCTCTCTATCCCAGAGGCATGCCTTGAGCTCTCCCCTAGAAGTCATCCGAAGAGAGTACGCGCCTTCGTGGCAATTACACGCACCTGAATGTCCGTCTTCCTGGGCGCGAAGCTTAAGATTTTGGAAACTAATCTTCGGCATCTCGTTCCCGATATCAAACGTTGCGCTAAAGGAGCCGGGAGCGGCGAAACGCTCCAATCGTTTGTCTTTCAGGAGTGTTCGCATTCCACTCAGGGCGGACGATGGTATGACCTGATCTAAGAGTCGATCCGTCCAAAAAACAAATGAGTCTCGATGAGAATCTTGAGCAAGCTTAGGGCTTTGAAGGACAACGAAGAACTTCACTTGGGACACACCAAGCTGTCCGCAGAGATCAAGGATCACAGGAAGTTCATCGAGATTGCGTCGAGATTCGTCCGACGCCGAATAGTACACAACGGTATTGACTTTAACTGGTTCAAGGCCAGAATCGATAGCTGCGCGGATGCCCCGCACGACGCTGTGAAACTGCCGAGATCCAGCGCTTAGGCCAGCATAGGATGCAAAGGTCTCCTGCCTGCCTGCATGCAGGCTGATCGTAATTCGCGGAAGTCCCGCAGATCGCAGAGACACGGCCAGTTGAGGGGTTAAAGAGATGCCGTTTGTCACCAGTGACAAGTCGATCTTGGCTTCATGGGCCGCCGCGGCAGCGAATTCAACAGCGCGGTTCACGCCACCCTCGGCGCTCCTATATAGAAGCGGTTCTCCTCCCGTCAGCTTGACCTTCTTGACTCCTGCCAGGGAGGCAAGGCGAATTACCTCTGCAATCTCGCTGGGAAGAAGAGTCGATTCTTGGGCGGAGAAATGCTGAACGTCCCCACCATCACCGTGGCAGAAGAAGCACTTCAGATTGCAGGATTCGGTTATCGCTATGCGAAAACGCCTTCGAGCCTCAGTGCTGGTACGAATCTCAAGATTGGCCGGAGAACTCATTGCGCGTCTGCCCTTGCCGTAGTTGCCGCTTATGTGCCGAATCTTCGACGAGAAGATACACGTCACCTGACCCCAATTAGAGTCGCAGATGTCCCCTCTGTCAAGAGCGTAGCTTATAGGGACTGGCTTTATGAGGGGCGGTCCGGGACGTCAGACCGGCGTCTCAGAGTTCGTCGTCGGCCTCACTCGGATTCTCTGAGCCCAGGGTTGGGAGGCACGTGAATGGAAGACCCAAGTCGAATCTTGAAGCAGCTTGTTACTCTTCGGCGAAACTGGATTCTGGCCTGCTGCCGTTAGAGAGGCCCGTTTTCATCCTTTAGAGTGCATCTTTTCTGGTACACTCTCGGCGTGGGGAAACCGATGAGGACAGATTCTACGCGTCGTCTTCTACCGTACCGAGGCCGAGAACCTTTGCGCGAATGGCTCAAGGCCTTGGCGCGAGCGGGTCGCAAGACCGTGGGCGAGGACATCAGACAGCGCAATTCGACTGGCTCCTGGGAATGCCCTTGATCAGAAAGTTGGAGCCGGTGGGAAGTCCGTTTGGCTAACCTACGAGGAGTGGTCCATTGAAGGACGAACATCTCGGATGCAACTTCGACGACTTTCTGGGAGAGGAGAACCTCCTCGACGCTGCCAAGGCTACGGCCGCGAAACGGGTGATTGCCTTTCAGATCGCGGGCGAAATGAAACGGCGCAGGTTGACCAAGTCGGAGATGGCCACCCGGATGAGGACGAGCCGGCCGGCTCTGGAGCGCTTGTTGGACCCCGCCAATCGATCAGTCACCCTCGCCACCCTGGAGCGGGCGGCGTCGGCGCTCGGCAAGAAGCTCAAAGTGGAACTGGTGTAGCTCCCGACGGAGAGGTATCGTTCGACCATGCCCAAGCCTCCCGAAGAGAACCTCGCCCGCCTCGATGTCGAATCTCGGCGGGAAGGGCTTCGCCCCGAGGCCAAGGCCATCGAGCCGACCGCGAACGATTTGAAGGCGGAACTCGAAGGCTTCTCGGCTGCGCTCGGCCGTCTCCGCGAGCTGCGCGCGGGTATGCCCCCGGTCGATGCCGTCGAGATTGTCCGCGCTGGCCGTCGCGAGCTTGAAGATCGATTCGCGTTGTAGATGGCACCCACCAAGTCGCAGCCGGCGGAGGAACGACTTTAGGCCGGCGCCTCGGGCTTCGTGGCCGTTTTCAATCGGGCCTTCTGGTAGGCCCTCCGAGGCCAGGGCTTGGCCGACACGTGAATCGGAGGACCCCAAGCCGACGCGTCATAGGCTTCGCGGATGAGCTGATCATCGCTCTCGGCTTCGGCGGGTCTCTTGGTTGTCTTCGGCCTGTTCCGCGGGTTCGCGCGTTCTTCTTCTTGGCCGACGGGGTCGGCGCCAGGTTTAACCGCTACTTGGTGGAATCGGGTCGAGGCGATGCGGGCGTCTCCAGCTCTGGCGAATCCACGCCAGAGTCCGCAGACGCAGACCGCCGCCTCCGGCGCAGCTCCGCCACCTTAGCCTTGTTGCCGCAGCCGGCCATCGAGCACCAGCGCCGCTCGCCCGAGCGGGAGGTGTCTACGAAGAGCAGGGCGCACCCCTCGCCGGAGCACTGGCGGATTCGAGTTGCGAGCGGCCCGCCGAAGAGTTCGACTCCGTCCCGAGCCAGCATCGCGAGGAGCGCGCGCACGCCGGTGCGGTTCCATTGGACCTTTCCCTCGGGTCCGAGCTGGGGGACCGGAGGAGGCTCCGCCGCCCAGCGGTTCAGCAGCTCTCGGTCCGCCGCCTCAAAGCCACTCCCATCGACGCAGGCCATCCCCAAACGGTAGAGAGCCTCGCGGAGCGCACGCGCCCGATCTAGCTCCTTGGCGGTCGGTTCCGGGGCGCCTTCCGTAAGCCCCGCCGCCACCAGCCATCGCCCGAGATCTTTGGGCGTCGCCAGCAGTTCTCTCTGCTCACCCTTGAGCCGGGCCGCCAGCGTCGCCGGCAGATCGAGAGCCAGCCGCCCAGAGCGAAATTTGAATCCATCCCGAATCTCGGGCAAGGGTTCTTCGGCCGTCCTCTTCATCGTCACCGCCTCGCTGTCGCTCGCAGCAACCCTATTGACAGGTTACATCGCCTCCCCTATAACTGTCACTGTAACCTGGTGAACAGGTTACGAATTCCTCGCGGGAGGTTCCTCATGCAGCTCGAAGGCAAGAAGGTCGTGATCATCGGCGCCGGCTCAGGCATCGGCCGTTCGCTCTCTTGCGCCGCCTCGGAGGCCGGTGCCTCCGTCGTGCTCGCCGGTCGCCGGAAGGAGACGCTGGATGCCACCGGAGCCCTGCTCGGCGGTCCCTGGCGGTCGTACCCCCTCGACGTCGCGGTGGAGGAGGAGGTGGCCGCGTTCTTCCAAGAGGTCGGACGCTTCGACCACCTGGTGAGCACCGCTAGCCAGGGCATCGCCGGGCCAATCGCCAAGCTCGACGCCGAAGCCATCGGCCGTGCCTTCACCGCCAAGCTCTGGGCTCCCATCTTCCTCGCGAAGCACGGCGCCCGCTGGATCGCCTCGGACGGCTCGTTCACTTTCTTCTCGGGGATCCGCGCCGCCCGGCCCGCGGCGGGCACCTCGATCACCAGCCTAGTCAATGGCGGCCTCGAAGCCTTTGCCCGGGCAATGGCCGTTGAGCTCGGACCGGTGCGAGTCAACGTCATCTCCCCCGGCATCGTCGATTCCGGCCCGTTCTGGGAACGGCTCGGCCCCGAAGGACGCGAGAGACTCTTCGCCGACTTCGCCCAGAAATCCCCTGCCCGGCGGGTCGGACAGCCCGAGGACGTCGCCGCCGCCGCGCTGTTCGCGCTAGCCAACCCCTTCCTGACCGGCACCGTCCTCGCCGTAGACGGCGGCGGCCTTCTGATGTAGGGCAAAGAGGAGTCCATGAGACGCAACTGCGGCTCGGAGCTGTTGCACGGCCGAGGCTGGGATAGCCGAGAGCGGGCGTTCGCTGGCCCTGGCGTCGGTGGACCTCATTCGAGGGTTTATGTCGAGTGCCGGGGCGGTTCCCTGATCCTGAGGCGTACCCACCAATCGCACCTCTGTTAGCATTCCTTCACTACAACCTGGAGGAGCGCCGATGAGCCGATCGCTTCGCTTTGCCGCCTACGGTTTGATCCTCTTGAGCGGGCTCGTTCCCGTGGGGTGCGCGTCTGGGGGTGCTTCACCCAAGGCGGCTGCGGCGGAGATTCGGGTTCTGGAACGGAACGCCGAGGGGCAAGAGCATCGCGCGCTGCCGAAGACGCTCGAGGGGTGCAAGTACCTGGGGACGGCGTTCGCGCAGGCCCCGGCGGAGGCTCCTCCCGGTCCGTATCTGCTCGACGATCTCAAAGCCAAGGCCGCGAAGCAGGGCGGGAATACGCTGGTTGTCCTGCCGGGCAAGCCGGTCGACCAAGGGCGCTTGCGCGGCTCGATCTTCCTTTGCGGCGGCGGCTAGTCGGGGGTCGAAAGCGAGGCGCCGAATCCAGGATTCGACGCGCGCTTTTCTTGGGGGATGAGGCACCTCCCGCGGGTTGCCGAACGCGGCC
>Ga0068860_100001233_pt1 | contig 27931 bp, 5 predicted proteins | sample KBSSwiS32_FD_66597 | JGI IMG/M metagenome (GOLD analysis project Ga0068860, IMG submission 66597) | Switchgrass rhizosphere microbial communities from Kellogg Biological Station, Michigan, USA - KBS Switchgrass S3-2 | ecosystem: Host-associated > Plants > Roots > Rhizosphere > Soil ... | reverse complement strand
GGCGATCTATGGACGGTTCGAGGACAACCTCTCGGGAGCCTTCCGCTCTCACGAGAAAGGAGAAAGCGCCAGTGAAAGAGAATCCCACCCCTGCCCCCGAGTTCCTCACCGTTCGCCAGTTCTCCAAGCGCTTCCCAGCGTTTTCGGAGGGGGCGCTACGTGCCCTGATCTTCGACTCGGAACCCCGCTATCGCATCGTGGCGGTGCGACGTGTAGAGATCCCCGCCAACGGCTTTGGCCCCGCCTTCCTGCGGGTCGGTCGCCGTGTCCTGATAGACCCTCAGAAGTTCTTCGAGATAATCCGCGACCGTAACGCACCGCGGAACGCCGAGCGCTCGCGCCGAGTGGGGGGGCGGCGATGACAAAGACAATGCGAAAAGAGGCGGAGCTACTTTCACGCCTTGAGCCCCATGTATCGCGGTGGGCACCTGCCAAGAAGGGGCGCCGGGCCGCCCTTCGACACGCTCGCGCGCTCCTGGAGGAATTCGAGGCTCCTACTCCTCTCGCACTGCGCTACCTATCTCAGTGGAACGAGCGGAATCCCGAACCTCTAGCGGCTGATGAGCTTAGCGGGATACTCGACAAAGTAGCTAGAGAAAAGGCCGAGGATGCGAGCCCCGGCCCCCACAATCGCCACGTCCCCAAAGAGGAAGACGCTCCCGAGATTATCTCGCGGTCTGCCGCGGAAATCCAACCCCAGCCGGTTGAATGGCTCTGGGAGCCTTACATCCCACTTGGCACGTATTCAATGCTCGAAGGCCCGCCCAACGTCGGCAAGACGTTCTTCGCCTGTTGGCTCGCTAGTGCGCTTTCGAATGGCACAGGGCTCCCTGGATGCCCTGACTTCCCGCCGGTCAAGTCCCTCTTGATTACCTCCGAGGATGACTCCGCCAGAACGATAGTTCCCCGGCTTATCCAGTTGGGCGCCGATTTGAACATGGTCCGAATCATCGACTGTGACGCCGATGGCCCATTGTTCAACCTCGGCACGGAAGGCGGCATTGAGCAACTAGAAATAGAGATCGAGAAGGCGGAGGCTCAATTCGTCTTCCTCGATCCGATCTTGACGTTCATCGGGAGAACGGACAGCTACAAGGATAGCGAGGTGCGCAGTTTCCTCCGCCCACTCTGTCAGGCGGCGAGCCGGCATGGGTGCGCCTTGGTCGCCGCTCGGCATCTCAACAAAGGGCAATCCCTAGATCCCGCCAACCGCGGCACCGGTTCGCCGGCTTGGTGGTCGCGGTCTCGCTCTGGCTTCCTCATGGGCAAGAGTAGAGACCCCGAACCTAGATTCGCCTTCGTACACACGAAGTTCAACCTCTCACCGCAAGGCCCTACCCTTGGATACCGCCTCGATCCGGAGGACGGATTCGTCTGGATTCCGGGGAGGTGTGACATCTCGGCGGGGGAGCTACTCGCCGAACCTACCGCCCCAAACGCCGAGGACAAATCCGAGCTTGCCCGTGCGGTTGAATTTCTCCTCGATGAGCTGACGTCTGGGCCGGTAGCGGCGAACCTCCTGAAGGAGCGAGCCAAAGAGTCCGATATATCGGTGCGGACCCTTTGGCGAGCAAAGAAGGAGGCCGGCGTAAGAAACTCGAAGCCAGGCACCGGCCCCTCGATGTGGAGCTTGCCGAAACCACCGTCCGCCGACTCCGGGGCCGAGGATTGACGGAAAAGCGGCCTGCGAGTTGCGGGGTGTGCCAAACCTCTCGGCCCTGGCAGAGTGGCACACTTGGCACAGTTGGCAGACTTGGCCCGCCCAACGGCTGACGCTCTTGCGGTGCTCTGAGTCTTAGCCGATCGGCCGAACGACCGTTCAGGTCTGAAACTTCCTACGCCTTGCTCCCCGAGTCGGTTCGGGGTTTCGCTATGTATCGATCCACAAACCTGCAAGCGGCCCGCCCCGGTTGCGGAGGAACGACGGACCCTCAGTCCGTTTGTCCCATGGTCCACTCATGGTCCACTGCGGAGGTATAGACGAGCACAAGCGGGCAACCGTGAAAACAAGAAAACCTAGGTAGATACTGGGTTTTTCTGTGCTCAAGTTTTGCGGAGTGTGCTAGCGTTTCTTCATGCCCGAACTTTTAATCCGTGGGTCCAGGGTTCGAGCCCCTGACCGCCCACCAATCGAATCAAGAAGTTACGGTAACCGCATTACATTTAATTTAGGTTCGTGGCACAATTTTGTCACAGTGTGGTCTAAACGAGGGTCCAATTCTGGCTCTCCAGTAGTACGTCCCGTCGACACTTGCGATGTAGTCGACGCGGGGCTTTGTCACGGCGCCGCAGGGCTGGGCCATATGTTACTGGGAAGCCGAAAAGCCGAGGTTGGTACTTATTTCCTAATCTACCGTTTAATTCACCTCCGCGGCGGGATCTCATTCGCAGGTTTCCCTTGACACTTGCAGGCCCAGTAACTAGAGTTTAAGTGCGACCCCTAAAGGAGAAACAATGGGAAAGACTCGAACCCTGATCACCCTAACTCTCGCCTTTGTCTGTTTGGTGTTTGCGGTCGTGACTCTGGCGAAAGCCGAGCGCAACGGTGGTTCAACGATCACTGTCTACTCGGCCAGCGGGAGTGTGATCAAGGAGTGGAAGGTCCCCGGTCGAGTGGAGTTCAAGGATGGCATGTTCTCCTTCGTCGAGGCTAAAACCGACCATCTGGTCGAAGTTTCAGGAACCGTTGTGGTTACGACCGCGCCATGAGCGACCGTAGGTAGTCGGCCGCCAGGCAAGCCGGCTGGACGTGGGGTCAGGGCTTCGACGTTGTCGCGACCCTTGACGTTCGGATTTGGGTTGGCCGCCAAAATGGGCGAGGTATGTCGTGGTGGACTCAGGAGTGGGTTGAGCGTGGATTCCGACGGATTCTTTCCCAAGAGTCCCGGATCGGTGAAAGCGAGACACTGCTTAGGACAGGAGGGACCTCTTTGTGAAGAGCTTCATTGTTGACCTGCGCTATGGCTGGCGAATCGCAGGCAAAAACCCTCTCTCCACGCTGGTTGCCGTGGTCTCGATCGCGCTGGGAATCGGCGGCACTTTGGCGGTCTTCAGTTTCCTGGATGCCGCCCTCCTGCACCCGTTGCCTCAAGTCAAGGATCTGGACCGGCTGGCGGTGCTCTATACCGGCTCTCAGACCGCGGCATATCCAGGGGTGTCGTCCTATCCGGATTTTCAGGACTACCGGAAAGAAAACGACGTCCTGTCGGGCTTGGCTACTTACAAGAACTCGGCGATGAACCTGCGCGGTACGAGTTACACCGAGCGATTCGACGGGACCTTGGTCAGCTCGAACTATTTCGAGGTCGCGGGCCTCAAGCCGGTCGTCGGTCGGTTCTTTCTTCCGGAGGAAGGGGACAGCGGCGCGGCCAGTCAGGTTGCCGTAATCTCGCAGCAACTCTGGCAGACCCATTTCGGCTCGAATCCAGCGGCAATTGGCGAGGTGCTGAAAATTAACGGCCAGGGATTCACCCTGATCGGTGTCGCGCCCTTGGGCTTTCGTGGCCTCACCCTGGAGAGGCAAACTCAGATCTGGGTGCCCTTGAGCAGTTATTCTTTTTTCGTCCCCGGCGGAGCCGACCGGCTCGCCAACCGCGGTTGGCACGGGCTTCGAATGTTCGGTCGACTCAAGCCCGGTGTAACGATGGAACGAGCTCAATTGAGCTTCAACCTGCTCGGCGAGCGGTTACGCCAGGCATATCAAGATTCCAATAAAGACCTCTATCCGACGCTGGTCCCGGCGTCTACGGCGATCCTGTCGCCTGGACAGTTCAGGTTGCTGACCTCGATGCTGGCCCTGTTGTCGGTGGTCGTCGCGATCGTCCTTCTTCTGGCCTGCGTCAACGTCGTGAATCTCTTGTTGGCCCGCACCCTGGCCCGCTCCGGCGAGCTGCGATTGCGCCAGGTCCTAGGAGTCTCCCGGCAGGGTCTGCTGCAGCAGCTGTTCGCCGAGAACCTGATCTACGTGGTGCTCGGAGGCCTCGGTGCTCTTCTGGTTGGCACCTGGGGAATGGGCTTTCTGACCTCCATGATCAACTCGGCGCAGTTCACCGTCGACATCAAGATGAATCCGCGAGTCCTCCTGTTCGCTTTCGGCTTGACGCTTTTCGCGGGTCTTTTCGTCGGATTGCTGCCGGCGATTCGGTCCGCACGGTTCATCGGCATGGGAGCCCGTGGCGCGACCGGATCCACGGGTCGTTCTTGGGGGCGAAAGGTTCTGGTCGTCGGCCAGGTCGCGGTCTCGCTGCTGCTCTTGATCGCCTTCGGGCTGATTTGGAAGACGCTCGTCAACCTGCAGGCGATCAATACCGGAATACAGTCTCAGGGTGTGCTCACCGCGACAATCGACCTCGGTCCGTCGAATCTGGGGGATTCTCAGGTTCGTGACTTCTTGCAGCGCGCGGTCGAGAGGATCGGACGCCTGCCGAAAGTAGAGAGCGTCTCGTCAGCCGGCGTGGTGCCCTTGAGCGGCGATGACGAGGCGGTGACGCTCTACGTCGAAGGCTACCAGGCGAAGCCCGATGAAGATTTGTCGGTAGGAAACAACCTAGTCGGTGAGGCCTACTTCAAGACATTGGGCTCGCCGCTGGTTCGGGGGCGCGATTTTACCCCTCAAGACCGTACGGGAGCCCCGCTGGTAGCGATCGTAAACCATACCCTGGCGAACCGATTCTGGCCCAATCAGGATCCGATCGGCAAACGCCTCAGCGTCAATGGAGCGGAAGGGCCGTTTCTCGAGATCGTAGGCGTCGCCGAGGACGGTAAGTACGTTGATCTGCGCGAGGGGCCGAAAGCGTTCCTCTATCAACCTCATGCCCAGGCCTACCAGGAGGGTTGGGCGTCGCAGATGACCCTGCTGATCAAGGCCCAGGGCGATCCGCTCGCATTGACGAACCAGGTTCGCTCAGAAATCAAGGCGCTACTTCCTGACGTGCCGATCTTCGACGTCAAACCGCTCAGCTCCCGCATGGCGGCCGCCTTCGGCTCGGAGCGGGTTCTGTCGATGCTGCTGGGGGCTTTTGCCCTACTCGCGACGACGCTGGCAGTCATCGGACTCTACGGCGTGATGTCCTATTCGGTGAGCCAAAGGACTCAGGAAATGGGCGTCCGGATGGCGATCGGTGCGCCGCGCGAATCGTTGCTTCGCCAGATTCTGCGCGAGGGCATGACCCTGGTGGTGATCGGCCTTGCGATCGGCAGCGGACTCGCGTTGGCAACCACGCAGTTTCTGTCGAATACGCTTTATGGTGTGAAGAGTCGAGATCCGATGACGTTCCTCTTGGCCTTGGCTTTGTTGATCGCGGTGGCGTTGGTAGCGAACTACGCGCCGGCTCGACGGGCAATGTCGGTCGATCCGGTCGTCGCGTTGCGAAGCTAGGAACGCGGGGGGGGTAGTAGGAGAGGAGCAGGAGGCGAAGTTTGGGGTTGACCGAACGGCCCGATGACACCAGCCATCCGAACCGACAAGCGCCAGTCCCTGACCTCGAGGCCGACCCGCAATGTTGGGCTTCGATGGTCGACCTCCTGCGTGCCCGAGCGCGCTCCTATGCTGACGAAACTCTCTATACCTTTCTGGGCAAGGGAGACGAGCCGTCAGCCGAGCTGACCTACGCGGAGCTTGACCGGCAAGCTCGGAGGATCGGCGGCGCGCTCCAGCGACGAGGTCTGGCGGGCGAGCGCGTCGTCTTGCTCTACCCTCCAGGGCTTGATTTCGTCGCTGCGTTCTTCGGATGCTTGTATGCCGGAGCCGTTGCCGTCCCGGCCTATCCGCCGCGCCTCAACCACCACCTCGGGCGGCTGAGCGCGGTACTTGCCGACGCTCGTCCCCGGGCGGCTCTGACCACGGCAGGATTGGCTCGGAGCATCGCCCAGGCCGCGGCCTCGGCGCCGGAGATTGCCCGCGTCGAGCTGATCGAGAGCGAATCCCTCGACGGCTTGGAGGAATGGCGGTCGCCCGACCTCCGGCCGAGTTCTCTCGCCTTCCTTCAGTACACCTCGGGTTCGACCTCGGCGCCCAAGGGCGTCAAGGTGACCCACGGCAACCTCCTCCACAACCTGGAGGCGATGGCCGAGCGCCTCGGCTGCGACCGCGGCTCGATGGGGGTGAGCTGGCTTCCGGCGTTTCACGACATGGGTTTGATCTTTGGCATCCTCACGCCGCTCTATCGGGCTTTTCCCTGCGTGCTCATGCCGCCTGTCACGTTCCTCCAGCGGCCGGGCCGATGGCTGCAGGCGATTTCGCGCTACCGCGCAACTCACAGCGCCGCGCCGAATTTCGCTTATGACTTATGCGCCGATCGCGTCGGATCCGAGCAGAAGGCCCGGCTCGACCTCTCTTGCTTACGGGCGTTGATCAACGGCGCCGAGCCGGTGCGTCCCAAGACGGTCGCTCGCTTCGAAGCTGGTTTTCGGGCCTGCGGGCTCCGTCCCGGAACGGTAATTCCCGCCTACGGACTGGCCGAGGCCACCCTCGCGGTGACGGTCCAGACCCCTGGCGGCACCATCGAGTTGCTGCAGGTCTCGGCGGAGGCGTTGGCGCGTCACCAGGTCCGCCCTGCCGAACCCGGAGCGGGCGACGTCCTGGTCCTGGCCTCTTGCGGTCCGCCTGTCCTCGACACCGAAGTTCGCATCGTGAAGCCGGACGCCGGGGCGGAGTGCGAAGCGGGCGAGATCGGAGAGATCTGGATCGCCGGCCCCGGTTTGGCGGCGGGCTACTGGGAGCGACCCGAAGAGAGCGAACTGACTTTCGGCGCCCGGCTCGCCGGCCGAGCGGCGCCTTACCTGCGCACCGGCGACCTCGGGTTCCTCGCGGGCGACCGACTGGTGGTCACCGGCCGGATCAAAGAGCTGATCATCCTGCGTGGGCGCAACTATTACCCGCACGATCTGGAGGCGACGGTCGTGGCGGCTCACGAGGCGCTCGGCGGCGCCGTCTGCGCGGCATTCTCGGTCGAGATCGACGGCGAGGAGAGGCTGGTGGTGGTGGCCGAGCTCGCCGACCGTCGCGCCGACCCGCCGAGCGTGCTCGCCGCGTTGCGCCAGGCGCTGAGCGAGGAGCACGAGGTTGCGGTCCACGCAGCGATCCTGGTCCGCGCTTCCTCCGTGCCCCGAACTTCGAGCGGCAAAATCCAGCGCGGCGCCTGCCGCGCGGCCTTCCTCGCCTCCGATCTGCGCGAGATCGCGCGCTTCGTCGAGGCGGCGCCGGAGCGGCCCCTCGCGAGCAATTCCGCCGCGCCGTCGACCCGTCGGGAAATCGAATCGTGGCTCGTCGAGCGGCTGCGCGTCCGTTTGCGGCTGGGCAACGAACGGCTGGATCCGCGCGTGCCGATGTCGAGCTACGGGCTCGATTCGGCGACTGCGGTGGGGCTCGCCGGCGAGCTTGAGGAGTGGCTCGATCGGCCGCTCGCGCCGACGCTGCTCTACGATCATCCGACGATCTCGGCCCTGGCCGGCCACCTGGCGGGGGAGCGCCGAGCGATCTCTTCCGCCCGCCGATCTCACGCGGCGGCGCCGGTAGCGGAACCGGTGGCGATCATCGGCATCGGCTGCCGTTTCCCTGGCGCATCGGGACCCGCGGCCTTCTGGCGCCTGCTGCGCGACGGCGTCGACGCCGTCGCGGCCTCGGCAAACATCGCGTCCGGTCGGTTCGCCGACGCCCCCCCTGACGGCGGGTTTCTCGCGGACGTCGACCGCTTCGATGCGCAGTTCTTCGGTATCTCTCCCCGCGAGGCGGTCCGTATGGACCCTCAGCAGAGGCTGCTGCTCGAAGTCGCTTGGGAGGCGCTCGAAGACGCCGGGATCGCCGCCGTCGAGATCGCCGGCTCGCGCTCCGGGGTGTTCGTCGGCATCTCAAGCGCCGACTACGGCTATCTGCAGCTCGGCGATCCCGCGACGGTCGACGCCTATTCCGGAACCGGCGCCTCGCCGAGCATCGCGGCGAACCGGATCTCTTACGCGTTCGACCTGCATGGCCCGAGCCTGGCGATCGATACCGCGTGTTCCTCGTCCCTCGTCGCGATCGACCTCGCCTGCCGGAGCCTGGCGAGCGGCGACGGCGATCTGGCGATCGCCGGCGGCGTCAACCTCACGCTGCTGCGGGGCACCACGGCGGCGTTCGAGCGCGCCGGCCTGATCGCTCCGGGAGGGCGTTGCCGCGCGTTCGACGCCGCGGCCGATGGCTACGTGCGGGGCGAAGGTGTCGGCCTGGTGGTGCTCAAACCGTTGGAGCGGGCGCTCGCCGACGGCGATCCGATCTATGCGTCGATCCGTGGCACGGCGGTCAATCAGGACGGGCGTACCAACGGTCTCACGGCGCCCAGCCGTCGGGCGCAGGTGGCGGTTCTTCGCGCCGCGCAGGAGCGCGCCGGGATCGCGGCTGCGGACGTGGGGTACGTCGAGGCGCACGGTTCGGGTACGGCCCTCGGCGATGCGATCGAGGCCTCGGCGCTCGCCGAGGTGCTGGGCGACGGTCCTCCGAGAACGGAGCGCTGCCGGATCGGATCGGTCAAGTCGAATATCGGCCATTTGGAGAGCGCCGCCGGCATTGCGGGCTTGATCAAGGTGGCGCTGTCGCTCAGTCATCGAGAGATCCCTCCGAGCCTTCATTTCAGGCGGCCGAACCCGCATATCGAATTCGAGCGCCTGCCGATCGAGGTCGCGACCGAGAGAATTCCGTGGCCTTCCGTGCCTGGGCCGGCGCTTGCCGGTGTCAGCTCCTTCGGCATGGGCGGCACCAACGCCCACGCGGTGCTCGAAGGAGTGTCGGCGGCTTCCGACTCCGGCCCATCGAGGGACTGGCAGCTTCTCGCCTGGTCGGCGAGGTCGGCGGCGGCGCTCGACCGGGCGACCGACGACCTCGCGGCCTTTCTCTCGGCCGGCCCGGAGCTTCCCCTCGCAGACGTCGCCTACACCCTGCGCCGAGGGCGCTGCGATTTCGAGCATCGCCGGATTCTGGTCTGCCGGGATCGCGACGACGCGTTGGCGGCGCTCTCCGGCGGCGAGAGCGGGAGGCTGTTGAGCAGCTCGCACGCCGAGTCCGGTCGCCCGGTCGCCTTCCTGTTCTCCGGTCTGGCGGACCACTATCCGGAGATGGGCCGCGGCCTCTATCGGTCCGAGCCGACGTTCCGGCGGAGCTTCGACCGGGCGAGCGACCTTCTGCTGCCGGCGCTCGGCCTCGACTTGAGGCAGGTGCTATTTACCGAAACCGAGCCGGAGCGGCCGAGTCGACCCGGCGGGGTCGACCTGCGCGCGATGCTCGGGCGCGCCCCGAAGGCGCCGGCCTCCGAGCATCCGTTGGACCGGACGGCGGTGGCGCACTCGGCGATCCTCGCCGTCGAGATGGCGCTGGTCGACCTGCTCGCAAGCTGGGGTGTGCGGCCGGCGGCTCTGCTTGGGTTCAGCCTCGGCGAGTACACCGCGGCCTGGGCTGCGGGGGTGCTGTCGAGAGAGGAGGCCCTCCGCCTGGTCGCGGCTCGCGCGCTCCTGATCGAGGCTTTGCCGCCGGGAGCCATGCTCGCCGTTTCGTGCCCGGAGGAGGCGGTCGACGCGTTCCTGGGCGACGAGATCTCGTTGGCCGCGTCGAGCGGCCCGAATCTCTCGGTGCTCTCCGGCTCGCCCGCGGCGATCGAGGACCTGGAGCGGCGTCTGGCCGCGGAAGGATTGTCCTGCCGGAGGCTGGTCAACTCCCGTGCCTTTCACTCCCGCTCCATGCAGGCGATCGCCGAGCCTTTCCGCCGCCTGTTCGATGGCGTCGAGCTCAAGGCGCCGACGATTCCCTACGTCTCCAACGTCACCGGCGGATGGATCACCGCCGCGCGCGCCACCGATCCGGGCTGCTGGAGCGAGCACCTCTGCGGCACGGTGCGATTTGCCGACGGCGTGCGCGAGTTGGTGGGCGAGGGAGCGCCCGCCCTGCTCGAGGTCGGTCCCGGGCAGGGGTTGGCGACCTTGGCGATGCAGATCGGTGGAAGGGATACCGTGGCGATGGCGAGCCTGCGCCACGCCCACGATCCCCAGTCGGATTTGGCGGTTCTGCTCGGTGCCCTCGGCAAACTCTGGTTGGCGGGGGTGGATTTCGATGCCGTGAGGCTGTTCGCCGGAGAGCGGCGACGGCGAGTCCGCCTGCCCACCTATCCGTTCGAGCGCGAGAGCTACTGGTTCGACCAGGCCGGCGACTTGACTTTGCCCTTGGTCGGCGGAGGCGTCGCCGCGGCGACGCCGGTGCCGAAGCCTTCGTCCCACCACCGGCGGCCCAGCCTGCGCACGCCGTTCGTGCCGCCGGCCGGCGAGTTGGAGTGCCGGATCGCAACGATTTGGCAAGGGCTCCTCGGGGTCGAAGAGGTCGGCGCCTGCGACGGTTTCTTCGAGCTGGGTGGAGACTCGTTGATGGCGACACAGCTCGCGGCGAGGCTCAAGCAGGCGTTCGGAGCGACCGTGCTCTACGCCCGCCTGTTCGAGGCGAGCTCCATCCGCCGCCAGGCCGAGCTGCTGGTACCTCTCCTCGGCGCGACGTTCGCCGCGATTCCCCGGATCGAACGAGGCGATCTCTTGACGCCTTCGTTCTCGCAAGAACGGATGTGGGTCCTCCATCAGTTGGAAGACGGGGCGGTCCACTACAACGTGGCCGCCGACATCGCGCTGCGCGGCCCGCTCGATCTCGCAACGCTGGTGGGCGGGCTCACGAAGATCGCCCGGCGTCACGAGATCCTCCGCGCGCGCTTCGAGACCCTCGACGGCACGCCCATGCTTCGGTTGACGCCGGAGCCGATGCTCCAATTCCCGCGGGCGGACCTTGCCGCCCTGCCGGCGGATCGGAGAGGGGGCGAGTCGGATCGCTTGGCGGTGGCGCTCGCCCGCCACAGGTTCGACCTCGGACGGTCTCCGCTGTGGCGCGCCTTGCTCACGCTGCGAACGGAAGCGGACCGTTCGCTGATTCTGGTCTTTCATCACACGGTGGCCGACGGCTGGTCCTGGGGCGTGCTGCTCGGGGAGCTTGCGGCTCTGCTGCGGGCTTCGTCGGACGGCGGTCCGCCGCTGCCCGAGCTGGAGATCCAATATGTGGACTTCGCGGCCTGGCAGCGCACTTATCTGGAAGGGCAAGAGCTGGCCGAGCAGGTCGAAGCCTCGCGCCGGCAACTGGCGTCGGCGCCGCTCCTCTTGGAGCTGCCGGCCGACCGAGCGCGTCCGCCGGTGCAGACCTTCCGCGGCGCCCGCCTGCCCTTCATCCTTCCGGCGGTGGCCGTGCGCTCGTTCGCGCAGGAGCAGGAGGCGACGCCGTTCATGGTGCTGCTCGCGCTGTGGCAGGCCCTGCTCGGCCGCTACGCGGGTCAGGAGACCATCCTGGTCGGCTCGCCGGTCGCGAACCGCACCCGGATCGAGACCGAGCCGCTGATCGGCCTGTTCGTCAACACGCTGGTTCTGCGCGGCGATCTGTCGGCGCAGCCGAGCTTGCGCGAGCTGGTGGCCCGGGTGCGGGAACAGGCGCTGGCGGCGTTCGCTCGTCAGGACGTTCCGTTCGAGCTGTTGGTCGAGGCGTTGTCGCCGGAGCGAAGCCGTGGTTTCAATCCGGTGTTCCAAGTGATGTTCCTGCTCCACAACTTTCACCTTCAGCTCACGCTGCCCGGAGTGGAGCTGGCGTTTCGGGAGATCGACGCCGGCCTGACGCGTTTCGACCTCGCGTTGTCGTTGATCGAAAGCGAGTCGGAGCTTTCGGGTTTTGTCGAGTACGGCGCCGACCTGTTCGATCCGGCGACGGCGGGGCGCCTGGCAAAGCACTATCGCGCCTTGATTTCGGCGGCCCTGTCCCTGCCGGATCGCCCTCTCTGTCAGCACGAGCTCTTGGACTTGGCGGAGCGCTGGCAGTTGCTGGGGGAGTGGCAGGGGCCGAGGATCGAATTGGCGGCGAACGGCTCGGTCTTCGAGCGCATCGCGGCGGCTGCGACCCGAACGCCCGACGCGGTGGCGGTGGCGTGCGGCGACAGCGCCCTTTCCTACGGCGAGCTTCTCCTGCGCTCGGATGGGCTGGCCCGTCGTCTGCGCGATCTGGGAGCGGGACCGGAGGTGCGGGTGGCGATCGGGGTGGAGCGCTCCCTGGAGCTGCCGATCGCTCTGCTCGGCGTGCTCGCGAGCGGCGCCGCCTACATACCCTTGGATCTTGCGCACCCGGCGGAGCGTCTGGCCCTGGTACTTGAGGATGCGGCGCCCCGGGTGTTCGTCGGCGATGGCCGGGCGCCCCTGCCGCGATTGCCCGGGGACACGACGAGGGTAAATCTGGCCGATCTCGTCACGGCGGACGGCGGGCGGTCATCGGCGGATGCCGCGCCAGGGCCGGGAGACGTTGGCGAGCCGGGAAACCTCGCCTACGTGATCTACACCTCGGGTTCGACAGGCCGCCCGAAAGGGGTACAAATCTCGCGGCGGGCGCTGCAGAATTTCGTGGCGGCGATCGTGCCGGAGATCGGCTGGTGCGAGCGCGAAGTGGTCGTCGCCGTGACCACCGTGTCGTTCGACATCGCGGGGCTGGAGCTACTCGTGCCGCTCTGCCTGGGCGCGCGGGTGGTGCTCGCGGGCCGCGGCGAGGCGATGGCCGGCCACCGTCTGCGCGAGCTGCTGGCGGCGGTCGGGGGCACGACGCTTCAAGCGACGCCGTCGACCTGGGATCTGTTGTCGGGGGCGGGCGGCCCCGCCCCCGAGCTGCGAGCGCTCTGCGGCGGCGAAGCGCTGCCGGCGGAGCTGGCGGCGCGGCTCCAGTCTTGCTGCGCAAGCCTGCACAACCTCTTCGGTCCGACCGAGACGACGATCTGGTCGGCGGCCTGGCGCGCGGAGGGAGGAGCGGTCTCGATCGGCCGGCCGATCGGCAACACTTCGATTCACCTGCTGGACCGCGAGCTGCGGCTGGTGCCGGTGCTGGTGCCGGGGGAGCTGTACATCGGCGGCGAGGGCCTCGCCCGGGGCTACGAGGGTCGGAGCGATTTGACCGCCGACCGCTTCGTGCCCGACCCGTTTGCGACGATGATCGGGTCTCGGCTCTATCGGACGGGCGATCTCGCGCGGCGGCGCGACGATGGGCGGTTGGAGTTCCTCGGCCGTCTGGATCATCAGGTCAAGCTGCGAGGATTTCGCATCGAGCTGGGCGAGATCGAATCGGTGCTCGAATCGCATCCGGCGGTGGGCCGGGCGGTGGTGGTCCTGCGCGACGACGGCCCGGCCGGCCCGGGGCTCGTAGCCTACGTGGTCGCAACGGGCGGCGAACCGTTGGCGACGGCGGCCCTGCGCGGACTGCTCGCGGCCCGGTTGCCGTCGTACATGATCCCGTCGGTGGTGGTCGAGCTGCCCGAGCTTCCGCTGACCCCGAACGGGAAAGTGGACCGCCGCGCGCTGCCGGCCCCTCGGTCTTCGGAAGAGAACGTCCCGGCCGCGCCGTCGGTCCTGAACCCTCTGGAAGAGCTGTTGGCCGGGATCTGGGTGGAGTTGCTGGGCGGAGCGCCGCCGGGTCGAGACGCGAGCTTCTTTGCCTCGGGGGGGCACTCGTTGCTCGTCGCCCGGCTTCTGCACCGAATCGCCCTGGCCACCGGCGTCGATCTGCCGTTTTCGGCGGTGTTCGAGGCGCCGACGCTCGCCGGTTTCGCTGCGCGCATCGAAGCCGCGCGGGGCAAGCCGGCGAGCCCGGCCTTGGTGCCCGCTCCCGGCGGTCAGGATCGTTGGCCGCTCAGCTTTGCCCAGCGGCGGATCTGGCTGATCGAGCAACTGGCCGCCGGTCAGGTGGCCAACATCGCCGGCGCATTGACGATTCGAGGCTCCCTCGACGGCGGTGCGCTCGAACGAGCTTTCGCCGAGATCTCGCGCCGCCACAGGGTCTTGCGCTGCCGCTTCGAGGACGACGGCGTGCCGGTTCAGGTAACGGTGGCGAGGGCGCATCTCACTTTACCGGTGGTCGAGCTCTCCGGCCTCGCGATCGAGGTGGCTTCCGGGCTCGCCCAGTGGCTGGCTGCTCAGACGGCGGCGCACCGTTTCGATCTCGCCAGACCGCCGCTCGGCCGGGTCGTGCTCCTGCGCATGGGTGCCCTAGAGTCGATCGTCCTCGTTTCCTTTCACCACATCGTGTCCGATCTTTGGTCGATCGGCGAAGTGCTGCTGCGCGAGCTGACGACGCTCTACCAGGCCTTTCGCCTCGGCGCCGCCTCGCCGTTGCCCGACCTCGCGGTGCAGTACGGGGACTTCGCGACTTGGGAGCAAGAGTGGCTGCGAGGTGAAGTGCTCGCCGACCACCTGAGTTTTTGGCGGACCCGGCTCGAAGGCCTCGAACCCGTACTCGCTCGATTCGCGAGTCGGATCGAACACGAGCCGCGACCCGGCTCCGCAAAATCCGGAGTGCTGGAGTTTCTGTTACCCGGGGAACTCTCAAGTCGCATCGCCGCTCTGTCTTCGGCGGAGAGGGCGACCCATTTCATGACTCTTTTCGCCGCGTTCATGGCACTACTTCATTGCACGTCCGGGTTGGAACGGATCGCTTCGATCACCAACATCTCCGGCCGCGACCGCCCGGAGACCGAGCCCCTGATCGGGCTGTTCGCGCGCCGGGTCGCGCTCACCGTTTCGTTTGAAGGCGAACCCACGTTTCGGGAATTGATCGGACGGGCGCGCCGGGCGCTCCTGGAGGCGCACATGCATCAGGCCCTTCCCTTCGAGCAGGCGGTCGCCTTCTTCGAACGCGATCTCGATCTTGATCACGTGCCGCTGGTCGAATTCGCTTTCGACACGATGGCCTTGCGCGCACCCGAGATCGAAGGTTTGGAGTTCGGTTTGCTCGAGCAGAAAGTCGACTCGGCGGTAGGTGGGCTGGCGCTCCAGCTTTGGCCGGCCGGAGACGGCCTCGCGGGCGTCTTCAGTTTCAATTGTGGCCTCCTGCAGGATTCGGTGGTTGAGCCGATGGTTGAACAGTTCGAGGCCCTGCTGCGAGAGAGCGTCGCCCGCCCGGAGATCACCCTTGGAGAGCTGCGGCAGGTCGTTTCAGCGATCGATCGGCGGCACTGGCTGCTCGAGCAGGAGCGGGTGGAAAGAGTCGGCTTGCTGAAGCTGCGCTCGGCGAGGCGTCAAGGGAAGCGATGAAGGGGCTGAAAGAAAGGCCGGAAACGACGCTCGTCGAGCTGCTGCGCCGCCGCGCGGCGGCGCCTTGCCTCGGTTCGGGATACACCTTTCTCGGCGACGGGGAGGTGGCGACGGCGGAGCTCGGCTTCGTCGAGCTCGACACGCGAGCGCGGGCGATCGGCGCGGCGCTCTCGGCGCGGGGAGCGACGGGCGAGCGGGCGCTGCTCCTTTTTCCCTCCGGCTTGGAGTTCATCTCGGCGTACTTCGGCTGCCTCTACGGCGGCTGGATCGCGGTGCCCGCCTACCCGCCGCGGCGCGGCCACAACCTGGAACGATTGCGCGCTCTGGTGGCCGACGCGTCGCCGCGGATCGCTCTCACCACCGCCGCTCTGGCCGAACGTCTTTGCGGCGCTCCGGAGTTTGTCGGAATCGATTGGCTGGCGGTCGACGACCTCGATCCGGCCTACGCGGAGCGGTGGCGCGATCCCGGCATCGAACCGGAAGACCTGGCGTTTCTGCAATACACCTCGGGATCGACAGCGTCGCCGCGCGGCGTCCGGGTGACCCACGGCAATCTGGTCCACAACCTAGAGTTGATCCGTCAGGGCTTCGCGCAGTCCGAGGAGTCGGTGGTGATGGGCTGGCTGCCGCTCTACCACGACATGGGGCTGATCGGAAACGTCCTGCAGCCGCTGTACGTCGGCGGGCGTTGCGTCCTGATGTCGCCCGTCTCGTTCCTGCAGCGGCCGGCGCGTTGGCTCGAAGCGATCGGCCGGTACGCCGCCACGACCAGCGGGGGGCCGAATTTCGCCTACGACCTGTGCGTGCGCAAGGTCGTCGGGGCGGAGCGCGAAGCGCTCGATCTCTCGACCTGGCGGGTGGCGTTCAACGGCGCCGAGCCAGTCAATGCCGAAACCCTGGAGCGGTTCGCGGCGGCGTTCGGCGGCAGCGGCTTTCGCCCCAGCGCCTTTTACCCCTGCTACGGATTGGCCGAGGCGACGCTGTTCGTCTCCGGAGGCAAGCCGGGGAGCGGGGCGGAGATCGCGGGCTTTTCCCCCGCGGGGTTGGAGCGCGGCGTTGCCGAGTTTGCGACCGGCGAGGAATCCCGCCGGTTGGTCGGCTGCGGCTCGGCCGGACGAGGTCAGACCTTGAACGTCGTCGATCCGGCTTCGCGCCTACCGCTTCCTCCGGGACGCGTGGGAGAAATTTGGCTGGCGGGGCCGAGCGTTGCCGACGGCTATTGGAACCGGTCCGCCGAAAGCGAGGAAACCTTCGGCGCCCGGCTGGCCGCCGAAGAGGAGGAGGGAGGCGGCGACCGATTCCTGCGCACCGGAGACTTGGGCTTTCTGGCGGCCGGTAGCCTGTTCGTCACCGGCCGGATCAAAGAGCTGATCATCCTGCGCGGGCGCAATCACTATCCCCAGGACATCGAACGGAGCGCGGAGGAGAGCCACGCGGAGCTTCGGCCGGGCGCCGGCGCCGCATTCTCGGTGGCGGTGGACGGGGAGGAGCGGCTGGTCGTGGTATTCGAGGTTCAGCGCCACCGGCGAGCTTCGACCGAGACGATCATCGACGAAATCCGCAGGGCGGTCGCCCGCGAGCACGAGGTCCATGTCTACTCGGTGGTTTTGATCCGGGAGGCCACCCTTCCCAAGACGTCGAGCGGCAAGATCCGTCGCCAAGCCTGCCGCGCGGCATTCCTTGCCGGGGAGCTGGCGAGCGTGGCATCGAGCGTCGTGGGCGGCGATTTGCCGGCCGCGGGCGAGCCGGCGGTTCGTCGGACCCGCGCCGAGCTGCTGGCGCTCGAACCGGGGCACCGTCGAGCGGCCCTCGAAGAGGAGTTGCAGGAGCGGGCGGGGCGGATCTTGGGCTCGTTGCCCGCGCCGGATCGGCCCCTCGTGGATCTGGGTCTGGACTCTCTGTCGGCGATCGACTTGAAGACGCGGCTCGACGCGGATTTCGGCGTCGAGTTGGCGCTTGGCGACCTGCTCGACGGCGCGAGCCTCGCCTGGATCGCCGACGAGATCCTCGCCGGCCTCGCCGCTCCGCGAGCCGAGACGGCGCCGGAGCCGGCCGCCGAGGCGGAGCTGCCTTTGACCGAAGGCCAGCGCGCGCTCTGGTTTCTGCACGATCTGGCGCCGGCCGGCGGGGCTCTACATATCGTCGTTCTTGCCCGCGTGCGGAGCGGCCTGAATCCCGCCGCTCTCAGTCGCGCGTTCCGCGCCTTGACGCAACTTCATCCCGCGCTGCGCACGCTCTTTCGCTCGCCAGACGCCGGGGCGGCGACGGAGGTCGTGCAGCGGATCGAGGCTGCACTCGCGCCGAATCTCCACTTCGAGAGCTCCGCCGCGAAAGCTCCGGCGCTCCGGCGGCTCGCGTTGGATTGGTGCTACCGGCCGTTCGATCTCGCCTCGGCCGGGCCGTTGCGCCTTGGGCTCTTCACCGGGGATTCGAGCGGGTCTCTGCTCGCGTTTGCGATCCACCATCTGGTGGCCGACTTCTGGTCGCTCGCGCGGATCGCCCGCGACCTCGGCCGGCTCTACGCGCGCGAGATCGGAGTCGCGGGAAATCCGGCGGCACCGGCCGCACCCTACGGTCTCGCCGCCTACCTTCAACGCGAGCGCGAGCTGCTCGCCGGGCCGGAAGGGGAGAGGCTGGCGGAGCGCTGGCGCTCGCGGCTCGAAGAGCTTCCTTCGCTCGACCTGCCGACCGATCGGGCGCGCCCGAAGGTCCCGAGCTATCGGGGAGCCTGCCGTGCCTTCGGTCTCGATCGGGCCTTGAGCGAATCTCTGCAGGAGCTCGGTCGTCCTCGGCGGGCGACCTCCTTCGCCGTGCTGCTCGCCGGTTTCCAAGCGTTGCTGCGCCGGGTGTCCGGTCAGGTCGATTTCGCGGTCGGGGCGCCGCTCGCGGTGCGGAGCGCCGGGCTTGAAGAGACCGTGGGCTATTTCGTCAACCCGCTGCCGTTGCGGACGCGGCTCGGCGATGGTCCCGACTTTTCCGCGCTGGTGGATCGCGCGCGGACGGCGCTGCTCGCCGCGCTCTCGGATCGGGACTATCCGTTCGGGCGCCTGGTCGAGGACTTCGGATCTAGGCGCGACGCGAGCCGGCCGCCGATATTCCAAGTCGCGTTCGTCTTCCATCGCGACCTCGCCGCGGGTCCGGAGGGCCTCGCGGGCTTCGCTCTCGGCCTGGCCGGCGCGCGGCTGGATTTCGCGGGAATCGAGCTCGAATCGGAACCGATCGATCGCCGTGGGGCGCAGTACGAGCTGATGCTGACAATGGCCGAGGTCGACGGGGCGATCGCCGGCTCTCTGGAGTATCTCTCCGACCTGTTCGATCCGGCGACGGTCGAACGCTGGTGCGGGCAGCTGGTGAATGTTTTGAGGTCGGCGGTCGCCTCCCCCGAGACCGCGGTCGAAGCGCTGTCCCTGGCGAGCGCCTCCGAGCGGCATCAGCTCACGGTGGAGTGGAACGACACCGGCAGCCTCTCCGCCGACGCAACGCTCGCGGAGCTTTTCCGCCGGCAGGCCGAACGGACGCCGTCCGCGCCGGCCCTCACCTGGCGCGAACAGACCCTTTCCTACGCCGCTCTCGACGAGGTCTCCAGCCGGCTGGCTGAGCGCCTGGCGGCGCGCGGCGTGGGGCCGGAGGTGCTGGTCGGTGTGGGCATGGAGCGCACGCCGGGATTGGTGGTGGCGCTGCTCGCCGTATTGAAGGCGGGGGGAGCCTACCTGCCGCTCGATCCGACCTATCCGGACGAGCGGCTGGCGTTCATGGTGGACGACGCGAAAGCCGCCTGGGTGCTCGCGACGCCCCCGCTCGCGTCGCGTCTGGGCGCAGGCGCGCGATGCCTCGACCCGGAGCGGGAGCTGGCGGAGTCAAAGGCGGTCTCACCTTTGCCGCGGTTCGGGCCGGCGCGGCCTTGGAACCTGGCGTACGTGATCTACACCTCGGGTTCGACCGGCCGGCCGAAAGGGGTGGCGATCGAGCACCGCAGCGCAGCGGCTCTGATCGAGTGGTCGGAGGGGGTGTTCGACGCGGCGGATCTGGAGGGGGTGCTCGCCGCGACGTCGGTCTGTTTCGACCTGTCGGTGTTCGAGCTGTTCGTTCCGTTGAGTCGAGGCGGTCGGGTGATCTTGGTGGAGAACGCCCTCGACCTGCCGAATGCTGGAGCCGCGGTGAGCCTGGTCAACACGGTGCCGTCGGCGATGACCGAACTGTTGCGGCTGGGCGCTGTTCCGTCGAGCGTTCGGGTCGTGAACCTGGCGGGCGAGGCGTTGCCGGTTGGGCTGGTGTGGGATCTCCATGCGGCGGGCTTCTCTCGGGTCTACAACCTGTACGGACCGACGGAAGACACGACCTATTCGACCGGCTGCCTGGTGCCGCGCGGCACGTCGGCGCCGACGATCGGCCGTCCGATCTCGGGCACTTCCGCCTACGTGGTCGATGTCTGGGGCGAGCCGGTGGAGTTGGGCTCTGTGGGCGAGCTGTACCTGGGAGGTGCGGGTCTGGCGCGCGGCTATCTGGGGCGCCCGGATCTGACGGCGGAGCGTTTCGTGCCTTCGCGCCAGGGCGGTTTCGGAGCCCGCCAATATCGAACGGGCGACCTGGTGCGGCACCGTCCGGACGGTGAGCTGGAGTATCTGGGTCGGCGCGATCACCAGGTGAAGGTGCGGGGATTCCGGATCGAGCTGGGCGAGGTCGAGGCGGTGCTCTCGGCGCAACCTGGGGTTTCGGAGGCGGCGGTGGTGGTGGGCTCCGGTCTGTCGGGGGAGCGCCAGCTGGTGGGGTACTTGAGCGCGGCGGGATCGGCGGCGCCGGATCTCGGGTCGGTTCGGCGCGGGCTGGCCGAGCGGCTGCCGCAGCATGCGGTGCCGAGCTTCCTGGTCGTGCTGTCGGCGCTGCCGCGCACGGCGAACGGGAAAGTCGATCGCAAAGAGCTTGCCGCCCGTTCGCCGGCCGGAGCCGGTGCCGGCGAAATCGGCGGAGTCGCGCCGCGCGGCGTGGTGGAAGAGTTGGTGGCGACGATCTGGTCCGACCTGCTGGGCGTCGAGGTGGTCGGCCGCGACGACGATTTCTTCGCTCTCGGCGGGCACTCGCTGCTGGCGAGCCGGGTGCTCGCACGGCTGCGCTCGGCCCTCGGGGTCGAGCTGACCCTGCGCGATCTTTTCGAACGGCCGACGGTGGCCGGGCTCTCGGAGCGGATCGCCGCCGAGCGGATAAGTGCGGGTGGAGAGGCGCCGAGAGCGAACGCCGAGCGCATCGAGCGCGCGGTGCGGATCGGTCCTCTGCCCCTCTCCTCCGCGCAGCAGCGACTCTGGTTCCTCGATCAGTTGGCGCCGGGTGGCGCGACCTACAACGTGCCGGTGGCCGTTCGCTTGAGCGGGCCGCTGGAGCGCGACCGGCTCGCCCGTGCGCTGTCGCGGGTGGTGGCGCGCCACGAGGTGCTTCGCACCACCTACGGCTGGGCGGGCGAAGAGCCGGAACAGGTGGTCGAGGCGCCGTTCGCGGTGCCGCTGCCGTGTGTCGATCTCGCGGGGCTGCCGCGGCAGGTGCGCGAGCCATGGGCGACGCAATGGCTGGCACTGGCCGCGGAGCGGCCGTTCGACCTTGCGCGGAGCGCGCCGCTTCGCGCCGCGGTGCTTCGCTTCGACGGCGGGGATCACCTGGTGTTCCTGGGGCTGCACCACATCGCGTGCGACGGCTGGTCGATGGGGATCCTGCTCTCGGAGCTCGGGACGTTCTACGGATTGAGCCCCCGGGACGAAGAGCCGGCGGCGTTGCCGATCCAGTACGCGGACTACGCGGCCTGGCAGCGGGCCTGGCTCGAAAGCGAGGCGTCGGCCGCTTCGCTGGCCTACTGGCGGTCGCGTTTGGCGGGTGCGCCGCCGCTTCTGGAGCTGCCGACCGACCGGCCGCGACCGGCGATCGAAACCTCGGCGGGCGGCGCTGTCGATGTGGTGCTCGATCCGACGGAGATCGCCCGGTTGCTCGCCTGGAGCCGGTCCCGGGGGGCGACGCTGTTCATGGGGCTGGCGGCGATCTTCCAGGCGCTCCTGAGTCGGCTTTCGGGGCAGAGCGAGGTGGTGATCGGCACCCCGGTCGCGGGTCGATCGCGGCTGGAATTGGAGGGCCTGATCGGGCTGTTCGTCAACACGATCGCGCTGCGTACCGATCTTTCGGCAAGCCCAAGGCTGGAAGGTCTGATCGCGCGCGTTCGGGAGGCGCTGCTCGAAGCGGAGCCGCGTCAGGATTTGCCTTTCGAGCGGGTGGTCGAGGAACTGGCGCCGGAACGGAGCCTCGCGCACGCGCCGCTCTTTCAGGCGCTGTTGGCGCTCGACAACACGCCGCTGTCGAGGATGGCCTCGCGGTTGGGCGATCTGCCGTTGCGGGTGGTCCCCGTGGCGGTCGCCGCGGCGAAGCTCGATCTCGGTTTCGAGCTGAGGGAGCAAGAGAGCGGGCGAATCACCGGCACGTTGACCTACAAGACGGCCCTGTTCGATCGCACGACGATCCTGCGTTGGTGGTCCGGGTTCGAGCGTCTGCTCGGGGCCTGCCTCGCGGCCCCGGACGCCGCGGTCGAAGCGCTGTCTCTGTCGAGCGCGTCCGAGTGGCACCAGCTCACGGTGGAGTGGAACGACACCGGGCGTCCCTTCTGCGACGCGACGCTGGCGGAGCTTCTGCAGCGGCAAGCCGAACGGACGCCGTCCGCTCCGGCTCTCACCTGGCGCGAACAGACGCTCTCCTACGCCGCTCTCGACGAAGTTTCCAGCCGGCTGGCGGAGCGCCTGACAGCGCGTGGCGTGGGGCCGGAGGTGGTGGTCGGCGTGGGGCTGGAGCGCACTCCGGATCTGGTGGTGGCGCTGCTTGCCGTTTTGAAGGCGGGGGGAGCCTACCTGCCGCTCGACCCGACCTATCCGGACGAGCGTCTGGCGTTCATGGTGAGCGACGCGAAAGCGGCCTGGGTGCTCGCGACGCCGTCTCTCTCGGCCCGCTTGGGCGTCGGCGCGCGTTGCCTCGATCCGGAGCGTGAGCTGGCGGAAGCTGGGGGGGCCTTACCCTTGCAGCGGTTCGGACCGGCGCGACCGTGGAACCTGGCCTATGTGATCTATACCTCGGGTTCGACGGGCCGGCCGAAAGGGGTGGCGATCGAGCACCGCAGCGCCGCGGCTCTCATCGAATGGTCGGAGGAGTTGTACGACGCGGCGGATCTCGGCGGGGTGTTGGCCGCGACATCGGTCTGTTTCGATCTGTCGGTGTTCGAGCTGTTCGTGCCGCTCTGCCGCGGCGGCCGGGTGGTGCTGGTGGAGAACGCCCTGGACCTGCCGAACGCGGGAGCGGAAGTGAGCCTGATCAACACCGTGCCGTCGGCGATGGTGGAGCTGGCGAGGATGGGGGCGATTCCATCGAGCGTGCGGGTCGCAAACCTCGCCGGGGAGGCGCTGCCGGGTGCGCTCGTACGGGATCTCCATGCGGCGGGCGTCCCTCGGGTCTACAACCTGTACGGACCGACGGAAGACACGACCTATTCGACCGGCTGCCGGGTGCCGCGCGGCACGTCGGCGCCGACGATCGGCCGCCCGATCGCGGGCACTTCGGCGCACGTGGTCGACGTCTGGGGCGAGGCGGTGGCGTTGGGCTCGGTGGGCGAGCTGTGCCTGGGCGGAGCGGGTCTGGCGCGCGGCTACCTGGGGCGTCCGGACCTGACGGCGGAGCGATTCGTGCCGTCTCGCCAGGGGGGCTTCGGAGCGCGCCACTATCGAACCGGCGACCTGGCGCGGCACCGCCTGGACGGCGAGCTGGAGTATCTGGGCCGGCGCGATCACCAGGTGAAGGTGCGGGGATTCCGGATCGAGCTGGGCGAGGTCGAGACGGCGCTGTCGGCGTATCCCGGCATTTCGGAGGCGGCGGTGGTGGTGGGTTCGGGTCCCTCGGGGGAGCGCCAGTTGGTGGGGTACCTGAGCGCGACGGGATCTGGAGCGCCGAATCTCGATGAGGTTCGGCGCGGCCTGGCCGAGCGCCTGCCGCAGCACGCGGTGCCGAGCTTCCTGGTCGTGCTGCCGGCGCTGCCGCGCACGGTGAACGGCAAGGTCGACCGCAAGGATCTTGCCGCGCGGTCGCCGGTCGAAGCCGGTATCAGCGCGGGGGGCGGAGAGTCGCCGCGCGGCGTCGTGGAAGAGCTGGTGGCGACGGTCTGGTCGGATCTTCTGGGCGTCGAAACGGTCGGTCGCGAGGATGATTTCTTCGCTCTCGGGGGTCACTCGCTGTTGGCGAGCCGGGTCATCGCCCGGCTGCGCTCGGCGCTCGGGGTCGAGCTGACCCTTCGCACCCTGTTCGAACGGACCACGGTGGCAGGGCTGTCGGAGCAGATTGCCGCCGACCGTCGACGAGGGGAGGAAGTGGCGCCGGTCGCACCGATCGAGCGCGCGGCGCGTACCGGTCCGCTGCCGCTGTCGTCGGCCCAGCGGCGGCTTTGGTTCCTCGACCAGTTGGCTCCGGGCGGAGCGACCTACAACGTGCCGGTGGCGGTGCGCTTCAGCGGGCCTCTTGAGCGCGACCGATTGGCACGGGCGTTGTCGCGCGTGGTGTCGCGCCATGAGGTGCTGCGCACGACCTACCGCTGGGCGGGCGAAGAGCCGGAGCAAGTGATCGAAGCTCCGTTTGCGGTGCCCCTGCCATGCATCGACCTGGCGGGGCTGCCGCGGCAGGTGCGCGAGCCTTGGGCGACGCAATGGCTGGCCCTGGCTGCGGCGCGGCCGTTCGATCTCGCCCGGAGCGCGCCGCTTCGCGCCGCGGTGGTTCGCTTCGACGACGGAAATCACCTGGTGTTCTTAGGGCTGCACCACATCGCCTGCGACGGCTGGTCGATGAGCATCCTGCTCGCCGAGCTCGGGGCGTTCTACGGCTCGGCGACCGCGGACGAAGAGCCGGCGACTTTGCCGGTTCAGTATGCGGACTACGCGGCCTGGCAGCGGTCTTGGCTGGCGAGCGAAGCCTCGGCCGCTTCTCTGGCCTATTGGCGATCGCGCCTGAACGGTGCTCCGCCGCTGCTGGAGCTGCCGACCGACCGGCCGCGGCCGGCGATCGAAAGCTCGGCGGGCGGCGCGATCGAGGTGGTGCTCGATCCGAGGCAGGTCGCGGGGTTGGTCGCCTGGAGCCGGCCCCGGGGGGCAACGCTGTTCATGGGGCTGGCGGCGATATTCCAGGCGCTCTTGAGTCGATTGTCGGGGCAGAGCGAGGTGGTGATCGGCACGCCAGTCGCGGGTCGCTCGCGGCTGGAGCTGGAGGGATTGATCGGGCTGTTTGTCAATACGATCGCTCTGCGCACCGATCTTTCGGCAAGGCCGACGTTCGAGGGATTGGTCGGACGGGTTCGGGAGGCTCTGCTCGAAGCGGAGCCGCGCCAGGATTTGCCGTTCGAGCGGCTGGTCGAGGAGTTGGCCCCCGAGCGGAGTCTCGCCCACGCGCCGCTGTTTCAAGCGCTGCTGGCGCTGGACAACACGCCGCTGTCGAGGATGGCGTCGCGGTTGGGCGATCTGCCGGGGCGGTGGGTTTCGGTGACGGTCGCCGCGGCGAAGCTCGACCTTGGTTTCGAGCTGAGGGAACAGGAGAGCGGTTACATCACGGGTACGTTGACCTACAAGACGGAGCTGTTCGATCGCACGACGATCCGGCGTTGGTGGCCCGGCTTCGAGCGCCTCCTTGGGGCATGTCTCGCGGCCCCGGAGACCGCGGTCGAGGAGCTGTCCCTGTCGAGCGAGTCCGAGCGGCACCAGCTCGCCTTGGAGTGGAACGACACCGGCAGCCCCTCCGGCGGCGCCACGCTCGCGGAGCTTTTCGGTCGGCAGGCGGAGCGGACGCCTGCCGCTCCGGCCCTTACCTGGCGCGACAGGACCCTGACCTACGCGATTCTGGACGAGCTTTCAAGCCGTTTGGCGGCGCGTTTGACTGCTCGCGGAGCAGGGCCGGAGGTGGTGGTGGGGGTGGGGCTGGAACGTACGCCGGATCTGGTGGTGGCTCTTCTGGCGGTGATCAAGGCGGGAGGGGCCTACCTGCCGCTCGACCCGACCTATCCGGACGAGCGGCTGGCGTTCATGGTGAGCGATGCGGAGGCGGCCTGGGTGCTCGCGACGCCATCCCTTGCCGCGCGTTTGGGCGTCGGCGCGCGTTGCCTCGACTTGGGCAAGGAGCTGGCGGAGGCCGGGGACGGGGCGAGGTTGGCGGGATACGGTCCGGCGCGTCCCTGGAACCTAGCCTACGTGATCTACACGTCGGGTTCGACGGGGCGTCCGAAAGGCGTGGCGATCGAACACCGCAGCGCCGCGGCTCTCATCGAGTGGTCGGAGGAGTTGTACGACGCGGCGGATCTGGACGGGGTGCTGGCCGCGACGTCGGTCTGTTTCGACCTGTCGGTGTTCGAGCTGTTCGTGCCGCTCAGCCGCGGCGGCCGGGTGGTGCTGGTGGAGAACGCCCTCGACCTGCCGAATGCGGGAGCCGAGGTGAGCCTGGTCAACACGGTGCCGTCGGCGATGGCGGAGCTGGTGAGGATGGGGGCGGTTCCATCGAGCGTCCGGGTCATAAACCTCGCGGGAGAGGCGCTGCCGGGCGCCTTGGTGCGGGATCTCCACTCGGCGGGCGTCCCTCGGGTCTACAACCTGTACGGACCGACGGAAGACACGACCTATTCGACCGGCTGCCTGGTGCCGTGCGGCACGTCGGCGCCGACGATCGGCCGCCCGATCTCGGGGACATCGGCGTACGTGGTCGAAGGTTGGGGCGAGCCGGTGTCGTTGGGAACGGTGGGCGAGCTGTACCTGGCCGGAGCGGGGCTGGCGCGCGGCTACCTGGGGCGTCCGGACCTGACGGCGGAGCGATTCGTGCCGTCGCGCCAGGGCGGCTTCGGAGCCCGCCATTATCGAACGGGCGACCTGGTGCGGCACCGTCCGGACGGCGAGCTGGAGTATCTGGGTCGTCGCGACCATCAGGTGAAAGTGCGGGGATTCCGGATCGAGTTGGGGGAGGTGGAGTCCGCGCTGTCTGCGTATCCCGGTATTGCGGAGGCGGCGGTGGTGGTGGGGTCGGGTCCGTCGGGCGAACGGCAGTTGGTGGGATATTTGAGCTCGGGAGATTCGGCCGCGCCGGACCTCGGGGCGGTTCGGCGTGGTCTCGAAGAGCGTCTGCCGCAGCACGCGGTGCCGAGCTTTCTGGTGGTGCTTCCGGCTCTGCCGCGCACGGAGAACGGCAAGGTCGACCGAAAGGAGCTTGCCGCGCGCTCGCCGGTCGGTGCCGGCGGTGTCGCCAGCCGGATGCCGCGGGGACCGGTCGAAGAGCTTCTGGCCAGGCTCTGGTCGGAGCTTCTGGGCGTTGAGTCGGTGAGCGCGGACGACGACTTCTTCGCTCTCGGCGGTCACTCGCTATTGGCGACGCGCCTGGTTCACCGGCTTCGCCACGAGCTGCGCCTCGAGCTTCCGGTCGCGGCGGTTTTCGAAGCCTCGACGCTGGATCGGCTGGCTCAGAGGATCGTCCGCTTGAGGGGCGTCCGAGAGTTGCCGCCGATCGAGCCCGTGCCTCGAATCTCGGAGCGGATACCCGTGTCCTTCGCGCAACGCCGGCTCTGGCTGCTGGACCGGTTGGAGCCGGGGGGATCGGCGTACAACATCGCGGCGGCGTTGCGTCTTTCCGGTGTGCTCGGCCCGGCGGTCCTCGGCCGTGCGCTCGGGGAGATCGTTCGTCGACACGAGGTGCTGCGTACCCGCTTTCCCGCCTTCGAAGGGGAACCCTTTCAGGTCGTCGAGCCGGCAGGCGGCCTCCGCCTGCCCCAGGTCGAGCTGGCGGCGCTCGGCGGTGACGAAGGAGCGCGAGAGGCCAATCGCCTCATGGCCGCCGAGGCGCGGAGATCCTTCGATCTCGCGCGCGGCCCGCTGGTCCACGCACTGCTGCTTCGCCTGAGCGGGCGGGAAAATCTGGCGCTCCTCTCGCTGCATCACATCGTCTCGGATGGCTGGTCGATGGGCGTTCTGGTGCGCGAGCTCACGACCCTTTACGAGGCGTTCGAAGCCGGTCGCCCTTCGCCCCTGCCCAAGCTCGCAATCCAATATGGCGACTTCGCCGTTTGGCAGCGCCGGGTGCTCTCCGACGAATGGGTCGAAGGGGAGCTCGAGTACTGGCGAACCCAATTGGCGGGTGCTCCGTCGACGCTCGAGCTGCCGACCGATCGACCGCGGCGAGCGACCCCGACCTCTCGGGGGGCCGTCCGTAGCCTGCGGATCGCGCCGCGCCAGGCCGATGCGTTGCGCGCCTTCTGTCGCATCGAAGGGGCGACGCCGTTCAATGCGCTGCTCGCCGCCTTTGCTCTGTTGCTCTATCGGTTGAGCGGCGAAGAGGATCTCTGCATCGGCTCGCCGTCGGCCAACCGCGCGCGCGCCGAGACCGCGGATCTGATCGGCTTTTTCGTCAACACCCTCGTCTTGCGCGCCAACCTGCGCGGCGCCCCGAGTTTCCGCGCCCTCGTCGCGCGGCTGCGCGAGGTCCTGGTCGGAGCTCAATCGAACCAGGAGCTGCCGTTCGAAAAACTGGTCGAGGACTTGAAGCCGGAACGGAGCCTGGCGCGCCAACCGCTGTTTCAGGTTCTGTTCGTCTTCATAAGCGCCGCAAGCGACCGGCTTCGGCTCGCCCAGCTCGCGATCGAGCCCGTGACGCTGCCGATCACGGAAGCCAAGTTCGACCTCACGCTGGTGATGGAGGAAGGGGAGGCGGGCTGGGTTTCGGCGCTTGAATACCGCACCGATCTATTCGATGGCGCGCGCATTCTCCGCACCCTGGGGCATCTGAGCAACCTGCTCGAAGC
>Ga0068860_100001228_pt1 | contig 27949 bp, 39 predicted proteins | sample KBSSwiS32_FD_66597 | JGI IMG/M metagenome (GOLD analysis project Ga0068860, IMG submission 66597) | Switchgrass rhizosphere microbial communities from Kellogg Biological Station, Michigan, USA - KBS Switchgrass S3-2 | ecosystem: Host-associated > Plants > Roots > Rhizosphere > Soil ... | reverse complement strand
GGCCCAGTCGGGGAGGTCATTGGTCTCGGCCACGGGGTAGCCGAGCACAGTACCATCCATCGAGCCGATGCGCGCCTGACCGTCCAAGTTCAGGACCGAAGGCGCCCAGATGAACTTGCCATCCTGCTTCAGGAGACGGAACTTCTCCATGCCTTCACGGCTGATGAGCCAAGTCGCATTGTTGCGGTACTGCTTCTTCAGCGAGAAGATCAGCGTGACCAGCTTGTCCGCATTGGTCAGGTCGCCGGCCGAGCCGCTCTTGTAGACGTTGAACTGCTGATTGACATGCGCTGCCTTCGACGTGGTCACGATGTTCTGCGTGTAGGTGATGATACCGCGGGGGCCAGTGGTACCATTGCCGTTCACGAACTGCTGCTCGCGCTTGCGGGCCAGCTTGGCCGTGACCTTCTTCTGCAGCCACGCCTCGAGGTCCAGCGCCGAGTCGTCGATCTCGGTCTGGGAGATCTTCGGCTTGGTGTAGCACTCGTGGACCGGGATGCTCCACTTGCCGATGTCCGGGGTGTCCGTCTCGGTACGAGCGGCGCGCTCGCCGACCATCAAGGCTTCAGCTTCGTCCTCGTCGCGCAGACCTTCGAGGACCTGCGTGGTGATGGTCTGCTGACTGGCCAACTGGCCAATGACCGAGCTCTCGAAGATCTTCTCGATGATGCGGCCCGAGGTATCGGTCGGCACCAGGAAGCCACCGCGGGGGCCGTCGTCGGACACCATGGCCTTCACTTCGTTCTCGCTGACACCGTAGTCTTCGCAGACCGCCTTGACTTCGGCGTCAGTCAGGCTCTTGCGGCCGTCGCGGACGTAGGCGTCGAGAGCCTTGCTGTGCAGCGCAGCGCCGGCCTTCTTGAAGCCTTCGGGGTTGCTGTGGCGAGTGCCCTGATTGCCACGCTTCATCGCCGCGTGGATCTTGGACAGCTCGGTCTTGTTCTCTTCGGCGATCTTCGAAATGGCTTCGTTGATCTTCTTCATCTCGGCGTTCGCGAGGCCGTCGTACTTCTTCTCGAGTTCGTTGGCGCGCTTCTTCAGCTCCTCGAACGCGACGCTCTGTTCATCGAGAGCCTTGGTCACGAGGGCGATGCTGCCGCCGTCCGGCTCTTCCTCTTCCTCTTCCTCTTCCTTGCGATTCTTGGTTTGGAAACCACCGCGAGCGGCGGAGCGCTTGAGCGCATTGAGACTGATACCCATGATTTACCCTTTCAGGATTTGTGTGTTTTTGTGGATGGCTTTGGCGATCTTTTCCAGTTCAGAGGAAACGTCCCGTTTCGCTCCAACCAGTGCGGCATACCCACCCGCCAAGAGGGTTTTCGCATCGTTGGCTGAGAGGCCAGCTCCATCCCGGAGGACCTCTTCCAACTGGCGCTTGGTCATGCTCTTCACGCCGAGCAGACAAGCCTTTTCATTCATTGGGAAAGTGACAACACTTACTTCGCGGGTCTTCAGCTTCTGCAACCGGCGAATACCTTTGGCGTTGTCGATGACATACTTGACAGCCTTGTAGCCGATGGAGAATCCCTTGGGGCCAGGGTTCTGCAACATCTTGTAGGCTTGTTCTGCATGGGGGATACCGCTATCGACCCAAAGCTTGCCCTTCATCCGCAGACCCTTGGAGTCCTGACCCATGTCCAGCCAGTGGCCGACAGGGTCCTCCGGGTTGTGCTGCCAGAACATGCCAGGGGGCTGACCCTTGGCGAATGCTTTCACGTCGTCGTCGAACGCGCCGGGTTCGATCACATCACCGCCGCCGTCAACGTTGTTGAACGCTGCACCGTAGCAGGAGAACATTCCTGGCTCGGTGTCGTCGAGCTTGAACTCGATCATGGGTACGACAAGTTTCAGCATGGCTGTTTATACCTGTGTAGAAGTTGCTTTGCCACTTCGAATCTACGAGCCGAACACAATCTGGCACCTGCAATTGATGATGTTTTCCGGGCTTCCACTGGGGTCGCCTGGGAACCGAAGCTTCTCTCCGCCTACTGTGAACATCTCTTTTATACCAACAATCTGCCCATTCGCATGGTCGTGGTCCACGCGTGTGCGGTCGTCTTCAGTGGCGACCCATTCCTTGTTTTCCAACACATCCGCATCTGCATGCGCGCCTTCAAGCAAAGCCCCATTCGCAGCGCCATGCACCTCAGTTCGTGCGATCGTCATGGCCCGACGTTTTGCAATGGAGCCACCTACACGGAGCAGGATGTCCTTCGCGATCTGAGCTGTCGTCTTGCCACTGCCCAGTCCTGTCGTGATGGCACGTCTGATCTTATCCTTCGTGGTCTTTGCAATGTCATCCGCAATCTGTTGCGCTCGTGCGCGAGCGAGCTTCACGGCCCGTCGCCGGATCTCATCCTCAGTGTCTAACTTGTACTCCAATACAATGCAGCAGGTTTTCTTCGTACTAAAATAGACATCCAGGAACATGCTGATCGTCGTCTCATATGCGTTGAGCAGGATCAGCCTCAGGTTGTTCGCATGGTGGTGGATGTCCACCACGCCTGCTCCCCCCGACTCACGCGCAACGCGATCAAACTCAGCAGCCAACCTCCGGGCCATCGGCCCTTCAACGGTCCTCATCATTCGGTCGGCTCGCGCAGCCCACTCGCGCTTTGCCAACTTACTCTTGAGGTTGATCACGGTGCTTTCGGGGGCGGAACGACAGCGGGCTTAGGGGGAACGGCAGCAGGGGGTTTCCCGTTGGTGGGCGGCGGAGTGCCACCGGGTGGAATCAGAGTGGGCGGCGGTTTCGGCTTCTCGAAGTTCTTCAAGGGGTCCAGCATGGCAGAGATCGCTTCCGCCGAGATGCTCGGAAACGACGCTTGGATCATTGCGAACCCGGTCTCAGGCGGGATATCCTTGCTCGCCACTGCGTCGATGATCGCCTGCAGACCAGCGATCTGAGCACCATTGAGCGCCGCAGCCTGGACATCAGTAGCAGGCGCGGTATTCACGAGCGTCGTGTCCGTGGGCGGCTTCTTGCCCAGGTCGCCGGCTTCGTCCGTAGCGACATCATCCGGGTTCTCGGGGTCAACTTCTGCATCAGGATTTTCCGGGTCAGTACCATCGGGCGGCGTGCCAGTGTCATCTTCACCACCTGCTTCCATGGGGATAAGACCACTCGGGACCCACAGCATGTCAGCTTCCGGGGTGGGCATCGGCTCAAACCCGGTGGCCTTGCGCTTCTCATTCGGTGTGACAAAGGTCGCCTTGTCGACTGCATCCCACTTCTCTTTGCGGCGGGCCGCGAGCGCGGGAATGGAATCCTCGTCGATCTTGAGCTTGATCCTGTCACCGTACTTGGGGCACAACCAAGAATTCAACTGATCAACGAAGTCCCCGAGTAGGGGGAGCACCGTGTCCTCGTAGAAGGCGAGACGCGCTTCACTGTAGTTGTTGAATGTGCTATCGCCCGGGATGCCAACCATCTGACCCGGGGTGCCGAACGCTTGGCAGATCTCGCGGGCTGAGAGGTTCTTCCCTTCCAGGAAGTCTGCCTCAACCGGGGTGACACCCATGTTCTCCCAGTTCAGACCACTGCTCAGGAGCAGGGGGCGACGGGCATTCTTCGGGCCGCTGAAGTGCTTGTCAATGTCAGCGCGAAGTTCTTCCTTCTGCTTGGGCGTGAGCGAGATCGGCTTGTCAACCGTGCCTGCCCGGAACGCGCCGGGGGGAACGCCCATGTTCTGGAGGGTGTTCATGTTCCATTCGGATGCTGCGTTGTGCTGGTCCACAGACCAAGCAGCGGACTCCAGAACAGACATGCCGAGGTCATTGTCAAGTGGGTTGAAGCTCTTCCAATGGCGGATGGCACCCATGCCAGTGATCGGGTCGATATTCCAGATCTTCTCGGTGCCATTGTTCTTGAAGATATATGCCTGCACCCCATACACACCAGGGATCGGGGCAGTAAGGTCCGGGCGCATGGGCCACAGCTCAGACACGATCTCAGGCATCCCCTCTTCAGTATCGCCAGAACCCTCAGCGCAGAAGTACGAGTTGCCAGCGAGCAGATAGTAGGCGACGCAGTTGCGAATGAAGTCCTTTCCAGACATGGAAGGGTTCGGCTTGGCCAAAAGTACGTTCAACGGGTGGGTCTCTGGCAACTCCTTTTCCCCGTCAAACGCACAGATCTTGATGGACGAGCAGTGGCGTGCGACCGAGTCGATCACACGACGGGCGATCACGTTCTTCTTGTAACCGTCTTCCGTCCACTTCTTGTAATTGATCAGACGCCACTTCGGCTGACCGATGGTAAAGCGATTGTTCGGGGCGTACGTGGGGTCGAACTTCTCTTCGTATCCGCCGCCAGTACTGGCGCGAACGATACCCACCGCTTTCAGCATGGACTCCATAACAGATAAGATCTTCATAGTTCTTCCATGCTGATTTCGTTGTTCTCGTACAGTTCATTCATCGCGCCCGTCAGGCCGTCCACTTGGTCATCCTTGTATCCGGGTGGCGGCTTCACCTTCTTCTCATCTACGAACCCATTGAGCTCGGACAGGAAAGGTTTATTCCACACAGCCTTGACAACTTTCACATGACCATTCTCTGCCTGAGCCGAAGCCGTTCTTGCGCGCACTGCCTTTGCAAGAGTGACCCTATTGACACGAACAACATACCCCGCGAGCAGCGAAGTTAAAGCATCAATGTCTTGCTTGCCCGCTTGACCGGGGTCTTCTTCAAGCCATTGTTCAACTTCCTCTCCATCTTCCTCGGCCGTCTTCTTTATCAGATTACGGACGCCCCTCGGGCGATGCCGCTCACGTTTGACATCGAGAACAATGTACTGTCGGTCTGTCGTTCGTCCGACCTTTACTCCAACTGTCCAGTCGGGATTGGGGTACGCCGGGGTCGGCTCGCTCGCGGCTCGGTCCCAGTAGCGGATCACACGATCGAAGTAAACCTCTTCGTTATCCGGGTTGGCCCAATGGTAGGGAGGGATGTCTTTCGGGTTGAGGACTTCAAACCAATCCTCGTTGAACACCATCCCCGCAGTGAGCCGAACATTCCAGCACCCGCCGAGCAGCGTGGCACGCTCGTAGTGCGGGAGCGCCTTCAGCTTCTTCAGGTAGCTCGGGTCAGTCTTCGTGAGGATAGGATTGTCGGCGAGGAGCGCAGGGATAAAGGTGAAGCTGAGCGGGTCATGGCCGAATGCCTCAAGCTCTTCCTTGCTGTCGCTCCATACCATCGTGTCGCCGTCCATGGCGAACCAGCGGATGACACCTGCTTTATCAGGGTCCGGATAGCCTTCTTCATCAAGCCACCAGCGCACGAGATCATGGACCCAAGAGTCTGGATCAGGGTTGCATGTGGCGCGCACATAAGGGTTGACGCCACACATCGAGCGCAAGCGCGACAACATATAGAAGAACTGTTGCCGGTCAAAGTCGGTGAGCTCGTCCCATCCGATGAACGCCAACTGCGAACCCTTCCAACGCAGGACATCCTTCACGAGCTGCATGTGGGAGAACTTCAGCCATGCGCCACTCGGCCAAGTCCAGCGCATGCCATCGTCGTTCGGCTCAGCACCAGTCTCAGGGTAAAGGTTCAGCGCATCGTCACGGAGGGAACCCGGGGCCGTAATGTCGGGACAGGTCCGACGGAAGATGACACCACGAAAGCCGGGGATGTGGACATAGTGCAGTGGGTCCATCAGGAGACCGCGAGTCTTGCCACCTCCGGCCCCGCCACCATAGATGCAGACATCGGCGCTGCAGCTCAGCAACATGGTCTGAGGACCAGGAAGCGGGCGGATCTCTTCGACCGGCGCGATGTCCACTGGTGCGTTCATGCGTCTTCCATCGGAACTGTCTTGCCCGCGAGCATGTGAGTGCTGTCAGATAGGAACTGAATCTTGCCGTCGTGGATATAGCAGTGGCATACCTTGCCGCCGCGGTTGTAGAGAACGGACGGTGAGAGCGTCGGCTTGTCATAGTCCCCGTTGAAGGACCACTTGGGGGTATATGACCCCGACACCCATGCGGAATGTCCGCATAGACAGCCGGGGCAGAACCATGTCACCATCCCGGGGCGGTGCTCAACGTTAGCTAATTTTGACATGGAGCCTCCCATTGTCGGGCAGATGGACGACCACACGCGGCGCGTCGTTGAGTGATGTTGCCTTTTTCTTCTCAGGCTCGTCGGGCTTCTTCAGTCTGAAGAACTGAGGAGCCATGCGCTCGAGCCACCATGCAGCCGCAACCCAATTCTTCTTTCCTGCCTTGCCGATAGTCTTCACGAACGTTTCAGTCGCGGTGCTGAGGGCTACCTCAAGCTCATCGAAGAACCGCATGCAGTCCATGTCGTCCGGTGTTACGTCCTTCGGCAGTGACCCATGTTCTGCGAAGTGAGTGGCCAGCTCCTGCCCGCGGGCGCGCCAGCGTTTGATGAGGTGGCTGGACACACCGGCACGGCTGGCCACAACGGTCCAGGGCACCCCTGCCTTCACCCCGGCGACGATGGTGCGGCGGACCGCGGGGGACAACCCGGCTGGCACCTTGGCGGCTGCCGGCTTGGGCTTGGGGCGGGTGTACCGCTTGGGGGCTGGGGGCTGCCTACGCACAGGGGCCAGTGTAGCGGGGGGCCACTGCAGGGGGCAGGGGGCATGATGCCTAGAACGAACCGCCTACCCCTGTTTTAAGGGCTACGTAGTGTGGTGGCGTTGCCGGCGTTGCTGTCTGCACGGTTGTACGGGCAAACGCACTGCGTAAGGCAATTTGATAACTAGACCAATAAAAGAACCCCAGCCATTGCGGGCCGGGGTTCGGTTAAGTCACAGACCGCTTGCTACGTCCTCTTTCACAGAGGAGGCGGTTTGTCAGCACAATGACTGACGTCTCAGACTGCGGCCCGGTTACGGTCCCTGTGTCTGGTCATATGGAAAGACAGGGTCCAGTGGGGGTACTCGGCGCATTGGATTCACCAACTGTAGGCCAGAGTCGTCGCCTGCACGTTTCACCCAACAACCCAGTTCCTCTCACTGCCTTACCCCAGCCTTTCAGCCGGGGTTCAGAAGGTAGACTTCAAGTATCGCACCGCGTTCGTTGACACTGTGTGAACCGAGATGAATGACCCGTCAGGCATCTGAACATGCGGCGCCTTGCAGAATGAGCACACTGCTTTGCGAATGGGACGCCCGCCGAAGTACTGACCTGATCGTACTTCAACAACATCGCCATACTGGCACACGAGACACTTCACGGCTGACTCCTGACAAGGAACCCGAGGTAGACCATGACCATCTGTTTGGCAATGTCCTTGACAAGTTGCTCCACCGGGGTCATGGTGTTCTCGTCGACATAGATGGCATGGTTCTGATGCACGTCGGCAGGCAAGAGGGCAGTGTGCCCAATGTGGCTGTGGACCCCTACGAGGAAGTCGTGGTTGTTCATGGTCCGCACAGTGGCAGCCACGATGATACGGTCCCACTTGTCTGCGGGCGCACTGTTATAGGCGAAGTGGTGGACCTCAACAGCCCATTCCCACTTCACCTCACCTCATTCTTCATTGCCTGAGCTGGCACAACGTGAATTCTGTGGTGGAACACCAAGTAGGCTTCGTCTGGCAAGAACAACCGACGGGAGAACTCCGCGTCGATGGCCATTGCGATACTGTAGGCAGTGATAGGCATGCTAGCTCCTTGGGCGCTCGGCCCGGCTGTGTGCTGTATCAATACTCGCCGGTGATCGCAGTGCAAGGGATTCCTTCGGGGAAGCCGAACTTGACCCGGAGCGCCTCAGGTACCGTGAACCACACATGCTGATCGTAGCTCGCCTGCAGGCGCACCTGACCGGGTGCGGTGCCCTGGAAAGTGAACTTGACTCGGGTATACCGCGGGGCGCCCTTGCGCACGAGGCGCCATGGGATAGTGCTGCGGAACTGTTTGGCCCGACGAGTGACCTTGCGCTTGCGCCAGCTCATGGTTCTTTCCACACTACGATGGCCATGTCTTCCGTGATGTAGTCCCGAATGTAGACATGCTTGTGGCATTTCTCACAGATGAACACAGTGCGACACCCCGTGTGGTTTATCTCGTCCCCATATATGTTGCGGTACCACGCCAACAGATGGTGACAGAAAAGGCGTCTGAAGAACTTCCTCATAGCATCACTCCTTCGCAATGGTGGGGTCGTCCAGATACGCCGCAAGCATGTCGTCAAGCTCACGGTCGTTGGCACTCTTCAGGCTCCTGCCTTTGTTCCGCTCGTCACGGAGCCAGCGCAGGTAGGCCAGCCCCGAGTCAGTCCAAGCGATCTTGTCCAGAGCCTGCCCACGGTACTTGCCGATCGGCATGACATAGGCGGCAGCTTGCTTGAAGGTGGCCATGGTACTACTTCTTCACTTCGAAACCGCGGCTGGCCATCAGCAGGACACGGGTATCATTGGGGACTGCCAGCACCATACCGTCGTTCAACACCGCACAGTGAGTAGTGCCTTTCGGCGGGTGGAGCTCTCTGCCTTTCTTCAACACCACCATGATGCGGGGTTCGTTATCAAGGCCGTCGTACTCTTCGCGGTGACTGATAGTCTTGTTGTAATCCTCCTCAGTGATGAAGGCGTCCCCATCACTGAGGGCACCACAACAAACGACGGTGGGTTGAGAAGGGTGGATGTCGGTGTTCATGGTGGCTGACCTTATCAAGCGTTTGAAGGAAACCAAGTGGTTTTCCGGAAGGTGGTGTGAAGGGGCAGGCAAGTGAGAACGGGGAGGTTCGTTGCGACTCGCTTGGCGTTGTACTTCTGCAGGGCCGTCCGCTGAATGCTGATGCCTGCAGGCTTGTACAGCTTGAAGGACGTCGCGGGCATCAGCGAGGTCGCCGGCACGTAACAGACGTAGTACAGCCAAGGGTCGTGTTTCTTCACGGTCAACTCTTAACTTCTGGCTTTAGGCTCCCGGGCCATTCCGCCAGCGGGAGGCTCCACCAATGGCCATTGTCGCCACGATACACGACCTGGGGCGGGTGGCCCGGATGTGAATGGGCAATATTGGTGATGGCAGTCACTTCGTATCCATGGTGCGAGTCCCCGAGTGTCTGAGGCACCTTACGCACCCACCGAGAACCAATTGCTGGGGTATCCATAGTTCACCCTTTCAATGGGTTGTTGACTGACACGGAGACAGGTGGTTGCAGACGAGCCAACACAGTGAGGTAGACCCTACGAGTCTTGATGATGTCCTCGAGCTCCTGGTCGGTAAGTTGCCAGCATGACACACAGCCCGACGCGCCGTCGCCGAACCGGACGTGGGCCACGGGCAAGTCTTCGATGTTGGTTGCGCCAGCGGGTGCCCGGAGAATGGCGTTGGCTTCGGGGAAGTACACGGGGTCCATGACTGTCTTTCTTGAAGGTTCTGCAGACCCACGAGTACACCCACTCGACCACATCGTCGAAGATTGTGCCGCCGCAGGAGTTGGGAGGGAGAAGGCGGTTCATACGCCCTTCGCATGGGCCGTGAGACGGGCCAGAATCTGCTTGCCCTGGTCGTCGAGGCGGTTGTGACGATTCAGCAAGCGGAGCATGATATACTGACTGTGATTGTAGTTCACACCCATTTTGCCCATGCGGACACTCAGATTGGTGCGGCGCGCAACCATGACGAAATTGATGTGGGCCACCATCTCTTCGATGGCGTTGTGCCCGGGTGCATGCAGCTTAGGGATATCGAGAAGGCCGTTTCCGGGGATGTGGCGATATGCCATGATGAGCTCCTTGGGCACTTAGCCCGGCTGTATGGCTGAGTGATAACAGACCCGTGAGAGCCTGCAATACCTTTCTTTCAGGCGTTCCATGCGGTCGTGAAGTGGTGCTGAATGACACGCACCATGTAGTCAAGCTGGTCGGGGTTCTTGCCATACCCTTCATCTACTAAGGTGTCCATGAGGTTCTCTTCCACGGACTCAGCGCTGTAGCCCTGGTCTTTTCCAGTTGAGATGTGGGCGCGCATCATGTTAAGCGCCACCTTACGAATGGCGTCCCACTTAGCGAGTTCAGCTTCCTCCTGCTTGGCTTCCTCTCCCCACTTCGCTGCGTTCGTGCCATTGGTGTTCATGCCTGAAAGATAGTACCCGTCTCACAGAACGCAACAACATTCTGTGAGACGAGCCTAAGTCACTAGAGGATAAAGGTTGCGGAGATGAAGACCGCCATCGCCACGAGCGCGGCTTCTTCATTGGGCACCACTATGTGAACCTTGGGCTTCCCTTCTTCCAGAACCTCAACGTGCCACTCCTGCTTGCCAGCCTCACCGTCCGGGCAATTCTGCGCGACGATCAGGACGGTGTCGTTCTTCTCGTGGACCCACGTTTGGTCATAGGTGATCAGGCCATGCTTTTTGTCGGCATGCTCAGGGGTGACCTTCTTCATGCTCGCTCCTTGGGCACTTGGCCCGGCTGTGTGATACCCAAGTGATAAGCGCCGTCTCACGGAACGCAACACCTTTCTTTCACTGAAGGCTTTCAAACGCCATTTCAAGTTCGTTGTGCAGGTTGTCACCACAGTTCGCTGGGATTGCTGTGGTGGCCCGCTCCATCTCACCCATTTCGCCACAACACAGGGTCTCAATCTCCTGCTCGTCGGGCGCCCACCCGGACCGCACTGCGGGGGCAATCACAGCAGCGATGCGCATGGCGTGCCACAACCGGTCGTCCGGGGTGAGAGTGGCACCGTTGTCGCCACACAAGGAGTTGAGAAGACGAGCGGCAATTTCGTTGGCGTTCATGCCCAAGTGATAGGCGCCATCTCACAGAACGCAACACCTTTCTTTCAGCTAACTGCCTCTCAGGTTTACCCCCATGCCGGGCGGGCGCTGGCCGAACCCACCCACACCCCCTCTTAAAAACCTGGGCTACTGCCTATATAGAATTTTATCTGTAACAGCTTCTACAACTTTTATTGTTAAACTAAGAGTCTTAAAGAGGGGGTAAGTACTATATTTATAAAGAAATCACGGTAAAAACCCACCCACTCTTCTGCCCCCTCTCAATACCCCCTCATATACCCCCGCTGTCCTTCCAAACTGCAACTTTTAGTGACTTGACCCTTTCACTTTCACATCAAAACTGCCACTTTGCCTCGGCCCCCTCTTTGCCCACCCGGCAAGAGGGGGCACATTTGTCACGCAACTACACCCCTCAAATACTCCGCTTTGTGCTTGGTTTTAGCCATGGCATCGAGGTGCTCCCGACGCACGCACCAGTAGCTCTTGACTGTCCCCGGGCGCCCCTTGACTGGCCCAATCTCGTACCGTCCTGCAGGCTCATACCCCATGGACCTGAGCAGCCGACCGAGGTACTGCCCCGATGCCTGCTCGCCCTTGTCCACGAGCAGCCCCTTGAGTGTCTCGATCTCGATGGCAGAGTTGCAGACCGTGGCGCACACCTCGTCGGCGATGATCTCCTCCACTGCCACCTGCAGGTCGCTCTTGGACATCTGCATCATGCGGTTCTTCCCGGCCGACTTGGGGGCACGATTGGGATCGAACCCTGCAAGGTCCACCCCGAGTAGCCACCCACGAAGCGCGCCCGCATAGTCCCGGGCGGCAGCTCGAAGGGCGGTGAAATACTTGGCAGCTTTTCGACCGCCTCCGAGATCAGTGATGAACTCCTCACCAGTCCATCGGGTTTCGCAGACATAATAACGGCGATCTCCAGCAGCAAGTGGGAGAGCGTCGGCGTGGTTCGTGGACATGATGTATGAGGTGACGTTGTCAGCATTGTATTTCGGCCTTCCCTTGGGGTGAATGGACAGCACTTCGTTCGTGATGGCAGGCTTCAGGATGTTCATGACGTCCCACTTGGCCCGGCCCTCTACGTACACCTCTTCTACGATGCAGAGCTGCCGGGAGTCAGCCCACTCGTTGAACTGTGTGTACATCAGTGTGGAGTTGTCGAGGACGTCCACGTTGCTCTTGCCCAGCACGCCGCTCATCAGGTCGTTGACGATCGTCGTCTTGCCACATCCTTCCGGCCCCTTCATGAGGAACGCCCACCGCACACGCTCGCCGGGGTTCTGCACGATATAAGCCAAGAACTTCAGAAGCATGCCACCGTGCTCCTCGCCAAGCAACCATTGCAGATGGTTGGCCCACAGCTCACACGCAGCCGACTCATCAGCGTCATGCACCAGCTCGTCCACGGTCTCAGCCTTGGCAGGCTTCCAACGGTTAAGCATGCGCTGGCCGTCCTGCCCGTCGAAGATCGGCTCTTCACCGGGTGTGTAGCGAGTGCTATGGACCTTCTCCACAAGGTCAGCATTGACCAAGAGATCGCTCGGCAGGACGTACGGGTGCAGCTTGCCCTGAGCCTTCATGACGTCGGTGATCAGGTGCGACGAGTAGCACATATTGAATGCCTTGGTGCCCGTCACCGACATCGTGTCCACACAGACGAACGCACCCTCTTTCTCGCGGCAGAACACATACGGTGCGGCCCACTCGGGGCATCCGTTCTTGGTCACCTCTCTGGAGTAGTTGTAGGCCGTCAGCTCATCGACAGCCTTCTTGGTCATCTTCTGGCCGTTGCTCAGCTCCTTGTACTTGGCCTGGAACGCCTCGATCATCGTCTCGCGGCTGCTGTCGTAGAGCTCGAACTCGGTGATCTTGCGTGCGGTGTCGCCTGTCAGCTCGGTGACCGACGATGCCTCAGCGATGGCAGCGAGCGCGTCCTTCAGCATGCGGGCATCAGCCCTGGCGATCTCCTTGCGCTTGGCTTCGCTCAGCCCTTCACTGGTGCCTTGCTCACGCAGGAGCGCACCAGTCTGGAACCCGGCGTCCTTAGCGCGCTTGATGAGCGAGCGCAACGTGACGTCCTCCCCAGCACCGCGCTTGCCGAACGAGTCCCACTTCGCCTCGCAGTCATCGTCGCTCTGCCAGTTATCGGGCGGGTCACCATGCCACAGCAGGCCACAGGACCAGCTCTGGAACAACTGTAGCGCATCAGGCTCCAGCGCCGAGCCACCCCACTGAGCATGCAGGGCCATGCCGATGTTCATCCAATCCTCGTACGAACAGCTCGGGTCAAGCACCGTGAGCATCGCCTCACAGTCCTCCAGCTCGACACCGTTCACCACCTTGTCCAGATCACCGAGTAGCTCTTCGGCGCTGCGGTCCTCCTCAGTCTCGCCCTTGGCTGCCTTCTCACGCTTCGGCCCCGGCTTGGCCATCAGAGCAGTCACCTCGTCAGCCACGTACATCTTCGGGTCAGTGGACAGATAGCACAGACGAGAGCAGTCGCTGCCACTGGTGTCCAGTTCAGGCCAACCCTGCGTATGGGCATAAGCCTTGCAGGTGCGATAGGCGTCCTTGTGGTTCGTGCCCTTGGGCATGCTCACTGCCATCAGCACCTTCAGGCCAGACGCCCGGGGGCTGATGAACGCAGCGACCACATGCGGCGACTCAGCGACTTGCTTCTTCAGGGCACGGGCATCAGCAGTGGTCATCTCGTCATAGTCGAGCACGACCAGCCCACTGTGCGCGACGATGCCGTTCGCCTCGCGGCGCTCGAACTCACCGGACCATGTTACTGATGGGAGGTTCTTCTTGAGCCGCTCCTGGTCGCTTTCAGTTGCGGTGCGGATCCGGCCGATCGTTCGGGCCAGCGCGTCATCCTCTTGTATGCGCTCCAGTGCCTCGCCGACCGTAGTGCGACTGCCCGTTGTGTCACTGGCTCGGCTGTATTCGGATATAACAATCTGCTTTACATCGTTAATGTCAAGGATATTTTTCATTCGTGCCCTTTGTGCGGGGTGCGGTGACAACACGGCCCAGGGCTTTAAGTAGCTCTGGGCCGTGTTGTTTAGTGGGTGGTACCTTGCAATATGCAAAGCCGGCCCAAGCCTGCCACTGCTATATGTAGTGGTATGCCACCCCCGGCCCAAGGGGTGCCCTGCAAAATAACACTTGTACTCCTAAACGCGCTGCGTATAGATGTGTCCATGCTGCCACCAAGCACCCTGACCGCCCTCTGCGCCTGCGCTCTCCTGGTGGTCCTCATGGTGCTTGCGTGTGAGTATGTGAGAGGGACGTTCAGCCCTCAGAGGTCCGTCCGGGAGAAGAGGCACGGCAGTCACGACCCGCCGAAGCCGACCGCGGTTCCCGATGCGCCACCCAATCACAGCCCTGATAAGTCTCCTATAGATCTGGCCTATAGACAATGAGACGAGACACCTCCGCCGACGAGTGATCGGCACCAAGCTCTTTCACTCTGCATGCAGAGTGGCCCAAGTCCTGCAGACGGTACAGATGCCTCGACGGGCCGGATTAGACACCCGGCAGCAAACCGATCGAGAGTTAAGGGACGCATGCAGGCTTCCGATGCTGTGATGTCTAGTACTCGCCCCGGGTGATAGGTTGCTCCTGTGTGCCGGGATGGGAAACGCTCATAGCAAAACACTGACACTAGGTGGTGTCAGCTACACGTGACGGGAAGGTGCATGGGGTCGCTCCCATCCACAACCTACACGACCGATCTCCGCTTGCGGTTTGAGGTAGCCTAGGTCGCACTTGTGCCAGCTCGTGGCCCAATGATACGAGTAAAGCCCACCCGGTGATCGGTGGCACTTCTTCTCACCCTGACCAAGGACACATCATGCACGCAGCAATCGGCCACACCTTCACGGACTGCATCAGCGGCTTCCGCGGGGTCTGTGTGTCACGGACGGAATACCTCGATAAGAGTGTTGCGCTTGGGCTGACTGCCCAGCACGACACAGGCAACGTCAAACCTGAGACACACTTCTTCAACGAGGCGCGCTGTGTTCTGGACAAGGACGTCGACTGCTTCGATACCCTGTCCTGCGAGAAGTGCGATGCTGAGCGGCTCGAGGACAGCGCCGTCAAGCAGGCCAAAAAGAAGCACAAGAAGTAAGTCTCTCCCTCTGGTGTCGCACGTTGCATCAGGCTCCCGGGTCCCGGGCTGGAGAGGGAATGGGGTGTGCCCTAGACGTGGGCAGGCGCAATAAGATGCTGTCTGATGAGGGGTCTGTCCCCGAAACCGAAGCCGTGGGTTCCTTGGGGATAACATCCCAAGCAAATGCGGTGACGGTCACAGCAAGCTCTTTCGGCGGTTGAAGAGATGTTCAGCGTTCTACACAGATAAGCCGTACTCGTTGGCCATGGCGTTGCTGTGGTCTGCTCCGGTGTAATGTGGTTCACTGAATAAGGGTAAAGCGGGAGATCCCCGTGAGTGGAGGAGAACACAACTCCAAAGCACCTAGAGCCCAAGTCCGGCTAAATGCCGGCGAGCAGGCTAGACCGCACGTTCAAGGGCCGACACAGTCGGCATGACTTAACCCCGCGCTCTATGGTGGCTCGCGGGGTTAGGCATTGCACAACACCAACAGGCCACAGGCCGAAGGAATCCCAATCATGGGTATCGAAGCTGCACTCACTGCTCTCACGGAAGCCCTCGAGGCCAACACCGCCGCTCTGACGGCTGCGCTCGCCGGTGACGAAGAGGTGGAGACCAAGGTCAAGAAGGGCAAGACGCCCACCAAGGGCAAGGCCAAGAAGCCGGCCGAGGACGACTCGGCGGACGACGAAGGCGACGACTCGGCGGACGACGAAGGCGACGACTCGGCGGACGACGAAGGCGACGCTGACGAGGGTGAAGGCGATGACGCCGACGACCTCACCGAGCAGGTGGCTGCCGCTGCCAAGAACGCCATCAAGAAGGACCGTGACGCGGCCGTCGCCGTGCTCAAGAAGTTCAAGATCAAGAAGGTCAGCGAGATCCCCGAGGCCAAGCACGCCCTGGCGATCAAGCTGTTCAAGGCTGTCAAGTAACAACCCCCTCGGCGACCTGAGAACACAATGACAAAGAGCAGCGGTTCCAACTTCTACGCAGACGAAGGGACCGCTGCTCATCGCATCTTTGAACGGTGCATGCGGAACGCCAAGCTCGCATCCGACAAGTTTGTCGGCAAGGTGATAGACACCTCGTGCGAGCGCACCCACGCACCGTTCGCCCCCTCCTCAAGCAAGCGATGGCTGTCATGTACGGCCAGCGTAAAGCACCTCGAGCTCGCCGGCATGAACGCTGGCGTGACTCAGCAAGGCAGCAAGATCACAGTCACTAATGAGATGGCAGAGGCTGTCCAAGTGGCTGTAGACTATGCGCGCCAGTTCATTGACAAAGACTGCAAGGTCTATGTGGAACACGAAGTCTACATATCCGCGACCAAGGATAAAGGGCATGTAGATCTTGGTATCTACGATAAGAAGACACAATGGCTCCATGTCTTCGACTACAAGCACGGTGCTGGGATCTTGGTTGGCGCCAAGCGCAATACTCAGATGATGATGTACGCCCTTGGACTATTGGCTGAGGTCCGGAACGAAAGCAATTACATAGACGGAGTCCTCGGCATCACCCTCCACATCATGCAGCCCCGCTGTGAGCGACGTGAGTCCCCATTCGATACGTGGGACCTGACGCTTGCCATGCTGCAGGAGTTCGGTCAACTGGTCAAGCGTCAGGTGGCTGAAGCGAAGAGCGCGGCACCGAAGTACGTGGTGTCTGACGAGTGCAGATATTGCGCCTCAGCCACCTGCCCCGAGTTCGCGAAGAAGGCGCTCAGCGTGGCCCAAGCGGAGTTCGACCAGTTCATGGACAAGCCCCCCAAGGGCAAGCCGACTATGCGCGTCATCAATGACCGCGAGCTGGCGCATATCATGAACAACCTTGGCTACCTGAAAGCGTTCTGCGAGGCTGTCCCTGCTGAGGTGCAGCGGCGCATCGAAGCCGGCAAGAAGGTAAAGGGCTGGGGCATGGGGCCGGGTCGGGCACAACGCCAATGGAAGAATGAAGATCTCGCCTTCGCTGCCATGCGCAAGATGGGCATTGACATCGATGAGCTCTTGCCCCGCACCTACATCGCCATGACTGCCGCGGAGAAGCTCCTACCGAAGACCAAGCGTGCCGCCTTCATGGCCAAGCACACAGTCATCAAGACGGGGAAGCCTACCCTGCTCCCCGAGCACAAGATCAACTCCGCCGAGAAAGACTTTGAGGACCTCCTATGAGCCAGCCACCCAAGATCAGCTACAAGAACCTTCCGACCCGTCCAATGGGTCTGTTCCATTTCCTGTTCATGTGGCTTCTGCTGGACCGGCTGCAAAGCCCCGGATGGGTGTGGGGCGTCTGCTTCACCATCCTGGCTCTTTGTGCTGTCGCAAGCTGGACCCTCTGGTGGAAAGAAGACACCAAGTTCATCGACGTCAGCAAGCTGCCGTTCAAAGGTGGCACGCCATGACCACCCCACTCCTCAAGCAAGCACTCGCGAGGCTGATGATCGAAGGCGCGGCAGTCATCTACAATGGCCCGCACCGCGAGCGCCCACTGCCGCCGGCTCAAGGGTTCAGCGCGGTGCGGACAAACAAGAAGTCCACGCGCAACATCGGCCGGAACGAGCCGTGCCCCTGCGGCAGCAACCTCAAGTTCAAGAAGTGTCACGGCAAGTAATCACACTTATCCAAGGAGGATAACCATGGCTGAAAAACTCATGACCCCGGAGTTCAGGGGCAGTTACTGCAATCTCATCAAGGCCAAGCATCGGAAGAACCCGAAGCCCGGTGACGAGCCGAAGTACAGCATCCTGATTGTCATCCCCAAGAAGAAGTACCCCAAGTGGATTGCTTCCTTGGAGAAGAACATGCTGGCGGCGGGCCAGGAGAAGTTCGGCAAGCCCATCCCCAAGAACAAGCTGAAGCACTGGCCTATCCGCGACGGCGACGAAGAGAACGAGGACGGCGAGGTTGACGAGAATCACGCCGGTTGCTGGTGCATCAGCGTGTCCACTCGCCGCAAGCCCAATGTCATCGACAAGAAGAACCGCAAGCTCATCGATGAGGAAGAGGTCTACTCAGGTGCGTGGTACCGTGCCACGATCCGGCCGTGGGCGTGGGACAATCCCGAAGGCGGGAAGGGCATCAGCATCGAGCTGCACAATGTCCTCAAGACCAAGGACGACGACCGTCTCGGCGGTGGCGTGAGCAAGGCTGAAGATGACTTCGCCGACGAGCTCGACGATGACGCCAGCGAGGCGGAAGACGACGAAGACGACTTGATGTGACATGAAGGATTGCATCCGCATTGACTACGAGACCCGGAGTCTTGTGGATCTCAAGAAGGTAGGCGTGTGGCGCTACGCACAGGACCCGTCCACACGGGTCCTGTGTTTCGGTTACAAGCTCCCCGGGTTCAGCAGTGTCAAGCCCTGGCGCATAGGCCAGCCCATCCCCCAGGAACTGATCGACGCCATTAACAGGGGGGTGCCTGTCAAGGCGTTCAACGCCAACTTCGAACGGGCCATCACTGAGTGCTGCATGGCCAAGCTCGGCATGCCAATACCGAAGGCATCGCAGTGGGTAGACACGCAAGCGGTCGCCCTGATGTGCAGCCTGCCACCGTCCCTGGAGCAGTTGGCTACTGTGCTCGGGCTGGAGCAAGAGAAGGACAAGGAAGGCAAACGGCTCATCAACAAGTTCTGCAAGCCGAACCGCAAAGGCGAGTTCACAGAACCTGAGGATGACCCCGCGGACTTCACGAACCTTGTTCGGTACTGCATGCAAGACGTGCGCACCGAAGAGGCTGCTGATCTTGCTATGCCAATCCACTCCCTCGGCGTTGAAGAGCAGCGCGTGTGGACGATGGACAGCAATATCAACCGCCGCGGCATCCCAATGGATATGAGCCTGCTGCGGGGCGCCATCAAGATTGAGCAGCGTGCTCAGATAGAGGCGCGGCATCAGCTCACAGAGCTTACCAAGCGATGCAAGATCAAGGTCACCACGCCGGGGCAGACAGCCCGCATCGTGGCCCTGTCCAAAGAGCTTGGGTACGAATCCCTGCACGACACCAAGAAGGAGACCATCACAGTATGTCTGAAGGATAAAGACCTTCCGCCATTGCTGAAGAAGGTCCTTCGCATTCGTCAAAGAACCGCTCAAGCGGCGGTGAAGAAGTACCATGCGGCAATGTACGCAGTTTGTCGTGACGGACGAGTACGGTCCATTCACCGCTACCATGGAGCGCACACTGGCAGATGGACTGCGAAGCTCCTACAGACGCAGAATCTTGCTCGGCCATCCCGTAAGCTGGATGACTTCGACAATGATCTCATTCGTCGCGGAGACTACGAAGCAATCGAAGCGTTATATGGAGAACCCATGGGGGTTCTTCGAGACGCAGTACGACATATTGTTCGAGCGATTCAAGCCGAGAAGCTCATCGTATGTGACCTCGCTAGTATTGAGGCGCGTGTCCTGGGCTGGCTGGCTCAAGATCCGAAATACCTCAAAGCCTTCCGAGAGGGACTGGATCTTTATAAAGTCACTGCTGCAGAGATCTTTGGAATTGGATATGATGATGTCGACGATGACCAACGTTGGGTTGGAAAGCAGGCGGTCCTCGCGCTCGGCTACTCAATGGGAGTCGATACTTTTTACAGACAGTGCGTCAAGTCAAAACCAGATATCAAGAGAAGTCTACTTGAGCGAGCTGTCAAAGCGTATCGGAAAACTTATCGACGGATCGTTAAGTACTGGTCCCTCATTGAAACCGCTGCTATCAGTGCGGTGGCATCGGCAGGCACTGTTACGAGAGCCGGAGTAGTCGCGTTCGAGATGGTCAAGGGGTACCTCACCATGATTCTGCCCAGTGGGCGGCGGTTGTGGTACCCTGAAGCCAAGCTGGTTCAGCAGAAGACATCCTGGGGCGAGCTCAAGACGGTCGTCGCGTACAAGACTCTCATCAAGAACCGGCTGTGGGTAACGAAGACCACGTATGGTGGTCGGCTCACAGAGAACGCGGTGCAGGCCATCGCCCGTGACGTGCTGGTGTTCGGCATGCACAAGATGGAAGCCCAGAAGCTGCCTATCGTGTTCCACGTCCATGACGAAGTGATCACGTCTGTGCCGAAGGTCCGCAAGGTCGAGGAAGTCGTGTCGTGCCTGACGTCCTGTGCGCCATGGGCACCCGGGTTGCCACTCGGCGCCAAGGGCTTTGAAACACAATACTACAGGAAGGATTGAGCCATGGGTTCCCTCGCGCTGTTAATCTGGTCGCTCGACCCGATCTTCGGATGGGTGGCTTTCGCAATAGTTGTGGCATGGGCCGCTGCCTGTGTGTATGCTTCCGGTGTATTTAGGAAGGACTGACTATGAAACTCGCTTGGCTCATCCCTGCCGCGGACATCACCGATCAGGACCGCGAACGCCTGGAAAAGATGATGGGGAACTATGGCGCCTGGAGCAAGGCCAAGGACACCATCACCACTGAGGAAGACGCGCTCAAGCTCTTGGCCTTGGAAGTGGTCGGCCGCCATCGTCCGCTCATGATCGAACGGTTCAAGCACAAGTTCAACGTCCTCCGCCATCAGAGAGAAATGCATGAGCTATACACCTCGCCTCTATTCCGAGAAGGATATAGAAAAGTACCTGATCAAGGAAGTGGTGAAGCTGAACTGCCTGTGCCTAAAGTTCACAAGCCCGGGAAGAACCGGCGTGCCAGACAGGCTCCTGCTGTTCCCTGATGGGAAGCACGCGTTCGTGGAGCTGAAGAAGCCGGGTGAAGAGCCAACCATCCGGCAGATGCGTGAGATGGATTCTTATCTGGCACTGGGACACCTGTGCTTCGTTGTTGACAGCCATGAAGGGGTGGACCAGTGCGTTGGATTCCTCGCAAATATCAATCACACGCAGTCCGTTTCGGTTGCGACAAAGAGGTTTGCGCTCTCCTCCTGGACATGGGCTTGGGTAAGACAGTTTGTGTCCTTACTATCGTCGCAGAAGAAGTGGATAAATGTCTTACACCCGGTATCTGCGTCATCGCACCGCCCAAAGTCGTTGATGAAGTCTGGGAAGCTGAAGCTCAAAAATGGGACCATACTAAACATCTTAAAGTCGTCAAGGTCCGAGGGCCGGCTGCGAAGCGCGACGGAATCTTGCGGCGAGGAGGTTTCGATGTTTACCTAGTGAGCTACAGCAACCTCCTGTGGCTTTGTGATTGGATGCTTGAGAATCAACCACCGTTTGATGGCATGGTGTTTGACGAATCATCCATGATGAAGTCATCATCATCCAAGCGGTTCAAGCGCGTGAAGCCGTTCATGCCCTTCATGCGGCGGCGGATGATCCTGACTGGCACCCCAGCGTCTGAGAGCCTCGTAAATCTATGGGCACAGTACTACCTCCTCGACCAGGGCACTCGGCTCGGCAAGTATGTCACACACTTCAAGGCTGAGCACTACCGCCAGCTCGACCGCATGGGGTACAACCTTCAGCTCCTGAAGGGGCATGACGAGTTGATCTACAGCAAGGTCCGTGACATCACGTTGAGCCTGCGCGCCAAAGATCACCTTGACATGAAAGAGCCAGTTGTCAACATTATCAAGCTGGACCTCGGCGATCGCCTCTTGGACAAGTACAAGAAGTTCGAGCGCGAGATGTTCATCGAGATGGAAGAAGAGGAAGCTGAGATAGAAGCTGTGAACGCCGCGGTGCTCAGTAACAAATGCCGGCAGTTCACCAGTGGTGCTATATACAACAAAGCGTCCTGGAAGCGGCTGCACGATGTCAAGATCAATGCGCTGAAGGAAGTTATCGAACAGATGAATGGCCAGTCGCTGCTCGTGGCATATGAGTTCCGCCATGAGGCTGAACGGTTCCGCAAGCTGTGGCCCAATGCACCCATCATCGGCGGTGGGTCCAAGCCCAAGGAGACGAGCGCCGCCTTCAAGGCATGGAACGCCGGCAAGGTGCCCGTGATGTTCGTGCAGCCGCAGTCAGTGGGCCACGGCATCAATCTGCAGTATGGTGGGCACCATCTGCTCTGGTATACGACCACATGGAGCGGTGAGCGGCACGACCAGACCATCGCCAGACTGCAACGCCAGGGCCAGCCTAATCTCGTGACGATCCACTACCTTGTCTGCCGGCACACAGTGGACCTCGTGGTGCTGGCGGCTCAACGTCGTAAGGGCAGAACTCAGGCAGGGATGATGGAGGCTCTCGCCTCGTATAAAAAGAAAGTCCTTGCAGCCTGAAACCCCGGGGTTATCACATCAGTACAACCGAGCCAAGCGCTCACTACAAGGAGACCCATCATGGGTAAGAAGAACGACGTCGACGACCTGATCGGCACCCCCACCAAGAAGACCGCCAAGAAGGTCAAGGCAGCCCTGCCGGCGCCCAAGGGCAAGAACAAGGCCACCGCGAAGACCGGCCGCAAGCCCAAGCTCGCTGACGACGCCAAGCTGAAGGGTGGCAAGACCGAGCCGCGTGAAGGCAGCATGTTCGCCATCGTCCGCGCCGCGTTCGGCGGTGCTGGTGCCACCCTCGAGACCGGCATGGGCCGTCTGCGCAAGACACTGAAGCAACCCCGCGGCACCTCGGCCAAGAGCAACCCCGACACCTTCATCCGTGGCTACATCCGCGGCGCTCTCGCTGCTGGCGTTCTCGCCACCGCCTGATCGGCACCTTCGCTTCACCGCACAAGGGCACACATGAGAATCTTCATCCCGACCCTCGGACGGGTCCAATCACAGATCACGTTGAGCATGATACCTACGAGGTGGCTCCCTGAGACGTATCTGGTGGTGTACCCGTCCGAGGCAAAGGCGCATAAGGACCTCGGCCGCAATGTGCTGGTCAGCGACCAGAAGTGGCCCGGCATTGGTCACAAGCGCAACTTCATCTGGAAGCACTGCGAGAAGATCGGCATCAAACAGTTCATGATGCTGGACGATGACCTGACCTTCTTCGTCCGCGGCCCCAAGCGCAAAGCAGAATCTGCATCCCCTTTCAGCCTGTACTTGGCCACCCCGAAGAACATGGACACCATGTTCCTCAAAGCCAAGTATGAGCTCCTCATCAACGAGATCGCCCAAGTAGGCATCGCCCCCCGTGAGGGGTGGAACCGACTGCCTGAGAACCTTGTCAAGAACACCCGCGTCATGCGCGCAATGGGGTTCCGTACCGATGCCTTGCGGGCAATCGATGCTGACTTCAGCAAGCCCAAGCTTATGGAGGACTTCGCGGTAACGCTGAGGCTCCTCACGAATGGCCATCAGAATGTCGTACTGACCGACTACGCCCACTCTCAGCCGGGGAGCAATACCGCCGGGGGGTGCAGCACTGTCCGCACGCCAGAGGTCCAAGCCCAAGCGGCACGGGACCTGATGCGTATGTTCCCCGAGTTTGTCCGCGTCGTGCCCAAGGGCAAGAAGGGGACTTGGGGGTACGAGCGCCTCGACATCGTGGCAAGCTGGAAGAAGGCATACGAAAGTTCACTGCTATGAACATCAACATCAAGATTGATGATAAAACCGGGGACGGAGTCATCATTATTGACGGCAAGCCAATTGGCGCAATAGAAGGGACCGAGATGAAGGTCCACGTCTACAATGAGATTATACCGACTGGGGTAGCGCCGTGGCGAGAGTTTGTCGCTGGTGCTAGGTTCAGCGTGACCATCACAGGGAAGAAACAATGACCCGCTCCACCAGTCTGCCGCTCAATCGCTTTCTGTACTTCATCAAAGAGCGCGATAGCATCCGTCTGTTCAAAGCTGGTGGCATACCGCGGCGCGACTGGACGGACGACCCCATTCTCAAAGAGTGGCGTTTCTGCAATATCAACCGCAACGACGACACGGAAACGAAGTGGGTCCACAAGAACATTCTTCGGCCGCACGATAAGTGCCCTTACCTGTGGTTCAATCTGTGCGTCGCCCGTGTGGTCAACTGGCACGGCACCCTGAAAGCCTTGGGGTACATCGAAGTCTTCAATCCGAAGAAGTTCATTCGCGTGCTGCACGAGCGCCGGGATGCTGGCCTGAAGGTGTGGACTGGTGCTTATATTGTGTCCACCAATGGGCACAGCATGGACAAGGCTGAATACTTCGCCACCAAGGTCCTGGAGCCGCTTTGGAAACATGCGAGACAAGGCGCGGGCCGATGGCGGTTTGACAGCGTGGAGTCTTTCGCTACCATGCTCAAAGAGCACAACGGTTTCAGCGACTTCATGGCTAACCAAGTGGCGACAGACTTCAAGTATTCGTCCCAGTTGCGGAAAGCTAAAGACTGGGGGACCTTTGTCCTTGCTGGTCCCGGCACTCTGCGTGGCTTGAACCGTGTGATGGAACAGCCCATCCATACTCGCCACAAGAAGGGCGACGTTCAAGAACACCTCCTTCGCTTGCGCGACCTTGTGCTCGATGGCATCGCGGAGTATAAAGATGACATCGAGTATTACGGAACAGTATTCCGCGATATGAACAACCTCACCAACTGCCTTTGCGAGTTTGACAAGTACGAACGCGTCAGACTCAACGAAGGTCAACCCCGGGCGCGGTACACCCCCGCAGCCCTTTGAAGAAAGCCCGCACAATGCACGTCATCCACAAGCGCAACGTCAACTACGCGTACGAGACCGGAGCTCAGCTCATCCGTGACCATGGGTTGCTGACCACGACCCGGGCTGGCGACGCCTATGTTGTCCCGTTCCCCGTGACCACGGTGTACGACAACCCGTGCGAGCGCGTGCTGTGGGACGAGAACCGGGATGCCAACCCGTTCTTCCACTTCTTCGAAGCGCTCTGGATCCTCAATGGCCAGTGCGATGTTGCCACTCTGGCATTCTTCAACAAGCGGATGGCAGACTACAGCGACGACGGGGTCACGTTCCATGCACCGTATGGCTACCGCTTGCGTGAAACTGGTATCAATGATCAGATCAAACTCGCTGTCGGCCTGCTCCAGCAGAACCCGCTGAACCGGCAGGTCATGCTCCAGATCTGGGATCAGAACAAAGACCTCGGCGCGTCGAAGAAAGACATCCCGTGCAACGACATGATCAAGCTCCGCATCGTGGATGGCAAGCTGGACCTGATGGTGTTCTGCCGCAGCAATGACATGATCTGGGGCGCCTACGGTGCGAACGTAGTCCAGTTCAGCACTCTGCAGGAATACATCGCCGGGTGTGTTGGCGTGCCTGTCGGCAAGTACTACCAGATCTCGTGCGACTTCCATGCGTACACCGCAGTATTCGAGAAGAACGCTCCCCCGGGCTACAAGATGCCGTTCGATCTCTACAGTCTCAACGTCGCCACGCCGTTCAGCATGTTCACCGGTCTGCCCGATGATGGTATCTCGGACTACCGCATGATCGCTTTCGATGGAGCGCTTGACTCCATCATGCGTCAGGTCCTCAGAGCAGCAGATGGGCAGTCCATCGACTACGGCGAGACTGGGATTCCGTATTTCGACCATGCGGCGTTCCCACTGCTGCTCGCGTGGTGCGCCTGGAAACGTAATGATGTCCAGCGGGCCATCGAGTACGCTGACAAGTGCCACGCCACTGACTGGGCCATGGCCTGCAAGCGGTGGCTGCTCCGGAGACTCAAGTGAGCTTCGTGGCGGCACACGACCGTATCCGCAAGGGTGGTGCGGTCCGTCGCTGGCACACGCAGCCGGTCCACAGTCAGCAGACCGTCGCCGCTCATAGCTGGGGCGTGGCTATGCTGCTCCGCGAGATCGTGGCGTCGGACAAGCTGACGGTGAACCTGCTGATGGCAGGGCTGGACCATGACGTCCCAGAGTACGACACGGGTGATACCCCCGCGAACGCCAAGTGGCGGAGCAAGCCACTGACTGACGCGCTCAACGCCATGGAGCAGGACATTGAGCTTGAGCTCGGCATCGTTCACGACCTGAACGAGTACGAGACACTCATGCTGCGGGCCGCAGACATCATGGAGCTCCTGTGGTTCTGCATCGAAGAGCGACGGCTCGGCAACACCACCATGGACGATGTCTTCGACCGAGCACTCGTGTACACGCGCAGGCTCCTCCCGATCAGCTCGGCCACCCCGTACGCCAACGGTGTGTCCACAGAAGACGCTCAGTTCGTTCGGCCTGACGAATGGGCCGCGATGTATCAGAACGCCCACCGCATGCTCCAACACATCATCAAGGAATACAACCATGTCCGCAAATGACCGTCAGGTGGCAGGCAGCCACTACAAGAAAGCCGACGGTGCTGTCCAGCACTGGGACCTCATCAGCGATGCCTTCGGGCCGTCCTACTTGGTTGGCTGTGCCACCAAGTATCTCTTCCGCTGGCGTGACAAGAATGGCATTCAGGATCTCGAGAAGTCGCTCCACTACATCGAAAAGCTGATGGAGGTACTGCGTAAACCGGCCCGACCACATACCATCGAGCGCATGCGCCATGATAACTTGAGCGTACCCGGATATGTAGGCATGGATGAGTTGATTGCCTGCAAAGCGTTGTTCGTGGCGTACATGCTGTGGTCCACTGGCGGCAGCGAACCTGAGATCAAAGACACAATCGGGGTTGCTCACGAAGTGGTTTTAACATTGATCGCGAAAGAGAAGGCAGCACTGGCCAAGAAGGAAGAGACCTATGCGCCTATCGCTCAGGCAGCGTTTGAAAGTCGGGCGCCTGCTTCAGACACAGATGGCCACCCCGTCTTCGGCGACGAAGAGCTCCCTCCCCCCACCGCGGCACAACTTCATCCCCTTTAGCGACGGGGTTCAGCACGTACGCAGGCTGAGCGAAATTGGTTGGAGCGCCGAGCGCATAGCAGGGGAGATGAAGTGCAGCGTGGCCATCGTGCGAGACGTACTCACGCAGAAGCCAGGGCCGCCGCCGCGGTACAACTTCATCCACTCTAGGTTCCCAGTGGGCAGGCTCGTCCGGTTCAAACCGGATGGGCGCATCTTTCGGGTGGCTAACTGGTGTGATCACACTCCAGACTCTGTGCCACTGGTGTATGAGAAGCGGCCCCCATACGACGGTGTGATTGCGAGAACCTGTGACCTTGAGCCAGTTTCACAAGTCTCAAAGATTACGCTTGCGCTTGTGAAAAGGCTCCGTATCAAGTAGGCATCACCAAGCTGGGCACAGCCCAAGGAGCTTGACATGGATCGCCGCTACGGTCACAATAGCCATCTCACCTCAGACCAAGTGAAGCGCATCCGCCGCCTCGCTGCTGCCGGCTGGTCACGCGACAAGCTGGCTCGTGCGTTCGACACTGACGTGTCCAACGTGGGCTACATCCTCCGCCGGGACACCCACAAGGGCGTCTAGCCCTGTATACGCCACACGTAAGAAAGTACTTTACTTCCTTACGTGTGGCATATCTTTCAGCCATACAGCCGGGCCAAGCGCCCAAGGAGCTCACCGTGGAAACCCTCATCGCCTTCATCGCCAGCCAGCCCAAGGGCAAGCAACTCCGCAGTGGCACCCTGTGTGCTCACGCCAATGGTATCCTCCCGGGCGCGAAGATGCAGGTTGCGCTCCGTACCCTGTGCGCGGAAGGCAAGCTGAAGCGGGTTGACAATACTATCAATCTCTATGAGGTGCTGTGATGCTCACACTCTACAAGACCGCGGCTGAGTGTGACTTTCTGGACGCGGTTGACACCGACGAGCTCCGTTTCCCGGTTGCCACCTTCGGCTTGGAAGACTATGCGACTGGTCTGCTCGCCCGGTTCAAGCACCGCACCCTCGGCTTTGTGGTGGCCTACGTGGCAGAGAGCGGGGACATCTACTACACCATGCTCCCGACCACGGGGTACATCCCTGCTGCACATGCTTGCCATGATGAGTTCATGCGCGCATGCAAGGATATGATCTCCCTTCAGTTCAACACCAACCTCAGCTTCCCTACTTGGGTCGTCAAGGCTTACCTCATGGAACGGCGATGAACATCTTCCTTCTCGACTACGATCCGGCCATCGCTGCGTCATACCACTGCGACAAGCATGTCACCAAGATGGTACTTGAGACAGCGCAGATCATGTCAACGATGGTGCATGTTCTTGATGGTGACAATGTCCACACCGCGTTTGACACTTCGGGCGCCGAGGTGTGCCTGTGGCACGGTGTGAAGATCTACAAGGCCACCCATGCTAACCACCCA